>Ga0193753_10000070_pt1 | contig 97489 bp, 150 predicted proteins | sample H1c2metaG_FD_144925 | JGI IMG/M metagenome (GOLD analysis project Ga0193753, IMG submission 144925) | Soil microbial communities from a riparian zone of the East river system, Colorado, United States - H1c2 | ecosystem: Environmental > Terrestrial > Soil > Riparian zone | place: USA: East...
CTTGTTGGCCTGGCTGAAGACCTTAACGGCATCCGGATGAATGCGACCGCGCGCGCCCTGCGCAAGTGACTTCGCAGCGGACTCCGGTGCCTTGTCCGGATTGGAAGCGAAGAACTCACGGATAACCTTCGCGGAAACGAGCTTGGACATTAGTTACTCCTAAGTGTTGGGATTGTTTTTCTTGCGTTAGGTAGAACATTACCGAGTTATCGAAAGCCTGTCAAGTCTTTAGAACAACTACTTTGTGTTACTTAACCTTACCGTCCGGCAGGACAATTCCTAAAGAATCGAGATGATGATAAATGGTAGTAGTAGGACAAAGAATCCCAATAGACCCAATGTGATAATGCCTAATACAAATTGCATTAGAACTTAGACTCAATTACTACCCGTACCGGCTCGCCCATGCGGGTGTTGACAATAGTAGGCTGGCCACACCCACACTGCACCAGTGATACCTGACAGTTATAGCACACCTCACGCAAGCTGCGCTCAACGCGCTTGTTTTTGATTAGTTCAAGCTCGAAGGCGGCGTGCGTGTGATGATTGTACCTGTACGGCGCAATCTCTTGAATCTCCTGTGCACCATAAGACTTTGGGTCACGCTTGACCGTGGTGACAGTCTTGGTTTCGCCCTTGGCGTCTGTGCGCGTCTCGGTGGCAATCGTGCCCTTGGGCCAGTCCGAGAACTGCATGCCACCCTCGGCGGCAGTCTTGAGCCGCTCATGGTTGACCAAAGAGATTCGCCCTCGGCTGATGGCTTCAATATGACCGTTATCCAATAGCCATTGCTTGGCTTTCATCGCTTGGCCTCCGCTACATAGATAGTGGTGCCGCAAACATACACGGCGGGAAAATGGTGGCCCATCAGGGCCTCCATCTTGAATTTAGTATTTCCGTTGGAAGTCTTGCCCGCTTTGCGAGCAATGAAGAATCGCTCACCAATTCGGGTAATCTTGGTCAGATATGGCTCAATAGCCTCAGCAGGCTCACGCTGTTCTGTGAACTCATCCTCCAATTCACCAGCAATGGAGTCATCGGAAAACGTCACGTCAGACAGAGTGCACGCACCCATGCTATAAGGCTGCGCTCCCTTGCGGTGACGTTTAATAGTGATGTCAGCCTCGCGCACCCGCACAGTGACCTTTTGCATTATCCCTCCAAAGGGAATTGTTGATTAGCGTGTGACAGCAGGAATTGAACCTGACTAGCCCCAATATCTGGCCTGTCACGATGGTGCGTTAAATGATTTCTGTCGACGGGAGAGTGTGTCAGTTAACCATTACTCACCTGACATATCGTTACCGCCTTGACTTACTCTCACTTAGAATAACCTTACTGCCTACCGGCCAATCTGTCAAGCGTCTAGCAAGTTTCTATTTCAGGCATTACCTTACACATATTATTATTGTCGGTTGGCGGGTCGTATTCAACAGTGCTCGCAAATACAAACCAGCCCACCAATAGAGTCAATGCGCTTATGCCTGCAATTTGTAATTTAGTCATCGTATTTCACACGACGAACGTCCACCTTGTTTCCGCGTCGGTCTGTGCGGCTGTAACGCTTGCGGTTGGCAACTGGCTCAGTCGCGCTGCTACGACGAATCTCTCGCATAGCAGCAGCGAATTCCAGATTGCGACCCTTCGGCGTCTGAACGGTGCGACGAGTAGTCATTCCTTTATCCTTTACTTAGATTAATATTTATTTAAACGGAAATGTAGCGATGATGCATGCCAACGTAACTGTGCTGCCATGTGGCGTAACCTTCGCACAAACCACACAGAGGAACGATTGCGGGGTCAAGCTGACGGGTGCCAACCTCCATCATTACTTCGTGCAGGTGAAGCTCACTCCACGGGCGAGTTCCTCCGCAGTCCGCACATTTCATCGTTTTCATAACCAAATCCTCTCATACAGATTGGCTTGTGTCAAACCCTGTCTCAGTATGTGAATTATTGAACCTTGAAGTAGAACTTATCGCCCGGGATTTCCCACGCACCGGTGACGTCCATAAGCCCTAGCTTGACTGCCACGGCTGCGGCTGCCTCTGCATGGCTGCGAGTGGCATAACCGTCCACGTAAGGCACTGTGGCTTGCTTGCCACCACCCTTAGCGGTTACCTTGCCGCGTCCGGTGACATCTGAACGGTATTCAGTCTTAATGAGAATGGACATGTTGTCTCCTAGGCAGCGTATCGGCTGCGGTCGAGTGTGTGATGTGCGTCGTTCTTTTCGTTAATCCATACGGTTTTCGCCGTCCAGACCTCATCACCGGGAATCAACACGATGACAATATCTTGAGTCTTGTTAAGCCCACCGCGAAACACAATCTTTGACACCTTACCGTCGCGAGTGCCGACTTCAACCACGTCGTACCACTCAAGCGTCATCGTGTCTTGTACGGGCACGTCACCGTAGCGGTCTGACTTGGCCGCGCGCAGCGCATGGCTTGTCCACCGCAACCGGACCCGGCCGGTGGGCTTAACGAAACCGGCAGGGAGCACGATGTCTGAGTGGTACAGGATTTCGCTCATGAGTACAGTTAACCTTAATTCGTACCCGGCTGTCAAGTCGATAGTCAAGAAATCTCAAACTACTTTGAGTCACTCAGAACGGACGCGGCGTCACTGTCCATACCGCAAGCGGTGTAAAAACGCTCAGGGTCGAAATTGTCGTTTAAGTTTTCGAAGTCACTTGCCAAACCGCGTGCGAGCCAATCAATGGCGTGACGGCCATCCCCTGTCCACTGCTCACGCTCAGTCTTAATGGTCTCAGCGATTGATTCAAAGTGTTTGCGAGTCATGCTCATGACAAAACCTCCGCGATGTTGTCGTACATTTGAATTAGGTCAGCCTCTGCTTTGTGAAATGCACATTGACTTTTGCCTTTTCTTACCACCCGCGCCGGCACATCATATTTCGAAATGACGTATCCATGCTTAAAAGCAGCATTAATTCCTTTGTGACCAAACCATACATACAACTGGTCAAACTCCACAAAACCATACTGGTAATGCTGATGTGAATTCTTTTCAAATTTGCTAGAGAACACGCCATCTACTACCGGGCCGGGGTGATGAGCATCTGATGTGCCCGACAATCCCATTTCAACCCAAAGCAGCGGCGAGCTGGTGCAGTATGGACCGAAACCTGTTATCATGTGCTCTACCCGGTAGACAATCACAATGACCCCTAAGTCAGTATTTGATGATGCCCTTTGTAAGGCTACCGGCCTTTGGCCGGTAGCCAAGCAAAAGAAATCAGAACTCAAGTCCAAATTCGCGATGAGCTAAATCCGGGTCGTACTGCTCACCCATCCACTCGTCATACTCGTCGTAGTACTCGGACAAATCGTACTCGTAGTCATCAGCCGGGTACTCATAGAAGGGAAGCGTCTCCTCCATCTCAGAGACAGTCAGGTAGTCGGTCGGGTTGCTGTGGTCAATGTCCATATGAGTAAACTACACCCGCACCTTGCGTGTGTCAACCCACTTGAGCACATATCTTGCGTCGTAGTTGCGTGAGCACTGTCCGCAACTGGCTCCAGCCTTGATTCCCTTGGACATTTTGTGGCGACCCGACGTATGTCCGTTAGGACATGTTCCAACATAGCGATATGGAAGTGATGCCCGTGCCTCAGGCTTCAGGTCAGAATGTGTTTTCCCATCTCCACCCAAAGCAATGAATTTGCGTTGCCAGACAGCATCATGTCGGTGTCGTGGTGTGAGCGCATGAGCAATCTCATGCAACACAGTGTTGTATACCTCAGCCTCGGTTCGAACAGCCGTGAGATAGCGTGACAAAGAAATCTGTTTCGTGTCATGACAACACTGCCCATACCGTGCCTTAGCGTTGTCCAGCTTGACAGTCCAACCTTCAAGGCCATGCAAGTGCATGAGTGCACGTGCTTGCCTGAGTGCGTCGTCGGGATTCACTAAGACTCCTTAAAGAAGGTGGTCCATCTCAATGACATCGTCGCTGTCGTCGTTCAGCAGCGCGATGATTGCCAACATGTTGTCTACCTGCTCTGATGTGGTATCCATAAGAGAAATCTAGACTCCCTATCGGCGCGTGTCAACAGTTGCATCTGATTACTTTGTGTTATATTACTAAGGCAGTAGCGGTCCAGCGATGTTGGCAAAACCAACAAGCATCGCAATGATACCAATGATGCCACAGACGAGACCGAATCCCTTACCCCAGTTCATGTCAGTATCCAATCAGCTTGACGGGCTCATCATACAGAACAATGATTTCAACCGTGTCATCAGACATGTGTGACCGACCAGTGATTGTAACAAGGTAGCTGTCAGAATCATCTTTGCTTCGTACGGTGATTGCATCGTCACCATGCCAAATGAAATCACCGGATTCCAGCGTGTCGGCCGGTACCGTGTCGATAACCTGGTAATCCATAATAATTTCTCCAAAGTCTCTTGACAAAATTAGCCATAGCCTTACAGTCACTAATCATTTGCTCAGTCAACAGGACTAGAGCGTAGATGAAAAGTCCGACGAATACAAGCGCTAGAACGAACCAAGTCCAAAAAGGCACGTAGACGGTTACAGAGTGCAGAAAGGATTCCCATCCGATACCGGCCGTAAGTCCGCTAAGAAAGCTGGACCCCGCCAGGAGAGCACGCACGGCGAGGCGTGCGGTGAGCCACTTCATTATCCTTTTCATGTCTCCACATTACCTCATACACAAGGCATGTCAAGCCGATTTGTGTAACAAATTGGTAACGGTTTGTAACCAATTGATAACATTTGCGTATGCAAATATCGTTTGCAATTGCAAAGTTACCCGCGGGTAACTTACTGCTGGGTAAGTTACCGTTCGGTAACCGGACGTCCGGGTCGGGGCCCTCGGAACGAACATGCTCTTTACGAAAGGCGGTCGAAAGTTACGAGACTTTATTTTGTAAATATTCAATTGCAGATTGTAAAGATTCGATATCATCTTGAAACATTTTTCCGAAAAACCCAACTTACGAAAGCCTACGCGATTACGATTGAATTAAAAGGGATGAGGCTTTTGAGACAAATAGTCAAAATAATCCTTCGTCTTCCTGAATTCATTAAGCCGGTCGTCAGCCTCAGTACCGGCTTTTTCTGCAAGGTTGGCCTTTAATTTTTCCTCAACCTGTAGAATAAAGCTTAGGATACCATCAGCAGCCGTGTCAGCATGTTCACCAACAAGCTCTGCTGCATCATTTGTGAAAAAACTTATCTTATCTGCGGTCTTACCAACGAAATCCCTCAACTTCTCAGAAGTCTCAAGAACCTTATTTATATACTGTGTGTACTGCTCATTCTTGGTAGTCATTATTTACTTCCCTTAGTTAATTTTATTATGATATTGTGGATAAATCATTGTAGAACATCAATCTTCTTTTTGTTAAAGACTAAATTGATATACCGGCCCGAAAGCCGGTATATCAATAATTTCACGTACCCCATGGATATAGATTACGAAGCCGTGTCAAATCAAGCTGGCTTGCCCAGGTTGGAGTAACCAAGACGTTATTCATAATGCTATCAGTTCTGTCAACATGCTTCAGCCCAAGCAAATGTCCTACTTCATGACCCAACATATTGGCTTGCCAATCGTCTCTGCCTTGAGTACAGAAAGTACCATTGACTAGGCGAGTATTTAAGAACACCCTCATTTGCTTCACCCTTGCATTGGCATAAGGCACATGAGCAAATCCACAATAGTCATAATAAGGATGTCCAGGAGCCGGGGTATATGGTTGAAACACAATTTTTTGTGATTCTGCTACTCCAGCACAACCATACCCATCGTTATAGATATAGAAGTCATCCAGTAGGTCGTAACGCTCCATTACGTTAGTTACTAATTGCAACTGGAATCCCAAGTAAGCTACATTGGAAGTCCAACAGATAACACCGTTATTGGTTCTCCATCCAGCATAAGGATAATTTCCATATGCTTCTGGTTCATACACTGTTCCTGTTTCTGGAACATTGTCTGTTGTGACTACCGGCCCATCGTTTCTATGGTCGTCAACCGCATATGCATTCACCGGTACAAGCAATGCTGCAAGCAGCATGGCAATTATAATAAAATACCTTCTCATATTTTATGCTCCATTCCCGTTACACCTTTAGTCGTTAACTTATTGATAATCTTTTCAATGGCACCCGGCTCAATTGCATCGTCAATGTTTATTATATAACGAGGCCCGTTTCTCATCTCGACTATCTTCACCAACTCTGCGTTGATACTATCCAAAGACCTGTGAATACGTTGAAGTTCTTGAATTACTTGACCTTCATAAAATGCTGTCATCTTCCACCTCCAAACAATGTCTTAAGGAAGATGGCTACCTGACTGAATACATGAAGAAGTATATCCCAAGCAGACCTAATTAGTACGGCCAGTCCTGTGGGGTCATCCAATAACCAATAAAGTAACAATCCTATAACAATTATTCCTAATAAGAATCTTAGATTCAAGATATACTTTTCCTCCTGCGCTTACGTTTAAGTGTTGTATCTATTCCAAGCACCGGCCAAACGGTGGCCTCGCGTATCTTCCAATCTGGATGACAAGAACATGTGCATCTCAGCGATGGACAAGGCTTTGAATACTGATATTCTATACCATCTATAGCACAATGTCCATCAATACACCATCCTGCTTTGCTCAAGATATATAGCCGCCCTTCTTAAAGTTTCGGGATTATAATCCTGAACTAGCCATTATGGATGTGGCCTATTTGGAAAATCAATGTTACGCCAGATTTCAAGTTCTGTATACAAATTTAAATTTAACATACCGTAAGCGTCATCTTCAGACCAAAATATATCATCAACGGTTATGCTATCTTTTGCTTCCCACCAGACATTCGACTTTTGATTAAAGATTTTATTAAAAATTCTTCTCATTTCACTCCTCAATCACTGTAAATCTAGATACCGACTCAACCCTTGAAGTGACGCACTGTAATCTTGTCCTTCATAGAATTTTCTCCTTTATTGCTTTCACTCTATGTCTAGGGATTTTAAGCAACTGAACATGGTCTTTTTGGGTCGGTAAGATTTGATAAATAACATAATCAGTACCACTCAGCATGTAATAAATCCAACCATGGAAGTTTTGATTACCGCCACCCCATGCTTCCTGATATTCGACGGTGATGGTTTTAAAATTCATCGGATGTCTCTCTGAGTACCGGCTTTTTGATATCTAACTCCAACTTGTCTGTTGCTTCTTTGATTGCAACCATACGCTTTTCGAAATCAGCATTTTTTTCTTCTCTGGACTGAACCATGGGTGGTTTTACAAAGAAACGCCAATCCGCACCCCTTGAGAGCGTGAACTTTTTAGCTCCATTATATCCACCCCAGACTACCCATAGTACAGGAAACAGTGTGTATGTCAAGAGTCCAACACCAAGCAATCTTAACCACTTGTCCCTGAATGAATAGCAACTGCAAACCTCTTTATATTTGGGCTTGCTATGGGCTTTGGAACGCCCAAACAAATCGAAAGGACTTGAACTACAAGTGGCTACGTGATTAAGGACATTATGGTCTGTGTCGCCGAATCTTTTTCTTTCACCACACTCCATGCATCTGAATCTATTTCTTTTGCATTCAAGTGAGTGATAAGTCTTGGCGCTCTCAACAGCATAAAAGCCGGTACGCTTAAAGGTAATCGTACCGGCTCCTAGCCAAATGGTGATACCCACTAACCAGATAAATAACTCAATCATATACTTCTCCATTGATTTCTAGTTTGTCCATACCAAAATAGGGGAAGTCGTGGCTTGTATTTTCCTAATACAGGCCAACACTGTTAGAATAATATGAAATGTTATCACCCTCGTCTTCTTTGCTTCATTGTTGCATCCAATGAAACTTTCCCCGAGAAGGTGGCGTCTCGCAGCTTCGGGTACATATCGAATACTCTCAGTGACCGGAGGGTATTAAAGCGAAACATTTTACTCAGTTCCATCTGAATACGTTCATCAGAAATGTTTTCACGGAGACTGTCAAGTACCGGCTTAAATTCTAGTGCATGACTCAGAGACTTCTCAATTTGGAATCCCTTGGTCACACAGAACCTAACGGCTCTCAACGCGCGCAGCGCGTCTTCTTCCAGACGCACTACCGGGTCATCCACAGCAGCAATAGTTCGATTGGCAATAGCCATCTGACCATTGAATGGGTCAATAAATTCACCGGACTCACTCTTAGCTATCGCGTTGCAACTAAAATCCCTGCGAGACAAATCCATAATTAGAGTACCCGGTTTTACCCAATCAGGTCTACGACCATCAGAATATGGCCCTTCTTCTCTAGCCAGGACAAAATCTGCATTATCACCATTTGGTGCCTTAGCTCGAATAGTGTAGTGTTCGGGACTCTCGACATAAATTTTATATCCGTCAGAAAGAAGTGCTGCGCGCATCGCTTCAAATGGGTCAGTGAATCCAATCATATCTTCATTGTCAAGAACTACGGTATAATCCAAATCTTTAGATGGTAATCCCAGAATCTCATCCCGACAAGCCCCACCTACTAGATATGTGTCCACTTCTTCCTCCGAACAATAAGGCTGATATTTGTTTGGTCCACACCATAATACGGCCATTAGCAACCGCAGTATTGTATTCTCTAATTAGTAGGTCAAATTCGCCATTCGTCACATCGTTCATATGACCTCCAGTAAAGTAATCGAGCCACCATCATCAATAGAAAAATCACCTTCATCAGGATTACCAGCGACCTCTAAGCCCATGTCTATAGCATCTTCCCAGGTACAGTTGTTATCCTCGTCTTGCACAGCACGAGCCAACTGACGATGATTTTCGGCAAAAATCATAACTTCGCCATTACGACCTTCATAGACCCAAATTTTCATATCAATTCACCTTTTTCGGAGGTACATAGTTGAGTCCAATAATATCATTCGTCACATTCTAGCAGAAGTGCGGTATGAAGTCCAGAGCGTCTAAAACCAATGCTATAGACATCCGATGTCTTACCACTTCAATCTATGCCTCATAGATTCCATACCTCAAATTCGAATCCGGGAACAACTTCCTCGATTAATAGTAAACACTTTTCAACCTTATCCCACTCTAAACCACCGATTCCGCAGCCGATTTGAGGAAGAGCCATGGATTCATAACCCATATCATGCAATTTATTAGACGCGCGATATACAGATTGAAATAACCAACCATAATCAGCATTTGGACCTGGGGAATCCTGCGTAGCTAAATTGACAATAGCTTTAGGCATATTGTTATATGTTTCATGATAAATCATAAACATGCCTGGCGTTAGGATTTTGCAAGTACACATGTGACGGTATTGACCGTAATTATTAGGAAAATATTTCTTAAAACTCTTTGCAATACCGGCCTCCATCTGTCCGGAGCAATTCACGCCGTGCCCAATAGTTGATTCAGTTGTGCTAAATAAATCCCCATGTCGCTTAATCATTAATCCATCCCTTTTCTTCTTTTTCTTTCCATCGGGTATTTTTATTGTATATTTTAGCGCAAAGAATGCATCGAAGTCCGTTTGGATGCTGACGTAAATTCTTAGGAATCCAGGGGTGACCATTTTTACATTCTATCTTCTTATGGTTTTTATATCCATAAGTTTCTGTCTGTGTGTGGCAATTTGGACAAAGCATTCTTAGATTTTCAGGATTATTATTCAATGGATTCCCATCAATATGGTCCAGTTGAAGAGTGAGTGGTAATCCATTCCATTCCGCTCCTTGTTCGCACAAGCATATATTTTGAATATATCCAAGAGCAAGAGCTCGGTCCTTTAGTTCTTTTGCATTACCTCGACTAAACGGACTGGGATTTGTAAATACTAATTCATCTGGGATTCGTCGTTTGTTTGCTCTTGGATTTTCAAATAGAAGTGAAATTCCGAATAATTCACATTGTGTTTTTAACTTCAAATATCTTTTAGAGCTTGGCTCAATACCTAAATTAACCAACGTCTGCCGCATTGATTTGCTTTTGTCAACAGTCTCTCTAATGAGACTTGGATTATTCCATATATGGTCATGTCCTGATTGTCTGTTCATACAATCATTATATCATGGAGTAATTTATAATACACCATGTCCGATAGCATCGATAGTGGTGGTGAATAGGTCACCCGACTTTTTAATCATCACTCAAATTCCTTTCGCACTCTGTCACGCAACATACGCTCTTCTAAATAATGAGGGTCATATTTAGGCGCAACCTGCTTGCGTCTAAACCTCTTAAATTTTGGGTCAGTCAGCACCATCCCCAGGAGCATAACAGCTAAAAATACAAGAAATGCTATCCCGACCATAGCGACTCTCCTTACTTGTTGACCTTTTTGGCAATCTTACGTGCAAACTTCTTTGTCTTTAACTTCTTTTCATCTGACAATACATACCATACCGCCACAGCTACCCACGGTAGCATAGAAATAACCCATGCAATCCACATTAATCAACTACCTCCCATGAACCACGGGGGCGACGAATCACAACAAATGAATGAGGCTTGTTGGACATCTCATTCAATTCAGCAATCCATAGCTCGGCCGCCTCTTTTGTTTTATTTTCACGATGAACGTACATAAGTCCATCCGTACGGATTCCAATTCCGTATTCGTATTCGATATCCATCAATTAGTAGCCTCCATGCATTTCAATAAACTTCATTGCGTAGTACTGAAAAGGAATACTCAGTATCGCAGCAATCATAATCCAAGCGTACTTTTCAAAGTATTCTTTCATTTGATTATCTTTCAGCCTTGATAATACTCAGAATCTCATCCTCGGATACCGGGCGGTATCCCCAAGAATCTACACCAACATGGATTTGCAATGTGCCATTAGCGCTACGGCTAATCTTTTCAGATGAATGAGTATGTCCATGAAGCAAAACCATCCCATTATCTACCGGCCGAATCTTATTATAACGTGACTTGTCATTAGAGTCGCCAGTATAGGGAAAATGAGACAAACAAACCTCGAAGTCACCAACAGTCATATAAACTTTGGCAGCCTCGGATTCATCACCCTCGATAATATCATCAAAAACATCTTCATATGCGGGACGGAATCTATCAACGTAACGCTTAGCCTTTTCAACGCTAGACTCGGGGTCAATAAACAGTCGGTCGTGATTGCCGACAATCAAAATCTTGATTCCGTTCAGTCGCTTCACCAAAGGCAGTGATTTGTCAAGAGTACCCAAGGCTATATCACCGAGTATGTAAACCGTATCGTCAGGAGCCACTATTGCATTATGATTATTAATTATTGCTTCGTTCATATGATTGACATTCACGAAAAGTCTATTCGATAGAGAAAGAATTCTCTCGTGACCGAAATGATAATCAGAACTAAACCATGTTGTCATATGTGCCTCCAAGTTTTATTAGTTACAATTAGGTCAATGTTGCCTTGTATTTAGTTTATTTCCATCTTTATGTCTGGTTTCCATCCCAATGGGCAATGGACCAATAAATGTCTCTAGCACTAATCTATGTGTATATTGTGTTTTAGAATGAGTAGCTCCACCTATGCGTTATTATTCTTACTCAGCCAGTTAAGAAATCTATCTATACGATAGATTTTCATTAATTCATGACCTAGTGCGCCCAGTGCCATCTTTAGATTATGCTTACTTTCTGTCATGGTTAGAAACTTCGGGTACCCGTAGTTTTTACGATAATATCTAAATTGTTCGCATTTATCACAACAACACATAGGCTTATCCATTAATTAACCTCGATAGCTTCTGTAATGTTTGGAAATGATGATGTAATACCAATTCGCCAACCATGAAACTTAAGGTTATATTTATGACCAATCTCAATTTGATTATACAAATCAGCGGACCTAAATTGTCCCTTCAAAACAGTATCAGTAACCTTGAACACACCACAATCTCTGGTGTACACACGCATATCAGATTCTGCCTGCCCGTCTCTGTACTTGGTTGTTCGGTCTTTATTAGTAATAGTACAAACTTTGGTTTCGCTGGTGTTATAGTCAACGATTAATACACCAATACCAATGACTACCAACAGTGAGATGACACCAATAATGATACCGGCCGGGCCGGTAATTGAAAAGCGATGTCTTGCTTTCATTTATTATCCTTATTGTACAATGTTGTTAATTTTGTCGCCAACACATTCATGGAATTCAACATACTGTGTTCGAAGATAGAATTTAGAATTACAATCTGCCCAAGCAGCCATACCGCCCGGTAGAGAAAGTAATTTTGTACATTTCTTATTTGCTTCAATATCTATAATATCCGTACATTCGTTTCCCATAGCGGGAGTTTGAATAGCAGTTACTCCCGACCTAGGAATTGGTAATAGACAAGTCTTGTCTGAACCAAGCCAATACATCATCGCGGAGAATAGCAGAATGCCAAAAATTACCCATTTGGAAGCAGTTAGGGCTCTGTCTTTCACTTCTTATCACCGAAGAAAAGTCCCTTGAAGTATGTCTTTCTATCACCAAGGACGAAGAAAATACTCCAACCTTCTATCATTGCCTTGCGTGCATCGTGGGGTAGATAACGAAATCCATTATCAGAACCAATTTGCATCAGTGGAACAGAATTAATAAAAGCATCAATAATATAATTGATAATGCCCATCAGGCTAGTCTCCTAACAATAAATATTATTTATGATAATCAAACAACTATTCGGACAATAGGTCTTTCTTCAACGCAACAACTGTGCGTGCTTCAACATGGCGAATATATTCGCCGTCTTCAAAAAGCATTACTTGTGGTACTGATTGAATTTTATATTTAGACCCTACTCTTGGGTCAACATCTACATCCACCTTTATTACAGCTAGGTTAGTATCTTCTGCAAACTTAGACAAATGCGGTAAGAATTTTCGGCAAGGTTGACACCATTCCGCCCCGAATTCTATCAGAACTCGGGGGTTGTTGTCTATGCTATGTTGAATCTCTTCAAGACTGTTCTTATGTAATAATTCACTCATCGTAATGAACGCTCACCAGCTTTACCTTGAATACAAGACCAAGTGTCTCACCAAGAGCATGCAGCTTCAAGAGTGCATTGTCAATAGTTGTAGTCTGAGTCTCAAACAAATACTCCTGCTCATGACCAACTACAGAATATAGAACATCGTGCTTCTTGACACCAGAAAAGGTGTCAACCGTTGCAGCAAGAGGGTCGTTTACCTTTAGCGACAACTGCGGAGTAGGGACAGGGTTGGCGATTCTCGGCTGCTCAAGAATAGCAACCAAAGGAGTAGCATCTACATAATTATCCCAATCATCATCATAAAATGCCTCATCTGATGAATACTCTTCGTCATCATCATAGTCATGATAGTCGGTTTCATCTTCGAAAAGAAGCTGCCCACGACTGCCTAGACGCTCAGCAGGACCAAAGGTCTGGATGGTCTCGTGGTAATACTTACCAGCAGAAGGTGCATTCAGAAGTCCCTGATAAACATCTACAGGGACATTGTTGTAGCGATAGAATACGCCACCATAGAGAGCCAAGGTTAGAGTCTGGTTCTTTTCATCGTAAAATGCTTCATCGACGGCGGTAGAATCAAAAAAGCTGGTCTCAGTATATTTAACTGTATTAGTCATTTCTCTCCCTTATTATAGGTACCGGCCAAAACATATACGTCAAAGCCTTTGGTTTGTTTAATTATGACAAGTCGGCCAACCTCTAGGATTGTACCGACCTTCTCATCATACAGGACTTTTTGAGCCTCGTCAAGAGCATTCTTAAAGTCACTCTCAGTAGGCAATTGCTTACCCTTGCCCTTGAGTGACCATTTCCAGTTTCTTTCTTTAAAGTATTCAGCTAGAAACTTAATCAATGGTATCAAAATCAGACCATCCCAATCGCAATCTTAGACACATCTTGCAAAGCAACTAATTCTGAAAATCTTTGCCCTGAATAGATGTACATTTATTTTTCCACCATTAGTTCTCTAGTAAGCTTTGGTACCCCATTTAACCGTTCCAACATTTCACATCCGGGCCTCCCTTTTCTTTGAAGCCCGGCCGCGTCTGCAGCCGTCCATAACTCCTCTACTATACCAGCAGCGAATCTGAATGGCAAGAATCGACCTCCAAATTTGGATTCGAACTTTGCATAACGACGATGCTCGGCTACCGCCAAGCATTGAACAGCATATAGAAAAGTCTGAGCGTTTATACCTTCGGAGAAATGGGGAGGAGTCATTTTGGTTGGGTCTGCACCCTCAATTACTAATTTATATAATGCAATCAAGCTTACAGCATCCGCTGAGTGTTCATCTATCTTAGATTGGACATCCTTAAATAAATCCGTATGCGTGAATTGATGCTTTGTCCAGTCCATATCTTCATCATCGACCATTACAACAAAATCTCCACCAATTGGCTCAGTCTCCAAAGCGTGTCGGCCTGGTAATGCTAAAGTAATACCTGTATAGGGATGCATCTCTAATATCTTAGCTTTACCGCCCTTGGCATAAGGTATCATTTCGTTCAATTTATTGAAATCCATTATATCCTATTCTATTAATTCAGACTACTAGTCCTGCATTGAATATCACATTTCATCCAATACACACATAGTCCTGCATGGGTAATTAAATTACCCACGCTATCAAACACTGGAAGACCACCAACAACAACAATTTGGCTCTCGCCAAACTGAGTCGCCCGGTATGCATTTATAATTGAAAATGTATCAGGTTCTGCAGTTTTTCCAAACATTTGATTACTCAGTCCTGCAAATTGTTGTATCGATTCTTCGTAATCTTCAAACTTCATTTCTCTAAGCGGAGGTCCATTAAGACACCCCATGTATAAATGATAGTGTGTCATTACTATACCTACCCGACAGGAGCGTCTTGAGGGATGCCCATTTCTTGCAAGCCAGAAATATCGTTTTCAATTTCCCATCCAGTCATTAGCAACATATCATTATGGGCTTTCCCGTGATGGATGCAAAACAGTAATTCATACTCACTCTTCGTGGCAGCATGATAAGCCTGCGCACCGCAACGGTCACAGCGGTCGGTAGCTTTAAAAATCTTCATATTCTTGCACCTCTCTTCGCTTCCATTATACACCTAGAATGTTACCGATGACGTACAACTAAATACTGGAACGTTGCTCAACTACATTATCACTGCCCCGGCGGTACGTCAAGATTAGTCTCCACTTTCTGCGAGCCTCTTTTAATCTGTTCTAAAGCCAATGTTAATTCTGTATGTTGTTTCATATACGAATCACGAAGGTCATAATACTTTGTACGCCATTCATCAATCTCTTCTTCTAGACGCCTAATTTCTTCTTTCTGAGACACGACCTGATTTCTCAGCTCTTCTCTGATTTGCTTAGCATCATCTATACTGGTTTTGTTTCTGTTAAGGAGATGTTCAGTTACTTTTAATCCTATAGCGCCGCAGAGGGTACCGATTCCGGCAATCCAGGCTGGGTCAAGCGGAAGAGCCATTACTCTGCTCCCTCTTGATATGGAAGTATATAACTATCAGGATTGATAACAGAGTTGCACTCGCCAACCAAGATGGTGGCATAAACCCGTTTAGAGCCCACCCTCCAACTAAACCATATATTCTGACACATATGTTGATAAACAACCCCGTTGCTCTCCATTGCTTCTTTTCCCAAATAAGCCCTGCGGCGAGCAATATAGCTGAGAACAAGAAGATACTTCCAAGAGCTAATATTCCGATTGGTGAAATTACGACTTGAGCAACAATAGATGGCTTTACAATCGTCATCGCCAACTTCTCAACTAATGGGCTAAGAATGTAGAGCCCACCAAGGATGGTCTGGATAACAATTATCCACTCAATCATCCTTAGTGGGGTCTGCTTTAGCTTATTCCACCTAACCAATAGCTTCATACTATGATTATACAATTTTGAACGTACAAATGCAAAACCGTCGATAACTACTCTACGTGACTGATGTCACACTGGTATCAATATTTATAACAATTTGGTAATATTATAAAAGTTCTGATACTTCTATTGGCTTTCCAACGTAACGATGCTTATTAATGTAATCCTTGATTGAATCAATGCCGTTTGTCCTACCGGCTAAAATGATAACAAAACGTGGCTCCCTCTTGGCATCGTTGCAGTCGCCACACAAGAACAAGTCTACGGCTGGCCACAACCTAGACTTACGTGCATGCAGTTTGTTCTTTTGCTGTTTGCAAACCGTGCACAGCAATTCATTCTTGTTCATATTCGTCAGGCTCCCACTCTTCCCATTCATCATTTTCTACGTACTCTTCATAATTATGCACTCCATCGGAATACTTGATTAGTGATACGTATGCGCCCCAGGACAACAAAAAACCGAACAGACGCTTTTCAGTCAACCTAACAATCGTTAAGTCTTCGGACATTCTGGAAGCACCTCCAAGAGACATGGACACCCCAATTTATTAATTTTTGAAAGTGCCTCGTTGATTACTTTCGCAACATATTCCATATCCACACCATCAAAAGTAATGAAATTATCACGGTACAATCTAAGAGAAATATGGTTTTGATATTCAACAACGTGAACTATTAATCCCTTAGACCACTTATAGGAATGAAGAAGCTCTCGGACTTCGGCGGTATATAGGTCAACTGCCATTACCAATATGCTCTCTTATCTCATTCCAGATGTCTTCTGTTTTGTGTTTGTTTCTATTTTGGTCGGGAGTGCCACCGGCTAAGTAAATACCGCCCCACACACCCCATTCACCATTATCGACACCTTGTTGTAGACACTGTGCCATTACTGGACAGGAAAGACAAGCCTGGTCTACCATTTTAGCTACAGATTCACTCGACTCGTAATCGTCATAGAACAAATTTGTAGGCATTCCATCACAGATAGCCAGGTCTTGCCATTCCAATTCTTCTAGGTCAATTCCTAATGCGTTTAATGCGTCTGACATTTTGTCGCTTCCCTCGTTCACGCTCATCATTTCTTACTTCAAGGTCGCCACTCAATTATTTTTTCCATTACGTGGCAATCTTTTTATATTGCGAAAATCAATGGACCATGTTCCTCGGTCACTCACTGGGACACGATTAATGTATCCCCAAACTCCATTTCGAAAGGCCCCGTCCTTCGAATACACAGCAGCGTCGGCCGGTCTAAAGAACAAAACATCCCATCCCTCAAACCAAACATCGTTACCAGCTTCTTTCTGCTTGCGCACAAATGCATCCACTTTCTTCAACCCCAGAGTGAGCATTTTGATTCCTTTCATTCGGTAAATTATATTATAGCATGAAAAGGAGGGGAACGTCAATAGTTAACATTCCCCTCCTAGTGTCCCTCAAGCAGGATTGATTGATTTACCTGCGTCTGTGGGACAAAGCCTAATAGAATAATTAGGCTGGTTCGTTGTCGCCTGTCTCGGCAACCGTCTCACCGGTTACACGGTCAACGTATTCACGTTCCCAACGCTTGTCACCGGTCGTTACGTCAACACCCTGCTGGTCGAATCCACGGACCTTGCGGTCATCGTTCAACTGCAACCAGTCACGGTCATAGCGTCCTTCCACTGTTTCAACAGCCATAATTATCCCTCCAATGTTTGCTAATAGTTAGCATGATACATTCATTGTAACATAAGGGTAATTATGAAGACAAACGATTAGAGGGTACTAAGCTAATTGAAGAAGCCCTGAAATGGCACTACAGGATTATTTTTATCCCCACTTTGGGTCATCCCAACTCATCTTCACCCCTCCATGTAAACTCATCGGTGGTGGTATCTAGAATTCCCCAGGAGTACCAGTCTCCATCACACTCAAGACCATACGTTTGAGCACCATGTTCATGCCTAAAGGTATTAAGATTTATCCAATCATACCTCTCATGCATGTGTCCATGAAAATGTAGCTCTGGCTTGGTCGCTCTAAGAACACGGTCAATGCTTTGACGATGAATCTGGCTGTCCAGGTCAGGCTGTAATCTATTCTTGAATGGTGTGTAGTTAGAGCAGTCGTGAGTAATCAGATAGTCTGCCTTCTTTTCCCAACTCTCTAGCGTAAACAAATCCTCTTCAGTCAATGTTTCATTTGGCCAGGATAAAGTTTTGGGTGCATTATTTCTAGCTTCTTCTTGTAGACGCCACTCCTTATCAATGGATACCGCGCCACCGGCACTGACAAATTGCTTATTATTCCATGTCCAATGATGTGCCTTTGGTGCAAGAGCAACGCGACTTCTAATCATTGCAAAGCCTTTACTCTTTGGCAAGTTTTCTACCGCCCAATTCCAATGGTCATGATTTTCATGATTTCCAGGAATTGCGTACACTGTAAGTTTATTGATGCCAGCAAGCTCTTGAACCTCATCCAAGAATACTTGTCCATCTAGAAAGTGAGTCGAAAGCCCGAAGTCACCAACAATCAGTACATGACTTAGCTTGCGCTTACCGGCCTCCATGAGCTTCCATTTCAGCGGTGTAATATTTCCGTGGGTGTCTCCAACGACCATTAACTTAATCTGACTCACCTTCCTTCTGCTTGTAGCAGCAGTCTAGCAGTACGCATATCGTACTGTCAAGGGAGTTTATCAACCAGGTTACGTAACTGTTTGGTTGCGTACACAAGTGCAAACCCTAGTGATGTAAGAGGCCACCACAAACCTGCAAAGAAACCGAAATCCTCAGCCTCAATTTTAGAATAGTGTTTCCTGAGAAAATAATTTTCAACCAGTCGCGCTAAGACTACGCCAATGAAATAATACCCGGCCGATGTTGTAATTACTAAAAATATAATTAAATATGCATCCATTACTCACACCGTCTATACTTGTCATGTATACGTATAATATCGTTAGTCTCTAAACTCCCAACCGCCACCTCTACCACAGATATAGAGTGTTTTTGTGGATTCGTTATTCGGTGAATCACATTGGCCGGTAGACTGTATTGAAACCATGGCTTCATTTTAATGTTCGTTGCTCCGTTTACAGTCAAAATCAATCCACCCTCATAAGGCTTTAAATATTCATCTCTATTTTCATGATAGTGTAAACTAAGGCTCTCACCAGAATAAATAGTGAGAATCTTAGTCCAATAGTTACTATCTCTAAAAATAGTTATTTCATATCCCCAAGGTTTATCAACTTTGGGTAAGTCAGTCCACATATTCACCTAAATCAAACTTATCCAAGTATTTGTCTGCCATACTCCATTTGATTGCATCACGAGCGACAACAAAAAAGCCATCATCTTCCATTCGTTTCTCTAAATCAGGAATATCACAATATTTCTTATAATGAGCGATATTGGTCTTGAAACCTCTTTCTTTCCAAGCTGATAGGCGCTGGATTTGCGTAGGGGTTGTCTCAAACGAAGCAGTTTGTCCATAATGGACCAAATGCTCACCCGCTCGGCCAATGTATCGAAACCCTGGCGTGCCCGTGACGGCTAACATAGAGCCAGCAGAAAATGCAACAGCCGGGACAATGGTTCGCACAACAATCCCATCAGATTTCGCAATTTCTACATATTCAACTAACTGTTGCATAAGATGCACATGTCCACCAAAAGAATTAATATGCAAGTCAATACGACCATTAGACAGACGCCTTTGTTTCTGAATCTGACGAATAAGAGGAATTGCGACTTCTCTCTCTAGACTTTCATCAAAGTCTCCAATGAAGAACACATTTTCTTCATTATTAAACATACCTTGCCCCTTTACTTCTTATTGCTGCGATTGCGGTCCTTCATAATCTTCTGAACCTCAACCATGTCGTCTCCCTTGCGATTCTTGCCTTTGGAGTGAACGAGACAAGCTAACATCATTGCCTCATCATAATGTATCACATTTCCGTCGCGCATATACGCGCGGTGCATGACCCGGTAAAATGGGTCGATATCTTTAGCCATGTATTCATGGTAGCAGAAATGACCGCTGGAGTCAATAGTATGGAAGATACCATTAATAATCCGGCGGTCATTTACTGTTATTAAATATATTGATGTATATCCTACGTCACCCGTGAATCTTCTATATAATCCTCGGCTGGGACAACCACAGCATTACTATAGTTTTCGTTTATTCTCTGTACCACTTTGTAACGACTCACACGCATCTTTCTGTCAGAACAATCCGTAGGGACAGACACAACATCGCGAGGATTGACGTGTACCTCAAGGACAAGTCCTGCACTGAAAGAATGTGCATAATCCCATGTTCCCACGTGTAGACCAACATGGCAACCAACACGAGGGTCAGCAGTTACCTGACTACGAGGCATGGTAATTACCGAGCCTGCATCGTTAGGTACATTTCCGTCCACCGGAGTGCCATCAACAATCGCTGGACCTGTATGGATGCTTTCAAAGCCAATCTTTCGTCCCTCATTATCGAAACGAGGCTGTACTCCCTTATAGCCAACAATGTCACCATCAAGAGTAATGGAGAATTCTGCTGCCTGTAACCAGCGATGAAGATTTTCACGACTGTGTTGTTCTGGATTCTGAGCAATCTTCTCCCAGAACAACACAAGAGGCTTATAGTCTTCTACACCTTGCTGAAGAAAGCGCTTGATTTGGTCAGCCAATGAAGAATGCACAACATCACCATCGAACAATACTTCGTCACCATTGAAACTAATACGCTCAGACAAAGCAACCAATTTCTTTTGCAGAGTACCGCGAATATTGAACAAATCGTAGACATTCTCGTTTCCTTCAAATAGACCACGTTTGATACTTTCCCAATTTGGATGGTCTGATGTAGCAGTTACAATCGGCTCATCATTGTCTGGGAAAAACGCAACTACGCTTTCGCCACGGTCGCTTCGTGTAACACGATAACTAATTTCACTCATAGTTTACTTCCTTTCTTGCCGCCAACAATTGTGGCGAGTATTGTTCTAATATTAATATCAAATAGATTTATTCACTCTGGCCTGATACGCAGCATTTATATAAATTACGATATCATCAATCATATCAGAAGACCTATAAAAACTAAGACCTTCTAATAATGTATAACTGTCGAACGGATTATACTGGTTATTAGAATCACCAGGGCCAAATCTTTTGAACTTATACTTTCTACCGGTCATTCCTGCTAGCTGGTAATGGCGATTATATTCAGACAGGTGTGAATCTTTATTCTCTAGGGCGGCCTGGAGGCTCTTAATTTCCGGGTCATGAATTTTGCTATTCTTTAGTCTTTCTACCCACTGTGTAACTACTGATGTCAGCGACAAAATCTTCTTACCAGTAGGTGACAGAAGCTTTTTACCATCCCAAGTAATATAGGACTCCATATAATCCATAAAGCTCTTAGCCTTCGGATTTTCCCTAAGAAATTTAGCCTTACGATTGGCCGGTAAGATTACAACAACACCATCATCATCTATTAACTTAAGAATGTTTACAATCGACATAGAAGTTGGCAACCGATTCTTGGCAACAGTTTCAATGTAATACAGGATAGCATTGTTTGGAATAGTCTTCTCACCGTGGAACTGATGCTTATCGTAATAGTCCCAACTACCAGCGATTCGCCCTGGAACTGTTGTGGTAGTCTTCGCTGGCCTATTCTTCTTCGGAGCACGCTCCTTCAACTTCTCCCAGGTGATAACCCTATCGGCTGGTACCCAATCAACCTGAAGATTCTTTTCAGATGTAAGCAATACATAGCTTACATCTGTAGCAAAGGCGTTGATATAATCACGCACTTTTGACTTGGTGTAACTAGTCGGAACATCTGGAGCCTCAAGCACAAACAGTGATGTAGTAATTTCATGCAAGCTCCACTGGTGAACGGGATATAGACTTGAACGATTATAGCCATCAACTAAAAACCGTCGACCAGTAACCGGAAAGACATCGATAAGCTTCTTACCGTCAAAAGACATTTCATGATAGTCGGTTTGGCCTAGCTTGCCAGACCACTTTCTGCGAGCCAACCAGGCATCGTAGTAAGTACTTGCTGACTCAATATCCTTTTTAGATTGTTTACGTACTTTCTCCTGAAAGTCATCAATAATCTTTTCTAGAGCATCTTTTGTGCGGTCAGTGTATGCCAAGTCTTCACGGGTTTTAGAAAAATCAACCGCACCTATTGGAACATAAGCGACAAAGGAGACGCTGTTAATACCACGTGTACTGAATAGAGAGTTTGAATTATTGATTTTATATGGAACATTACCCATAACAAGATAGGACGTTCCTTCGACAGTGGAATAATAAAGATTGTCATCAATCTTTTCACCTACCGCTCTATTGGGTACCACACCATCGACTAAAACGGTACCAGGAAGCCAAAACCGATAAAAATCTTCGGCCTTTTGAGTAAATTCTTGATAATCTTTACTGACCGGGATGGTAATTTTTGTACCGTTTTGTTTGTCAGTTTGCTTATGAGAAGCAATCGTCAAAGTGATTGCATAATCTTGTGCACGGCTGACAAGCCCGTGGGTTGTCCAACCATCTTTAGTCGAGGCCACTTCAAATTGGTCACTGTATGCAGCGGCGGCTTTGGAGCCGAACCCGAGCATACCATTTTGATTGTTGTCTCCACGTTTGGTTGAATCACCGAAACTAGTCCAAACGTCACGCAGAGTGTCCAATGACATACCGACACCAAAATCTTCTACCTCAAAATATGGATGATACAGAGTCGGAAGGGTGATTCTAATGGGAACATCTGTCGTACCAGCTTCTACGTGAGCATCCCAGGCATTAGTACTATATTCACGAATACATGCTGTGATAATATCTGAATAAAGGTCTGACAGAGAATACATAATCCATCGCGGGTCACCAATTTTAAAATCTACAACTTCACCAGGAAGCTCGCCTGTCTGTATTAGCCTAAGTCCTTGCGGAATCATTAGTTTCCCTTCATAATCGTATCAAATCAGTCTAGTGTATCTTCATCATATTCATCAAGGAATCTCTGCAAATCTGGGTCTGGCAATTCTAGCTCATCATCGGGGACGGGAATATTCAAATCAATCTGTCCAGTAAGAGCACCACTTTGGGCCCAATCAAAAACGCTGGTCTCGTGGTCTTCCATAAATACCGTGAAGGTTATAATGTTACGGGTCAATAGATATTCAATTTCTTCATCAAAACAAGACTTGCTCAGCACGAATCCGCCGGTACCCATTGATATGTTATCTTCTTCAGACCCAGATAACACTGAAAACCATTCAGTTAAGTCTTGCGTTGCACCTTCAATTGTATAGATGTCCGGGCGGTCAGTAGCCATAAATAGTGCTCCTGCTCTAATGAATTCTGACAAATTTACCATCAGTAGCTACTCCATCTCTTCTCAGTAAACTCTCTTAAGAACTGCTTTCGTATCATCAACTTTGACCCATGAGACGGGGTATGCTGTTCAATCCATCTAGCGGCTTCCCTCTCATTATCAAAATATGGTGATACTTTATGTGTTTCAGGTGGCTCGTATCTACTGAATTCATCAGTAGATGCGTCTCTTATTTCTAATATATACCACCGCTCATCAAGAATAGGAAGAGAGCTAACTTTCTGTCTCTCTTCCATTATTTCATCTAATAGTGTTTTTACTTCGGTCATCTTCACAATCCGGACATAGTTTTGATGACGACTCGGTGTCGTCTAAGAAAAGTCTACCACAATTAGTGCACCGTCGCAATAGACTTCCACCTTCAGATTCCCATTCCATTATCTGTTTAGACATTTGTGTCTCAAATATATGAAGCCAGAAAGAATAGTCAGAGTCAAGCTGTCAACATATGCACTGAATCCCCAGCCGAAAATTAACATTTCTAAAATAAAAGCAAAGGTAGACATACAATAAACACCCATGAGAGCCCAACCATGCAATTTATTTTTCTCATTCACCTTCGCATACACTAAAAGTGACCCCAAAGTCACGAAGAGTACACCAAATATGATAAACGACATTTGACTACCGAGTACAGCAGCTAACACAGTTTGCCCTGCGACGGCATCAGAAATTCCTGTTTGTACTCCCCCAAGAATGAAGATACCCGAGATAATATATTCAATAATGTCCACGGCTTTCTTCATGCCATCGCTGGCCAACCAAGGACGCAACGATTTCATGTCTTAATCATACCTCGCATCCCTAGCCAACGCAAATGATTTTCTAATAGTAAAACCCCGTGCTTGCCTGACGAAAGCACGGGGTGATTTGTTAAAGTGCCCTCTGTGGGATTCGAACCCACACTGTTGACATTTTAAGTGTCTTGTCTCCTGCCGTTGGACTAAGAGGGCGTGCTACTTTTTGATTCTTACCTCGATTAGTCTCATGGTAGGGCATACATGTGGTGTATGCCCTACCATGAGAGCAGAAGGCGGTAGAATTAACTACCGCCCGGGAGTGCACTCCCTGTATCGCCACCAGATACCAAAGCCTTGGGTCGTCAACCTGCCCAAGAAGGCCGGTACTCAGATTCCGGAAATGAGTACCATCTTAAGTCTTATAGATTTACCCAAATGCTATTCACTTGTCATCCTTGTCAGGCATTGGCATTTCAGGTCCCTCTTCAGGGTCCATTGGCTCAGTGTCTGGATTTGGGTAATCTGGAACTGTTGTCATTTATATCACCTCCGGTTAAGGAGATAGAATGAACTGACTAGTTCATTACGTGGCTCCGGTGAGATTCGAACTCACACTGTACAGGGTTTGAATCTGTCGCCTCCTGCCGTTGGGCTACGAAGCCATGTGTCTTTACGCCCCCGGGCAGTGCCTCAGGGCCGGTAATAAGATAGTTTGGGCTATCTACATCCCGCAAGCCGTTTCATCCCAAAATTACTTTAGCCTGTATTACAACGTAGCGATACTCGGATTCGAACCGAGAGCATAAGAAGGTCTAAGCTTCTTTGGTCTACCGTTGCCTATATCGCCATATTCAATTTATCAAAGAATTCTTTGTTTTTCCAACTTCTACTAGTTGGACATTGACTATGACAATTTGGACAAAGAAAACGTAAGTTCTCTAACAAATTGTTCAACCAATCTCCATCAATGTGGTCAACCTCTAAACACAATGGCTTTCCACACCATACCGGCTCAGGATTTGGACACCCTTCCCCAATACATTTATGTGGCACTCCTGATTGCAACATGGCTCTACGAAGTTGTGCACCCTTGGGCCTCGCACTACCAATAGGCAACAAAATCAAAATATCTTCAGCTTTCTTTTGAAGTCTTGGAAATGTCATTCCCTTATTCCAATTTTGTCCAGTGAAGTGAGATGTGTTAATTTCAAATTTATCAATCATATTCTTGATATGAGTTTGGTTACCGCCCGCTTGTGGAATTTTCATATATCTCAAAACACCAGCAATAGATAAACTATTATTAACAGCTTCCTGAAGCCATTCTTTTGTATATTTCCTTCTGGTAGTCATACTGTCATTGTAACATATTCGTCTACCAAAAGCAAGTACCGATGACAGGAGTCGAACCTGCAAACCTCGCGGCGATGCGGTCTAAGCGCATTGTGTTTACCGTTTCACCACATCGGCATAAAATAAAGGCTACCAAATACCTGTGGGAGCAGGCAAATGATACTTCAGGACTCCCATCCAACTGCCGAGGGGATTGCTCCCGGCACGGCGACCTTTAACGCGGAAAATAAGGGATTCGAACCCTTGGTGGCCTTGCGACCACGCTTGATTAGCAATCAAGTACCTTAACCCAACTCAGTCAATTTTCCTTAGATGATTGATGCGCTTCCCCGTTCCGAAGGTACCTTCGTGGAGCGTAGTCCATCAATCAAGTGGACAAGCCGGGATTCGAACCCGAAATAACACCGTGTCGAGGTGTCGTGATAACCGTTTCACTACCCGTCCATAGGAGCGTGCGCACCAGCTACACCACAAACCCACTTCTTTTCATTGATGCCGCATGCATACAGCCATCAACTACTAGGTAGCAGTAAGGACTCGAACCCTTCCTCTCCAACTAACTACTAGACTACCAGAATCAAACTTTCTTGTCAAGTTCCATTAGAAGGTTGCTTCAACAGTAATCTTGTCGTACTTCTTTGTAAAATCATCCGATGAATAACAACTAATAGCTTGCGTTTGTCCAGCTTCTAATGCATCAGTCGAACAATCAATATTTATGACAATCTCAGTGCCACTTAAGAATTTCACCGTAATAAACATTGTTGACTCTTCGTCTCCAACATTCTTAGCTTTGCCGGTCATTTCAACATCATCAATAAAATCAGCCTTAATTTTCCACCCTTTTAAAACTTGATGCTTACCAAGAACAAACGATTGTCCCAGCTTAATTTCACAGGGTTTATTCTTATCTTCATGATTTGCACATGCCACTGAGGATTCACTTGACTTAGCTGATGGCTTAGTGGTCGATTTATTATTTTTCTTATCTGTTGGTGATGAAGCCGGTGTATCAACAACAAGGTTTGGAGTATCATCATCCTCTCCTTCAAGACTACTACTGACCAATGCAGTACAACCGACAGCCAGAACTACAAATGCCGTAATAATAGCAGCCACAATAATTAGAAACTTCTTCACTTAGTTCTCTTTTCTATTAAATTCTTGATTTTAACTACCGCCCAAACAGGCGGTAGCAAGATGAATACTATCATATAGGAAACGATACGCCTAATCATAGTTTCTGTACCGGCCAGATGGTTTCGGCCTTCCACATCTTATACTTATGGTCGTACTTAATTGTCCAACGTGACTTAGACGCCCAAGCCATATAGTGCACTCGATGAATTAGTTCATTCCATTGAGGACTCCAGGTAAGCATCAAACCCGCCGGTATTCAATAAATTCTTTGGTTTTTATAACCTTCTCAACTCGATTGAATTCGGCGTATTCCCATTCATAACCATAATCTCTATGCCAAGGAACATCGATTCTAAACATTTGATTTCCGGCGAATTCTAGAACCATCCAGACATCCTCGCCCCATGCCTCGTAAATAGCGATTACTTGCGCACACCCAAGTTCTGGAAACTCTACACTGTCCCTATTAGCAATCTCAGGTAGACCATAAGAATAGACTGCTTCTCTAAACTGTTGGAGGGTAATCATTTTGAACTCTCAAAATATGCAATAAGTTTATCAATCTCTACCAAAGCTGCATCTATTCCTACATCGTAAAAATAACCAGAATCACCTTTATAACCATGATTACTGGATTTTTCCTCAATTCGGGTACGTAAAGTTTCCAATGCTTCAATCCATTTATCCATTATACCTCCGAAATTATTACTGCTTGTGAGAAATTAGCAAGAATTCTATTAGCGACCTCATCTGTGAATTCCTCATTAAGGGTTAATTCGTTGATGGCGGCCAAAAGTAGATAAATAACGTTACTCATTGAAATTATGGCACCCACGTCTGAGATATCAAATTCTTTACCCGGTGCATCCTCGATAGCACTAAGAATATCATCAATTGCTTCGTCTCGGCCGTTGATTGCTTCTCTGGCTAGTCTGTGTAATGCAACACCTTCTAGTAGTGCTTCAGCGCCGTTGACCATTATTTTTCCTCTCATGAAAACAAATAATACAAATATCTACTGTTGGAATTATACCGCCGTTTCGGCAAGATGGAATATAGTCATGTTTACCTATTTTACATAACAACTTTGTAACAATGTCTGACATTGAAAAGAGATTTCTAATCATAACATTGCTCCTATCTATTTGAAAACCGGGCTCTAGAGTCATCAATATCAGGTCGCATCAGAATTTTCCACTATACCGCAAAACCTTGCCATCCATTAGCTTCATCAAATAACCGTAGCGAACAAGATTAAATCTAGCATCGTCTAGGGCGTTGTGCTTACCATCAGATTGCTGAGGCATATCTGGATTACCGGCCATTTTGACTAACTGCTTCAGGTCACTCGTGAACATCGGGAACTTTGCAGGCAGGTCAACCATCGTACCAAATAGTTGACACAAGGCTACATGGTCGTATGCTCCATACCATGCCCAGAAGTCGGGCTTAATGTCGTGGCAGAACTCCAAGATGCCTTGCCTGATTTGTCTCCGAGTCATCAATGCTGGGTCTCCCAATTCTAAATCTGGAACTGGTTGGCCGGTACCAGTGACATGACTCGTAATTATCTTATGACCAATACTGGTCATAACGTTATCCATTAACCAAGAATGCTTAGCAACTGCAAGAGTGTTGAATTCAGAAGATACGGCATAGAATTCCTTGCCGTCTTCACGAATCATGCCAATTGAAATAAGGTCGATTTCTTTATAGGTCTCTAGGAATTCTGTATCGTAAAATATTTTTTGTGTTTTAGGCATATTAATTCCTTCATTGAAAAAGCCGGTACACTAAGTACCGGCTTCTGCACAATCTGCACAAATCAATTCTACCCACTCAGCAAAACCATCTTCTAGTCTATCATCCATCACGATACCAGTAATCGTCTCAGCTACTGCTAACTCTCCACATCCATTAATACATTCTACTGGATGACCCATAAATGATTACTCATCTCTACCATGTGCACCATCACGTGCTTGACGTAAGACCCTAATCAAACGATTAACCTCTTGTCTGGTTAGGCTTTGTGTGTAATGCTGTCCTGTCTCATTATTCATAGCCAAACCTACCTTTGCCACTCCGATTTCCAAGTGACTGTTTCCTTTACCCCAACGAACAATTACCGCTCGTTGATAAGGAATACTAACTTCATTTCCTCTATCCAGGTGGCCTCTGGTTTCGGAAGCAAATTCCTCACCAATTCCTTTAATATCTACCAACTCTGGTCCTACAAATACAATTTCTTTTGGCATCACGCCGCTCCTTCTGGACATCGCGTCCTGGTATTTGAAAGTCGCTGCTTTCTGTAGACATTGCTGTCTACTCACTATTCAATTGTATACCATTCGAGTCGATATGTCAAGACTCAGGCGATACCGCGTGCACGAGCAGCGATAGCTGCCGCAGACAGTGCACAGGCAAGGTCACCCTGACCCCAGCCAACAGTCTTTGTGGTTACACCACAGCCCTCACGAATAAGCTTTGACAGAGTAATTCCCTCAGTCATAACCTCAAGCTCAATCTCAGCCAACGTATTCTTAAGCTCGTCGGCCTTGACATCACGGTCCGAGGTAGTTATCGTCAAGGAATTTTTCTGTTCCGAATCCTTCATCGTGGATGTAACCGATGTCTTTCCATCCACTAAGGAATTTATTGTCGTCATTTTGTTCTTCCTTTTCTTGGTACTCTAGATTTACATCCAACGTCTCCAACCAGTCCGCAATGTCTTCTCGCGTCCAGTCTTTGTCATTCTTCTTGTTTATATGACCTAATTCAAAATCATTCAAATGAATGATAATATCGTAAATATGTCCAGGGGCCATTTTTGTACACTTGCACGGATAAGATGCATACTTAGTCAGACCCGGAAAAGCTTTTCTCAAAAGAGTTAGCGAGTCCCAATACTTACCAGGTTTCACCGTCTCGTCCAGGAACGCGTCATCGTGCTTGGAGTTGGAGCCAGCACTATGCACCGCCCAGGCCGGTAGAGAATATTTTTCACCAAGAGTGTTGCTGGTTGTTATAAACCCACCATATGCATATTTTTCCAACACTATATAGTCATAACAACTATCTTTCTCATTATAGATATCCGTTAGAGACTTAAGTTGTGAAATACTCCCCTGCCAACTCCAAGGGTTTTCTAGGGGAGGTTTCAACTGTTTGCGAATTCCTCTATCAATAAACGGTACCAGACTGGTCATTATAAAATTGACTAAATCTTTACAATCAATCAGTAATTTTTCAGACAGACTCATTCTAATTATAATAGAATCCATTAAGAACGGACTCATTAGTATGAACTGAAGAGTGTAGGCATCTTGATGGTTCGTAATTTCTTTAATGACAACTGTAGGGAACAGTTTCTTCAAACACCTAAATACTTCATTAATTACTAGATTAGGCATACATTCCTTCCCTAAGAAAATTTGCTGGACAGGTAGGAATCGAACCTACGTTCCCTTTCGAGTTCCTTGGTTCAAAGCCAAGGTGCCAATGCCAACATAGCGCTGCCCAAAGTGGCGGTTGTGTGACTCACATTTCTTTTCCTGATAATAACTTTTTGCTTCTACCGGCGCGGGCCCCAACGGAGAGTCGAACTCCGCACTCCTTTTTACGAGAAAGGTGTTATACCGATTAAACTATTGAGGCATACACAACTTCAGAGAAATCTCACACCGATTGAGCGAGCTATAAGGGTTGCAACTCATAGCGCTTCGGGGCCATAGTGCATTTCCAACACACCTGCTAACCAATCGCTTATAACGTCATTTTTATTTAATGACAATTGAGTTAATGCTTATGTCAACTCTATCAATACTACCATTCTACATTACGTATTGTAATTATAGCTATCAAAAAAGCGGTAGAGGAACATAGTCCTATAAATATAGCTATTATCCAAAACTTGAATATCGCCATACCTACCGCCGAAATCAATAATAAAAAACTTAGTAATAACCAAATCACTGTGTAATACCTATAATTATAATCTCACGAGCCCTCTAGGAATTACGATATCCTGGCCTCATCTTTACAAGAGATGCGCTCTGCCTCTGAGCTAAGAGGGCGTAGTAAGATAGTTTACAGTAAATTCCGATTAGGGCACCACTCACTATCTTACATTGTTGACATCCACGAGTGTATATTCTCTGATATCAGTAGGAGAATTCTATACATACCGGCGTGTCCTCTTCATCCCACCTTGCTCCCCATCGAGGTACCGACCCTCGTCCAAATCGTTAACAGCGATACATGCAACCTTTACACCTATGGGGAATAGCAACCTTACGATTGTTTTACTTCTAATAAGCTAGTCTTTCCTAGCAGTCAAAGGCTGTGTAGTAGTATTTACTAACACATTTGAGTCTCTCACTGACACCTTATTTGCTGAATACCCCTCCGAGATTCAGCATAAGCCATAAGCGTCTTATTGGACTGTACAGTTGTCCAGGTCAGTAACTACTTATCTGTACCGGCTTGTTGTAGACATCACCACACCCTACCCATCACGGTTTACGCTCAACTACGGTCCGTGTGTCTAGCTACTATTCTACACTACCGCTATTCACCTGTCAAGTCTATAATCAAAGCCACAATATCAATTCGCTCTCAAGATTATTGTTATCTATCAATCATCCTTATGTTTTTCAGCACGCTTATTCCTTGTTGACCCCACGGTTAGTGCAGCTTGAGACTTCGACTTTTTAAGCTTCCTATCAACAGCATACACTGTTACGACACCTGGCGCGATGTCTACATCCCTACCCATGAAAACAAAATCTTCGTAAATACGCTCAAGCAATAGCTGGTCGTCGTTATAAATTCTCTGATTGCGAGACTTCATAGTTTTCTCCTTTGCTTCATAATGATTTAGTTGTTACGGTGGTATTACGTTTTCTTAAGAAACAATTACGTTTCTTCGAAACGTCGAACTTATTTTTCTAAGGAGGTGTGCAATGAACAAAGTTTTATCAACGGTCGTTGTTCTAGCTATGACCCTATCGGGTTGTGGAACAGCGGTAGACAATAAAGAATCGTCTGCCACTCCTGAGGAACCTCCCTTATCTAAAGTTACATCCAGCGTGTCATCTAGAGATGTCAACAATAGGTCTGCGGACTTTCCTGTTTCACGAAGTGATAATAGACCGAGTCTTAGTTCTATTAAGTCAATTACAGCTAAACCAAAGCAAGTTAAGCTTAAGTCAACGAAGCCAGTTGTTAGGTCTAAGACACAAAAGTCAAAATATGTCGTTAAAACAAGGACCAAGACCAAATATCGTACCGTGAAAAAGCCAGTTAGGAGTTTTCGTCCTGTGCCGGTCGGAGGTATCGCAAGATGCATAGGCAAATATGAGTCAGGAAATAATCCCAAGGCTCAAAACCCTAGTAGCTCTGCTAGCGGTTACTTCCAGTTCACAGATGGTACTTGGAATAACTTCAAAGGATATGCTAGAGCTAAGTATGCTCCATTATCCGTTCAATTGAAGAAGTTCTATATCGTTTGGAATGGAGGCAAGGGAGCCTCTAATTGGACTGTATATCGCAAATGTATCTAATTTGACATAGTATGCGGTCCAATATATACTGTGGTTATGGAAACTAAAATCACTAAATGTATACGAATTGCATATTTGAAAGGCTATCGAGTTACTGATGATGGGACGCTTCTTGGAATACGTGGGCGTCCCATCACAACTATTTTAAAAAAGGGCTATCCTTTCTTTGCTCTACAGGTCGGAACAGAATACTCAAAGGATGGGTATTATAAAATTCCTGCTCATAGATTTGCTGCCTATTGTTTCTATGGTGAAGAGATTTTTAATCATAGACTGGTTAGACATTTGAATGCAAATAAAAATGATTACAGTCGACAAAATCTAGCTCTTGGAAATCACAGTCAAAATTCATTCGATAGGCCAGCAGTAGAACGTAGTAATCATGCAAAAGCAAGTCATACAGTAACCAGAATATATCCATCAAAACAAAAAGTTTGTAAAATTGCCTATTGTAAATATTCACCTTGCGGTAAGGTTTTTGATATAACTAGAGATAATAGAAAAAATAGACCACGCAAACATTGTTCTTATAGCTGTGCTGCTAAGAACAGGAAGAAATCTTAGGCATCGGTGTGGGTTTTAATTCTCGCCTTGGTACTCACGATATAAATCTTGGGCTAAATTGTAACCATCCCAATTATCTACCCCGGCGTTCTCCAATGCTTGAAGCAAAATAGAACGTTTTTGAAGATTCTTATAATCATCAGTAGTAATTGTGATTGTATCATTTTTGTCTGACATAATATTCCTTTCAGTAAGAGAGCCGGTAGATTTAATTATCTACCAGCTTTTCCTTGTAGGGGTACTGGGAGTCGAACCCAGACAGACTATGCTCAATGGTCCTGCAGGAATCAAAGGTCAAATTCAAAGCGTGTTAACCCACTTCGATTGACAAGGTCCATAGCCCTTCTCTGACTTATCGGGGTCAGCGACTTTACCATTTTGTCCATACCCCCAAGTGTAAGACTTAACGAATCTTACATGAAGACTTATCGGTTGTCAATACCTCATCTGTACCCGACTATCTTTGGCGTCAACACGTTTGACTTTATCACTCTACCCAGAAAGCATGTAGCTGACCTGTACTACCTTGGTGGATACCAGTTAGTCGGCCCACAATCCTCACAACCTCTACAATATCGCAAAGGAATAACAATTTGGCCGATGATAGACCAACCAATTACTAATGTTCTTCGACACCACTCATCGCCACCCAACCATGTTGGTGACCAGCGATGGAAATACCATTGTGGTTTATAAAACCATGGATGATTCTTTGGTTTAGTACCTTTCCAACATCCACAAGGTGCTTGCCACCATCTACTCATACTTAAACAGACTCTCAAATCCGTCTACCCACTTATGATACAACATTCCTGCGAAGAAATCAACACTTACGTTTGAACTAATGGCAAAGAGCGGGTAAGAATTTAAAGCATACACTTCATGCTCTAAAAGATAATCCTGAGCCATCAAATATGAAATTCTATAGATATTGCTTTCTGTCTTGTTATGAATAACGGAATACTTTCCAATACCGTCGCTCCATGCTTTATCGATGTGCTCTTCAAGCGTCATTACTTACCTTTCTGTGTGGAGTCGGGCGGATTCGAACCGCCGTGCTTCATTCTTCTAAATAAATCATTATACAGTCATTACTATTCATTGAGACTTTACAATTTGAAGGTGTCTGTGGAATAGCTCCCGCTACCTATAGCATTTTCTCCTGTGCCTTCAGGTTCAATTGTTATTAAATTGTAACTATTTTGGATTCGGACGGTATAGTTACCGTCCTAGCTAGTCTTTTATCAGACAGTTGCTAGGGAAGCAGAGCGTAGAATAGCCTCTGCCTCTGCGACAATGTTATAATTATCTGCATTTATAGTTTGTTAGCTGTTTTAAGACTCTGCCAACTAAGTCTGACTGCGTATCTATTCTTCCAAACAAAGTCGAAACCAATTACGACCCCTTAAACAAGTTTTCTTTAAATCTATTTATTGCATTAACGGCATCTTCATACCTGTTGAATCTACCAAGATGTTTAGCTTTGCCATCTATAATTGTTTTCGCTCTCCAACATTGCCCACAAGTGCCCCTGCTGGGATTCGAACCCAGAATGCGAGTTTAGGAAACTCGAAGTTTATCCCTTAGCTTACAAAGGCTTACCGCCAGCATGTTGCTACCTGCACCGATTCGAACGGCCATGCTGACTGGGAGAGCGTATACACTCTCCGTAGCTCAAGAAGGAGTTACTAGACCAAACACATTGGCTTTGTTAGTCCATCCATTTACATGTCCATGATTATTACTAATCTGAACTCTATCACCATCTACCGCCGAAATCAAGTGCAAATAAAATCTGCGGCCAATCTTGGCAAAGACAATGTCACCTTTAGATAGTACCCTGTCAACTGGTCTGATATCAACCGGCTGCCGACTATAAATGAGTGGTACCATTGAGTTACCGCCCTCTTTGTATTCTTTAATGGTTTCTCCTGCTAGGAGCCTCTGTACCATTAGTTCTTTGACGTTCACGTGCCCTTGAAGGGATTCGAACCCTCATCATCCAATTACGGTCAAACTACTTAGGAGGTAGCGCCGGTACTCAGGTAAATTGGTGGACGGATAAGTTGGTAATTACTCCAACTAAGATTCTAGTTACCTATTACACACGTTACTCCGGAGTGCCGCGTGCACTTACTTCCCCAATATCCTCACCTTTTACAGTTATTGGCCGTCCCGTGCCCCTAAGCGGAATTGCACCGCTAACTGTCGGATTCGGATTCTGACGGTCAATCTTTCTAAGGGCAATTATTCTGTTATATCCTAATCTTTACGATGATATTCTTCTATGATTTCTTCATCTATTGCATCTTCACGTCTGAATTGACTTAAAGAGAAATACTGCCAAATCCAGAATATTAGATTCGGTACCGCCACCGACAGTAGAACCAGCCACTCACCAGTAGCAATATAGCACGATGAAGCAAACAACCACAAGCAAGCACCGGCAAGACCAGATGCCTTACCAACGGGCGGTATATTGAACATCAAAAAAGTCAATCCACATAGAATGGTAATAATTGCTATCGCTCCCCAAATAATTGGAAGAGAATTACCTAAACTACTCATAGCATTGAATAACGAAGAAGTACCCGCTATTTTAGTGAATGGTAGAATGAAAGCAAATCCAATACCATACGAAAAGGTAGATAACAAAAAGGGCCACATTAATGGATTAAATGTTTCACCTCTGGAGCTACTGGTTACTCTACTAAAGTACTTGTTCATACTTAATTATAACATAGCACTTGTTAAGACACGGTGCACCACAGGGTCCTGACGGGTCAATACGTCTACCGCCCGTTTCCGCCAAGCGTACTTTAGGAGACGTAACATGTAAATTAACCGTATCGGAGTTGGTTACCGAACTTCCGCTTTGAGGCCCCTGAGAGAATTGAACTCTCGTCTATGGGGTTGCAACCCATCGCCTAGAACCACTCAGCCAAGGGACCATAATGCCACATAGACCTTGCTTATATAACATTTTGATTATTTTACTCTATAATGTGGAGCATGGCACAATCGAACCATGAGTGGAGAATATGGAAATCGAATCCATCGGACAGGTATCTTGCAAAGATTCCTCGCTTATCCCAGAGCATTCCCCAAGAAATAATATTGTAATAATTATAGCACGAACTTGCATGAATGTCAAGAAGAATACGACGTAAGAAATAATGAGATAGATAATAAGCTTTGAGGTCTTTTAGTTTTACAAGGAGCATACCAACTTCCTTGGGGCGTTGTCATCACCCGGACTAGTATTTAGTCTAACAGATGCTTAGTGGTCTGTCAAACCTTCTTGTGCACTTTGAACTAGACTTCGTTCTCCGTCTATTAAATCGTTAACGGATAAACTACCAGCCTTATAGAAGTTAATCGGAGCATCTTCTGCTACTATCTCTTCTGTTACATCTGGCTGTAGACCTTCTTCTAGATTAGAGAGGACTTCTTCGAGGGATTCATTTACAATACCCTCGTTTTCGTTGTACTGGTCGTAGAAGTCACATAGCATTGCGTCACGCTCAGCAACCGCTTCTTCATGGGCAATTCGTGCTGCTTGCAACGCACCCTCAGCAACAAGTAAATTATCTTCAGTTACTGTCAATTTATCTAAAGTTGGCGCAAATCGTCTACGCTTCTTCTCAAACTCCAAAAACTCTTCTGCGTTCATTTTTCCTACTTACATGCTGTTTTAATAGTGTTGATGTAACCCCAGACATCTCGACCCTTGGTAGCGCCAGGTGGATAGTATAATGCTGGACGACCCTGAGAAATCCAGCGTCTAGCTCCGCCTACGCCCAAATTGTAGGACGCAATGGCGTCCTCAATGGTGTTGATTTGATTGTCGTTTACAGCCATCTTCAAATAATCAAACACAAACTTGAAGGATAATTCTGGAACCAACCGCTGCTCTTCAGTCCATTCAGGATGAGCCTCGCCATTGATTTGAGCTAGACCTACGTCTCTTTCGTCGGCAAAACCGACGGCTCCTGCATCCCAACCAGACTCTTGAGTTATAACACCACAAACAATAACTGGTGTGATTGCCCCAAGTGCCGGGTATTTAAGTAATTCAGCTTTAACAATTCTATCTAAGTCTGGAAATAACAAAGCCTTAGAAGTTTTAGGACCAATAGCTCCATCTGCTGATTCTCCAACCTTTTGCTGAAATGCAACCACTTTACTCTTGGTTACCGGGCCGAACACACCATCAGCAGCGATGTTGGTTCCTAGTCTTCTGTTCAAGGCCGTTTGATACGCCTTGACTGCGCCAACAACTGCCCTCTCATTTGCGTTAGCTGGTGCCTTTTTACCGATGTAATTTGTACCTACAATAGGTAACTTATAATATGGTCCTGGCTTATCGGTTTTATACGCTAATGTACCGCCGATGCTTGACCATGAGCCTCTACCTGTCATTTTGTTTTTAACTACCTTTCCAGATGTATTTGTATTATCTGGAAATAGTATATCACGAAATATATACAAAATGATAACTAAGACTAACGTCAGCACAAGATACTACTGTCTTACATATTTGATAGTGATAACTTGATGAGCTTCTACCGGATAAAATTCTACACGCATATTAGAAGAATCTAATTCACCATCAAGAGAATCTCGATAGGAAAGCCCAACGAAATGGTTTGGCTGGTCGATATAAACGTTTTCATAAACATTTCCCCAACGCCACTCTTCAACAATTTCAGATTGAACCTGACTGTAACCGAGACTACGAATAAAATCATTTGGGTCGGCATAAGAGTCTTCTTTGATATACTCTAGCCATTGTTCATTTAAATTCACTTTAGCTCCTTAGATTGAAAATAGGCCGGTATATAATATACCGGCCTACCGTGCGCCTGGACGGATTCGAACCGCCTCACCCTAAAGAATGGCTTTACAGGCCACCGCAACTCTCCAACTTTGCCGCAGACGCATAACCTCTTTGCTAGTTTTCCATATAAACCGCCTGGGTAACTAGCTAACCAACCGGATGGTATTGACAGGATGAGGTACCTTGTCAAGTTTAGACTCTTTCAAGTCTACGCTTACGTAGTCTACGAGAAATCAATATTGTGGGTCTCTGATTACGTAAGTAGTTTTTCTTGTCCTGATGAGTAGTTAAGACTTCACCCTGTTGCACCTCTGTACGAGATGCCTGCCAGGAACTAAAACTACCTAAGAACAAAGCTATCATAGAAACTAAAGAAACGAAAATAACGCTTTCCAACCAACCGAGGAAGAAAGATAATACTGTGAACGGTAACCAAAAACATGTTGACCATCCATGGAACCCCTTTAGTATATATGGGTCACCAATGATTTCCATTAGTTTCTTCAAGTAGCGGGATACTGGAATTGAACCAGCTTATTGCTGAAGCTTATGAGGCTTGCCGAGATTTACCAACCTCCCACCCGCATGACTTTTTCAAGTAGTTCTACTTTATCATACTACAATGGCTCTGTCAACTCAATCGCACAGTTATGCAAAAATCATCATTGGGAATTCGACAATGGTCATTTATTCTTGTAGCGCGTGAGGGTGATGCACCCTCCTATCAGTCCTTATGAGAGACTGCTGTTCACTGGAACCCGCGCCAGGCCAGCCTATTATTTATACTCTTGTACTGGAACAGAGTGAGTTGGTGGGGGCGTCTGTCAGCTTTGGATTATGCAGGAAACACGCCCCTTCAAACCTGCGTTATCGGTACATAGATATGCATCTCGTCTCCGACCTTCACATACAAGACTTCGAAATCTTGCAGCTTGTACTCCCAGAGGGAATCAAACCCTCTCCTAATGCCTGAGAAACATTTATACTTGTCGTTATACTATGGGAGCTTATTAAATTATTACATAGTTCTTCAATTAACCATTGCGCTACATACGCCTCTCTATCCAATAGATAATCTAGTTCTATTCGAAAACAAGTATCGCAGACGGGAATCGAACCCGCAAGCCGAAGCATCTGATTGAAAGTCAGACCACCGTAACCAATACAGTACCTGCGATATAATGCCAAGCAGTTACAAAAGGCTGCAACGCTTGGCAGCATTATTTCAAAAACTAGATAATTCCGGAGAACATCTAGTAACAATTGTGCAAACAAGCTGCACTGCCTTATCGGCGTAATAAGTCTATCTTACCATACCGACGAATGCCTGTCAAGCTATTTTGGCCGGTGCTAGTTTATTGTTCTTAACTACAACTAGTACTGTCTTATCCTGATACCATTCATTAATGTCTATACCATTATCTAATGCCAAAGAGAATGGACATTCTCTTAAGTCTTGATAATCTTCTAAACAATTCTTGCTATGAAGAATGTAGACCGTTTCTTCTTTACTTACCGCCTTCGCAAAATGTGCACGAACGTGCCTTTTTATTCCAACAATTTTTTCAATTATTGATGCATCTACAATTTCAGTCATTATTCGTTATCAAGTCTCTTTAGATTAGGATTTTGACCTTGCATAATTCCAACCTTACCAAGACGAACCTTGATTTGACCGGGTAATGAATTATGCCACTGAAGCATATGTTCCTTTACTGTTCGATTCACGTCTTCATCTGTAGAATATGAACTCAGTACATAGTCAACAACAATTCCATCTTCATAAATGAACATTATGCTCCTTGTACGCCAGGTGAGGTTCGAACTCACGTCGGGCTTTCGCCATCAGTTTAAAAGACTGTTCCCATCGGCCACTAGGGGACTGGCGCATATTTTGTTTCAATTCACACTTATTACAAAGTTAAGTACCCCCGGTTGGAATCGAACCAACGTCTGCAAAGTAAGAGTTTGCGGCTAATCCCCTCAGCTACGGAGGCAGAGAATGAGCTAAACCATAGATTTAGCTCACCCATCAACCTATTCAGTTTCGGAGTGCTGTCACGCATTTATTCTCCTAGATGGTAAGTCATCACCGTGGGTGCTAGACGGGTACTGCCCCCGCTAAAACTTGAGTCACAGTCAAGCACCTCGCTTCTTGGCCTCTAGCACCATGTTGTCAATAGACAAATTATTGCAAGTGCTGGTCTGACTACCTCATTGGGTCATACAGACCGTACGGATTGGTTACCTTAGCAACACTTGATACCCTGATATAACTACTTTAACACCATACCGGCCGTTTGTCAAGACCTCACATTATGTGGTTTGATTCAGGCGCAGTTCACAGCGTCGTATCTACGATGCATTGCTGAATCACAAGCTGTCTTATCGTGATACTGTGCCCACCTCAGGTCCCATCTATTCTGATTGAAGATAGAAACACTAGAGCCACCAGACCAAATCTTACCACCCAAATGTTGACCCATCAATCTAGTGATGTATGTGGCAATTGCATTAGTACCGGCATAAATGACATCCGGCTGACAAGAGTACCTGTAATAATTGTAAAAGATTGTCGGGCCAGTCTCATGCCTTGAACCATCACTTGTCAAGTTTTGATAACCCTGAGCACACCACGGATAATCGTTGGCTTGATATGCCTGCACTAGCCAGGTTCGTATAATCTGTCTATCTAGATAACCATAATCACCACAAGTAACACCAGTGGCTGGTACATTTGTATAAATAACACTAATTGCTGGTGATTCATTCCAGCTATTAGCTGCGGTATGAAAATATGATGGATAGAACGAACCAGTTGAATGGTCTTCTACACATACATATGGACTATAGAATCTATGATTGTCAATCGGTACCGCCGCGTTTGCTGCTAGAGCGCCTGCCATCCAAAAAGCCATAACTAAACAGGCAAAAACGGTAAGTCTATTAAAAATTTTCTTCAATTTTCGCTCTCCATATATGAATGTGGGGCCGAAGACCCACCTTGAGGGCTGAACGGGTACTGACCCCGCTTCTTCACGTTGGCAACGTGAGACATTACCTTTATGCTACCAGCCCGGAGTAACGAAATTTCCTTCCACTACCCTTATTTAAAGCCCCATATGTTTCGGTCAATGAATCTAACTGCTTAAGCTGCCGGTATTAATTATAAAATCCAAATCAATAATGCTATGATAAGAAGAACACCAACAATAGTCCAAATCATATTATTCCCCCACCCACTTTAATCACCACCTAATACTTATAATAGAATAACATATAAGAATCTTAGTGTCAATGCGCCCCTGACTGGATTCGAACCAGCATTTTTCAGCTTAGAAGGCTGTTGAGTTATCCCTTACTCTACAGAGGCAGATGTAGCTGGATGGTCTTCGGATGCACTTAGGTCCTACTGGTCTGAATAACTGTGGTTCTTATGTTTCACAGCACTGACATTTCTGGCGAATACGCCTGCTCCTAAGGTCCAGCTACATGGTCCGGTATGTATTTTATCTCTCACTTTCCATACCGGCTCTCTATCGGGGGTTTAATACGAAGAGAGCCCCGATGTTAATATCTACTTAGTGCTTTATACAGTCTTTCGAATTGTGACTTGCCGTTACGTTGACAAGACGGTGAACAATAGATTTTACCGCCCACAATCCATAAATGAGTCTTAATCTGTGTACCGCATTTTGAACAGTTCAATGTTTTATCTAGTTTTTATGGTCTAGCGACCCCGAGAGTGACAGCCTCTTGCTTGTCACGATTATATATCTATAGTATCACGTGACAGTCGTCACGTCAAGATTATCGAGCAAGATATCTTACTCTGCGCTCAGCTTGTCTTGACTCATATGGAGTAGGCAAGCCTTGTGCGCGATATACATCATTTGCTGCTTTACGCTCAGCAGCGTCAGCAATATTTGCTTTCTTTTCAAGCTGTCGCTTTGCCCATGAGCGGGCGCGGCGGGCTTTAAGATTAACATTGCTCATACGCTTGTGGGCAGGATTGCCCTTGTTGCTTCGTTGTTGGTCGGCCATCTATTAGACACCTCCTTTTCAGGTAGTTACCTAATCATGACCGTACCTCCAAAAGTTCATTTATATTTACCCTCCGATTTTTATCAGTGATTATGTTCAGTGATGATATTATCAGTCCCACAGATGGGAAAAGTATTGTACAAAAAGCTGCAGCGCTTTGTTACGCTTTTCCTCAAGTGCTCGTGACCAAGCGTAATAATTATTATCACTAAACTTGTAGGTATCCATGCTTTGCAGTTCAGCGTGAGCTTTGAAGCCGTCAATCATCTCGTCAAGAACAACAATCCACTCATCCATATTGACAAACCCGCCAGGAAAACCAGCGCCAGTCTTAAAACGTTCAAGACCACCGACAATCACAAAAGCGAGGTAGTCATTGAAATTCCAAAAATCATATTCGGAAAATCCATTCTCACCACGCTGTTTTAGATGCTCTTTGCGCTCACTTGGCTCAACAAAATCACTTGGGTCTTTGAGACTCATCAACTTCACTCCAATCTAGACCCTGGGCGCACTCAAGGCACGCCGGTATTTGAGTAGTGTTGTCTCCATCGAAACCTTTAATGGTCAACCGCCCGGTTGCAGGCACGTTGTTACATAATGAACAGAACTCAACACGCTCAATTGCGTTTTGGTCCAAGGTCTCTATACTCACAATCAACTACCTTTACTCCGAGGTTATCTCCAACACTAAACGTGTCTTGGACTGCATCCCATGCGTCACCTTCATCGAAGGCATCGATTTCGAGCTTCATTATTACTTCATAAATAAACTTCTTCATGGAGCTTAGTATAGCACTAAAGGATATCTAATGCCATACCGGTTTTTCAATGAAAAGACCTAAGAGAACTCAAAGCCTTACCCTATTCTCTTAGGTCTTTGCGCGAGTGAAGGGATTCGAACCCCCATTTTCATTCCGTTATGCACTAATGGTTCGTAGCCACCGCCATTACACCCGCATTGTAATCGAAACTGTGATATGATGTAGTCATGAATAATAACAGTTCGAAACATACATGTTTGCAGTGTTTCAACGAAACAATGAATCCTAAATTCTGTTCACGTTCTTGCTCTGCAACCTATAATAATACTATCATGCCCAAGAGGCAGCGTCAAGTCTGGGTTTTCAATTGTTCTCGATGCAATAAGCCTCAAAAGAAAAAATCTTTATCTGGATTATGTTCAATTTGTTGGAATGATGAACAAGATAAAATTGCTGGAGAAATGACTCTTGGAGAATCCATAAAAGAATTTGCAAATCCCAGAAGTCGATACAATACTGTTAGACATCATGGACGAAAACTTTCCAAAATTTATAATCAATGCCAAGTTTGTGGATATGATAAAGTTCTTCAAGTTTGCCACATCAGACCAGTCTCTTCATTTCCTCTTGATACCCAAATAAAAGAAATAAACGCACCTGATAATATTGCAATATTATGTCCCAATCATCATTGTGAACTTGACCGAGGATTACTCGCACCCTCTGAGATACCAAATCGAGCGGCATGAGATTGTCTGGTACTCGCCAGAAGCTCTACCATTGAGACTTACTCTGCACTTACCTAGGATGGAGAGCCCGGATTCGAACCGACAACCTCCGGGTTTCCCAGACAATAACGAGCGGATAACAGGACTCGAACCTGCTTCTCAAGATTGGAAATCTTGGGCACAACCTATATACCATATCCGCATTTGGTTCCGTTGTTTTGTTAACAGTATGGCGGCTCAACGGTTTCCATAAATTCCGGTGCCAGCACAGAGACTTGAACTCTGTTCCTTGGGACTTCACTCCAAAGCATATCCATACATGCTCTGCTGACAGGCACCAGCGGGTACCGACGCTTCGGTATACGTTCCCTAACTGGTACTAACTACTATAACATGTTTAAGAAGGCTTGTCAAGTATCAATTTATGTACCGTCGTACCAAGCAATTCCAAGAGCTAAATTGTATACCTGCTCCGAAGTCATATCATTAGCACTTTGTGTTATAGCCAAAACATCATCTTCAACCAAAGTAGGATTGAATCTACCCCATCTTCGAATATCTTGAAAGTTACAAGCTAAACGAAGAGCGTGTCTTTTTCTTTTGAAGTCGTTACCCTCGGTTAGTGCAAATGATTTAATTGTCCTCAAATACCTTTCCCATACACCTGTACCAAGAACATAATTATTTCTAAATGCAGAAATCTTATCCCTTACCGGCATTTGACTCATCATAGCTTCACAGGCTTGTGGTACCCCAGACTCTACCTGCATCAGCCAAGTTCCAAAATCTACCACAACGGAATCAACTCCGTCAACAATGCTTTGCTTAGCATATTTTGCTCTGGCAGTCTTGACCTTTGAAACGACGGTATAGTAGTCATAATCACTATTGTCATGGTGTAAACCATACAATCTACTTCCATGAATTGTTTTGAACAATATTTCCATACCGGCCCCCCTATCTCTTAGCCAACTTTCCATACTGTCCGTTAGCAGTTGCACACACACCGGTAGTTGCATAGAATGGGTTACTGGCCGGTACATTAACTAAACTTGGGTAATAATAATGCATATAATACTGCCAAACATATGCCATACGTAAATGTCCACAAGAACTAGCATGAATCTTATCAGTATTTAGGTCTTTGACTTCATCACCAATAATATTCATAGGAACATACTTAACATATGAAGGATTCGCATTCGCTACCGCCAAAATCTTGCTGTTCAATTCAGCCCACTTAGCGTGAGGAGACTTAATCAGACTTGCCAAAAAGACAATGGTGTCTGGACTAGCCAAATGAATACGAGTAACTAATAGCTGGATTCTATTCTGTACGTTAGGAATATCATAGTTCTGGGCCAAATCATTCGTACCGGCGTGAATCAAAACATACTTTGGCTTATAAAGAATGACTCGATTAGCAACAACGGTACTCAATTCGTCAATTCGCCAACCAGAATGTCCTTCATGATTGTTGTCACCCATTACCTGGAAAGCAGTCTTATGACACTTATATGGGAGCCATGGACTAATTGGACATTGACCAACCATATTTGGCTTCTGCATACCGCCCGCGTTGAGTCCCTGAACCAATGGTCCTCGGTAACCGTCAGTAGCATCTACATACTGGCCGGTAGAATTGGTATGAGGATTATAACCCCATGTGTTTGAATCGCCCAAGGGCATAATATTTGTGTATTCATCAATAAGAGTCGTCTTGAGTGTAAATGGTCGAGGAGATACCTTCGCTTCGGCTGGTGCAGTTAACACGAACGACATCAACATCAACATAATCGAGAATAGCGTCTTCATGATTCCCCTATCTAAGTATAACTCATTATTGAATGACGTAGAATTCTCCCGCTTTATACGGAGTACTCCAAATTGCAGTTTCAAAGCGTCCAAGATTTTCAATGTTAAATCTCTCCAAGGTGACGCCTTTCTAACGACCTAATACAAGCATACAGGTGGGAGCGGTACCTGTCAAGGCCCTACTCCCACCTATATTATCAGATTCTACCGGCTGAGAAATCCGCTAGGACTCTTGGAGCCGCTGCATCAAATCCAACGAAGTCCATCATGATTCCTGGCATCGTTGGGTCCGCAATTGTGAACTCAGTACCAGCAAAAGCAACTACAGCTAGTCTTGAGTCGCGACCAGAAGTCTGACGATACTTAACTAGGGACTGTGCTGGCTTCTCTGGCCCGGCCCAAGTTTCGTTATCGGTAAATACCATGAATGTATCAATGTTCTTGTTCTTCTCACGTGCGTGACGCATTGGCGCAGAACAATCAGTACCGCCTCCACTAAAGCGGCTAATTTTTTCCTTCACTGTTTCCAAAGAGTCGCGGTCAGAGACATTGACTGTCTTGACTTTCTCCACGTAAGTGCCAAAAGCATTGATTTCAACATATGGCTCTGTACGCAGAGTAACCATTGCCATTACTGCAGCAGCCCCGGCGTAGTCCATACCAACCAGACCAGCAGGAGCACCCCACGTCATGGACGCGGAAGTGTCAATGCTAATCATTGTGCGCTTGTTGGCAGGTTCAATTGTCTGGAAGGCGCTATAGAAACCATCTTCCAAGGCACCCAGAACTTTAGCGTTAACTGCCCATTCGCGATGACGAACTCCATAACCTCCCTGCGCGAGCGGACCTTTACCATAAATACCCAATGCGTTTGCGTAGGCAACTGGATGAACTCGACCATTGATAATTCTCTCTTCGTTGGCCAGAGCCTGAGCCACATCGCCAGCGAACTTCAAATCATCAAACGCACCAATCTTAGCGAAACGAGTTACATTTCGTAAAAGTGCAGTTTGTCCCAATGCTCCATCGTAGAATAGAGTCTTCCAGACCTCTGCTTCTTTTAGGAACTGAGTTGGAACTGCTTCCCATGGAAGGTTCTTATGAATCCTCAATGCATTCAGAACTTCTGACACATTCTGCGCAGACTGAACCATCTGAAATCCATGCAAAATCTCAGGAGCATCTTTAGAAATCTCTCCCTTAAGGATAAAGTCTCCCACCCTTGGGTTTATACCCTTCGGATGAGCTAGTCTAAACAAATCGGCGTGTCGCCATGTGTTACTCATATTTTTCCTTTCGGCTCACTATCAGTGAGCATAATATAATAAATTCTTCACCAGAAATATGCATGTATCCCCATCGGGTAGAGCCATACTTTGATGATTTTGAACAGCAATGCGTAGATTGGGTACCTAACAATATCTGAATATTGTGAAATCCAATTGTTAGACAGTGCGTGACCTATACTTCACGGCTTGATAAGCCAACTGCTCAGGAGTCTTTGATTCATACCATCCTGCTACCGCTGCCCTCTTGGAACGACCCCAGCCACCAAATGCCTTGACGTAAGATGCGAACTCGAATAGATGAGTAGAAGTACGAACTACCTTATTTACCGCCGCGCGAGCGTATGCCTTGTCCTGACCTTCAAAGAAGACCAATGCAAGAGTAAAGATAGTAGGTGACTGCTTCGCTGCGCGGTTGTTGACTGATACGTCAACAACGGTATCGACAACCTCACGCTCATTGATTTTAATCATTTCCTTAACAAAGTCAACATTCTGCTTCGTTAGGTCTGATTCACCAACGTAATAGGTGCCTGAATCGGTACCCAGAATAAGAAATCGTTCCAACCTGTCCTTATCTGATACCTTGAACACAAACCCACCGGCACTGTTTAAGACTTCGTCAGTCCTGCCTGGTGTGCGCTCGCTCTGTGGTGTAGAACCCTTACGGTTACGCTGAGTAGCGGCGGTACGTGTTAATGCGTTTGACATAATATTTCCCTTTCGGCTCATTCGCTATATGAGCATTAGATAGGTGAGCTAACTATTCATCCAGACTGGCATGAATTACGTTTCTTATATCTTCCTGAAGTTGATTGGTTCTCTCATGAGTCCAATACCCGTCGCCTCTTGCGAACGCCTCGACGAATGCGAATCCCAGGGCAACTTCTAAATTTTCTTTGTTCACGTGCGCCAGGTCGGGGTCGAACCGACATCAACCTGTATATAAGACAGGGACACTTACCTTTGTGCTACCGGCGCGCTTGAGATATGCCAATGCTTTCTCAAGACCCTCGATGTTATCACCAAGCATCCCAATTCCAACATTGCAATTCCCACAAAGACCACCACGAAACAATCCAGTCTTATGGTTATGGTCGATTACAATTGCAGGTCTAAGTTCACATGAGTAGCATAGACCACTCAACGCTTCTTGAACCTGCTCAAGAGGTATGTTGTACTTCTGGGCCTTGTGCTTACCTGTTGCCTTGTAAGCACTGACTCTATCACGTTGCTTCTGGCGATTGCTACCCTTTGAGTAGTACTCTCGCTGATAAGCATTGTGACACACTTTGCACTTGCCAGTCAACTTACCTCGCTTGGTAGCGAATTCAGATTCTGGCTTCTCTTTATTACACTCAATACAAATCTTCATATTTGGATTATATCAAGGATTATATCCTAAAACCAAAACTAAAGACCCGATACCGTAGAGTGAGGTTATCACTTATTCGTATCGAGTCCTGTGCACTTTTTACAGTGCCAGCGGAAGCGGGGTGGTTTCGAACCCCCAAGGGCCATAAGCCTCGCTCGCTTTCAAGGCGAGTGCCGTCGTCCAAAATTCGGCTTGCGCTTCCATGACCAGATATGTTGATTGAGAACGTGTTTATTTGTTTGAAAGATAAACGTACTCATTCGACCCGGTTGGTGGGCGTGGGGAATTTCGAAATCCCGACCTCTTCGGTGTAAACGAAGCGCTCTTCCTCTGAGACTACACGCCCAAGATATTTAATTGTTATCGAATTGTTATTATTGAGGATATGTTATAGAAATCGAGTTTTTAACGCTCTTCCATTAAGCTACAGACCGAAGTCCAGTGGGATTCGAACCCACATCTCTCTTTTGACATAAGATAATCGAATTCATTCGACCCTCAAACTTATGGTATCTCTAACGGCGGCCCCGACGAGAGTTGAACTCGCTCTAACACCTTGACAGGGTGACGTGCGCACCGGTACACTACGGAACCATTTCATCATTCAGAACATTTATTACCATAATGGTTAAGCACATCCATCTTAACAGACAATCTTCGAACTTTCAAATAGTCTCGTTGCTTTTGCCTATTATTTTGTCTATACTTTGCTTGGGACACTTTACGTTTCTCTTCATCCATAGTAATATAGTATCATTATATATAATCTCCATCACAGGCCAAATTTGGTGGGACATTATAAAGGGCTGTCCCGGTTACCCTGTTATATCATACCACGTTTCGAACCGCAATACAATACCTACGTTATGATGGACATGTTATGGTTTCGGAGATTGTCCCGGCTTCCCGTGGGACTATAAAGGACTCGAACCTTCTGCCGTTTATATACCATTTATATGTGAGATAACCGAAAATCCTTCGGCCCATCAAGCTTGTTGGTTTTTAGACCAAGTGGGAAAGGTCGGATTCGAACCGACGCCCTTTCGCGTATCAGACGATTGCTCCAACCAGACTGAGCTACTCTCCCATTGGGTTGGTTTGAGAAACCATTTCCTAAAACAGTGCGGATGGTGGGATTCGAACCGACGCGCTCTTGTATCCAAAACAAGCAGGCTGCCCTACACCCACAATTCCATATTACCTCAAGTCGGGTACCCCAGGGTCGAACTGGGTTTCTTCTGTTCCCAAAACAGACGGATTACCGTCTTCCTCGTACCCGAAACCGTTTATTTTTATAGTGGCTAACGTCTTAACGGCTTTCACCGCTCCATCCACTGTTGTGAGCAACCTACGCTATTGATAAATTTAGAATAAATCATCTACGTTGGCGATTAATCTGCTCTGAACTCACAAGTCACAAAGTAGAATCTGATTCCAAGGATTGGCTACCTCGTCGGCTACACGGTACCGTCAGACTATTAACTTTTCTCATCTACTAAGAATAAAGTGAGAGGAAGGGTGCTACCTTCACGCGGGGGGAGACCTTAGCATGTAAGATTACCCCACGACCATTCGTTTGCCGCTAAGCACAGATTCAACAAGTCGCTAAACTTGCCTCCTAGTCTCACCGCATTAGCCTAACTAGGGTACTTCTGCCGAACGTGCATTACGAGCTACGTCTCCGACACTCGCATTTCTGCCACTCTCAGACGAAGGTGCTACCTTCGTCTTTGCACCCGACGAGAGATTCGAACTCTCACGCTAGAGTTTTGGAGGCTCTGCGACTCAACCTACGCTGTCGGATATAGGTCTTTCGACCACATTTACTACTCTATCACATCTTCATGCATCATGTCAAGATTCATATCTTCCATAATCTCTTGGTATTCTTCTGTCCATACCCCGGAAATCAGATTCTCACCAAGAACCATTACTACGTCTATATTAGCATCTGCTGTTGGCATTGTCAAGACCCTTCAAGCAAGTCAATCAAATCTGACGTAGAATAATCGTTACCTAATTGTGATTCTAAATTATTTTTAATGTCTGTTTCATCCATATCACCGGGTACTTCAATTTCATATTCATACCCAGTTGAATTGGACGGAGGGGTGGAATGTTTTCCATTGTGGTTACACTCGTGGTTGAAGTATACAACGACACGAGCAAATCCGTCAACAACTTCTGTCACTTCAAATTCAGGACGACTCGTATGAGTCGTAGATTTGGCTATGTCAGCCTTTCTGACATAAGGTGAAAGCGTACCTTTCCACATGCTGCTCGCCTAGGATTCGAACCTAGAAAACCTTGGGTCAGAGCCAAGTGGGTCTACCAATTCCCCCAACAAGCAAGGAGGTCTCATAACGGTTTTCATATCGTCACCACCCAGCCAAATGGAAGGATGTGCTAATTACACCGATGAAACCAAAGCACGGTGGCCTGCTGTCTTCCGACCCTGAACCTTTTCCGTACTTTTATATCTTAGCACATCACTCAAGCGATGTCAACTTCAATATTCTAGATAAACTCCGTATTTTCAGCTTCTGCCCAAGCAATACTATCTTGATTGTATTGTCTTGCATAAGTAGATAACATGTTCTTCAATATACCGGCTCGGTGCGAGTTAAATTCAACACACCAACATGCGTTTTGAAATTCACTACTTGGCTCACTAAGCCAGCACCCATGTATCTCATCTACACCAGTACGCACTAATTGGTCGATTACCTTCCAAAAATTAGACCACTTCTTCTGTGATAGCTTATCATCACTATTATCAATACTGATATATACAATCATCCTTGGGCCTTATGTTTAAAAGCTTTGATTGGATATTCTTCAACAGGTGTAAATACATACCGGTCAATCCAGGATTCCTCATTGACCCAATCTTGGTCAAAATATTCATCACCATTGGACTCAATATAAGAATCACCATTCTTTGAGATGTCATCCCACCAGGAATATCCAAATAATTTACCGTCACTCTTACGCTTGATGATAGTAATCATATTTAAGCCTTGGTAGAAAGCATCATTTTCTAGAAAATGACCAACATATTCATATTTTCTACCATCGCGGTCTGTGCGGTCTTCACCTTCATAAACCGCAAGATATGATGTATTTTCTTCTTCTTCATAAGGTTTAAATTCGAATACCGGCCAATCTGGGTCTAATTTACTCACTTGAAATCCCTTCTTTTTATTTTGGTTATAATACGTTCGCCTTTACGATTAAATAGTTGTACCTCTGAACGAGCTACAATACCTTCAGCCTCAAAGTTACCCCATTCGGACTTTAGGCCGGATTCAACGATATCAATTGCGTCATACAATGTACCGCGACCAATCTGCGGTACATAATCAATATCTAACTTATTAGCAATGTCTTCAACATTATTACGCTCAAGCCACCATTCATCAATTCTGACATCAAATAGAACAAAAGCTTGGTCTTCTCTATAGACACCACCTTTTTGAATACCCGGACCATACCCCTCGCCATAAAGTGTTAGAGCCGGGAGTTCGGCCTCGTAGAAATTCTCTGGCTGAAACTTTTCCTGCAAATGCTTTAGAAGTTTAGTTGGTATCAAGGCATTACCCGTGCGCCCACCAAATTCAACACCAAGGCCAAGACCAGCAAAATCAACACGAATATTAGTACCGTCTACTTTTTCAGTGAACTCCCATTGATTGAGTGCTAAATATTCTAGCTCAGGAGTAGTCCAGTTACCACGAATCATTGGCTTATTTGGTGCGTCTAAGTCACGCTTAAAAATACTATTTATCTTATGATACTCTTCCATCTGTACCGGCTCCCTTCTCAAATCTCTTATCTCTATATGGGTTGCCCATATACCACCAAGTGTATGTTTTACGCTTGGTAATTAACTTTAAATATCCTACATCATTGATATGTCGAGTTGGCTTCGAACAATAGCGTCCATCATAACCTTCACCGAAGTCTTCATCTCGCCCTCTGCACTTATAGAATGTTGGAAAGTGTCCATACATTCCACTTGTGCGCACCCATGGTCTTTTGGTTTTATCGTATCTCGAAAACAGTGACATTACTTACCCCAGATTCTTGTTTTGGTTGTTATACCCCAAACAGAATAGCTGATACCCGCCTTCTTTTCAAAATCATCTCTATTGAAATTAAGTGCTCTTGCCATTAATTTCGCAGACCATAACCATTTGGCGGTATAGATAGGAATGTTTTCCTTACCCATCTGTTCCTCTACTATTTCAAACATCGAATAACTCCAATTGTCCAAGCACTTGTGATGGGGTTGAGTCACCTTGTCTATACTTAGTACAAACTATTCCATCATTACCAACATCTTCTAATTCCTCTACCGGCATTTCTGTGACGATAGAACCAGCAATTTCATGAAACATTGGCATCTCCGGGTCATCATTTCTAAATACACAATCAAAGCATTGACCGGCCTCAATGAATTCAATTACTTCGTGAGCATATTGAAATCTGTGGTTTCTATGTGCAGTATATGTCATTGAATTACCCACTCACCATCTATTAGATACTCTACTCTTAGCTTAGGTGGAATCATTTCTTGTTCTACCGCGACTTGGACCAAAGTGTCTTGATTCGACATTTGATTTACCCATAGCTTAAACTTCACAGAAGTAGCCATTTTCTTCCAAGCCTTCTTCTTATTCTGAAGTTGACTTCTTTCTTCACGGCTCTCACCTACTGCACCAGATGGTGGGTGAATGATTCTAACTCCAGTGTCGCGTTTATCTTGATTTTGTCCACCTTTACCACCTGAACGAAAGGTCTGAACTTCACAGTCATGAACTGTGACTGTCAGTATTTTCTTCCTCATTTACGCTTCCTCGGTTTTCTGGGTACCGACCGATTCATGACGACCTCTTGCCGGAAACCTGCGGGGGTAGTCGGAATTGGAACTATACGTGAACAACCGCAAGTATTGTATGAGCCACCTGACTGCAAAAATTGCTTGACCGCGTGCCATCCAGCATCATCTCTTTTCCGTGGTGCCTTGAAATCGAATCCAACCATGATTAACTTTTCTCTATCAATTGGACAACGTGGCTCAATCCAATCTTGAAATTGAGCCACGTGCCTATGTTCAATACAGATAAACGTTGCTTTATAGTTATTCATTAATGAGGAGTTGCGACACATGATTCCTCCTAAATTGACATACCGACCAAGCGTAACAACGTGCATGACCACAGAGACTATGCTTTAGAGATTCTTGAATTCTTTGAAATTTTGGATGTTTTCTAATAACCATCTCATTCTCTCCAGTGTACTATTTTTCTTTTTGTATATTTATATAATAAAGAGCACGACGGTACTTATCACATTCTTTATATGTATTTTAATCCGTCGTGTCTACCTTAGTCTGTATCTCCACCTTCGCCGCCCAATAGGATTGTCTCGATAGCTGGCCGCATAGGAACCACACCAGAACCACAAGCCCAGCACCAAAAGGTGCCGTCGTGCAAACAATCCTTGCTTGCAACCTTTGCCCAACGAGGCCATCTTAATGGCTGAGGGCCGCTACCACATGCAGCACAAATTTCGTCAGGCCCCAAATCCCTACCAGCAGTACAAGCGGTGCAAATCTCTGGTCGCTGTGCTCTGGTGTCACGACGGTATCTAAAAGTTCTAACTGACTTAGCTGGAAGCGTACCATCTTCATTTGGAATCAAGTTGCCTTTAGCTGCATTACACTTTTTATGAAAAAGCCTAAGATTATTCAAATCCCAAACTTGTTCATATGTCCAACCAGCTTCATATGCCTTGGATTGTGGATAGTGATGGTCTTCAGTAACTTCCCATGGACCCTGCTTAATATCGAAGTCCAATAATTTACCACAGTCAGGATGCATACAATTATCACCATCACGAGCACGCATAACGGCAATACGCTCACCACGGGCTAGCCTATTACACTCTAGTTGATTAGACTCTAGTTCGCTAAGCTTTCTAGTTAATGTCATGTACTTCTCCTTTCTGTAATTTACTGACACTATCTTACCATACCGGCCAGTCTCAGTCAAGACTCAGATAATAGTTGCTCGTTGTAGGTAATCAGCTAATTCAGAAGGCATTTTACGTTTAGGAGGAGTAATTACTTTGCCTGGTCTTTGCTGCTCAACCTTTTCAGCCTCTTCTTGACGCATCTTACGTCTCAAGTCTGCATACGTCAAAACTTCAACTTCCATGTTCACTGGCTTAGGAGTCAACGACACAGCGTTGAAGATGGCACCACACACTGCATCGGATAAATCCTTGCTGTTGTGAACAAACACCCCGCCTGAAATGGCAAAGTTCTCATATTCCTCAACCTCAAGGTCATAAACAGGAACATCAATCGCCAAATGAACCGGAACTACTGTGCGAATTTTGTGATTGTCACCAGCTTGAGAATTGATTGGCATCAACCTATCAATTCCCGGTCTCAAATCCTTGGCATCTTTGTACTCTCCATTTCTAAGCATCCATCGGTGGTCAGGCGTACAACGAGTAACAGAACCGTTGTCCAGAATTACATCAACAAATTCATTAGTGTATTTACTTAGACGCCCTCGCGCCCTGCCTGGAACAATTCTTCCATCAGGGGTTGAGGAGTAAACCCACACCTCAGAACCGGCTAACTCTGAAATCATTGGCCTTGTTCCATCTAATAGAGGAATTCTAGTCTCTCCTACGAAACATCCTTTTCGAGGGTGGTCAACTTTTTTCTTAACAAGCTTAAGCTGTCCAAGTTCATCAACAAGTAGCTGGACCTTCGGTCCAGCTAGGCGATGGTCATACATAACAGACAAGAAGTCGTCATAATGCTTTAATGCTACTGACAAAACATCTGTTTTGATACCGTGCTCATTTTCTAGAATATTCATAGTGTCGTGACTATTATGGGTCACAAATCCGTCAGCAATAAACTCTTCGTATTCTGGCACGCTAATGTCGAAAGTTTGTTCGTTTCCAATGGACTGGATATTTTTGATTTTCACCCACATTTGACCATTGTCAAAGACCCATCTTTCTTTGTATTCTCGACTCTCCACAAGACTCAATGTGTTCTTTCTATCAATAGAGGGCTTGATAATGGCTAGAACCCTTTCCGCTTTTTTACCTTCGAAAGTCAATCTGTGAACCTCTCTTTCGGGAGAGTGACGCTTCTGACGCAACCTCGTTGGTTCTAGTTCAAGCGATAGAGAAATCCATACCAACTCCTTGACAAGTTCTTCACTTATAGTATCAACAGTCAGGCGGTACCGCGTCTGACCTGACTTATCAATATAAGTCTGGATACCACCATCTCCATCAATATACCCGGCCATAAAGGCCGCACGGATTGAGGCTGAACCATTCAGTACAGAATGAGGTACTGTTTTATTTGCAGACTTGGCTGGAGTCAGCCCAGCGATTCTCATTCTTTCAATCATGTCTTTGTCCCAATAAGTGTAAGAGTAAGTGTCAACCTTTGAGCCAACGGTCTTGTCTTGAATCTTTCGTTGTACCGTATTCTTGAATCCCCACCCATCAACCATTGCATCATGCATTCTGATTCGGAACTGCTCATCAGCAGTGGTAAAGTTGATTTGCTGATTTTTCCTATCATTAATCCAGCCGTCTGCAATCAAGCCACCCAAAGCATAAGCTTGGCTCTCGGTAATGGTGTCTACCCCGGACCACTCGTGAGTATTGTCAAGGAGCATTTCGTCTTCAATTGTCAGTTCTCCCATAGTTACCCAGCCCCTCTTCGTTAACACTCTATGATTTACCGTTGCCTCAAACTCATACCCCAACCTCGTAGTTACCCTGAATACCTCCTGAATACCGGAATCTATTTTGGCTTCTACCTTTGCTATTCCATGTCTGGTACTTACTTCATCACCAACCTGAATATCCCTCATTCTTACCGGGCCGGACGGTGTGGACACAATAGCATTACCCTTTACGCAGTTCCATCGGTCGAAGGTAGTTAATTTAATATCGAAACCTCGCCTACGAAGAGCAATGATGTAGTCTCTAACGTCAGCAAAGTCAACAGATTTAGATTTAGTAGGTGTCCACCATCTAACTGCGTCTACGACTACGAACGGATGAATTTCTTTATAGAAATCTGAACCGATACTAATCTCTACCCACTTTTCCACGTGAGCAATAGCTACAGCACAATGGTCATGCTTTTGTGCAAGGTCAACGTGAATAAAATATCTCACGCCTTCTTTTGGCTGAAACTTATCCAAGAAGATTCCATCTTCGTCTACACCATTTTGTAAAATGAATGCATCTTCGATTGCTTGCTTGTTCTTAAAGAATCCGTCAGACAAGTTGGATGGCATACACGCAAAACGACCCAATGCGTCTCCAGGGTCATCTGCGAAGTCTCTTGTATAGTCTTGAATCTTTCTATTTGGATTAACTTCCCAAGACGGACGACGCAGGGCAAATGTCTTACGATGACTGTATCTAAGGATATGGTCTTCTTCCCAAGATACATCAACATAATTACCTTCGATTTCTCCAAGGTCAGGGTCTAGGTAAAGACGCTCTGTCCTAGTAATAACTTCTTTCTCAGCAATTTGTGCGTTGTAACGCTGCTGAATAAAGTCATCCTTGTAACGAGGGAATGAAAGCAATACTAGTTTACCAAAATCAGGGAACCTAGATGTAATCGAACCCCTATACATCTTATAAATACCTGGGGCTGTCTTTTTCATTGCTTCTTCGTCATCGGTCATGCCTTCGCTTGGCATGGCAAATCCAGAAATCTCGTCCAAGATAACAACTAATGTGTTATATCCTTCGAACGCCTCTCGTTCAGAGTGACCAGAATAAACGGTTACGTTCTTATCGAATTCGATATAATTTGCCTTGGGGTCATATTTACCAGCGAACCATGGACAATTCTCAATCTTAGTCTTAAAGTTCTTAAAGAAAACTCGGAACGCCTGGTCGGCGTTAATAGCAATATTCAAAATGTCAATAGTGTCTCCGGTCTCATTTCCATAATATCGAGCCGGGTCTTTAAGGCAAAGCAATAGATAAACAATATACGCCACAGCGATGGTAGAGGTGAAGTCTTTACCAGAGTTATTTGTAATAATACCACCAGCATTCAGGACACCCTCAACGGCCACAGTTGTACACACCGTGTTCTCTTCAAAGCCTATATATTCCACACTTTCAATTCTATCAAAACGGTTATTTGGATACATTCCTTTAACATCAATATTTAGAAGACGTTCAACTTTATCATTCTTGCCGGGAATATCCTTGATATTCTTTATAAGAAATTTAGCAATGGATGTGTCAGTAATACAAACCCTATAGTTTGCATTATGTTTACCATCACTACGTTCTTGTCTATGTTTCTTAAATTTACTAATATATCCAGTTTTAAGCAATGCAAGATGTATGCCTTTAATGCATGACTCGGAAGTCATTTCAATACCAATTTGAGCTTGAGTTAATTTTGTTGTGCCATTTCCTATTTTCTTACCCGGAGCAGTGAATGAAATCCAGCCATCAGTAGCAATAACACCTTTAATTAATTCATGCATATTATCGTTAGTCATAGATAGCCATTGGTCATTCCATTGCTTTTGAATATTATATTCTTGAATTAAACCATGCTTTATAAACCATGACATCATGGCATTGATTCTGATTTGCCAGCATCCTTTACCAGAGGTTAGATACGCAACATTACCTCCCAATGATTCTACAATTCTGACTATATCAGATTGCACTTCAGGAGTATTATTTGTAAACATTGGATTTTTATACCCTGATTTTCCCCTTTTAGCCCAGCTACCGTCTCCAATCATATATCCAATTAATCGTGCCTCATCAGAAGTTATCTCGTATGGAGTTTCTTGCTCACTCCAACCGACCTTAAGTTCAATCAAGTCTCCCTTTTCTAATTGAGTAGCAGCAACATCTTGTGACTGCTTCTTAAGAGAATATGCCTTAGTGTGTTTTGTATTTTTCCATGTCGGAGTTTTATGATTTGGCCCACAATCAAAAGAATATCCATGTTTTGTTGTAACTCGATAAATCTCATCTGCCCCTTCATCAAAAAAGGGATAGGCAGGCTGGACCTCATCACGAGAGTCACACATCCAACCATCTTTACCCAAAGCATAAGAATCTACATAACCCTTATCAACTGAGTAGAATTTTTGTTTTGGAGAAAAATTTCCCTTGCCTAACTGCATAACAACTTCGTTGCATGTTTGCTTAAATCGCTTATGACCTTCCTCTTCACCATACAGAGATACCAAGGTGTCTTCTCTATAGATTTGAGACATAGCCTTTACCAGAGAGTACTGATGCTTAGATAGTCTTCTAATATTAAGGAATCTATCAGAGGTTACAAATTCTTCAATATCTACCGGCACCTCATCCCATTCATCCTCTGACAAAGCATTAAAAAAGTCTAGAAACTCAGTCATTGTATACAACTACCGCTTCAACCGTTTCGGTTACCTTGCTTAACTTATGACCAACGTTTTTCCTGCAATCAGGACATAGGTCGTTTCTTAAAATCTCAATCAAAATGTGCTGCTTTTCTTCCATTTCAGCAACCTGGTCACCCATATCGGCGGCGTCTAGAAGACCAGCTTTTTGCAAAGCATCCAAACGGTTCTTCTCTAACTCAGCAACTAGCTTAATTGCATTAAGCTTTTGTTGTACCTTTTGAGAAGTAGTTCCGTTAGCAGTTAAATCATTTTCAATTTGTTCCAATGTCTCATATGACTTTTTAATCAAATCATCATAATGAATGTCCATGTTGTTGAGTGCTTCTAATGCTCTATCAGTACCGACTTTCGAGACGGTTACTGTTTGATTGAACTCTTCTAGTAATTCAACGACTCTTTTTCTCTGAATACCTGTCGCCTTGGCGATGACAGTTGGTGTATTGCCTTGCATACGCAGAGTAGCCACACGTTCCATATCCTGGAAGTGTGGCGCGTCTGCTAATACTAAATCGGTCATAGAGAATGCCCTCCGTTGCGGGTGGGACTCCAAACAAGACCTCTAAAGTTTAGTTCTCTAGTAAGCTTGTTTCCACATTTTGTGCAGTTCTGATTGTCACGGTCGTCAATTGGGACGTTGTGTTCGAACTGTACTTCACATTCTCTACAGTCATAATCATAGTTTGGCATAATTCAGTATACCACGTTTTCAATCATTTAGGCATAGCGAGTACTCTGCGTGAGAATTCGCCAATGCTTCTTACTCTGCGTTCAACTTTAACGCCTTCATTCCATGGTCTGGTAATCAGAAATGCTTTTGTACCAACTGCGTTTAGTGCTTCATAGTTCTTAAGGTTATCTTCTACGAAGACATCTGTCTTGACGACAGTCTTATCTTCTGAGAATGTTAGAGAATGATATCTATACCCTCGCGTGTCCAGCCACTTCTCGGTAAGCTGTTCAGCTAGTCCTGGTCGGTCGGCAAATCCTCTATGCGTGATAATGTGAATTTCGTGACCAGCATCATGTAGATTGTTCAATGCTTCTACCGCGCCGACGAACGGAGCATTATTGAAAATGACACCTGCCTCGACACCTTCTTTCCAAAACTCCATCCACTTCTCATCTGACCATCCCCAGTCTCGCCAGAAGTTGTAATTGTAGATGTCGCATTTTAAGTCATGGCCTTTGAGCCTAAGATACATATTAACTCCAACCTGAAACATCAAATTGCAACCATCTAGGTCGACACCTATACGCATTACTTAATCCTTTCTAGACCGAGACCTTCGAACCATGAGATTAAAACTGCGCGAAGATAATCCAAATCTCTGTGATTATCAATATATTCATCAAATTTCCAGGCATCCAGCGCGGTCTCTGAAATGTGATTATTGATTGGAACAACGCCTGGACGCTCAACTCGATATATCATACCTTCACGTAACTTAATAGCAAATGCTTCATTTGGGAATCTAACGTCTGTAACTACGACATTCGGACCGGTAAAGTTGAGGGTCGAATCTACCCAAATATTCTCACCTAAGATTTCTCTACCTACTTCAGTACCCAGATTTTGCAGTAGTCTTCGAATCTCATCCTTGTATATTGTTTCTTTATATCCATCCCATCCAAATGTATCAATAACTTCTTGAAGATATTGAGTGGTATTATATTTATCTACAATTGGATTCAAGGCATAAAGACATTCACGAAGCTTATCTGCAAATGCCACCTCCTCAAATCCAAATTCTTCAATCAAAATCTTAGCTACTTCATTCTTTCCTGCGCGAGCGTAACCACTAAGTCCTATTAGCATTCTAACACCCTCTGTCCTCTTTGATTGGTTCGATGTAGCCACTCGTGTACGGCTACTGTTTCTTCTGGATATTCCCGGTCAATATTTACTTCCGTACCAGCTTCGACATCAGACCAATGAAGCGGATTGAAAACATTTCGATGGAATGTCTGTACTGGTCCGTATTCACGAATTGCATGCTCTAACAACTGTACACCAGTTGTTGCGTTCATGAAAGCCCCCGGCATCTCAAAGTAACGTTTTGGTAACAACTCAATTACTTTCTTGAAAAACGGATGCCCTGGTGGCGAATACATTGTCATATTAACTGGATGGATATCGTCTTCCATTGCCAAAGCGGGCTGGTCTTTATCAAATTCCAATGTGTCCAAGGACTTCAATGGCTTCATATCTGTATTGAAGTAAAACCCACCATTGTTGTAAAGTAATTCATAATCTACTACATCTGCGACATGAGTATAAAATGCAACCATATCTGCATTTGGAAGGCGGGACTGCTTGTACATCTCATCTAATACCGCCTGGTTCTCCCAGCGAGTGTCATAAATTTCATCTTCCAGCCAATCGTATAGCTCGTAACCAGGATTTAATTCTTCCCACTGCTTACCATATTCAATATACCTCTCAGGCATCTTGCTGCCTAACCAAATTCTATGAATTATTGTCATTTGCTAACTCCCTGTATTTATCCAATATATTTGTTTCACTTAACAGATAATCCCTCTGATGATAAAATGAAAAATGACTGATTAAGCTATTCGGAACAATTATATTTGGCCTTTGCAGTTCGTAGGGCTTATTAATTGTGTGCCAACCTTCTTCTTCTCCACCCAGTTGCCCCTCGACCTTCTTATACTCGCTACCAAACTGAGCAAAGCAAGACACGCTGAATTGCTGACCAACAGCTAATTGAATGCTATGGTGCATGAATAATTTATCAACTTGTTCAGTTTTAATCATCTTTAATAAATGATTATGAATATTCTCAGCAAAATGAGCATCCGCCCAACCTACCGGGTCCATACAATGATTACCAACGAAGCCCCACCAAGATGGCATCTGTTGCCCCTGTTGTAGATAATATGAACATACTGCATTATTCCAAATAATTGGAAATACAACAAATGGAAAAGGATTGTCTATTCTCTGCTCTACTAATCTTTGAATGGCATTCTTTTCAATCCAAACAATATCGTCATCCATTCTTACATAGATAGTGTCTGATTCTTGAGTATACTGATAAAAACGACCGGTATTCATTTGTTTAGGAAACAATACTTCTCCTACCGGCCTTTCGAACGTTTTAATCCAGTCATGCTTTTTCTCTAGGTCATATCCATATTGCCTATCTGATTCTTGATTTGAGTCTGTATTTATCCATAGGTGCCATTCATCTATAACACCAGCAATCTTATCGCGAGCCAGATATTTATAAAGAATGCTTGCAGTTAATTCTCTGCCCCATGGTGTGAAGACTACTACTTTTTTGTTTCTAATCACAAGAATTTCCTGTAGTATTCAATGGTCTTTTTCATTCCATCCTCCAGAGATACGAATGATTCTTTGGAAATACCAAGTGACTTAAGGGCGCTCGGGTCAGCAAGAACCACTCCATGCTCTTCCTCTCCGGGACGCATTGGCCAATGCTCCAAAACAGAGCTAGAGTTGGCAACCCTAATTACAGTTTTAGCAACTTCATTGACAGTGATTGGTTCGCCATACCCAACCTCGAATGCATTTTCATAAACCTTGCCTTGGTCAGCATGTTTCATGGCGGCAACCAACACGCGAGCAACATCCTCAACATAAATCATATCAGAAACCTGCGTTCCATCACCATAAATTCCAATGGGCAAATTTCTGATTGCAGCATTGACAAACGCTGGCGCAATCTTTTTGACCTTTGATGGACCATATGGTGGATAAGACACTTGGCGAGGTCCAAAACAGTTGGTAGGCCGGACCACATTAATCTTGGTGCCTGACTCCTTATTGAACATCTTTACGAACCGCTCCATTGTGGACTTTGTAATGGAATATGTATTATTCATCCAATGATTTCCCACAGCAATATTAACGCCAGGAACGTTGTACTGTGCAGCAGCCTTGAATACATTCAGCCCACCAAGAATGTTAGTGTGCGCTGCTGGATTGGGATTTTTTATAGTCTCTTGCGTCCCCAATACACCTGCCAAATGAATAAAATTATCGGCGTGAGCGAATGCTTCTGTAACCCTAACATCATCTACAATATCTCCAAGAAAGAATTCTGCTCCATCAGGACGAACTCCCTTATCATAGGAATCAAAAACAATCGGTGTGTATCCCTGCTTAATTAATTCCTCAACGACATATTGACCAATGAATCCTTGGCCTCCAGTTACTAAAACCTTCATAAACTTATTTTCTCCGTATTGTGTATTTGGGTCTTCGGCCAGTCGTAGTCTACGAAAACCTTATCTGGCTTAGGAGCATATCCGTTTAATGCTCCCTTATGCGCCTCTTGATAAATAAAACAATCTACTGGATTACGTAATCCATGCTTCTTGGCTAATTGGACTAGCTTCGTACCGCCCGCTGGACTATACATCATTGCAACCATGCCATATCCCTGATAAACTTTAGCGAGGTCATCAATATTACAATCAAAGTAACTCGGAAACCCATCGGGACGAGTGCCGTAAATCTCTGGGTCACCATAACTGTTATAGCTCAGATTATATCTATAGTCGATACGCTGATTGTCTGGTACCCAAAGAGCTATAAAATCCCAGTCGACTGGAAGCTGCGGTATTATGGTATTCATATGCACACTAAATTGTTCATCAATGATTGCGTCATCTTCAAATACTACCAATGGTTCATTCATTTGAGATACTTTTTCCCAATTTAGAAAGTTGGACATCCATACCCCGATTTCTCCCAGTTGTAACCGGTCCGGAGATGTGATTGCTAATCCTAACTCGGCAAGTATCTGTCTGATATCTTTGCAGTGTGCACCATCAACAGACACAACAAATTGCTCATCTAGGCCGACATGATTTCTGATGTTCTGTTTGTATGACATTCTTTTGTCACTAATACTGATAATATTATATTTCATCGTTTTAAATTAAACTTTCTCAGCCATTTATTAATTGTAACCTGTGTTGTACCACAAATTTCAGCGATTTTCGTTTCTGTCAATCTTTCTGTGATGTATTTACGGGTGAGCCATTTCTTAGATTTATAATAAGCGGGCATGAACATTTCCAATCCATTCCAAGAATTCATCCATTGTTTGGTTTGATTTTGCTCTATTCCTTGGTCGTGCCATATTTTTCCAATCCATAATAAGCTATAGCAATTGCATCTGAAATATTATTAGATTCAGTATTAATATCATAATTTACTTTAACCCAATTCATAGTTCTTTGCTTTCTTATTTCCCTGCTTTTGTTAGAGTACCAGGATGCCGACTTGCCTGGGAAGTCTATCTTAATTTGTTCTTTCTCTACTTTTGTGAGGGTTTTATTCGAAATAAAGTTTTGCCAAGTCACAGGCGGCACTTCTTCAACAGATTTTCCATCTTGCATAATAGACGCGATAAGGGCACCAAAAGAATATGCCAATAAGACCACAGTCTTTTTGTTTTGAACAAATATAGCAGATTCAAATACAATCAGGTCAAAATCAAATTTTCCTCTTAGGGCAGCAACTTCTGCTTGCCCATGAGCTAATCGCTCCCATACAGTCTTCCCAGTGAATTTAATCTCTCCCCATTCGATAGGACCATCCGCACCATACCAACAATACGCAAACGAGTTGGTTGATGCATCAACACCCAACACTGAATCAACTCTCCGTGCCTTTACTTTAGTCAATGTTCCTATTCCCATATGTATATGTTATCATAATGTAACATATTATGCACAATAAAGATTATTGCCAATTAACGGCTAGCATCATGTTTATAACAGACCTATTGGTTTGAATCTGTTGCTTAGTGGCGCAGCTATTGCAATCAACACCATCGTTGTAACGAGACAATTTCGTTGTCTGGCATGTTCTGCAATATCTAGTCATTCCATTACGTTGGTCGCGTCTGGCGTAGTACTTTTCCATGATTCTTCGGTTGGTCGCGATTCGACAGCACTCAGCAGAACAGTATTTCATGTTGTGAGTATTTCGCTGGAATACAATTTCGCAGTCTGTTCTTGCACAAGTTATCGCGGGAGTGTTTTCCATATTCACACCCCCTCTAATGGTTTCTTGAGAAACTCCATATTTATTTTTATGATATCCAGATAACTTCTTTCCGTTAGGATTAACAATCATGCCATCATCTGTAATGATGTATCCTCTAGAGACAGCTTCTCTTATCCTCTCGGGGTGGTTCACTTAGGTATCTCCAAAGGAGGTAAGTTTACCGTACCCGGATTTGGGTCATTCTTACTATTGCTTCTTGCAAGCCCTTCCCAACATGTATTACGTACCGGGCATCCCTTGCACTGTACACTGGACTTTATAAACGGTCTCGTTGGCAATTTGCCTTCATCAGCATTCAGCTTTACTGCTCGCATCCATTCCAACGTGTCATCTACAAACTTTTTACGCTCATCAGTCATCTTAATAGGTAGGATGAATATTTCGTGTGTATTTCCCGTGATGGTTGGCTTTCCATTTTGTTCCATAACCCAATATCCATTATTTGTTGTTGGACACCAAACATCTCCTTCGTAGTCAGAGTCAATCACCAACCCAGCATTAAATGCTGTTCTCATTCCTGAATAGCAAGACACTTTGCCTTCGTTAATATTTGTTACAACACCATTCAAATAATGAGCAATCTGAAAACTTTCCTTTACAGCATTGTCTAGTTGACCAAAAGATTCTTTTCTTCCGGCAATAGCCCACGAACCATCCCCACCTATAAGACCACGAATATAGGCCAAGCGTGACTGATGATTCATTTTGTAGGGCAGCGTTGCAGAAATCTTCTTGCTTGAATACACCCTACGAAGTTCTTCTACCAACGCAGTCTTCGTTTTCAACCTATAGCCAATCTTTCTGCCTCCACGAGTAATGATAGTTCTTTCACTTTCATCCAATAAAGATTCCAATGCTTCTTGACCGATTAACTTTTCCTGATAAATCTGATAATACTTTCTTCCGTCTTTATCAGTTGTAATGCATCCATCAGATGCAATCCATCCAATAACTTCAGAAACCTTTTCATCAAGAGAATCTTCAGGTTCATGATACAAGCTGGCTACTCGCGGAATCAAACTTCTTGTCTTCAAATCCTTAGCCTGGTACTCTTTCATAACACCCTTATAATCTTTAGCAATCCAAGTATGGTCTTCAGTTGAAATAAAAGATTGGTGTTTGTTTCCAATAGATACCATTTTTGTGTCTGGAATCTTAACAACTTTATCTCTATACGTCTCCCATTCCAGGAAATTCCCATCTGGATTAAAGGTAAGTATTTTCGTCTTTCCTTCAACCAAATCTTCGTGATTCATCCATCCAGAATCTGTCATTATTCTTGAATAGGTGGGTACGCAGTTTTTATTCTCTGTAAGGAAGAAACCCTTGTCCTTACCTGTTACATACATATAAATTAGGAGCTGTAATAATTGATACCCCGGCACCGTGTTTTGGGTGGCTCGTATTTCCCATGTTTCTGCTCTGGTTGTCTTAATTTCAACAACCACTTCTTCATTCTTCCAATTGACTATGGCGTCAATAAACCCACCAATAGGCGGGTCTTGATGTTGCACTGGAATTTCTGAATCAACCAAAATGCCAGCCTCATCCAATACCTTGGCTAGACGAACTCCTGCATCGGAACCAGCATTCATATTGGCCATAGAAGGAGCATCTGTATCATATTCGAATTCGGCACCATTGAATGCATAGTGCCAATATCTTGGACAGTTCATGGTCAGAATACCATCGACCAAAGAAAATCTTTCAGTTTCCGGTTGAACAACGCAAAAAACTTCTTCTGTTCTTCCTGTATCTGTAATCGAAACAACTTTCCATTTTCTCGGAGACCTCGCGGGCTTTTCGCACAAAGAGATGTGGTAATCTCGGTGATGAGACAATAAAAAGAAATCTCCAGGAAGTTCCTGTGATGATAAAGAAATACTCCACTGGTCATAATCTCTACCAAGTTTATTTCTAACTGAATGAAGCATAGAGCCGGTATTAATACCCAGGATTGCACAAACATTTCTAACAGCCATAATATCTTGCTTTCGGTGAGAAGTGATTGAAGCACTTCCTTCATCATGAATATTACCATCAGCGGCGAAATATCCAGCCAACCATCCATAAAGATATGAAGTTGATTCATTCAGCGGAGGCAATGATTTGTAAGAGCGAGGCATGCCATAAACCTTACGACACTCGATATTATTGTTCTTCATGAAATCAGTATCTTCTCCAGAATGAAGATAAACTTCGCCTACAGAATATCCATCGAAATACTTCAATAATTCAAAATCCTTATTCCCATAGAGAACAACATATGAGTCTGTCTTGCGTTGACCAAAGCCTTGGTCACAAGAACCATCTCCAAACACAACACCAGCACGAATACCATCGTGACTCATGGTGTTTAAGTCTACTCTGCTTTTTGGATTCGAGTGCCACAGGAGATTGCCTTCAGATAAATTTTCTGTATTAATAATCACAGGTACTGCTCGTGAAGCAGATGTTGACCAAGAACCAGATTGGACAATCCACCTGTGTTCAGGAGTTGCTAAAATCTCTCTTTCGACACCATCTCTTTCAACAACAACAGACATTAACTTTTGTTTTCCAAAAGATTCTACTTTGGCTTGCTTCCAACCTCCCGTTTGAGCAAAATCATACTTTGTTGACTTCATATTCACTGAACCTGTCCATACGACAACATCTTGGTCAACCACTTCAGATAAAGTTTTAACACCTTCATCTGTAATGAACTCTGTGTTTCCAGAGAAACATGACCCTGAGTAACCAAGACCTGACGGTGCGAACGAAGTCTTCTTGGTCCGCTTCGATGGACGCTTCATAGCCTTTTCCAAGGCGGTACCAAATTCTTCGGTGCCAAAAGCCTTGTTTATTGCATGATGTTCATTTGCTTGAACTAATTTCTTTACCATATCGTTACTTAACCAAGTATTTCAGAGCGTCTACAAGTTTGTCAAGACCACTATATAATTCTTTGTAGTGATTCTTCTTCATATTGGCTTCAGTTGTTCCTTTCAAATATGACATATGTCCAGTAAACATCATTCTGAACTTAACTGCATAAGCCTGAAGTTGTACAAGTAGTACCGCGACTTGTGTCTGCGGTACGTTAGGCTTAGCGATTATCTTAACAACAAGGTCTAGACATTCGCCAAAATCCTTGTCATCCACAAATTCCTTTGCAAGCTTTTCCCACGTATCTGCAAGACCATCTGTTATTACCAATGGATTCTCATCAGTCGTGTGTTCACGCTCTGCATGGTTACTACTCATTAGTATATCACCTTACGTATTGGAAAACAACTCTACCGCTATACCGCTCGCTTGTGCGCTGATAGCGACATCCACCTGCGACATAGAATTCGGGAATTTCATACTGAATATCAATCAATCTTCCATCAGCCACTCCACCGATTAGAATCATATGCCCACCAGTTCTGCGACCTCTAGCAATAACGGCTGGTTCGTACTTAGCTTCAAATACTTGAGAGTCACAAGGGTAAAACTCACCTTTCATTCCTTTGATGATGAAGTCACCATGGCTAACTCCAACCCAAGTATCGTGCAAATAGTCATAAACTTCGGCAACAATTTCACCCGCTGCATAATCATCTACCCTGAATCCAGGGAAAGAGCCGGTAGCGCGCACAACAACTCCGACAAACCTTTTAATATCTAAAGGATTGTCGTTAAATCTAACTGCTTCAATTTCTATTGGCTTTGTTCTATATTTCACTGTACTTTTCTTCCCAAGCCTCATACATTTCATGAAACATATCGTCATTAATAACCCAAAGACGAATCTTTGAATCAGACCCTTTACTTCCGAGTACTAATTTAAGTGCTGGAATCTTTCTTCCAGATTTAAATGCATCGGTTGCAATCTTAGCCCAATTTTTTCTGGACACCGAAAAGGATTCGTTATATTCCTTAATGTCATAACAAATTTCACCGAGAATAGCGTCCCCTTTTTCCAATATACCCCGGCCGCTGTTGCGTTGTGCACGAGCACCATCACGTTTTACTTCAGACGCTTCGCTCACTTGGTTCTTCCTTCATAATTTTCAATCTTAGATTGATGTCCTTGAGAGCATTCCCAAATCAATAAATCTAAATTTGTGTAATATTTACCTTCAATAGCCACTTCAAAGCATCCGGTTGTTTGACAAGACATCGCCCCTTCACATTCTTCAAAAGGCTCTTTGTTTACCTTATTCTTATCAATTAAATCTTTAAACGGATTTGGCAAAAATCTCACCTTCCAACTTCTCTGCTATTTCTGGATTGTCTCGAACATACGCGACAGATTTTGGACGCCCTTGTAAACGTTCGTTATAAATCGTAATCCAAGCGCCGCCCTTCTGGACGATTCCATATTTAATCCCGTAATCCAATAGTTCACCATACTTATCAACACCAACAAAATCACCACGGAAATACAAATCATAATTTCCAGTTCCGTAATGCCCGTTGACTTTGTTTTTGTCGATTGTCCAGGTAACTGCTCTACCAATTTGTTCCTCCAATAAAATATCACCTACGGCAATCTCACCCATGATAGCCTTATTCTCAGACTTAGAAGAAAACATTCTAACTGTTAATGAATTAGCATGTTCTGCTTCTTTACCGCCCGACGGCTTCATACCTGGCATAAAGGAATTACCCAGGTCCATACGAACCTGTGAAATATGCACCATAGCTGCTGAATAATTCTCGCCTTGAATCATACGGCAGGACTGTCCTAATTCACGAGCAAATTGACCAATCTGACCAGTCTTTTCGAAAGGCTTCATTTCTCCTTCTTCAAAAAAGGATTTAGGCATTAGAGCAGAAGTGGAGTCAACGACAATTAATTCTACCCCGGCTTTGATGAAATCACTGCTAATGTCAGTCATATCACCAATAGATGAAACCTGAGAAACAAGCAATTCATCAACATCTACACCTAATCGAGTGGCCCATTCAAGGTCGAATGTTCTTTCTGCATCGATGTAGGCACAACCGCGACCTTGAGACTGATTCAATGCAATCGATTGCAACCAGAGTGCTGATTTACCTGCTGATTGATTTCCCCAGAAAGTACTTTGCTTTCCGATTCCAATACCGCCGCCGAGCAGAATATTCATACCAATAGATGCGGTAGGTATTTGAGACTTGCTGATGTCTTTAGCTAGTCTAAACTTCTCTACCGTTACCGGACTTAGCTTCGCTAGAATATCATCAATATGTGTCAATTTTTCTCCTATTTTAACACCATTATAGCACGAATAGCCGGTCTCAGCAAGACCGGCTTCCGTGACTATCTATTGTCGCCAGAGCCCTGAATTACTCCACGCTCAAGTCTTGAGCGTAACTTTGCGACATTTTCCTGTGCAATTTGCTCAAGAGATAATCCTAACTCATCTGCAACGCGGGTAAGATACCAAAGCACATCACCCAATTCTTTACCAACTTCTGTACGCTTCTCATCAGTGACGATACCACCGTCATCTCGAAGAACCTTTTTTAACTTACCTTGAACTTCTCCAGTCTCACCCAAACCAAGACCAACGTACAACAGTGCTATTGTTGAACCGGTACCAACTTCAGGGTACTGAGCAAAGTCATCAATGTCTAATTGATAGTCCGTGAAAGAATAGCCACAGGGGCTAGACTCTTCAAACTTCAGGTCATTCTCCGTTGTCATCATTTAAATCCTCAATACTAAATATGAACGAATCTCGTTCCGAATTATGCACGATAGCAATCTGCTTACCATCCAATTGTGGTATGTTCTTTCTAAATATTTCTACTCTACCGCCCGCAGCAAGAACAATCAAAGCGAGTAGTTCCGGGCTTACTTCATTCAAACTCATGTTACTCCTATAATATGTTCTGGACGAATACTGCTCCGTCGTCCGTTTTGTCTAGCTTAACGTCTACGACGTCACCTTCATTCAAACTAGATATTGCCTTGAAAAACATGCTTGGAAACACCAGGGCTGATTGTAAATTCTTCTCACTATCTGAAAAAACAACATCTGCCATCTTCTTACCGGCTTTTGTCGTTCTTCCAACAAATGATACCACACGAAGCATTCCTTCTGGAACATCAGGAAATTCTGTAGTCTCCAAGAATTCCTTGAAGTCGAAACCACTGCCTTCAATCAAATCATTGACGCTGATGTACCGGGCGATTCTATTGTTAGAAACTAGCATGACATACATCTGTCCAGCCTCAATAGGTGTGTGTTCGTGATGGAACATACCAGCCGAGCCGGTCTCGTCCACGACTTCTATCAGAGACCATCCTTCACCCGTTTTAATCTTGCGAACCATTCCTGCGATAACAAAAGCTTCTCCCTCGGTGAACTCATCCAAGGTTCTGAATTGCGCAGTCATTTTTGGAGATAGCTTCTTTGTTTCAAACGCAGGAATATTCAAGTACTCGTAGAAATTCTCTCTTTCTTTACCGGTTCTTGGATTATCATCGAAGGCTGCGCCTCCGATAGCATTCAAAGAATGGAGCATTCGAACATTCATACCGCTATTTTTAGTCGTAACTACCGTATGCAAGTCTTCATATGTATTGAACGGTCGGGTATCCATCAATCTTGTTGCTAGCTTACCAGAGATGAACTTAATATTGCTAAGACCAAATCTGATGTATTCGCCTCTATCGTCTGACTGAATCTCAAAATTCACATCACTCATATTTACATGAGGTAGCATAACTCTAATACCCATCCTCTTAACCTCGATTAGATAATCAAGAAGAGAATCCTTATCTTGTTCATTCCTAAGAACCGCCGTCATGAATTCAATTGGATACTGTTCCTTCAACCAAGCGGTCCAATATGAAATCATAGAATAAGCAACAGCATGAGATTTATTGAAGGAGTACCCGGCGTGAGCTTCGAAGTCGTGCCACAATCTTTCAGCTACCTTTTTCGATACCTTCTTAGAAGCGCCATTAATAAACTCCGTTTTGTAAGCCTCAAATTCCTTCACGTCACGTTTCTTACCAATAATCTTACGAACTTTGTCGGCGGTACTCATCTTTATACCGGCCAATTCAGTCATTGTAAGCATGACCTGCTCCTGATAAATGATTGCACCATATGTCTCATCAGTAAACCATTCCATATCCTGGTGAGGATACGATACGTGAGCCTTACCCTGCTTACGATTGATGAAGTCAGCACCAGCGGTTGAATTCATGGCACCCGGGCGAACCAATGCATTGGAAGCCACCAGTTCATCAAAGTTCTTAACTCCACCCATTTTGATAATCAAGTTGGTATATGGCACGGCTTCTACCTGGAAAACTCCCTTTGTCCAACCACTAGACAAAGTGGAGTATACACTGTTGTCGTCCAGAGGTAGCATATCTAGGTCAATAATCTCGCCTGTACGCTCCTTCACTGTCTGTAGCGTATCAGAGATAATCGTCAACGCCTTAAGCCCCAGGAAGTCATACTTGATTAATCCTATGTCTGCTACGGTTTCCATATCATAAGCTACGATTGGAATCCTCGTACCGGCCTCATCCGAGTTATCCTTAGCTGACTGAATTGGAGCATATCTATTGATTGGCTCCTTTGAGAAGACTAGTCCACCAGCATGCATACCTTGGGTGCGCAAACGACCATACATAAACTTAGCCAGTTTGATAACTTCAGGATACTTTTTGACAAAATCTCTTCCCTTTTCAGTCTTCTCCCAGTGTTCGAACCAATCGCTTGGCCAATCCGCACCCTTCAATGCACGATTCACATCACCGAGCGGTACTAGGAATACTCGGGCAGCGTCACGTACGGAATTCTTTCCTTGGAACGTACCAAACGTAGCAATTGATGCTACATGCTTATATGTACGTGTTGCGTAACCCTTAATCTCGGACCTTCTGCGGTCCTCAACGTCCGTGTCAATATCCGGGAAGTCATTACGCTCCGGATTGATGAATCGAAAGAACAACAGATTATGCTTAACTGGGTCAACATTTGTAATGCGCAATGCATAGTTGACTAAGGACCCAGCACCAGAACCTCGGCCGGGGCCGAATAGAATGCCTTGCTCTCTACCCCACTTGACAATATCTGCTTCAATCAAGAAATAGGAACTGAAATTCTTACTAATGATGATTTCAAGCTCTTCTATCAATCGAGCGCGGTACTCAGGGTCATCCCCAAACCCACGCTCACGCAATCCATCCCAAGCCATATCTGTCAATAATTCATCTGGGTCTACATTCTTAGGCTTAGGAAGTAAGTCTAGATTCTCATAGAATGGATAATCGCCAATCATACTGGCAACTATCATTGTATTACCTACCGCCTGATTCCAGTAATCCTGGTCCCAAGTGCTATCTAATGGTAACTCTTGGTGATTGATTTGCTCTTGGTAGGAATGCAAGAATAATCCGAAATGTTCAAAACTCATCTGACGGTCTGGATAAGCATAATTGAATCTTTCCAGCATTTCCATCTTCTGAGACTTTGAGAAATCGAATTCCTTGTTGTGCTTCGGGTTGGTTGCCAAGATAAGCATGGCTTCTTCCAGCCATAGGTCTTCTTCGCGCGCATAGTGACAATCACTGGTCACAACTGACAAAATCTTATGGTTTTGCGCAACTTCAATCAATCCATCATTAATTTCACGAGGATTGTGTCCCTGCAATTCAATGAAGAATCTGTCACCAAGAATACGCTTGAACTCACGTGCAAGTTGATTAGCCTGTACGTCTAGCTTATTAGCAATCGCCTTTGCAATTAATCCATTCAAGCATCCAGAGGTTACAATTAATCCTTCATTGTATTCCTCTAACACATCCATATCAATACGAGGCTTAGAATAGAATCCTTCAGTCCATGCAATCTCAGATAGCTTATTTAGATTCTTTAAACCTATCTCATTTTGAGCCAATACGGTTAAATGATTGTATGCCTGTGTGTTATCGAAACGTTTCTTAATTGCCCTTCGGTCAAACCGGTCGGTAGGAGAAATATACATTTCACAACCAAGAATGGGCGTAACACCATGCTTTTTAGCTGCAGCCTGAAACTCTCGATGCCCCGATAGATTACCGTGGTCAGTAATAGCCATATGGGACATTCCCAATTCAGAGGCTCTTGCCAGATATTCATCCGGCGTATTCAGACCGTCTAAGAGACTAAAATGAGTATGAAGATGCAATTCAATATATCTCATGATAAATCCTCATACATCCGTGCCTGCTCAAATACATCCTCTAAGTCATCGTAAATTGCCTTAGCCACACCATTACAATCTTCCCATGTAATAAAGATTCCTTTATCGTCCAATACCCTACGAATTATATTTGAAATACGCATCTGGTTGTCTGTCATTCGCTCTCCCTTTTAAAGACTCTATGGTCTAATCTTCATCATTTTCATAACATGGTCGGACATCTGGCCAATAAACTGTAATATCAGCATCCAGTGCAAACATTGGTCTGTCTGCCCATTTATCGTTTTCTGATTTGTTCTCGTCTTGATGCTCTCTTGGCATTGACATACTCCATTGTAACACGACGCAACCCCCGACGGCGATTGCGTCGGTAGATGTGAGTCACTTCTCTGTGGCATTTAATGCACAGAGGCAGAAGGTCTAATAGAGACTCTCGTCCCAATCTTGCATAGTCCAGATGATGCACATGAATTGGTCCTTGTTTGGAACCACACGCAAAACATCTTTTTCCGTACTTTGCAAAGACAGCCTGTCGCTTCCGCTTCCAGGCATCAGACTTCAAATAATTGACGTAGGCTTTTGATATCATATAATGAGGCGACCGGCCCCGAAAGGCCGGTCGTCAAATCACCACTCGTTATTTACGGATTCAGATGAAACTTCTGCCTTCTTCTTAGCAAATTCTTCCAGACCCGATGGCTTGTCATCTAGGCGCGTATAGAATTCTTCCTGCTCTGAATAAGGAATCTCAGGCGCTACATAGTTCTTCAAATCATATAGTTCATATGCCTCGACATCTAGTCCATGCTCCTTCAATGCAGTAAGTGTATAAGATGTGTCGTTGAACTTCGCACCACTTCTCTTAATTTTGAACCACTTATCTGTAATGGTTTCAAACGCACGTGCATGCTCCATAAGAGCATCAGTAATGTGGTTTGAAGACTTGCTCTGGGATAGAATTGCTACATATGGCTCATCTACACCATTATCAACCAAAACGTTTACGTAAAGTCTTAGCTTACGCTTCCATTTCTGGTCTTCACCGTAACAGACACCTTCATCAGCCATGCTGCATTGTGCCTTAATCTTCCATTTATCCTGGTCAGGATGGACGTGTTCAATGGCTAAAGCAAGCTGGCCATTCTTCTGCGAAAAGTTATCACTATCAGTGTTAAACTCTTGCAGGAAAGCGACAAGTACTGATTCCTTATCATTGATACCGAACCACTTCGCTTTAGGCCGTTCTGCCGCTGCCTTACGCTCTTGGAATTCAGCTTCGTCTTTATCAAAGACGTCTTGAATATCTGTTAATCCTTTTACTAATCCCATTTTCTTGTATAATCTCCTTGTTGTTTGCTCCCTAATGTGGAGCTATGCATCTATTGTATCACGAGATTGCTCCCATGGCAATAGTCTATCGGAAATTCCCCATGATTCAAACTGGAAATTAGACACTGCGTTCATCAAGCATTGACGAATCTCATCATCAGACATATCACCAACATCTTTAGCATGACCTTCACGATAACCATCTAATGGTTTGTTGGGGAATACACATTCATCATCATATACAGCCCATAGTATCTTCTTATTTGGTATAGACTGAGCTATTGACTTTCCTAGTTTTACTCCCGGCCTACATCCGTTATGCTTTTTGTTACATAACTTGCATCTACCATCTGATAGAAACTTCGGAGTATCGAAATCAGTCATTAAGATTATGGTGCTGAATGTCCTATTTAATTGTTCTAAATGGTTAGGAGATAAGTAGCCACCAAGCAGGGCTACGACATTTGGATACCCGGCTTGGTGCACTCGCATTGCATCAAACGATGCTTCTACGATAACTACCGATTCCCCTTCTTTTTTAGCCCTATGGAAGTTCCATGCGGTCTTGGACTTCGGAAGATTCTCCGTATTCTTAAACCTCTTGTCATCAAACGAAGCGGTACGTCCAATAAATCCTACCGGCATTCCCCTAGGGTCATGCATCGGAACAATAACCATGTTCTGTTTAGCTGAGTACCCAATCCTGAAATACCTCAGCGTCTCTTCATCGAAGTGACGGCGACCCATATATTCCTGTGGAGTGTCGTTCTCCCAGAATTCGTCATACATACGGTCTAGCGGTTCCTGAGGGAAGCTGTTGAATTCAGGTTCTGTCGTCAACACTTCCTTGAGTCTTTCTTCAAACGGAACTTGATTAATATTACGATGCTTGATTATAAGCCTGGCGGCTTCGAAAGTGTTCAACTTCGTTAATCTACGAATGAGAAATTCTAAGGTACCAGAGCTAGTACATGATGGATTGAAGCAGGTCCATAAGCCTTTTTCTTTGTCTACCGCGAATGCCGGAGTGTAGGAGTTTCCATGAAACGGACAATACGCTAAGAAATGGGTATTAGTTTCTGAAGCTACTTCCACACCCAAGAACTCTAGGATGGATTCAACTTGATTGGCTGAATAGATTTCAAAATCTTCTTCCCAGCTAAAATCCCTCCCGTTTCCCATGCCTTATCCTTTCATCTATTCATTGCGTTTTCTATAGATTGTCCAGAAAAAATCCTCTTTTTCAAAGTATTTCTGGACACGCTACATCTATCGTCTGCAATCCATTCAGTCAAACATTTGGTCTCTCCAAATGCTGTAATAACGAAAGAATCTCTTCGATTTGAAGCATTTCTTTTTCTAGTTACCCATCGACAATTATCTGAGGAGTATCCATTATTATTAATACGGTCTAATTCTAAATCTAGGCTAAATCCGTTGGCAAGAGACCATCTAATAAAATTACCTCGCTCTTGCCATTCATCACTTACCAAGATTCCTCGTCCACCATAGTCTGAATATGTCTTAAAACTTGAATTATAACATCTCTCCATCATGTGATGCCATCTTGCGGTGATTGGACGTGATATCGACATGCAAGCTCTGCATTGTCGGTCGATATCTTCCATTCTAACTATTTTGATATCTTTGCAATCTTGACAGATAGCTAGAAATGATTTTCTTGATTTATCATCACGAGTTTGGCCCAATACTCTTCTTTGCCCCATTCTTCCAGATAATCTTACCACTCATCACCCCCGCAACATTCCAAGCATCCTGACAATATATTCCATATATCGTAAGACAGAAGTTGTAGCTTCCATCTTCAGACCTATAGTCTAACGTAAACTGAGGGTCTATATCCAGTACCGGCGCATAGCCTTCATCACGCATCTGAGACTCCAATGAGCGAATCAAAGTCTCCTTCGCAGATACAATGTTGTTATCTGCGACTATTCCATCGAGGGAGTATTTCTCGATATTGTCGTGCATATGATATCTCTCTAAGATAAATCAAATCTTTCCTTAACGATACCGTTATTGATATCCCAATCTAAATAGCCATCAAACAGTGGACCGTTTCGGTTCTTTCGGCAGACAATCTCGACAATGTTACTTTCGTCGTGCTTATGAACAGCGAAAGCCAAATCTGCATCGAACGCTAACTGCTTAGACCATGCAACCTGTTCCACCGTTGGTGGTTCATTCGCTGAGGATGATGAGTCGGCTGTCGCCGAAGAAATCAGAACAACTGGAATGTCTTCAGCTTGCGCCAAGTTCTTGTACTGCTGAGACATATTTCTCATTCTTGCAGTCATATCGCCAGAATTCTCATTATCCGTAGCTAGCTGTGCGTAATCAAAGATTAACATGCTTGGCTTGTGCTGATGCACTTTTGCCTGCACGATATTCGGAGTCATATTGCCAACACCATCATTGGTGATGACCATAAAGTCCGGGGCCTTCTCATACTTTGACTTGAAAGACCTAAAATCGTCTGTGCCGATATCACCGAGAGTTAGACTTGAATTAGAGAAAATACCACTTCCTTTAATGGTGTAAATGCGGTCTCTAAGTTTGTCTCCTGACATTTCCAGTGAAACAATCATAGGCTTGTGTCCCATTTCGTGTGCATTACATGCCACCAATGTGGTGAACAGGGACTTCGCTCTTCCCGTCCAGCCTAGAACAACAATTAAATCCCCTCCTGCCCATCCGGAGGTATATGCAGAATCAATGAAGGAGATACCGGTAGGAATTCCTGGTGTCCCACCGCCAGCTTCTGCTCTTCGTCTTACTTCTTTATAGTGCGCTTCTGCTTCATCAAAGTCCATAATATTCAAATCACGAGAAGAATTGCTAAATCTGTTTAACTTAGACAATTCTTCTTGTAATTTCTGTAAAACTCTTGGACTCGTATCTTTTTTCATCGCCACGGAAGCCTTAAGCATCAAGGATTCCATGCGAGCTTCAATGTGTTCTTCCTTCAAACTGTCAAGATAGTACCCAGTCTCTCCCTTAACAGGAACCTCTTCCAACCCCGGAAATCTTTCTTGTAAAACCTCAATATCAGGAATTGAACGGTGTCGTGCGTGGTATGCTTTCATCGATTCCCATACATCGCGGTATGCGACAAACAGGTCGTCTACAGCATGACCGAACAAAACCCCAATGTCTTTGTTCTTTAAAACGGAATTAATTACTTGTAACTCCCTTGTTGCCACGTTCGCGCCACTCCTTCGCTCTTTTTTCTGACTCTTCACGTAAACGTGCCCTTTTCGCCGCGTCGTCATCCGTTCTTCTCTTGGACTCTAATAATTTATCATAGTTATAGAAGAACCAATCTAGAGAATGCTTGTTTGTAGAGGCTACGGTGAAATAAAAGTCTACTATTTCTTTAGCCTCTACCGGCGAGAGCCCTGTGAGCACCGAGTCAAATCCCCATCGAGCAGTATGTCTATTTACGATAGGGTCTCTCCCGTAGTGTTCTTTGTACTTCTTAACAAAATAAGATGTCATTGCGTGACTCTGTTGTGCTGTTGCCATGACTTACCTCTGAACTTTAGTTACAGAAACTAATCCAGCCTCTTCGTTTATTTCTAGAATCTTTTCTTCTACCAATTTTTCAACTTTTTCGTAAAGCGCCGACGCCGCCTCGTAAGGATTCTTATCTTCTGGAACGTCACGCTCGACGCCCAATTCAATCCTGACGGATTCAAAGTTTCCAATATTACGAACAAAAGTGATGCTGGCGCGAACTCTATCTGCTGCCATTATTTCTCCTTAGAATTGCTCTGCCTGCCACGTAGGCACAAACTGCCCATCGTTGGTTTTAACATACAAAATCGCATCATGACGAATCATGGCTTTAAGTTCACGGGCTGATGGCAGACTCCTCGGATTAATTAATCCGTCCTTACGCGGCGAACCTACGTGCCTACTACTCAACACTTCGTGCAATGCCAGGATGTCTCTCTCATGCCACAGATATTGGTATTTCTGTCTGATTTCTGATAAACCATAACTAAACTGCGGCGCTTCAATGTCTCCATTTAGAATGCAATTCTCTACCGTTACTTTGGTACGATTAACCATCTTACACACCTGTGTGGTGGTGAATGCTTTTTCCATACGGGCTTTAACATCTGAATATGTGTATCCTACCCGTTTTGATTCCGGGTAGGACCACATCGTGATTATATCTGATGGACGGTTGATATGCAATACTCTATGTAAATTACCATTCAGATACAGATATCTTAATTTCCGGCTTTTCTTCTTAGGCTGAGAATTTATCAAAGTTAATTTCTCGCCGCCGCGTTTTCTCTGGCCTTCTCGTGCTTGTGTAGCCACTGACCAAACCTCGAATCTTTATTGATAAACTCTCTATCACCACATAGGATACAGAACGTCTCATAGTTCTTATTGTCTGAAAAGACTCTATCTAGAAACGTCCTACCAGAACATCTACGACACTTCATAACCGTACTCCTTTAAAAAATCTTTGCACCACTGAATCTTATCTTCAATAGATTGTCCGGCTGGTTGTGAAGTTGACCATAATTCCATACATATTTCCTTACGCTACTGGTGGAGTGCCGTTCGTGTTCGGAACCGCGTAAACTCCTACCGCACCTGCTGCTGCCAAGATAATCTGAATCCACTCAACGGAGTCAATTCCGCCAATGATAGCAGATACCAAAACTGTAAGACCTGCTGCCAATACTGCCAGAATAGCCTTAGTGTAGGCAGCGCCTGGGACGTTTGGTCCAGCGAATACAGCAAGTGCTCCCACTCCCATAATCGCGACATTGACCCATTCTACGGAAGAAATAACCCCGTCACCGGTCAACGCTCCTGCAACAGCAGCCAAAACGGTTACAACTGCTGCGGCGAAAAACTTTAGATACATAGTCATTTATATACCTCCTTTGCTCATGAGCTAAATCTATTATAGCATAGGAGATGTTATTAAAGCCAAACCACTGAAAAAGTGTTAATGATTAAATGCAAGGTATTATCTGAAATAATCATCAACCATACCGCCAACCACGCGGGAGGATTGACTTCCCAATATCCTATTGTTTTACATTCTTTCCAAGGATGCCTTACACTTTTTGGTCCAATTTGATTCTTTATCCAAATCAAATACCTTACTAAACGAAATCTATCAATTACAATATGTGTTATACAAATTACACTCAATGCAAGAATACTCTGAGTTATCAATATATACGGTAATGTATATAATACCCCATGCAAAATAGCCGGTAACCACATTTGAGTCTTTAGCTCTGCCATCCAGTGTGGTTGTAGTAAATAATCACCAACTAGATGAGCTAGTATTATATAAAGACCAGTCATCCTTCAAACTTCTTCCCATCAACCACGCATGTATTATCCTTGATTCCAACAAGACTAATATGAGGATAATCATCTACAATATGAGCAGTCGCAAATCCTGCTTGCCAATCATGCTTCATATCGTATGACATTCCGGATGAATAAATATCTGTCATGTGACCTAATTCATATCCTCGTAACTCAATGTTAGCTAATGGATATGATTTAGCAACGAAGGACTGTCTATGAGAATGCCCCACTATCGCACTTACGTTAAACTCATCCAATACCTTACGCACCGACTCTCCGCCTTTACTTAGAGCATAGGGTCCGTGGTGCACAAAAATATCTCCAAATCTATGTACTGGCGGATTGCTATAATAGCTAAGTTCAATACCAAATAAATCCGTTCCCCATAGCAATTCAGGAGTAATAAGTCCTTTTAGTGCTGGTGCCTTTTTATCGATATAATCATCGTACCGCTTTTCATGATTGCCGGTAGCGAAATGAATTTGAGAATTCGGAAGAATCGCACGGAGGTCTTCAAAAAACTTCTTAACCAATGGTGCATATGTGATTACAGCACCTTCAATCTCCATTGATGTTCCTTCTGAAAATCTACTCACCGGACAAGCGTCATCCAAGTCTCCCAAAATATCGACAATCTCAGGCTTTTGCCATCTCAATATATTAAACCACATATCCATCCATCTCTTATTATGAAATGGAATATGAAAATCGGACGCAATCATCCATTTAAAGTCGCTCATAATTGTTCCGAGCCCTTTCTTCTTTTCTTGCAAGATACACAGTTGCATCTTTATATAAATACTCCATGCCCGCAACCGCCTCTTTTCCGTTCAGCCGGATTCTCCAAATAGATTTATGCGGTATCGGTAGAGGCGTACCTAGCTCATCCGCTATCCATGACAGCAGACCATATGCACCAACTATTTCTAGTGATGGATATCCCAGTCCGCTGATATATCCATCACCATCAACAACACCTCGGACAAAGTGTTTATTGAGTTTGTCTGGAAGATTGAGAGGTTTGTCCAAATCAATTGATTTGTTTGGAATACATCCCTTATCAATAAGGTCTAAAGCCATTTTGGCTGACCTAAGGCATACCTTTGAATACTCAAAATTTTTACCATCTCTGTTAGAATTCACAGTCATAACAATGCCAGGTCCGGAATAATTAATGTTTTCGCCAAACTTTTCTAAATGCTCTTTATCCGACTGCTTAAGAGTTATTGCAACATCTAACATTCTGGCAGACACATTCCCATCAGCAAACAGAAAACCAAGCCAATATGCCTTGGACTCTGAATCAATTACTTCAAAAAAGTCATCATTAAAAAAATGTATTCTTTGATATTCAGACTGTGTTCTTAATTCAATATCCGCAGCAATTAATCTTAACTTAATCGTTGCATGTGATACATCAAGGTCTAAAGAGATAGATTCAATAGTTTCTCCATCATTATATCTCTTGATAATTTCCTTAATGGGTAAAACCTTCCGGCCATCCCAATCTGGGAATTGGCTCTTAATAACCTTGGTAATAGAATTGGGAGATACATTAAGTGCTTTTGCAATTCTAAGAATACTCAGCCCCTGTCCAAACATATCCAAAACTAGGATATTGTTGTCTTTACTATATCTACGATAAACCATGGCAACCATCTACAACATTCAACTTATATCCTACCTGTGTTTACCGCGAACTCCCATGGAGTCGCGTAATACCCTAAGGAAGTTAGTGTTCTCCCTGTCTGCATTCTTGTATCCTAGAGCGTACCCGCCCCAAAGAGCAAAAAGCATTAAGGCTATTAGAAGCAATAGACTTATTAATCCTATACCGGCGGCCTGGAAGGTTGTTACTCCTGGCAGTTGAATCCTGCGTTCCGTTGGAACTGCAGTCGATATTGTCGTTGGCACTACTGTACCACGAGTAACCGTTTCCTGTCCAATAGATACAGATTGTGACGGAGATAATGTTATCACGTTGGTCACCGGAGGCCCTGTTCCTGTTGATGTCACAATTTGTCTAATGGTGATTGTTTGTGTTGATTTCGGTACCATAGCAGTCTGCCCTGGCACCGTCAACGTTGCTCCTGGCAACCTGACTGTTTCTGCTGGTAATGTAACAGTTCTTCGGGGTTGAATCAAAGTACGCACAATTGGCGGTAATGTAACAATCTCAGTTACTCTAGGTAGCAGTCGAGTTACAGTTATTCTGGGCAAGGATACTGTTTCTCTTGGAAGAGTAATTGTAATACCAGGGAGAGTAACGGTTGCATTAATCCCTACACATGGAGGATTGATAATTGGCGGTAGACAAATTTCAAGGTTTTCACTTTGCGGTGTAGCCATAGCCTTTTCTCTACCGGCGGCTTCAGTACTTATAACCGCGAACATGGCAGTAAGCAAGATAACTAATGAGGTCACAGCTATAATTCTGCATTTCATATGTGTCATTGTATATTAGATTCTACCTAGTTGCAACCCTTGTTCCAATTACAGATTGCATGTGCTGGAGCAACATTGTCCCATGTATGGGTCCCTCCTTTAGCAAGGGGGATTATATGCTCTACCGTCGCCGCCCAGTAATTAGGCTTCCTCACATACTTATCAATCTTATTGTGGCAGATGTGACACATCCAGCCATATAATTCAAATAATGTTAGGTGGTCAATGTCATCACCTTGTGCATATACAGCACGTCTTCTAGGAGAGTAGTATTTTACTCTACCAGCCCTTTCGCCCACATACAACAACTCTTTCTACATGGTATTACCCAGGAGAAGTCTTGAATCGTTGGTTACTTCTTCTTTCTACCGCCTTGATGATGATGTCTATCTCCGGTTTGATACAGCTTACTTGTTACGGCTCCCGACAAATGACTCCATGTTTTTCCAGTTATTGCTCTACTAATTGTCGACTGATTGAGTTGTAATTCTTCAGATAAGCTTCGTACAGTTCTGCCTTGACGGAATTCGTTTCGACAATATTTAACTAATTCTTCTGTTAATTTTGATGATGTATTTAGCTCTCCCAATTCGCCGAGGACTTTACCAAGACCTTTATTCTTTCGGTCATTCATATTATCTTTGTTTGTTCCTAGGAACAAATGGTCTGGCCTAACACATTTTCTATTGTCACAATGATGACAAACAAAAATTTTCTTAGATTCTATTTCGCCGTATGTAATCTGATATATAAATCTATGTGCAGAAACTGGGCCTGTGGAGCTAGTCCAAAATTGACCATATCCAGTATTGAATAATCCAGCAATCCATTCCCAACAATCTTCTGTTTTATTTACACTAGCCCAAAATCTAGCCAGTTCTCTGTTTGTAATGTTCATATTCAAACCATATCATAACAACATTACAAAGTCAAATACTTTAAAATCCCCCGGCGTACCAGTTCACGTAGAAATTACGTTCGATTTGTAACTTATTCATATATGTATAGCAAGCAACCTGACACTGGAAACCTCTGTGGTCAGGATGCAAAACACCAATGCCATTTACAACGGCAAATGTTCTAAGTTGGAAAGTAACAGGAGTTAGGACAACAATGGGATGACAAGCCGAAGAAAAATAATTACCAAAATATGCAGTACGTTCTTGTGTACCCAGTTTTGATGCAGTGAACAACATCATACCAAAAGCAATCTTAAGACCGACAACACGTCGCACACCATGCGCATTGTATGTTGCACTGGTCTTGTTTTCAAATAGCCATTGAGCGTTGTTAGCTACCTGGTCCATCTTGGCATCAGATACTATCTCATTGGGTTGCCAAGATACGGCTCTAAAGGGCGTCGCAGCCATTAGTTAAGTGGTTCTCCTAAGGTATGTAGTTTGATATCTTCATTAGAGACAGTTAAGGCTTCATCCTTACTGGCATTGATTCTTTCCAACGCATCTGGACTGGTAATCCATCTTCTCTTATTATCTTCTATCAAGTACATTTTACCATCGGCAATATTATAAATCAAGCTGCCTTGACGGAACCCCAACTTATTCATGATTCTATAATTAGATACCGCTTTTTCGCTGGTTTCAACAATTCTATGAAATTTCCATGAATCTAAAACTTGCTTAGAGGAGATGCGAAGTCGAAAGGAATTAGACTTAAGATAAAAGTACCCCCTCTCGGTGGATACAACCGTTCCGAGAGGGTACACTGTTGGCTTATTCGGTAGATTTCTTTGAACTGTTTTCTTGAACATCCTTGGCTTCCTTGAATTCTACTAAACTCTGTTTTAAGTCTTCATTCTCTACATGCATTTTATTTAATAGTTCATTATAAGTCTCATGTTCAACTGTGAAGTCAGCACGTAAATCGGCTATGCGTTCTTCATAATCAGAGGTTAGCTGCCCTATTCTTTGCTTAAGTGCTACCACCTTTAATTGGTCTTTTGTTAGTTTTTCTTGTTCTTCAGACACTCTTAACCTTTCTTCTTCTCTTAATTTCATTGTAAAGACCGACACTTTTCTTGTCAAGTCCTGTTATAAGACTGTTACCATTCCTTAACCTCTGTGATAAATAGTTAAGTTCCCAGTATTTGCATGCTCACCTTTACCGGTCAGCGGTGCGTAGTCTCCTGATGCATCGTAGATAGCCATTCCCTTATAGGTTCCATCTGCGAATAGTGAATACCAAGCTGCTGGTACTGTAACAATTATACCCTCAGATGGATTCAAATTCACAATATTAGACCCTTCAGGTCTTCCTGTTACAACAATAGAAGGAATACCTGCTGGCTTGGTAGTATGCAGATGAGGGAATAGGTTGATGCTTGCACCTCCACCAAGACCACCCGTTGGGCGACGCAACATTGCCATCTGAATCTTCGTTGGGATTCGGGCGGTACCCAAACCGCCAGCCAATAGATAATCTCTAATCAGTGTACCATAGAACCATAGTCCACGGTGAACATCATTATTACCACTCCATTCACCTTGGATAGGTGCGTCTCCATCGGTTCTCCAAACACCACCGGAACCTGAATGCCATGAACCAGTAGAGTTTGCACGAATATTTAATGGAGATGCTAGTAAATATCTGCTTGCTGTGCTGGAACCAGATGCAGCAACTATGCCTGCTTTGTTTAGGGAATAAGCCTTGATGTATATTGTTCTGTTTACCGGCAAATTTCCAAGCAAGAAGGTCTGTGCTGCGTTGTTAACTGTCTGAACAACAGTTGTCCAGCCATCAGTTGATGATGTTGGGGCGCGGTCAATTCTCCAAACAATTCTCAACTTGTCATTGTCGGTGTCGTTTGGATTCGTCCAGCTAAGCTTGTATGTTCCATTGGCCGTTCCTGACGCATAAGCTGTAATTGTAATTGTTGATGGTGATGTCGCTGCACCAATTACAACTGGGTTAGAGCCGTCAGCATTTGGAACGGTAGCAGTTGGACCAATTGTGAAGTTTAATCCATTTAGAGGAATAAAATCAGCGCTCGTTAACATCGGAGGACCAGCACCTAAACGGGCTCTTGATAACACGACCGTGCCATCAGTATTGACAATCAAAATTGCGTTGTATTGGGCCGCCACACTGGCATCAAACAATCCAGCGGTTAGATATTGCTGTGTCAATGGCCTATGTCCCACCGGCAAGGTGAGAAGTGTAGCACCTTGATTGATGTTGCCAGCAACATCAATCAAGCCTCTTAGGGTAACAATTCCATTATTAACCTGTGATGCAATTGATTGTGTAGATGCGAAGCTGGTAACGTTAGTTCCAACTGAAACTGGGGTAACCCAGTTAGGTTTCCCATCAACTCGTAAGGAACCATAAACATGCAAATCCTTAGCTGTCTTGGTTACTTCAGGATTGGTTGGGTCGACATTTGAACCAATACGCATAGTTAATTGCTGGCTAGTATTATAAATTAGAATTGTATTGGGGAATGTCGTATCTGCTCCATCTAACATGTAAATAATTGGACCAGAATTAGCACCTGCTGCATCAGTGATTCTGAAGCCCATATATGAATTACTATCTGTAGCAACTTTTTCAATGATACCGGTCGAACCCTGGTTTTCAATGAAAATAGAAGTATGCCTTGGAACAAAATCAATACCCGGTTTCCAAGTGTTGGTTGGAAGTTGAGGAAGTGTCGTGATAGTATTACCAACTACTAGACTTCCTCCAACCACCGTACCGGCTCCAGGCATTCTGAAGGTTGTTGGCATCTGTGGTTTAAATGGTCCAATGAGGCCCACTTCCAATTGAGCATCATCGAAATAAACTACTTGACCAGCGCCGGTTGCATAGAATCCAAGCTGAAGTTCAATTATAACAATATCTTCATCAATAGATGAAGTTAATGCTGCTTCCTGAACATATCTGTACCAAACATCACTATCGGGGTATAGATTTTCAACACCGAATCCACTAGTCCAAATCTCTGTATTGTCTGCGTCCTTCGTTAATATAGAACTACCAACATCTACGTCATATGTGGTGCGAGCAAACACCGATGATGTCAAATCAAATGTTCCCAACATGTCAGGGTAATCAGCAACTTTAATTCGCATTATTGCGAAACAATATCCTAATGCAGTTGATGTTAGTTTTAGTGACCTGTTTCCAAACCCCTCATGAAATACTGCATCATCTTGAGTCATTGTGCCGTTAATTACTTTAACAGCGTAACGTTCGGTATCGAAATGGACATCGGTTGTTGCGGTAAAGACAGTCTGCTCAAATGAAGAGTTGTAAAGCATGTTAGCATTCTTACCACGAATCTTGAATGCATCCCTGATTGGATTATATGAATTGAAGAAGGTTTGCGGTGGGGAAATCATAATGGTATGAGTCAGGTTGTTTGTTGCATCCTCATACTCAGTCATCAGTGCAGGATAAATTTCATCATCTCCACCAGAGTACCAGCGAATCATGTGACCGAAATCATCATCTGGAACGTCTTCAATTGTAATAGCCCTGATTCCACTACTAAAGTCACCAGATGCGGTAGAAATCTTCTTGGGTGTTAGGGTGTTGGACGCTTCAATGGTGAATGCGTCTAATTCAGCTACCAAGCCAATGTCAGATGCGCCGACATCATCAATATTGACTTGAATAAACGGAACAATCTTGGTTACATTGAAATGGATTGGTGCTGGGTCATATGGGTCTAGATGTTGACTTGGTGGTAGGAATTCTTCTACATCCTTACCGCCCAAATATCCAGAAACCTCTACCCATCCACCAACTTCATCTGGACTACCTTCAAATAGCGCTAAATTGCTTTCTGCATCGGCAGCAACCATATAATGGTCGGCTGGGTCATCGCTAGTCGTACCGTCGGCAGCACACAAGTCTCCATCGATATCGATACCCAAAACACCAACGCGATACTTGTATTCGTTATTCTGCTGAGAAGGTGAAGCGTTTGCAGCACCATTCCAGGTAGAACCAGAAGTCGCACCGTCGAAATAAGAAACAACAGATGGCGTCTCGGTCACCATTGCTTCATCCATGAATACCTCAACAGTCTGCGCGCCTGTGTGTGTGTTAACCGCTAGCATCATCATTTGAATCTTAGCAGCATTGGACTCTGCGGTATAAGTACTGGTTACTCGTGTCCACTGACCAGCTACAAGCGTTATCTGTGGTCCACCGAAGAATGGATTAATCGAGCTACCAGCCGCGTCGTACGTTGCCAACACGATAGTACCCTTGACGTTGGAACCAGTCTGTAGATACATATAAACGGATGCGGTGTATGTCTTGCCACCAGTAACAACAATTGGATGTGATGAATCGGATGGCTCTACTCCTGTGTGACCATTGTTAGCTGTCCACTTAGGCAGGGACGTATGAGATACCTTTTGAGAGGTAGTACCCGACCTAACAGGAGTTGATGCTACTGAAACTGTCAGGACCCCACCGCCTGACCAGAATGCCTGTGACGCCCAGAAATCCGCAAGACCAGCGCCCGTGGTTGCGCGATAGGCATTCGGGTTGGACAAGAAGTTAATATTTGGTCCCGTTAGCTGACGCAAACGGGCTGTAATCTTATAAACTAGACTTGGGTCATAAGGAATACCAGCATTAAGACCATTGGATTTACGCCTAATAGATGTCTTACCAGTCATTTGGATTAGAGACTTAGCTGTGTATGCACCTTCAGAATCACTTACTCCGGCAAATACACCGGTCTCATATGGCGTACCGCCCTCTTCTTCTTCTTCACCATCAGTAGTGTGGCGTCCCCATAATGCGGAATCCTCCATAAAATCAGAGAATCTGGTTGCTAACATGGTCTGCGTAGCATAGTCAAATTTACCGATATTCAATGAGTTAACAGCTAGGTTTCTAAACTCTGCGTAACCGTCACCACGAATAATCCAACCAGTCGTTCCAATCTCATAATTGGCAGAACGAACAACAGTTTCGGTAATCGGAATAGCATTGCCATCTTCATCAGTAGGGGCACTACCATCACGAGATGCACCCAGAATCAAGGATGACTTGACTACGATATTATCAATAATTCCAGAGCCAGCCACCAATTTGTTAGCTTCTAGATAGTCAATAAATGCAACGTTAATAACCGCATAATCTGCGAACAAACCAGGTGTTGCTGAAGTAACGGCCACTGCATCAGAAGCTGGGGAAACGTTTCCACCGATGTCTTCTGCAACGACAACAATGCTTTCAGATACATATGCGGCATATGTGAAAGTTCCAGATACCGCAAACACATCCGATGGACGCACAGCTATTGTGGCAATTGGAGTCACTAGGTCTGAAGCTACATAGACTCGCAATTTATCAACGTCAGTGTCTAGTCGAGCACCAGTATCGTCCTTAAGGTCATGACGAACAAAGAAGATGTCACCTTGCTTCAATAAAATAGGGTCACTAGGCTTCTCTGGGTCGGTATCAATACCAAACACACGGGTCGTCCAACCAGACTCATTACCACTCTGGTCTACAATGCGTACCCTGAACCCGACATTGCTCTTATACAAACCAAATACAGTTACGTTGTATTCATATGTGAAAGTTAAATTCTCTACCCCGGTTTGGTAGAATGCAGTCACACCATCCGAATATGCTTCTACTTCGAAATATGCGAAGTCCTTCATCACAGAGCTATCAGTGTTTGCACCAGAATGGTCCCATGTGACTACACTGGACGTGCCATTTTGAATAACTACTAAGTTGAATGGGTCTGTTGGCGCGATATCGTCAATGATTGTCTCAACTTCGTATAGGCGAGTCCATTCGGACACCGCCTGGCCGTCATTTGAGCGCACCTGGATTTTATAATCCTGCCCAGGCTGCAAATCGTTTACAAATAATCTCATATGGTTATTGGTAGTGAGAACTCAACGTCCTGCACTCTTCCTTCTACTTTTGTTAGTGGTGATGGCAGCAATTCTCTTGCCACCATCACATACTCTGGATTGATAGTATCTAAGTCTTCGATTCTAATACCGTCGAAATCTACCTGTGCTGCGCCACCTCCAGTAGCCACAACCTCCACTTCAAATGCTGTAATATTGGTCCAGCTAGGCGTTCCCGTGGCCACGGCGGTACTCTTTGCAATCGATACGATTCGATAGCCCGTAGTGGTTGGAGAAGAAAGCGTGAAGGTAAAGTAATTAGCGCCATCGGTTTTAAATCTAACTCTAATTGCTGATACATTAGCATTATTATTGTAAAAAGCAACCACAAACGAATCGGCTCCTGAATTCCCGGCGAAATCAGAGAACATGTCTGTCAATGTAGATGTGACTGTAGCTGATGTTGCTGGTGCAATTCTTAGGCTGTCTTCACCGATTCTTGTATTGGTGCTAGCAAATGTACCCGCGCTCCAGGTTTCTGAATTGGAGTCGAATGAAGTCAATAGTCTAGATGTATATTCACCTGCTGCACTATTAGTTGTTTGAGACCATAAACCTACTTCATAGATGTTCCCGGCGAATTCCTGTGGAATAGATGCCTTAAAAATAAGCTTGTTATTAACAAAGTCATAAGATTTAAGAATGATATCTGCTCTACCCACTTCAAATTGCAATGAAGTATCATTGGTATCTTCTGCTTTACCGCCCAAACCAATAGCGATGCTCTTGGCAATGTCAGACACCTGCCCTGCCATGAATCGCTTGATGTGAGTTTTTCCTTGTACTGTCAGCATTATGTCTTTGTCACCCTTACATCAAAACCAATAACACCGTCGACATCATCAACAGATAACACTAAGTCAACAACCTGTCTGCCGTCCGGGCTGGTTCGAATTCTTTGGTCAACAATTATCACATTCTGAGGAATGGCTGGAGCGTCGTGAGAGATTTCTCCTGACTCGGAATCTTCATCAGCCGCAGCGTCGTTGTAAATCTCTACAACATCAGAATCGGGAGCTAACGTTGAAGGTAGCGGTCCTGGATTGTCAGCATCCTCATAGATAAAACTGTCCAATCCCTCTGGAATATAGAAGTTTGGGTCAATTACTGTTTTTTCTGGTGTAGTGCTGGTATTTGTTGACATATACTAATTATATTATTACACCAAACATAAGTCAAACACCAAGTACTCGGCGTAACACAAGTGTTGTTGCCAAGCCTTGGTCGAACGACGTACTGACTGCTGTAATGAAGTATTTGTGTGTGGCGATAACCATACTCTTTTCAGGGTAACTGACAGTGACCACATCACCAATTTCTAGTAATGGATTACCAAAAATCTCTACTGTTTGTTCATCGGCGGTCTCTCCCCAGTGATGTAACATCCAGTCAGCAATATCTTGTGCTGCCGCCTTGGACTGAACCCATGGAGATGAAAGCTCTGTTTCACTCTTACCTCTTCGTAATATTTGGTTATAGTTCTGAGAGATAACTTTTTCAGCTTCTGATTGTGTTACCGCCCGGCCGTACACTGCGAATACTTGATTTATTGTGTTATTCGCATACGTCAAATTATCTTCACCGTGAATAATTGCATTCTCACGGCTGGTATTTGCTAGATAGAATTTAGCGCCAAAGGCATTGGATGTATATTCGGGGCAGATGACTTGCCAGTCATTCGTCATATATAGTTGACTATGAAGTACTGGCTTTGGGTCGAACTTAATATCGAATTCCCGTACCTCGTGAACAATAGGTCCGAATTCATCCATGAATCTCTGCTGAGCCTGAACCTTGTAAGCGGTTACACCCTTTTTGGTGCGACGGTACTTGGTCTTCCATCCGTACACCCATTCGCGGTCCCATTGATTACCCTGGTATCCGCCCTCGACTCTGTCATAAAAACCGGTATTGTCAATAGGATTAACATCTGGCTGACCAATAGCGTATAGATATTCGTAAGAGACTTTTGTCTGTCCCCGAAAATGCATTCCGAATCGACCGTTCCAAATGTTGTACCAATCATCTACCATCGCAACAGTTAGCATCAAATTACCATTTATCCAAACACTAACGGTGTGACCACCGGTAGCTGGACCAACAAATACATCCATTTCATACCAAACACCTTCAACAATGTTAATTGGTACACCTGTATTAGCTGTACCTCCATGAATCTTGATTTGGTCACTCTTACGAGAATATACAATTAATTCATTGGTTAACTTTCTACCAGTAGCAGTTAATTTGTTAGTGGGCGTTAGTTCAATATAGTATCCATTCTCTGAAGCATTAGAATGAATTACCATACCGGCGCGCTGCACTCGTTTACCGGCCTTCTCGAATCTAAGCTTTGTACCATAGTAATAGTATCCATCAGATAGATAGGAACCGCGCGTGACCGCGCAGAGGTCATACCAATTTTTGAATCTGGCACCGGCGTCTAATGTAACCATAGAATTTTGAGCATCATGTCTAAATGAAGATGCTGCACTGTCTGTGATTCCGCTATAACGTGCACGAGCCTCATAATTGGAGGCGTTCATTTCGTGACGCATCCTAACAGAGTTCCATAATCCTCTACCCGGAACCTCACCCGGACCACTTTCAACACTAGCCTGGTCATCAATAATCAAACCGCCAGAGAATCCATTCAGATGTTTCTGGCTAGCGAATGTCTTATTATCACACTTGGCCTTCTCGGCGACATTCTTGATGTTAGCACCAGTTCTTACACCATTATCATAATAGACGTAGTTTTTAGATTTGTATCGAATCAACTCACCTTCAATTTGAACAATACCCTGGTATGGCCAATACACGGCTTCTTTTGCATTGATATAGAATACATATGATTCATCAGTGTTAATCGGGCGCGTTAGTTGGCTTGACCTCAATACCGTCGTTCCTTCAGCTTCCCAAACCTTTTCAAGCTTTGGGATACCATTGTTGAAATCAGAGATTGTCGTGTTTTGATAATTAATTGTAATATGGTTTGACTCTAGCTCATCAGTCTGGTCTAGAGTGACAATGTCGGCCAATTCTCCAGCCTGTGGACCGGTTGTCACGGTATCTGCACGCAAGACCCAATCAACAGATTTCGCTTCGTCAAACATTGCCTCTCGGGTTTTAATCTGTAGCAATCCAGACCCATCGAAATAGATAGCCGTTTGAGTTGCTTTTGACAACTCATCGAATAGTTCCCATACGGTCTTTTCTCCATCTGCCCAGAAGTAAGGAATAACGTGATTCGAGACCAAGTCATTGCTTTGAATAGCATAATCTACAAATCCAACAGAATCACACAATCTCCAAATAATCTGTGTTACCGGTAAACCTTCATAAAAACACGGATTAGGTCTAGCTTCTTTAAGATACTTTGAGAAATCTGTTAATTCAATGTTCACCGTGTCATCACGTTGACCAGACCAAGGACCACCATACATCTTAAATTGCTGTACTGGATATTTAGTTCCTTCAACGTTGTAAACATATTCTAGATTGAAAATAGCTCCTGGTTCAATCAACCAACGGAAATAATCATCATCGGAATCCTTGGACAATATGCCGTCAAGGTTGCTTAGAGTAATGGAGCCGGTATTTGAAGTTAGTGTCCCCATCGGATACAAGTTAGACTTGTCAGCCATATCAAACGTATCACCATTAGAAATCAATCTATCGGTTAGGTCTTCTTCTCTACGGGCGCTGATTTCAATGACATTACAGAATGAACTAGCTCCTGTGCCCGGGTATACACCCAGACCAGGACCCAGAGTTTCAACTCTGGCCTGAACACCAGCCAAAGTTCTTAAATTAGTAACTAATCTTCCGTCACCATCAACTGGCCTGGCCTGTAACCAAACATCGCTTCCGTGGTGATACAAAATAGTCTGCCCCTTGGAGTTAACTACCCAACTACCTCCAGCTAGTTGCTCCCATGCACCGCCGACAGTTTCTTGAATCCAAATAGTGTAAACCTCAGGTGTCGCCCATGAGTTTTCCCAATTGATAACAATCTTGTTAGATGACACCAACGCTGTGTATTTGATGTGTGGACGGCATTTAGTTGCTCCATCAGTATGATTAGGGAAGTTTCGTGTTCCATCTGTCTCTACCGGCGAACTCCAGTATTTGTAAACGTCATCAACACCGCCTAGATAGTATCTTGTATCTAATGGGTTGGCATCATGATTTGAGATTCGACCTTCATTGATACGTAGCTTCGCCACCCCTCGTGTTGGCCTATTACCAGCATAAATAGATTCAATTGGGAACACTTCAACATCGTATCCCTCTGAATCTTCAGTTGGAGTGTTGTCTGCGGACACAACAGCATAACGGTTGAAATTCCATTCAACCGTTAATCTAGGTAATGCAAAAACTGCATGGCTTTCACGAATTGCATCTCGTACCGCCGCGTTTACTGATTTCATTAGCACTCTTCCAAAGTTATAGAGATATCCCAGAAATCAATCCCCTGGCCTCTTTTTTTAATATCTTTAGAAAATGAAGTAATCATAACATCAACTTGCTCTACATTATTAGCGCCATCTCGGAATTGAACTGGGAATGCATCATCGTGCAACCCATGAAAAATCTCCATTTCTGTCGCAGCTAGACCATTATCTACCGTCGTCATCATACCGCTGACATTTCTCTTATCTGGTAAATCTTCCCATGAGCAAGACCAGCTACGTTTCTTTGCAACAACATATCTACGTAATGTACCATCGGCCATGCGCTGCTTCTTTTCGATGCGCTCAACTTGAATTGAAATCGGTGACCTATTGTGGTCAGAGACCTTCAAATAAGCGTCAGCGTCTTCCTCATCCAGTCTTCCCCACCAATACATGGCGACGGTATCTTTCCAAGTCATTAGTTCTTCCTACTCTGAGGTTTACGAGCCTCAATCTTTTTAATTTCTGCTATTGTCTTCTTGACAATCATATCTACTGTGTCTGGTCTTGCATTTGCTGCGTCCACGTTAATAGTATAACTGTTACCGCCTCCATCTGCAAAGTTTCTAACACCTTCTTTTAGGTCCTTAGTTAGGGGGGCAGTCAATACAGCTTCCGGCGCATTTCGAGTACCGTGTAGATTTGCTAAACCATCTGACATTGCAAATCCACCAGTCTTCATACCCGGCAAACCAAAGATTCTCTTGCCGTTAATATCTTCAGTCCAACCAAGAAGTGGTTTATTCCAATCACGACTTAAGCTTGTAATTGTTCCTTGACCAATTCTACCCATGTTTGGATAGTCAGTACCGATAATCCTACCGCCACCCGTGGATAGAGCAACGTGACCATATCTACCGCCGCCCCAGTAAACTGGAACACCGGCCGGTACAGATGCTGGGTTTGCAATTCCGTGCTTATGCTTAGCCCCACCCCATGCTGAGATAGCACTTGGGAATCCCCCGCCAGCGCCCAATGCCATACGAACGAACTTCTGGCAAAGACCAATCCAGCCTTCGTCACCGAGATGAGCCTGCGCCCAGCTAATAGCACTTCTACCAATCTTGTTGGCTGGGCCAGTTGGACCTGTTCCTAAACCACCGCCAGCACCTGGGTCCTGAGAGAATGCTGAGAAAATAGCCATTGCTTCGTTCCAGTACTGATGGTAGTTAGAGCCATCAGAGAATGCTGACCTCTGTACCGCCTGCGCGGCTGCCCATGGGTCCATTCCTCCTCTTGCACCAATACCCTTCAGACTTGAATAGAATTTTGTAGCTGCATAGGTTGGGTCCATGATTTGTGCCACGGAGCCCCAGCCTTGGCTTGGACGCTGCTGGAATAGACCAACGGAATCTCGGTCGCCACCGCCAAGGTTGCGAAGACCAGATTCGGTGATTGCTGTCATAATTGCAATCTGGATGTCTCGTGGAGACATTCCCATATTGGCACCAACAGTTGCAATAATAGCTGCGTTGTTTAGCTGTTCTGCACCGAAGCTCTGGTCACCATAAACACCAGCCTTTCCAGCTAGATATCGACCACCCATTGCGGCTGCGGTATCACGCTGAATTGCTCTCTGAGCACCAGTTGCCACCGCCTGACCAATTGCGCGGGTAGCCAATGAAGCAATTCCAGCAGTCAACAAACCTGCGAATCCTAATGGACCCGGGCCAGCACCCTTACCTTCACTGTAAGAGCCACTGTTAATCGCCTTCAAGGTACCAAGATGTTTTTGAGCTTTGTCTTTGTTAACCATAAATTCACCACGCTGAGCAATAATAGGCATTTCAGAGCGATGTAATCCACTTCCAGAAATACCGGCGCGGCCTCCTGCATCTACACCAATTTGTCCACCAACGTGGAATGTTGGTAGATTTCTGTTAGGCTGCTTTTGATTACGGCTCTGCTGAATCTGTTCGGCAGTCGGTCCCTTGGGTGCCTTATACGGAGCCCAACCCTTTGGTGTCTGTCCCGTTGTTACCCACTTGATGAATTCAGTCATGTTCATGTTGAATGAACCCTTGACCATCTGAGAAGCAATGCTTTGACCAATCGCCGCCCATTTCTGATTAGCAACCAAGTCCTGCATAGCATAGTGAATGTTTCTAGTTAGAACAGACCTTACATCGGCAGCAGTTCCATTGAATTTACCGCGCGTATTGACTCGGAATTGGTCATACTTACGAGAAATACTATTGATGTGAGTTTGTAATTCCTGAGCATTTCTAGGAGCGAATGCCTGGAAATCCTTGATTGCACGGTCAAGTTGTAGTTTACGAGAATCCCAGATTCTTTGTTCAGCAGCTATGTTCTTCTGGATACGGTTTGAAAGTACATTCTCTTCCGCACGTTGACGCGCAGCTAGATTATCCTTCTCAGCCTTTAGTCTTACAGCTAAATGTAGACGAGCTTGCTCTTGAGATGCAGCAAGAGCGGCTTTCTCTTGGGCTAGCTTTGTAGTCAGAGCAGCTTTATCGCGTTCCTGACGGACCTGAAGTGACTTTTTTTCAGCCTCTTCTGTTAATCGAAGGGCTTCAAGACGAGCATCTTTTTCCTTATTGATACGGTCGATGGCGCCCTGCAGAGCAGTCACACGTGTTTCGGATGCTGTTTGGCCTTCTCCAGCCGCATCGGACAATGCCCAGTTCTGCTCAACGGCAGAGGCATCATTCATAATCTTAGCAGCTTCGTCCATGTCGCCAGAAACCAACGCAGCATTGAAGTCAATGTTGCGATTCATCATCTCGGCTAGACGATTAATGCGTGTTTGTTCTGCCTCGAATAGGCGTTGACGAAGCTCTTCTGCTTTCTGTTCTGCATCGATAGATTTCTCAATTTTCTCAATGCGAGAATCATATGAAGCTTCAATTATCTTACGGCGATTTTCTTGACGCTTCTCTAGCTGGTCATCTTGTGCTTCTTGACGATTATCAAGAAGCTTCATTTGTGCATCCTGGCGCTTCTCCAAGCGGTCCATAGATGAATCCTGTGACTTCTCTAGACGACGATTCGCAGCATCTTGTTGTGCATCAAGCTGGTCATTAGCTTTTTCATGCACAGACTTCAATGCATCCATTCGTGCTTCCTGGTTGTTGCGATAAGCATCCATTGCAGCATTCATACGACGGTCGAAGTTCTGTGTTGCTTGGTCTGCGTATTCAGACATGGCGCCCTTAATTCCAGTAACTGTCGCATCACCGAATGCTTGACTAGCAGCCTTAGTATCAGTAAACGTACCGGCCAATCTCTCCATAAACCCACGGGTATCTTTGGCAGCAGCGCCGGTCTTTTTGATTCCCTTGGACGCTTCCTCCAAAGCCTTACCGACACCACGAGCCTCCATCGCAGACAGCTCCTGAGCCTCAGCTAGAGATAATGTTTCACCCTTTAGATTCTTAGCATTTAGATACTGATAACGCTCTTTTTCGGTGATATTAATGGTTGCCTTAGCAAGCAACTCAGAAACAGACAACCGAGCTAGCTCGGAATCTTTTACATCCTTGATGACTTCTTCACCAGCCAATTCGGTGATAATCTTACGTTTCATGGCGGCGTCTAGCTTCTGCAAACGGACAAATTCAACATCCAAATCGTGAGAACCTTCACCCTTTGAGCGACGCTCCGAACGCTCACGCTCAAGCTCAGCCATACGTTCTTCTAGTGGCCTGAACAAAGAATCCATAGCTTCCATGTTTTCAGACTGACT
>Ga0193753_10000072_pt1 | contig 96265 bp, 73 predicted proteins | sample H1c2metaG_FD_144925 | JGI IMG/M metagenome (GOLD analysis project Ga0193753, IMG submission 144925) | Soil microbial communities from a riparian zone of the East river system, Colorado, United States - H1c2 | ecosystem: Environmental > Terrestrial > Soil > Riparian zone | place: USA: East...
GTTCGCACCAGGACCCCCGTCACGCCGGCAAGCACCCCGAGTTGAAGGATAAGGTCATCGTCCCCGATGTCCTCCTGCAGCCCCACTTCGCGTCGCTCGAAATGGCCTTCTACGAAGGCAAGCAATTCCCATCCGAGTACACCGGCGACGCCTTCGCAGCCGAGCATGGCTCCTGGAACCGCGCCAAACGCAGCGGCTACGAGGTCATCCGCGTTCCCATGCGTAACGGCCACGCCACCGGCGAGTACGAAGACTTCCTCACCGGCTTCGTCACTCCAGACGGCAAAGTCTGGGGCCGTCCCGTCGGCGTCACTGTGGCCAACGACGGCTCACTCTTCGTCACCGACGACGCCACCAGGAGTGTCTGGCACGTCAGCTATACCGGCAAGTACGAAGACTTCCTCACCGGCTTCGTCACTCCCGACGGCAAAGTCTGGGGCCGTCCCGTCGGCGTCACTGTGGCCAACGACGGCTCACTCTTCGTCACCGACGACGCCACCAGGAGTGTCTGGCACGTCAGCTATACCGGCAAGTAATTCACGCAACAAACGACGACGCGGCCAATTCACCGGCCGCGTCGTCGCATTTAAGCTACAGATTCAGGCGTACATTTGCGCGCGTTCGATGGAGCCCTCACGCTCGAATACCATCCCGCCTTCATTTGAAAGGAAACCAGCCAGCACATCCATGCAATCGCCATCCAGCTTGTGCGGTGCCAATTTCGTCATAATCGTCAGAATGTCATCGGTCTCCAGCGCCGCACGATACGGCCTGTCTTCCGACAACGCTCCATACACATCCGCCACAGCAATAATGCGCGACTCCAGCGAAAGCTGCGGAGACATCAGCCGCTTCGGATAGCCAGAGCCATCCAGCTTTTCATGGTGTTCGCCCGCAATAATCGCCATCTCACGAAACGGCCCCACGCGTTCCAGTATCTGCCGCGTCAGCCCCGGATGCTGCTCCACCGCCTTCCACTCTGTCTCGTTCAACTTCGTCGACTTATCCAGAATGACGTTCGACAAACTCAATTTGCCAATGTCATGCAGCAGCGCAGCCCTTCGAACTAGTTGCACCCGATCCATCGGCAGACCCATTCCTCGCGCAATCGACATGGCAGCATCCGCCACGCCAACCGAGTGCCGAAACGTAAAATGCGACTTCGCATCCACCACGTCCGCGAACGCCTCGCATATCTGGTCGATCCTTCCCGTTCCCAGCTTATGCTGCCTGCCCCCGTCCAGATCGAGTACCGCCCTCCGCGTATCGTCCTGGCTATCGGTCGCGAGACAGTTACTCCATAACTCCCCGCTCCGGTGCAGCAGCACCGTCACACGAACCAGCTCAGGATCAAACCACGTCCCGCTGCGTTCGACCAGCGTATCCATCGCCGCCGCTACGCCTCGCTCGGAAGAGAACACATCCAGATGTTGTGCCACCGCGCAGATGCGCGCCAACAGCGAGATCTGCTCTCCCTTCAAACTATCGGGATATCCATCGCCATCCCAGTGTTCATCCAGGCTGCGGACGGCCTCTGCAGCATCAATACCCAGGCCAAGCTTCGTTACGATGCCTGCCCCCCGCTCGCATCGCAGGCCGATCATCTCTTCGTTGTTTTTGTGCTGCGCCATACCCATTCGAAAGATCCGCGCAATGCGGTCGAGCGGCCCTGCCTCCGGCAAAACATTGCCCCACAGCATCTTCAACGTCGAAAGCTTCGGCTTATGCGGCTTGGTCCAATCTTCCAACTTCGCCCCTGCCTTCATCGCACGGTCATCGCCGCCGACAATCTCGCACATCCGGCTGGCGTTGCTGCTGCAGCCTACATCCTTCAGCAACAGCGCAAAGTACAGGCTGCTCCGCTTCTCATCCGGCAACACGATCTCGTCGGCAATCCGCATCCCCAGCAGGCAACTGCGCAGAGCATGGCCCCACACCGCACCTTCCGTCAGGTCGAGAGCAAAAGAAAGCGCCGAGATGACCTCGGACAGCGAGATCGAATTATCGCTGTCTCGACCATCCTTCCGAAAAGAAGCAGACGTTTGAACCATTCGGTATCCGTTCCTGCAAAGCGCCGGCAAAAAAATTGGAGCCCGTTCCTAGCCAGGTGCAGAGTTGGCCCGTCATGCACCTGCTCAGGACTCCACCGTGAGAATAGCCAGCGCCGCAGCCATACCGATACTCCCCAAAAGATGCAGAACCATAGCCACCAAGGGCCAGCTCCCAAAACGGGAAAGATGGCGTCCCGATTGCATAAACCACGCCCATGCACGATGCTGGATGAGATGAATTCGGCCCTTCCTCGTCCCCAGTCGATCCTGCGTAGCACCCTCGCCCTGCTTCTCACATTGCTCACTCTTCCTCTCATGGCCACAGCGCAAACCTCGACATCCGCACGGCAGATCCTCCCGCTCAACACCGGATGGCAGTTCCGCCTCACCGGCACCCCGCCCAGCGCGCCCATCGACGCCAACTGGCGCCCAGCCACCGTTCCCGGCGACGTTCACCTCGATCTCATCGCCAACAAGCTCATCCCCGATCCCTTCTACCGCGACAACGAATCGAAGCTGCAGTGGGTCGGCCAGCAATCATGGGAGTACCGCACCACCATCGACGCCACCCGCGCCATGCTCGCTCGCAAGCACATCGACCTCGTCTTTGCTGGCCTCGACACCTACGCCCAGGTCTACCTCAACGACCACCTCCTGCTCACCGCCGACAACATGTTCCGCCAGTGGCAGGCCAACGCGAAACCCTACCTCAAAGCCGGCCCCAACCAGCTCCGCATCGTCTTCCCCACCCCTGACAAAGCGGCCGCCGAACGCGCCGCACAGGACAAGTGGCACTCCATCATCAAGGCCCCCGACAAAACCTACATCCGCAAGGCCGCCTACGAGTACGGCTGGGACTGGGGCCCCACCTTTGTCACCAGCGGCATCTGGCGCCCCGCCACCCTCAGCCTCTGGGACAACGCCGAGATCACCGACCTCAACATCCAGCAATCAGACATCACCACACGCGTCGCCCGCCTCAACGCCCAGGTCCAAATCAACTCCTCCCTCGACACCGCAGCAAACGTCAAACTTACCTACCTCTACGACGGCAAGCGAGTCGAAACTACCCTGCCGGTCACCCTGCATCTCGGCACCAACACCATCAACCTCCCCGTCGAAATCAAAAATCCCGCACTCTGGTATCCCACCGGTTACGGCGCACAGTCGATGTACCAGTTCACCGCCGAAGTCTCCATCGCGCAACACGTACAAGACAAAAAGACCGTCAACACCGGCCTCCGTTCCATCGTCCTTCAACGCGATCAAGACAAGTGGGGCCGCAACTTCGCCCTCATCGTCAACGGCATCCCCGTCTTCGCCAAGGGCGCCGACGTCATCCCCTTCGACAGCTTCCCCAGCCGCGTCACCACCGCCGATTACAAGCGCATCCTGCAATCCGCCGTCGATGCCAACATGAACATGATCCGCAACTGGGGCGGCGGCTATTACGAGACCGATGAGTTTTACGAGCTCTGCGACCAGCTCGGCCTCATGATCTGGCAGGACTTCATGTTTGGCAACGAGTGGCAGCCCGGCACCTACCAGTTCAAACAAAACGTCGAAAAGGAAGCCGAATACCAGGTCACCCGCCTGCGCAATCATCCCAGCCTCGTCCTCTGGTGCGGCAACAACGAAACCGAAATCTCCTGGGGCTGGGAGCGCGTCTCCAGCATCGCGAACTCGCTCAAGCCCGAAGAACGCAAGCGCATGTGGGAGGACTACCTCACTGTCTTCAGCGGCATCCTTCCCCGCACCGTCGCCCGCCTCGCCGCCGAAACCCCCTACTGGCCCAGTTCTCCCAGCGCCGACTACGAAGACGTCTCCGACGCCTATGCCTCCGGCGACACGCACGACTGGACCGTCTGGCACGGCCGCGTCCCCTTCTCCGAATACGAAAAACATCACGCCCGCTTCATGACCGAGTACGGCTTTCAGTCCTTCCCCCAGCAAAGCACCATCGACGCCTTCACCCTGCCCGAAGACCGCACCAGCATCTTCACCCCCGTCATGCTCGCGCACCAGAAGAACGACGAAGGCAACTCCATCATCCACGACTACATGCTCAAGGACTACGCCGAGCCCAAGGACTTCCCTTCCTTCCTCTACGCCAGCCAGGTCCTGCAAGCCGAAGGCATCAAGATCGGCGCCGAGCACATGCGCCGCGAGCGCCCCCGCACCATGGGCACTCTCTACTGGCAACTTAACGACTGCTGGCCCGTCGCCTCATGGTCTAGCATCGACTACTACGGCAACTGGAAGGCCCTCCAGTACTATGCACGCCGCTTCTACAGCCCTCTGCTCGTCTCTCCGCACATCGAGGACGACTACTTCACCGTCTACGTCGTCTCCGACAAAACCAATCCTGTTGCCGCCGATCTTCGCATCCGCGTCATGACCTTCGATGGCAAAGTCCTCGACGAGCAAAACCAGTCCATGAAGGTCGACCAGCTCGCCAGCAAAATCTACTACTCGCAGGCGCTCCCCGACCTCCTTCGCAAATTAGCCATCGACCCCGCAACCGTATTCGTTACGACCGACCTCACCGTCGACAGCCAGACTGTCTCCTCAAACCTGATCTACCTCGTCTCCACAAAACAGATTCACCTGCCCGCCGCAGACATCGCCCACACCATAACCAAAGACGGCGAAGCCTACACCCTCACGCTCTCGTCAAACGTGCTTGCCCGCAGCGTCTATCTCACCTTCGGCGACAGCAAGGTCGAAGTGTCCGACAACTACTTCAACCTGCTCCCCAACACTCCGCAGACCATTACTCTGCACAGCAGCGCAAGCCTCGAAGACCTCACAAAGAACCTCCGCATCGTCTCGCTCGTAGACGCATTCCCTCGTCCATAAACACGAACGTCTTACTCATCCCGATGCAGCTTCACAAAGGTGTATCTTCCTGAAAATTGAATACGGGGTGCATTGGATTTGGCCCCGTCCTTCTCCTGCACCCATCCATACATAAACTCCGTACCAAAAGACAGGCTTCCATACGGATTCCAGATGACGTTGGCCGAAGAATACGTGCTCTTGTGATACGTGTTCCCCGGCGAAAACTCCGTGCTCGGGACCTGCAAAAATCCAAACGTTGCGCTCGATCGGACGGATCTCGTCCAGTGATGCTGATAGCTGACCCACGGAGCGAAGACGGGCAGCGCCTTCAACGTCAGATCTGTCTCCGACCTCGGTTGTGCATCCAGGCCAAGGAACGCTGCGTCACCCGTATATCTTGCGATTCCATTCCCATAAGCAACTTGGTAATTAAGCGTGTCTCTCCCGATAACACGCCATGTACTCGAGAAGTTCAAGCCCCATCCGAAGGTAGATTCCTGCTGTCCACTGGGCAGACGCACCGCCAGCTCTCGAAGGGCAGTCGACAGATAGATATGCCCACGTTCGCCTTCATAGCGGACCCGCAATGCGCCGTCCGGAGCGGGTGTGATCGGCACGGCTGGCGAGCCATTCACGGAAAAGCCGATATCTGAGTTTGGCTGCTCCACGGAGATAGCGCCGCTAAAGCCCTTTCCCAGTGGGAAGCTATATCGAACCTGAGGAATACGCGCTAGAAGGCCCGACGTTGGCCCCTGGAATTCGATAATGTCCGGCCACGCATCCGGATCCATGAAGACCGTATTCGTCTGGCCCACCAGAATGTTGTTGAGTTGGGCATAGAAATGACGCAACCGCGGCGTAGTCGCTCCATTGGCACCGAAGAAATCGAACTGTATGAACGTCCGCGCAGTCCCTATGTTGCTTACAGGGATACGAAAATCTGCCGAGAAGCGGCTCTCACGAATGCTCCCATTGAAATTGTTGGTGCTCGTTACCTGCGGAATCGGTATCGTCGAAGGAATGAAAGAGTCCGCCAGACCGGCAGGCCGCGGATCAAACATTAAATCCGTTTTCAAATTCCCATTGATACGCATCATCGTCTGCGTGCCCGGCAGAACAAAGAACCCGGGTAGCGAGGCATCCAGCGGAGCGTTGTAAAGACGCGGTACAGGCTCCGACTCCTCCGCAAAGCTCTCGTAGGTCGCAGTCTCTTTGCCGACCGCCATGTGCTGCTGTTCCGGGGTTAGCTTTACCGCAGGCAGCAATGGAGGCATCGTTCTTTCGATAGCTCCCGTCTGCACTTCCACCGGCACAGGCTTAACAGTTGTCACCGCGTCCGAAAGCTTGTTCTCTCCGTGCATCGCATCCAGTTCCCCCTGCAACTGGATCATCTGAGACCGTAACTCGTCCATCCTGCTCTGTAATTTGCGCATGGCCTCCTGCTGAGTAGGCTCAGCATCTTGCGCAAGCATCCGCGTTGTGCCAGGCAGTAGTACGAAAAAGACCAGCAGCATCGCCTTCAATAGCTTCTGCATACCACCCCCCTGCACAAAGACCATCGAGACAATGCATCAACTTGTTTCAGCTCTTCAGTGCGGCAATTTCAACGCATTTTTCCTCGTAACGATACTGGCAGAATATACAGTTGGCTATCTTTGGACCGCTCTACAGGACAATCGAAGTCCTTTATTCCCAAAGCAAAAGGGCCAGCTGTTGAGCTGGCCCTTTCCTCAAATACTGCAGGATTACCGGGTCATCGCCGTCTGCTTCGAGATTCCAACCGCAGGCGTCGCAGCCGGACCGGATTCACCGCCGCCCAAATCCGCCATCGTCATCCGCAGATACTTATGCGGATTCACGGAATATTCCGTATCCGAACCTCGTAATGCACGTGCGCTCCTGTCGGCCCCGACACCCGCCCGCTGTGTCCCACATAGCCGATCACTTGTCCGCGCACCACCGTCTGTCCTGCCGTCACAGCAAAACCCGACATATGCCCATAGCAGGTCTCAACGCCGTGGCCGTGATCGATAATTACCTCGCGCCCATAGCCGTTGGCCACAGCCGCCGACTTCACCACGCCATCGCCGGTCGCGCGAATCTCAACTCCATTCGGAGCAGAGATATCGATGCCCTTGTGGAATTCGCCCTCGCCGTTACCCAGGATAGGATCTTCGCGCTGGCCGAAGCTGCTCGTAATCGGGCCCATAACCGGCCATAACGACGGCGCATACGCCGCTGCATCCTGATCGGCCAGCCCGGAGAAGCCTCCAAATGGATTGGTCGAACCATACTGCGGAGTCGAGAGCGTCGGTAAAGCCCGCGTCGCCGTTCCGCTCAACGCCGAATTCCGCAGCGCATAAAACGCATCGACCGACTTGTAATAGCTGTCGTCGTTCATCGCTACAGTGTTGTCGGCCAATGGCGTCGTCGCTACCGCCTCAGCCACCGCAGCCGAGTGTGCCCGGGCCGCCTTGCCCGTCACCTTGCCCATGGGCAAAGCCAGCTTGCTCGTTGTCAGACCGTACAGGGCCGAAATTTCCCCGGCAAGCGATCCCAATGAAGCCGCTTCAACGTCCTTCTCATGCGCAGCCTTCTCCAGGTGCGCATAGTCTTTCTGCAGTGCATTGTGGTCCTGCCGAAGCTGATTAAATCGCGCCGTCTTGATCAGCATCCGAGAGTACGACCCCGCCAGCCCGGTGATCGTAAACATACCAATCGCTGCGGCGGCTACAAACATATATGCATAATGAAGAGGAACCGGCACCTTGTTAAGGTCGCCGTCTTCGTCGCGGCTGACGAACATAATGTAATAGCGCTTCTTAAGTCTCAATCAAAAACCCTGGCCCTGATTTTGACCGCGAGACTGCCGCGGCTCTGAGAGAAGTCAATCTGCACAAATCGATCAAGGCAAATGCCATTTAGCAATTGTCATTCAAATTGCAGATCTCTCTTGAGCGTCCTTGAAAAGGGTAACAAACAGGTAACAGCCATGCAACCAATTTCGCCTGTCATTTTTACCATATCGGCTACCACAAATTAGCCATCACCTGTCCATCTATTTATCCTCCCTACAGAATGAAAAAATATCGCAAGCCGATGGGGGAACTCGCGCTAATCGAGCAGATACGCTACGAATTCGCCGCTCCGCGCAGCAAAACCCTCACCCTCGGCATAGGCGACGATTGCGCCATCCTCCGCCCTCCACCGCACTCCGAAGTCATTGTCACCACTGACTTTACCCTCGAAAATAGGCATTTTAGCCGCGACCGCCACCCTCCCGAATCTGTAGGCCACCGCTGCCTCACCCGCGGCCTGAGCGATATCGCCGCCATGGGCGCCACGCCCCTCGCAGCGTTCCTATCTCTTGCCTTACCCGCCGATATGCTCGCAAATAAATCCGGCCAGGCCTGGATATCCTGCTTTTTCAAAGGCTTACGATCTCTCGCCGATCTCCACAATGTCCCTCTCGCAGGCGGAGACACCTCTCAATCCCCAGCAAATCTGATCCTCGCCGACATCCTCGTTCTTGGCTCCGCCCCAAAAAATAAAGCTCTCCGCCGCACAGGAGCCCGCCCCGGCGACGCACTTTACGTCACAGGTCAGCTTGGAGGCGCCGCTGCCGAACTCGCCACAATCTTGAAACGCCGCCGCCGCACTTCCAACCTCGACAACCACCCCCACCTCTACCCTGAACCTCGCATCGACACTGGCGAAGCTCTCCTCCGGCGCAATCTCGCCACGGCCTGTCTCGACATCAGCGACGGCCTCTCGACCGACCTGGCCCACCTTTGCCGAGCCTCCGCTGTCCACGCCGAGATCGAGCAGTCCGCCATCCCCCTCCACCCCCTCGCCCAGAAGCAAGGCCCAGCCGCGGCCCTGAATTCCGCCCTTCACGGCGGCGAAGACTACGAGCTTCTCTTCACCGCTCCGGCCTCCACACGCATGCCATCCTCCATCGCAGGCGTACAAATAACCCGAATAGGCTCCATCAAGCCTCGCCGCTCCGGACACTCACTCATCACCCTGATCGCCCCTGACGGTACCCACACAGAACTCGAACCCGCCGGCTGGGAGCACTTCTCATCCCGCTCCAGAACGCATCGCTGACCCTGCTACCATCGACACCGTTCCCTTATGCGAGACGCCACCAGAATCATCCGCTCCACTCTCACGCGAACCGCCGCCGGCGAGCCCCTTCTCTTCGGCCCCGTCTTTGCCGCTCCCTACCACACCCCCGGCGACCCAGCCGACACCCCGTACACCTATGCCCGCTCGCACAACCCCACCTGGACCCACCTCGAAAAAGCCATTGCAGAAATGGAATCCGGCCCCGGTTATAGTGCCAACGCACTCGTCTTTGCCTCAGGCATGGCGGCCTGCACGGCAGTCTTCGGCGCAGTCCTTCGTCCCGGCGATATCGTCGTCCTTCCCTCCAACGCCTACTACACCGCCCGCATCCTGGCCCAGGAATACTTCAGCAAGATGGGCATTATCCTCCGTCTCGCGCCTACGGCAAACAACGCCCAGGCCGAACATCTCGAAGGCGCAAAGCTCCTCTGGCTCGAATCCCCCAGCAATCCCACCATGGAGATCTGCGATATCGCCGCCCTCTGCGAAGCCGCACACAAGGCAGGCGCTCTCGTAGCCATCGACAACACCACCCCCACTCCTCTCGGCCAGCTTCCCCTCGCCCTCGGCGCCGACTTCTCCATCGCCTCCGATACCAAGGCCATGACCGGGCATAGCGATCTCCTTCTCGGCCACGTCGCCACGCGCGACCGCGATCTTCTCGGCAAAATCGACCAGTGGCGCACCCTCACCGGAGGCATCCTCGGCCCCATGGAGGCATGGCTCGCCCTGCGCTCCATCGCAACGCTTCCTCTACGCCTCGAACGCTCTTGCGAGAACGCCCAACACATCGCCGAGTTTCTGGCTACGCGTCCCGAAGTCTCAAGCGTCCTTTACCCTGGCCTGCCCAATCATCCCGGCCACTCCATCGCCCGAAAGCAGATGCGTTACTTCGGCCCTGTCGTAAGCTTCATCCTGCGCGACAAAGCCACCGCTGAAACCTTCCTCGCAAAATCAACCCTGCTCACCGAAGCAACCAGCTTCGGCGGCATCACCTCCACAGCCGAACGGCGCGCCCGCTGGGGAGGCGACGCCATCGCCGACGGCTTCATCCGCCTGAGCGCGGGCTGCGAGGCCATTGAAGACCTCATTGAGGACATCGCTCAGGCACTGGACGCGATCCGCTAATGGACTTCGCACACAACTGGACCGCAGAGGTCCTGAAGACCGCCCCGCTCATCGCTCCGGCGCGCCAGTTCACCTATCCTCAGCAGATTGCCGGTGAAGAAGACGCCCTCGCCCGAGGCGCTTTGCAGCTCCTGATTCGCCCCACAGCTGGCGGCACCTTCCTCGCAACCTGCGCCCTCGGCTTCACCAACCCATCGATGCCCACCGGCACCTTCGCCTGCCCCAAACCAGACGAGCTCTGCGCCGTAGCCGGCGGCTACGCCTACATCATTGACACTCTCCACCCCGAGCACTGCACCCACATCTCACTCAAGCCGGTAACCGAAGTGCGTCCACTGCCTGCAAACAATCTAATCCTCTTCATTGGCTTCCACTCCATCGTGGCCTGGGGCGCTCAAGGTCAGATATGGGAATCAGGGCGCCTCAGCTGGGAAGGCATTCGCATCACTGAAATCAAGGAAAACTCTCTACAGGGAACCGGCTGGAATCTCCTAACCGACAAAGAAGTTCCCTTCACCCTCGACTTACTCACTGGCCAGCATCAGGGTGGAGGCTTTTCTCCTCCGCCGGGAACGCAAAAAACGTAAGCGTCGCATCTCCCTGCTTCACCACCCGAACCTGCACCAGCGCTCCATACCGCATGGCCAGCTTCGCCTTGCTTCCATGCTCCGCAATCACCAGGGCATCCGCCGCCAGCATCTGCCGCCCGCGAGCGCTGCCCAGAAACCCCATCGTCTCGGTATATTCCGCCTCAGCCTCATACGGCGGATCGAGAAAGACAACATCGATCGGCTGCGTCAGCTTGGCCAGTCGTTGCAACATGGCTCCCACGCCAAGCTGATCCACGGTGAAACCACGGTCGACCTTTAGCGCAACCATATTTGCGTGCAGAGAAGCCAGCGCCGGCGCCGCATTCTCAGCGAACCACACATGGGCCGCCCCCCTGCTCAACGCTTCGATCCCCACGGCACCCGTGCCCGCATACAAATCCACAAACCGACAGCCATTCAAACGCGACGCAAGGATGTTGAAAAGCGTCTCCCGCAGACGGTCGCTCGTCGGACGCGTCTGCATCCCCTTCGGAGCCAACAGTTGTCGTGATCGATATGTTCCCGCAATAACGCGCATCTTCTGATGGTATGACGATCAGCGCATACAATGATAGGCATGCGCGGGTGGTCCTTTCCTATCGGCAGGTTTCTCGGCGTGGATGTTCGCATCCACACCTTCTTCATCCTTTTGCTTGTCCTCGCCACCAGCTACGCGTCAGTGTCCGGCGCATCCGGTGGCCGAGGCTTCGCTCTATGGGTGCTTCTCCTGATGGCCGTGATCGTGCGTGAGATCGCACGTGCCATCGCCGCCGTCTGGTTTGGCCTGGAGCTGCGCAGCATCCTCCTGCTTCCAACCGGCGGCCTCCTCAGCTTTGCTACGCCCGAAGCCACCGAGCGCTCCGCAACCCCGGAGATGCAGAAGCGGATGGCGGTCATAGGCCCCATCGCCAACATTGGCTTCGGCCTTCTGCTGGCCGCAATGGTCGTGACCATCACCCCCCAGATCAATCTTCTCGAACGCCCCTGGGTCACACCCGCACACCTTCTCCGCGCCGCCGTCTGGATCAATCTTCTGCTCGGTGCAGTTAACCTCCTCCCCGCTTCCCCATTCGACGGAGGTCGTGTCTTCCGTGGCGAGTTCGGCAAAGCGCACGGCGCCCTAAAAGGCACTCGCGCCGCCGCCGGCCTCGGGCAGGCCATCTCCATCGGCCTCATCATCGCCGGTATGCTCCTGCCCAACATGTGGCTCGTCATGCTTGGCGCCTTCGTCATGATCGGGTCGCACATGGAGGATCAGGGTCTCCTTCTCCAAACCGACGTGGACGCCGTCCGCATGCGCGACGTTATGCTGACGCAGTTCAGCATGCTTTCTGCCTCCGATACACTCGAAGACGCGCTTCAGCGTTCCGTCCACACCTTGCAGGATGTCTTCCCCGTCGTTCGCGGAAGCAATCTCGTCGGCGCCGTCTCCCGCCAGGGTATCGTTGAGGCCTTACAGGCTGACGGCAACGGCTACGTCCAGGGCGTCATGACCCGCTCCTTCCAAACCGCGCAGCCCGACGACTCCCTCGTCAAAACTCTCCGCCGCATCATGGCTGGCCAGGGCGCGCAGATCGTTCCTGTCCTCGAAGGCGACCGCATCGTAGGCATTATCACCCCGCAAAATCTCGCCCATTCCATGGGCCTCCTCAATCAGCGTCGTAAGCTGCGCCAGCAGGAACAATGACCTCTGATTCACGAGAATCACACAACGACCAGTCGATAGCCCCCGGTCTCTACCTGGTCGCAACCCCCATCGGCAATCTCGAAGACATTACCCTCCGCGCCTTGCGAATTCTTCGCAGCGTTGACCGCATCGCCTGCGAAGACACCCGCCAGACCCAGAAACTCCTCAACCACTTCGGCATCACCACCCCCACCGTCAGCTACCACATGCACAACGAGGGCACTCGAGCAGAAGAGCTCACCGATTCCCTCAAACAAGGCGCCCGCATCGCCGTCGTCTCAGACGCCGGAACCCCCGGCATAGCCGACCCCGGCAGCCAGATCGCCTCCGCCGCCATCGCTGCCGGCATCCCGGTCTTCCCTATCCCCGGAGCCAACGCCGCCATCAGCGGCGTCATCGCCAGCGGCCTCCCCACAGATCGCTTCACCTTCCACGGCTTCCTCCCCTCCAAGGCTGGCCAGCGCAAAACCTTCCTCGAAAAGATCCCACGCACAAACGGCACCACCCACATCTTCTACGAAACGCCCCACCGCATCCTCGAAGCCCTCGCCGACATCGAAGCCGTCTTCGGCCCCGCCCAACATGTCGTCATCGCCCGCGAGCTCACCAAGCTCCACGAAGAATTCCTCCGTGCCCCAGCCAGCGACCTCCGCACCGAACTAGCCGCCCGCCCCGCCATTCGCGGCGAAATCGTCCTCATGCTAGCCCCCACCGAACAAGAAAACATAGCCCACAGTACCAGCATCGCCGAAGCAGTCGCAGCTCTCATCAAGTCCGAAAACTTAACCGAAAAAGACGCCCTCAAGCGAGTAGCCCGCGACCGAGGCATAGGCAAAAGCGAAGCCTATCGCGAACTCCAGCGCGAACAGAACCGTCTCCGCTAACCACTCCACCGGTCTCTCAAATATCCCGAGGTCAAGCCGCTGCCAGAGAATGCTCCACTCTAAAATGATCCTGGGCGGCAGTGTTGCGCGCTTAACGGAGGAAGCTTCAGACTGATGATGCACGGCCTGCAAAGTCTAATCGACCAGCTGGAACAGGATCGTTCGCTGGACACCCCGGACCGACTGCGTCAGCGCATCGATGCGCTTGACCGCCTTGATGCCTATCTCCTGGAGGAACAGTTTGATGGGCAATTATCGGCCATCGACACTCAAACGATCAAGGGAGAGATCTATCCCCGGGCCAAAGCGCTTTACGACAAACTGGAGCTTGCCAATTCCGGACTCTACCAAACCATCCGCCGCGAGATTCAGAGTACTGCCGGGCCGTACACACTGCTTCAGCGGGTGGCCAATCAGTCAGGCCAGAGTGAGGACGCAATCGGCCCCGCAAACGACGAAGGCTACGACTATCTCGATGAGCTGGTCAGCGGAGTTTTACAGTTCGAAAAGCCCGCTGCCAGCATCGTCCAGTTGCCGGCAGATATGGTGTTTTATCAGCCCACCCCGGCGCGCCACATCTTCGATATGATCCGTCGCACCGCACTCACCGAACGGGATGTACTGGTCGATCTTGGCTCCGGGCTGGGCCACGTTCCGTTGCTGGCCGCCATCTGCACGAACGCCCGCAGCATTGGAATTGAACTCGAGGCAGCCTATGTCGATTGCGCCCGACAGAGCGCTCAAACTCTAAACCTGAATAACGTAGTGTTTCTCCAGCAGGACGCGCGCGCGGCCGATCTGTCCAGCGGCACAGTGTTTTATCTGTACACGCCCTTTATTGGCACTATTCTGCGCACGGTTCTCGACTCGCTGCGACACGAAGCCGCCAGCCGCAAGATTCGAATCTGCACATTTGGCCCCTGCATGGCAATCATCGCCCAAGAGCAATGGCTCGAGCCACTCGGAGCAGCAGAAGTCCACCAGATCACCATATTCTGTTCTCGCAACTGAAGCGGGAGGAGAAAGGGCCCGCATCTTGCAATGCTCTTCGTCCCGCGAGTTCATCACGCTCCACGAAGAGTTCCTCCACAATTTCCAGGGAGGGCACCCGCTATGAGAATTCGCTATTGCGTCGCGATGAGTCTCGATGGCTACATCGCCGGACCGAACGGCGAGGCGGACTGGATTGTGATCGATCCGGACGTCAATTTTGCTGAACTCTGGGCGCAGTTCGACACATTGCTCATGGGACGCCGCACCTACGAAGCCGCTATTGCGAGACTAGGCAAGGCGTCCATCCACGGAATGAAGACGTTCGTCGTCTCGCGCACGTTGAGACAGGACGACCATCCCGAAGTGAGCATCCTCTCCGAGTTGAGTCAGAATTGGCTGAAAGCATTGCGCACCCAAAGCGGCAAAGATATTTGGCTAATGGGAGGCGGCGAACTCTTTCGTTTTCTCCTGGAGATGGACGCAGTGGACACCGTTGAGGTAAGCGTCATGCCAGTATTGCTGGGCGGAGGAGTTCCACTCCTGCCCCATCCCGCACAGCGAACCAAATTAAGCTTGTCCAGCCACAGGATCTATCGCTCAGGGCTGATCTCTTTGATCTACAACGTCGAGCACTGATTCAGCAATTGGAGTGCAAACGATGGGAAGCGCGCCCTACGCCCGGCCCTTTACCCGGTCATACACATAAACGTCACTAGTAGTCCCCAGAGCCTCGTTATAAAGACTCGTAGCCCCAGTAGCTTCCTTCAGCTCTTCACTAAACTCATGAATCGCTCGCAGATGGTCCGCCGTAGCCGGAATCTCCAACTTGCTGCTCTTCAAAAACTTCTGATACCCGCGATCAAGCAGCCGCGAGATCTCGCCATTCAGCACCCAGCCCGGCCGAGCCAGCACCTCTACCTTGCCATCGGCAGTCTCAGCGATCTCCGCCGCGCACCCAAACTTCCTCACTTGAAACGCCTTAGCCGCACGCTTTGAACCGTCGTGCGCCGGGGCAACATCGAATCTCTGACTACCGAGAACCGCTAGAACATCATTGAAGCTTCGCTGTGGGGTCTTTTTTGCCATAAGTGCCATACGTTAGACTCGATTAACTGTCGCACATCCGCCGACCTCCTTCAAACGGCATATGTGACGAACCCGGAAACCAGAAGAAAAGTAAGAATGCTGACCACCACAAAATCGCTCGGAACCACCATCCTCGAACGCATCGGCAACACGCCTCTGGTCCGCCTGAATCTCTTTCAAGACCGCCTCTCCGCCAACATCCAGATCCTCGGCAAAGCCGAGTGGGCCAACCCCGGCGGCTCCGTCAAAGACCGCGCCGCCTCCGCCATCGTCACCGACGCCCGCAGCCGCGGCCTGCTCACCTCCACCCGGGGCCTCCTCGACGCCACCAGCGGCAACACCGGCATCGCCTACGCCATGCTCGGAGCCGCACTCAACTTCCCCGTCACCCTTTGCATGCCCTCCAACGTCTCCCCCGAGCGCAAAAAATATCTCTCAGCCTACGGTGCGCAAGTTATCTGGACCAACCCCGCCGATGGCTCCGACGGAGCCATCCGCAAAGCCCGCGAATTAATCGCCGCCGAGCCCGACCGCTTCTTCTACGCCGACCAGTACGGCAACGACGAAAACTGGCGCGCCCACTACCGCACCACCGCCAACGAAATCTGGGCCCAGACCGAAGGCCAGATCACCCACTTCGTCGCCGGCCTCGGCACCTCCGGCACCTTCATGGGCACCACCCGCCGCCTACGCGAACTCAACCCCAACATTCGCTGCATCTCAATGCAGCCCGACTCGCCCTTCAACGGCCTCGAAGGCCTCAAGCACATGGCCACCGCCATCGTCCCTCGCATCTACGACGCCACCCTGGCCGACGCCAACATCGACATGGACACCGAGGTCGCCTACGCCATGTGCCGCAACCTCGGTCGCAATCACGGCATCCTCGTTGGCATCTCCGCCGCCGCCGCCGTGGCCGCGTCCCTGCAAGTAGCCGAGCAGGAAGCCGCTGCCGGACGCGAGGCCATCATCGTCACCATCCTCTGCGACTCGGCCGAAAAATACATGAGCGAACGCTTCTGGCAGGAGGAGTAACCCACCTATGCTGACCATCCAGTACGCCGACTACGAAGCTCTGCGCGCCCACGGCGAAGAGACCTACCCCAACGAGTGCTGCGGCGTCCTCCTCGGCAAAAGCAACGGCGTCGAAGGCAACACCGTCCACCAGATCGTCCGCGCCGGCAACACCCGCACCGACTCCGCGCACAACCGCTACAACATCGCCCCGCAGGAGCTCGTAAGAATCCAGCGCCAGGCCCGCAACCTCGGCCTCGACATCGTAGGCTTCTACCACTCGCACCCCGACCACCCCGCCCAGTGGTCCCCCACCGACTTCGCCGAAGCCCACTGGCTCGGCTGCTCCTACGTCATCACCGCCGTCGAAAAAGGCAAGGCCGCCATCACCAACTCTTTCCTCCTCCTCGGCACCACCGAAGACGACAAGGCCTTCCACGACGAAGCTATCGAAATAGAAATCGCCGAAGCATCCCTCACCCCGAAAGGACAAGCATGAACATCCACATCCCCACTCCGCTGCGCGCCTACACCGACGGCAAAGAAACCGTCGCCATCCCCGGCGCAACCATCAGCGCAGTGTTCACCCAACTCACCACCACCTACCCCGAGCTCCGCCAGCACCTCTTCACCGCCGAGGGCAAGCTCCGCTCCTTCGTCAATGTCTACCTCAACGACGACGACATCCGCTACCTCCCCGCCAAAGAAGACTCCCCCGTCTCCGATACCGACGAACTCACCATCATCCCCTCCATCGCCGGCGGCTCCGCCAGCGTCTGTTGTTGTTAACCTTCCCCTCCTAAAATCCTCTCCGTCGCCATTCTGAGCGCAGCGAAGAACCCCCGCATTTTGCTTTTGTCGCCTTTGCCTTTGCTTCTGAGGCAGGCCTGGGCTTTAGCCCAGGCATTCAAAGCTCCACAGAACCGGGGCTTCAGCCTCTGAGGTATGCCTTTTGACGCTGCTCTCATCCACGACCACCCCATGAGCCGTTCCGCCGCCAAAAGCATCTAGAATGGAAGAGACAAGGAAAGATATGCCCACAGCCATCGAAGAAACCGTCCAGCTCCCCAAGCTCTCCAACGAGGAGATCGCCCGCTACTCCCGCCACCTCATCCTGCCCGAGGTCGGCATGGAAGGCCAGCAGAAGCTCAAGGCCGCCAAGGTCCTCTGCGTAGGCACCGGAGGCCTCGGAGCCCCGCTCGCCCTCTACCTCGCCGCCGCAGGCGTAGGCACCATCGGCCTCGTCGACTTCGACACCGTCGACTCCTCGAACCTCCAGCGCCAGATCATCCATTCCACCGCCACCGTCGGCAAGCTCAAGGTCGACTCCGCGGAGATCATGCTCAAGGGCCTCAACCCCTTCCTCAACGTCGTCAAGCACAACACCATGCTCACCAGCGCCAACGCGCTCGAGATCTTCAAGGACTACGACGTCATCGCCGACGGCACCGACAACTTCCAGACCCGTTACCTCGTCAACGACGCCTGCGTCCTCCTCGGCAAGCCCAACGCCTACGGCTCCATCTTCCGCTTCGAGGGACAGGCCAGCGTCTTCGGCACCGAGCAAGGCCCCTGCTACCGCTGCCTCTACCCCGAGCCGCCACCGCCGGGCCTCGTCCCCTCCTGCGCCGAAGGCGGCGTCCTCGGCATTCTCCCCGGCCTCGTCGGCGTCATCCAGGCCACCGAGACCATCAAGCTCATCCTCGGCATCGGCGACCCCCTCATCGGCCGCCTCCTGCTCGTCGACGCTCTCGGCATGTCCTTCCGCACCCTCAAGCTGCGCAAGAACCCCGACTGCCCCGTCTGCGGCACCAACCCCACCGTCACCGAGCTGATCGACTACGACCAGTTCTGCGGCATCGCCAAGCCCACCTCCGTAGGCCCACTCGAAATCGCCCGCGACAAAGCCGTAGCCGAAGCCTCCATAGTCGAAGGCATCCCCCAGATCACCGTCGAGCAGCTCAAGCAGAAGCTCGACGCCAAAGAAAACATCTTCGTCCTCGACGTCCGCGAACCCCACGAATACCCCATCGCGAACCTCGGCGCACCGCTCATCCCGGTAGGTTCCATCGAAAGCCGTATCGCCGAGATCGCTGCGCACAAAAACGACGAAGTCATCATCCACTGCCGCTCCGGAGCCCGCAGCCAAAAAGCCGCGTTAGCCCTAAAAGCAGCAGGCTTCACCAACGTCTCCAACCTCACCGGCGGAATCCTGGCCTGGGCCGACAAGATCGACCCCACCATGCCGAAATACTAACCAGTATTGTCGAAAGCCGACGCCCTGATTGCAACCGCTCGCATGGTCCGCCCCGCTATAACCTCGCGCTAGAGCTTCGTTCCACCGTCGACCGGAATACTGGCTCCCGTGATCCAGCGCGCCCCATCGGACGCTAGGAACGCAACCACGTCGGCAACATCCTCGGGCTTGCCGATTCGCTTCAAAGCCTGCATCCCCAGTGCGACCTCGCGTCCAGCCTCTGTCTTTGTAAAACTCGACATATCCGTGTCGATTACGCCTGGCGCAACAGCATTCACGCGTATGCCGCGAGGCCCTAGAATGGCGGCCCAGTTCTTCACCAGAGTCTCAAGTGCTCCTTTGGTAGCGGCGTAAGCAAGAATGGAAGGGTTTTCCAAACCCGGCTTGCCCACCACCGCACGGGCTACGACGGAAGTGATCATAATGATGTTTGAGCCCTCACCAAGAATGGGTAGCAGTTGCTGTGCCAGGAAGAACGGGCTTCGGACGTTTGTCGCAAAGAGATTGTCAAAATCTTCTACCGTGTAAGCGGCGATAGGCGCCGACTTGCTGACTCCGGCGTTGGATACGAGCACGTCCAACCGATCGCCGACGATGGAGCGCACCTGTTCTGCAAGCAGCGCAGCGCCGTTCCGAGTTCCTAGATCCGCCGAGAGTGCATCTGCGCGTCCGCCTTTCGTCTGAATCGCGGCGACGAGAGATTCCGCTTCCTGCGCGGAGCGGCCATAGTGAACCAGGACGTGTGCCCCCGCTTCAGCTAGTGCCACTGCCGTCGCGCGTCCGATTCCTCTCGATGCGCCCGTCACCAGCGCAGTTTTGTTTTGTAGTGTAGTCATTGTTCTCTCTCTTTTGCTGGTCAGCTAACAGATAAAAAAACGACGCCTGCAGTCAAAGGAGCCGACCCGTTAGTTCGTCGGCTCCCATCCACTTCTGGACGGACGCCTCATTCTTCAGGCCCATGGACTGAGTGGGTGCATCGGTTCAGGCATTCGTCCCGCCGTCAACGGTCAGATTCGCCCCGGTAATGTACGAGGACTCCGGACCAGCTACGAACGACACCAGCGCCGCGACCTCATCCACATGCCCATAGCGGTTGAGCGCTGTGACAGCCTTTTGAGGTGTTGCCCAATCGCCCGCGGCAGGATTCAAATCCGTGTCGATCGGACCCGGCTGGACGTTATTGACCGTGATTCCCCGGCTCCCAACCTCTCTGGACAACCCTTGAGTAAACATCTTTACGGCGCCCTTCGTGGCCGAGTAGGCTACCAGCCCCGGCGTCAGGACACGCTCGCCTACGCACGAGCCGATCATGATGATGCGACTACCACTCTTCATGTGCTTAAGCGCGGCCTGCGTCGCGACCATTGTGCCGCGGAAGTTGAGGCCAATCATGTGGTCCATCTCCTCTAGCGTCGTCTCCTCGAACGTCTTCGGAATAGCCGTACCGGCGTTGTTCACAAGCACATCAAGCTGGCCGAAGGTCGCAACGGTCTTTTCGATCGCACCCTTGACTGCTTCGGTGTCAGCAGCGTCCGCCTGGATCGCGACAGCCTTTCCGCCATCAAGTTCAATCGCTTTGACCACGGCGGAAGCCGCGCTGGCGTCCTTCGCATACGTGATAGCCACGCTCGCTCCATCCGCCGCCAGACGCTTCGCAATCGCTGCGCCAATTCCCCGCGAACCGCCGGTAACGAGTGCCACTTTATTGGCTAATTTAGACATGAAATCTCCTTTGGTTTTCTGTGAATGATTCACTACTCCACTGACTCAGCGACTGCTATCTTTCTCTGTCCTGCCAGGCCCTTATCCCATGTGCCATCCTTGCAATAAGATCCGCACTTTGGGGAATACAAGCCATTCCATATAAGAATGCATTTGGACTGAAAGGAACAAGCCTCTGAAGAGTTGCAAGGATCCCCCTAATTAGGGTGATTGCTCTCTTCTCTAAAAGAGGCTAAGTGATTGTATCTTTGGACGATGATGCAAGGGATATTCGAGGCGATTGCATAGAAAGTCATAACGGATCACACCCAGAACGGATTCCAAAGAAAAAATAGCGGGCAGCAAGCGAACATGATCCAATGTGCCAGTTCTCCTCGCTTCGTTTCAGCGACGAATCGGGAAAGATAATTGGCATCACGCCCTCTGAGCTTTTTCTTACGAAACTTCCCGCCTACCCATCCGGCACCGTCTGGCAACATACTTTTCCATTTACAGACGCGCAGCTGTCTGCGATAAATACCCGCCTCGCGTTCGGTCACCCTCCATACGGAACTATCCTTCGCAAATCGCTAAGAAGGCACTTGTGTAATGTTCCAGACAATCGTGAGCTGAATAATTGGCCAGCCAAGGACATTTGCGAGAATGATCGTCCACTTCATACCTGACGCCCGCGCCAGTAGACAGGCCTGCCAACAAGTTTCAGCCAGAGCGACCGCCCGAATACTACAAAGTAGAAGATCAAAGCGATTGGATATAACAAGGCAGTTAGCCAACGAAAGGTTCCTAACTGTTTCGCAAACCAGGCGACTTGTGCGGCGTATAAACGTTAGCTTTGCACGATAACGAGTCGATTACTCACTGCGAAAGTCGCCTGATTCTCGACTGAAGCTTCGATCAATACGAGCTTCTCAAAGTGTTCCCCTCTATACGACTCATCGCCAGCTACCTGAAATTGCTCCTGCAAGTCTCCGTGCTGATCTGGGTTGATACACACCAAGTATCGTCAGCCTCTGATCTACCATTTCGTCAGTATAGTTATGTACCTTACCTGGAAATGAGCTGGTAAATGGACTTGAAACGCAGCTCCGAAAAGTCCTATTTATCGGCAACTTTCAGAAAGCCACTTACCTCCGCACGGGCTGCAGCACCTTCTTATCCCCATCATTCTTCCCCACCTTCAACCCCAGCAACCCAGCCACAAAATCATACAAATCCACATTCTCAAACGTCTCCACCTTTACCCCCGGCTTCACATCCGGACCCTCCGCATAGAAAATCGCCTTCATCTCCGGTACCACCCGCGGATCCCACCCATGGTCACCCTTCGACTTGATCTCCTCCGTCTTCGCATGCACCGTCACCGGCATCGCCTCCAACGGTTCGATCACCGGGTCTCCCTCCCGCGGATTGGCATCATAATGCAACCGCGAGGGCATATCCTTCAGTCGGTACACTGCAAATCTCGAATCGTTCTCCGCCTTCAGCTCCTCGAAGATCTTCTCTTTCTCCGCCTCGCTCTTCGGATAAAGATGATCTCCCACTGACGGCACGTCCTTCAGGTCCACCTTCTTGTCCAGCGCCACCCATCTTCTGTCCTTGAACGCGATCATCCCGTGGTCCGAAACCACAATTAGGTCCACAGGCAACCCCGAAGCCTTGATCTTCTCCCGCAGCTCTCCAATCAGCGCATCCACATGCTTCACCGCCTCCCCGGTCTGCGGAGCATTTGGTCCATAGTCATGCCCCGCATGGTCCACATTCGAGTAGTACAGCGTAATCATGTGCGGCCGCTCCGCCTCCGGCAACCCCAGCCACAACGCCACCTGTTCCACCCTCTTCTCGTCGTCGAACTTGTCGTCAAACGGAACCCAGTAGCTGGGCCGCTTCCCTGCAATCTCCGCATCCGACCCCACCCAGAACATCGAAGCCGCTCGCATACCCTGCCTCTCGGCCAGCGACCACAGCGGAACCCCGCCATACCAGCTCCCATCGCCGCTCTTCGCCGGGTCTTTGTAGTAATACTCCGCATCGTCCCGCGCCGGATCGAGAAACGCATTGTCCACAATTCCATGATGCTCGGGATAAAGTCCCGTCACCATCGTGTAGTGGTTCGGAAACGTAATCGACGGATAGCTCGGCAGCATCCCTTCCGGCGTACTCGCCCCGTCCTTCGCCATCGCCAGCAAATGTGGCGCTCCCCACTTCTCCGCATAGTCCCACCGGAACCCATCCAGTGACACCATTACCACATAGTGAGCCTTCCGCGCCCGCTTCGAGTTCAGCTCATTCGCCTCATGCTTCACCGGCGCTACATCCTGCGCCAGGGCTATCGCGGCCCCAAACAATCCAACCCACACCATCAGCTTTTTCATCCTGCTCAAACTCCAACTATCAATTTGCTTATTCACGTCCTGCGTTTCTTACATCCCGCTAACTTATATTGTGCGCACTTACGTCCACCGTCTAAGGACGTCATCTCAACGCAGTCAAGGCTCTCTGTATTTCGCCGTTGCCCGTTCTTATCAACGATCGATGTGCGGGCAAAGAACATCTCCATCTTCACGTAAAGACGGCCATCATAAATCTGCTCTTTGTCGGACTATACAGACAAGAACAAATCGCCTGTTATGAATACTTTGCAGGGACAATAACTCAAATATGATACTTTTCGCACCCAAGTCCGAGCCTAAACCCAATCCTTTGAATACTTTGCGCAACATCCATAGGGAGTGGGGCCTACTCGGGAATATCCTCAGACACCAGAATCTGCAGGCAAAGTGGCTTCTCCAGCATGCAGTCCATCTTCGCAATCGAGGCCACAGCCTTCTCAATCGTCGAGGTTAGACAAGGCTCCGTCGTCACCACAAACGGCAGCCGATGCTTCGGATACCCGGGCTTCTGCAGCAGCGAGTCGATGTTCGCTCCCACCTTCGCCAGTGCCCCCGCAATCGCCGACACAATCCCCGGCTTATCATCCACCACAAACCGCAGATAGTGGGGCGCCAGAAACTCCCCCGTAACCGCCCGCTTCCGAACCGGCAACTGCACCACACCACACCCTTGCGCCACCGCCAGCAAGTCCGACACCACCGCCACAGCCGTAGGCTCGCCCCCGGCCCCATGCCCCGAAAAAACCACATCCCCACCAAATCTGCCGCTCGCCACCACCATATTCTGCGTCCCATGCGACCACGCCAGCGGTGAAGTCAGCGGCACCAGCATCGGAGCCACTCGTGCATGTACCACCACCCCATCCAGCTGCGCCCGCGAAACCTGACGAATCGTGCAGTTCAACTCCTTCGCATAAGTAAAGTCAATCGCCTCAACCGGTGAGATGCTCTGCGTAGCAACCGAATCCGGATCAAGTTCGGCCCGCAGCGCAATCCGCGAGAGGATACAAAGCTTCGCCCGGGCGTCATACCCATCCACATCCGCCGAAGGATTAGTCTCCGCATAGCCAAGCGACTGCGCATCCGCCAGCACCGTAGCGTAATCCGCACCAGTCTCCATCCTGCTCAAAATGTAGTTGCACGTCCCATTCACAATCCCGCTCAGCCGAGTCGTCTGGTCGCCGCTCAGCCCCTGCTGCATACCCGTAATCACCGGTACGCCCCCAGCCACCGCCGCCCCATGGATCAACTGCACGCCATGCTTCGCCGCCAGCTTCGACAACCCGGTGCCACGGTACGCAATCAGTTGCTTATTAGCCGTCACCACCGATTTTCCTGAAGCAATCGCCTTACGCAGCCATCCCTCAACAGGATTCAAACCGCCCATCAATTCAATGACGACATCCACATCCGACTTCAAAATATCTTCAATCTTTTCGGTCCAAACCACCGAAGCCGGAACGACCTTCGCCGCAGCCGAAGCCCGCTTCCGATCCACATCCCGGTTGAAGATATGCGTCAGTTGAATTCCAGGAAACTTCGAAGCCGCCAGCAGCTTCGCCACTGAGCTTCCCACCGTTCCAAACCCAAGCAGCGCCACCTTCACCGTAGACCCTGCCTTCTTAGCCTTTATCGTTCGAGCCTTGCTCGTCTTCTTCGTCGCCATGTTTTAGTAGTCAATTCTGCCGGCGCACTCACGCCATGCCTCAAAGCTCGAGATTGCCTTCTCCCGCATCAGGTTTATCGTCGGAATCCTGCGTTCCTCCAACGGCTTCTTCAATTCGTCGTAAAGAAACGCATCGTCAAATCCAGCCCATGCAGCGTCCGCCGCCGTATTGCCGTAGTAGATCGCATCGCAGCGCGACCAGTAAATCGCCGCGAGACACATAGGGCAAGGCTCACAACTCGTATAGATCTCGCATCCCGCCAGACTAAACGTCCCTAACACTTCACACGCCTTCCGGATCGCAATAATCTCCGCATGTGCCGTAGGATCGTTATTCGTCGTCACCTGGTTCGCTCCCGCAGCGACAACCTTCCCATCCCGCACGATCACCGAGCCAAACGGCCCTCCGCATCCGCTGGTGACATTCTCCGTCGCCAGCGCAATCGCCTGTTCCATAAAGATGGGATTGCCCTGCATCGCTCTATCGGTATCCTTATCGAGAGTCACGGGATAATCAGATTATATGGCACACGCCTTCATCTCAGACCGCGTCGTCACACCGCAAGGCACCCGTCCCGCCGCGCTTCTCGTCGAAGGCGGCATCATCCAGGCCATCTGCCAGCCAACCGAACTGCCTGCAGACACAATCCTCCACGACCACAGCGATCTCGCCATCCTTCCCGGCCTCGTCGACACCCACGTCCACATCAACCAACCCGGACGCACCGAATGGGAAGGCTTCCGCACCGCCACCCGCGCCGCCGCCGCCGGAGGCTTCACCACCCTCATCGACATGCCCCTCAATTGCCTCCCCGAGACCACTACCGTCACAGCCCTCGAAGCCAAGCGCCAATCCGCGCAAGGCCAGTGCTTCGTCGACTGGGCTCCCTGGGGCGGAGCCGTAGCCGACAACCAATCCCACATCCTCCCCCTCGCCCGCGCAGGCGTCCTCGGCTACAAATGCTTCCTCATCTACCCCGGCTGCGACGGCTTCACCATGATCGATCAACATCAACTCGAAGCCGCTCTCCCCAACATCGCCGCCTCCGGCCTGCCTTTGCTAGTCCACGCCGAACTAGCCGATCCCATCGACCGCGCCACAGCAAACCTCCAGCAAGCCGACTGGCGAAGCTACAGCACCTATCTCGCATCTCGACCCGACGAAGCCGAACTCGAAGCCATCCGCCTGATGATCCGTCTCTGCCGCCAGTATGGCTTCCGCCTTCACATCGTCCACCTCTCCACCGCCCTCGCGTTCGACGACCTCCAAGCCGCCCGCGCAGAAGGCCTTCCCATCACCGTCGAAACCTGCCCCCACTACCTCCACTTCGCTGCAGAAGACATCCCCGATCGCGCTACCCTGCTCAAGTGCGCCCCGCCCATCCGCACCCGCGCCAACCGCGAAGCCCTCTGGCAAGCCCTGAGCAACGGCGCAATCGACATGATCGTCACCGACCACTCCCCCTGCCCACCCGAAATGAAACGCGCGGATACCGGCCGCTTCGATCTCGCATGGGGCGGCATCGCCAGCCTCTCCATTGCACTCTCCGTCATCCATACCGAAGCCTTACGCCGCGAATTCACGCTCGACCACATCGCCCGATGGATGAGCGCCGCACCCTCCACTCTCGCGGGCCTGAGCCACAAAGCCGGATCACTCCAAGCCGGACGCGAAGCAAACTTCATCCTCTTCGACACCGAGACAGAGTTCACCGTAACCCCCGACAAACTCCACTACCGCCACCCCATCTCCGCTTACATGGGAGAAACCCTGCGCGGCACAGTCAAGTCCACCTACCTACGCGGCAAAGCCATCTATCAGGACGGACTCATCCCAGACACGCCCCACGGACACAAGGTCACGCTATAGTAAGCCCACGCCCATGAACGATGTCCTCGCCAGATGGAACTCGCTCGACCCCGAGTCCGCAATAAGGGAGATCCTCCCCTGCTGCGGATCGCAGGCATGGGCCGCATCCCTCACCGCAAAGCGTCCCTTTACCGATGAAGCCGCACTGATTGCAGTCTCCAACACTATCTGGCTCTCCCTTCCCGAAGCCGCATGGCAACAAGCCTTCGACAGCCATCCACGCATCGGACAGAAGCACGCCCAAACCCACGCTACAGAAGAATCCCTACGCTGGTCCGCTCAAGAGCAGCGCACCGCGCTCTCAACAGACGCCTCCGCAAGGCTCGCCATCGAAGAAGCAAATCGCCGGTATGAAAAACGCTTCGGGCGCATCTTCATCGTCTGCGCCAACGGCAAGTCCTCCTCCGAAATCCTTTCCATCCTCGAAGCCCGCATGAACAACGATCCGCATACCGAGCTTCACGAAGCAGCCGAACAACAACGACAGATCACGCAGCTACGCCTGCACCGTTGGCTGGAGTCAAACTAATCATGGGCATCTCCACACACATTCTCGACACCGCTCTCGGTCGCCCCGCCATCGGCGTCCCGGTCAAGCTCTCCCAACAGATCGACGAAACATGGCTCTCCATCAACGAAGCCCTCACAGACGCTGATGGCCGCTGCAAATATCTATTGCCAGAAACCCAACCTCTGCAGACCGGAACCTACCGAGTCCACTTCGACACCTCCACCTACTACAAACATCAGCAACTGCAGGGTCTTTATCCTTACGTTGAAATAGTCTTCGAAATCACAAACAGCGAGCAGCACTACCACATCCCTCTTCTCCTCACCGCCAACGGCTACACCACCTACCGAGGAAGCTGACGACACATGATCGAGCTAGCCGAAAATCGTTACGGAAAATCCCGCGTCCGTCTCATGAAGGTGACACGACATCCTCACGGCAACGACCTGCGCGAGTGGACCGTCCAGGTCCTGCTCCAAGGCGACTTCGACACCGCCCACATCGAAGGCGACAACAGCAAAATCCTCCCCACCGACACAATGAAGAACACCGTTTATTCCGTAGCGCGCGCCTCCACCGCCACCTCGATGGAAGCCTACGCCAAAGAATTAGCCAACTTCTTCCTCACCCGTAACCCTCAAGTCACCTCAGCCGCCATCAGCATCGAAAGCGCGCTCTGGAAGCGCCTCGCCTTCGACGGCAAGCCCCATCCATCAGCCTTCATGCGCGGCAGCGACGAATTACAAACAACCCGCGTTCAACGCGCGCAAAACGGAGACTTTCAAATCCACTCCGGCCTCGACAACCTCGTTATTCTCAAGACCGCGAACTCCGGCTTCGAAGGCTACATCAAAGATTCACTCACAACCCTGAAAGAAACCAGCGATCGCCTCTTTGGCACCGCTGTTCGCGCCCAGTGGCACTACACCACCCACGACTTCGATCACAACGCCATCCGCTCCACCATCCGCGAAACCATGCTCCGCACCTTCGCCGATCACGACAGCAAATCCGTTCAGCAGACCCTCTACGCCATGGCCCAAAGCGCACTCGAAGCTGTCCCACAAATCAACGACATCGAGATCACCATGCCCAACAAACACTGCCTCCTCGTCGATCTCTCCCGCTTCGGCCAGGACAATCCCAACGAGATCTTCGTCCCCACCGACGAGCCGCACGGCTACATCGAAGCTCGCGTAAGACGAAAGCAATAATCACTTCCGCCTCTCCATGACGACACAAGCCACAAATCGAGCCAATCGCATCATCGCCCGCTGCCGCGAGATCGCAGCCTTCACTGAGATCCCCGGCGAGAGCACGCGCACCTTTCTCTCTCCCCCAATGCACGAAGTCCACACACGTCTTCGCCACTGGATGGAAGCCGCCGCCATGACCGTACACATCGACGCCATCGGCAATCTACACGCCCTTTATCCCGGCCTCACACCAGACGCTCCCCGCCTCCTCATCGCCTCACATCTCGACACCGTCCTCAACGCTGGCGCCTTCGACGGCATCCTCGGTGTCATCCTTGGCCTTGCTCTCATCGAAGAACTTCGTGGTCAGCATCTCCCCTTTGCCATCGAAGTCATCGGCTTCTCTGAAGAAGAAGGCGTTCGCTTCAACAAACCCTTCCTCGGCAGCCTTGCTCTCATCGGCCAGCTTAGCGAACAAACCCTCGCACACACAGACAAAGATGGCATCACCGTAGCCCGAGCCATCCATAACTTCGGCCTCAATCCCGAAGACATCCCAGCAGCCATCCTCACGAACGATGCCTTCGCCTATCTCGAATTCCACATCGAGCAAGGCCCGGCCCTCGAAAGCGAGGGGCTCTCTTTAGGCATAGTCGATACCATCATCGGCCAAACCCGCCTGCAGCTCACCTTTACCGGCCAGCCCAATCACGCGGGAACCACGCCAATGCATCTCCGTCACGACGCCCTCGCCGCAGCAGCCGAATGGATCGTGGCAGTCGAAGCCTATGCCAATGCCCACGCCGATCTCGTAGCGACCGTAGGCCAGATAAACGCCACACCCGGGGCTATTAACGTCATTCCAGGCATGGCCACAACATCGCTCGATCTGCGTCACCACAACGACGACCTTCGCGAATCCGCCGTCGCCTCTCTCCTCGATCGCGCAACAGCTATCGCGTCAAAACGCGGAGTAGAAGTCTCCTCCAATATGCTCTCGCAACAATCTGCCGTTCCAATGAACCCACACCTCACCCATCTGCTTCACACCGCCGCTACACGAGCAAGCCACCCCAGCCGCATCATGACGAGCGGCGCCGGACACGACGCCATGATCATCGCCCCCCACATTCCCTCGACCATGCTCTTCCTCCGCACTCCCGGCGGCCTCAGCCACCACCCCGACGAATCCGTCCTCCCCCACGACGTAGAAGCCGCGCTTGCCACCGCAATGGAGTTCCTCACGTTATTGCGCGATGCCCCGTTACTGCATAATAGATCCACCCTCAAGGACGCTCATGCATAACCTCGGCCACACCCGCAGCACCAACCAGCGCGATCACCTTCTCCACACACCAGACACCTTCATCCGCACCGTCCTTCCCGGCATGAAGAACGCATCCGCCATCGTCCACATCTCGCCCGCGCTCGGCGCATCCTTTACCCAATACACCGCCGAACTCGAACCCGAAGGCACGCTAGGCCATACATCGAGCCAGCGTTTCATCTACGTACTCGAAGGCACCGCAACTCTCACAACTGACAGCACCTCTGACTCACTCAAAGCAGGCAGCTACGTCTACATTCCCATCGGCACAACCCACACCCTCAAAGCGCAGCGGCCAGCCCGACTCGCAATCATCGAAAAGCCCTACGAGCCTCTCCCATCATCCCGCATACCAGAGCTTCTCATCGGCAACGAGAACGCAATCACACCGACTGCCCTCGGCGGCGATCCCGACCTTCAAGTCCGCAGCCTCCTCCCCGACAACCCATCCTTCGACTTCGCCGTCAACACCATGACCTACCAGCCCGGAGCGGCGCTCAGCATGGTCGAAGTCCACATCATGGAACACGGCCTCCTCATGCTCGAAGGCGGCGGCATCTATCGCCTCAGCGACCAGTGGTATCCCGTGACCGCAGGCGACTTCATCTGGATGGCGCCCTTCTGCCCACAGTGGTTCGGAGCCATCGGCAAGCAGCCCGCAAAATATCTCATCTACAAAGACTGGAACCGCCACCCGCTTTAATAATTCCGCAACGAAGTTCTCCGACAAACATCTCTTGATGAAACGCTGATCTGCGCGTTTGTGATGGAGGTTTGCGGCATGGATTCCTGGGCACTCATCTCTGGCGCGTCCACCGGTATCGGACGAGCAACAGTATTGGCACTCCTGTCGAAAGGTTTCAACGTGATCGCGGGCGTCCGCTCGGAAGCATCAGCCGAACGCCTGCGCCAGGAAAGCTCTGCAAAAGGATCAGGCCGCCTCGAAACCACGCTCCTCGACGTAACCGACCAGACCTCCATCGATTCCACAGTAGCGTACACGGACAAGCTCACCGGATCAGACGGCCTGCGCGTTCTTATCAACAACGCCGGCATAGCCGTCCCCGGTCCGCTCGAGTACCTCACCTCAGCGGATTGGCACCGCCAGTTCGACGTGAACCTCTTCGGCGCAATCGACCTCACCCGCGCCACGCTTCCAATGCTGCGCCGCGGAGTTGCATCTCACGGTCGCGGTGTCCCACGCCTTTTATTTATCAGCTCCATTGGCGGACGCATCGCACAGCCCCTCATGGCGCCTTATACCTGCAGTAAGTTCGCGCTTTCCGCCCTTGGCGACAGCCTCAGACTCGAACTGCGTCGCCAAGGCATCGGTGTCACCGTCATCGAGCCCGGCGCCGTAGCCACCGACATCTGGGCCAAAGGCGATACCTCCGCATCGGAGTTCACACCGGACCACCCTGCCCGCAAACTCTACGAACCAGAGATTAACGGTCTGATTGCCCTCGCAAGAAAGACTGCCAGCAACGCCCTTCCTGTCGAACGAGCGGCCGATGATGTCGTACGCACCATACTCGCGCACCGCGCTCCGACCCGCGTTCTCGTAGGCAAAGACGCAAAGATTATGGCGCGCATGAAATCTCTTCTTCCAACACGAGTCTTCGACAACATACTTGCCCGCGAGTTCGGAATCCCGAAGCAGTGAGAGTCGCCATTGCCGCCACAATTTGCTTTTCTAGCTTGTCATCCCCGAAGGGGATCTGCTGTTGTCGTTGTTTGTTCTAGGTCATCGTCATTCTGAGCACAGCGAAGAATCCCTGTATCTCCGAGGGAAACGACCCGAGTTCCTTCCTGAATTACAAGCACCGCCAGCAAAGATGCCCTAGAATCGCAATCAGTCAGCAGCCATGAATATCCACATTAACGAACAAAACCTCCTCAACGAACTCCAAACCCTCGCCACGTTCACCAATGTTGAACCCGCCGAAAACGGCACCGCCGTCACCCGCATCGTCTTCTCCCCCGACGACCTCCGAGCCCGCGCTTGGCTCAAAGATCTCGCCACCGCCGAGGGCTTCACCATCCGCGAAGACGCCGTAGGCAATACCTTCATCCGCTGGCCCGGCACCGACCCCACCCTCCCCGCCGTAGCCACAGGCTCCCACACCGACGCCATCCCTCACGCCGGCATGTACGACGGCACCGTCGGCGTCCTCGGCGGCCTCGAAGCCATCCGCGCCCTCAAGCGTAGCGGCCTCACCCCACGCCGCTCCATCGAACTCGTCATGTTCACCTCCGAAGAGCCCACCCGCTTCGGCATAGGCTGCCTCGGCAGCCGTCTCCTCTCCGGCACTCTCGATCCCGAACGCGCCGAAACCCTGACCGACATAGACGAATCCACCCTAGCTCAGGTCCGCACCGCTGCCGGATTCACCGGCCCCCTGGCATCCGTCCGCCTCCCAGAAAACCACTATCACGCCTGGCTGGAACTCCACATCGAACAAGGCCCCCTCCTCGAACGCGAAGGCATCCCCATCGGCATCGTCACCAACATCGCCGCCCCGGCAAGTTATCGCTTCACCATCACAGGCCTCGGCGGCCACGCCGGAGCTCTCCTCATGCCCGACCGCCGCGACGCTCTCTGCGCCGCCGCCGAAACAATCCTCTCGATCGAGCGCCACGCCCTCGCCACTAACGCAATCGACACCGTAGCCACCGTAGGCACCTGCGACGTCCACCCCGGAGCCGTCAACAGCGTCCCCAGCCGCGTCACCCTCCAGCTCGACATCCGCGATACCGACCCCACCCGCCGCGAATCCGTCATGCGAGCCGTCCGCCGCGATATCGAAGACTTACAATCACGCCGCAAAGTCACCATCACCGAACAACTCATCAACGCCGACATCCCTGCCCAATCCTCCCCCCACATCGTCGACACCCTCGAAAAAATTTGCGCCGCCGAATCCATCCCATATAAAAAAATGGTCAGCCGCGCCTACCACGATTCCCTCTTCATGGCCCGCATCGCACCCATCGCCATGATCTTCATCCCCTGCCGCAACGGCGTCTCCCACCGCCCCGACGAGTACGCCTCTCCCGCCAACATCGTCCGCGGCACCTACCTCCTCTCCCTCGCCCTTGCTAAGCTAGCAGCAGAGTAATTAGGGTCCCTCACACCGCATGCCCATCGAATCCATTAATCCCGCAACCGGCAAACTCCTCCGCAGCTTCGATCCCCTCACCCCCGAGGCCACCCGCGAAAAAATCGCTCTCGCCGCCGGAGCCTTCCGCGACTACCAGCGCATCCCCCTCGACCACCGCGCCCTCTGCATGCGCAAGCTCGCCTCCATCCTCGAGCACGAGACCGACGACCTCGCCACCCTCATCACCCTCGAGATGGGCAAGCCCCTCCACGCCGCGCGTCAGGAAGTATTGAAGTGCGCCGCCGGCTGCCGCTACTACGCCGACAACGCCGCCCGAATCCTCTCCTCCGAAGCCATCCCCACCGAAGACCACACCTACGTCCGCTGGGACCCCCTCGGCATCATCCTCGCCGTCATGCCCTGGAACTTTCCCTTCTGGCAGGTCTTCCGTTTCCTCGCGCCCGCGCTCATGGCCGGCAACGTTGGCCTCCTCAAGCACGCATCCAATGTCCCCCAATGCGCCCTCAGCATCGAATCCCTCGTCCGCCGCGCCGGCTTCCCCCGCGGCACCTTCCAAACTCTCCTCATCGAAGCCCGCCAGGTCGAATCCGTCCTCGGCGATGAACGCGTCGCCGCCGTCACCGTCACCGGCAGCGAACCCGCCGGCCGGGCCATCGCCGCACAAGCCGGCTGGCTCATCAAAAAATCCGTCCTCGAGCTCGGCGGCTCCGACCCCTTCATCGTCATGCCCTCCGCCGACATCGACCTCGCCGTCGAAACCGCCGTCAAAGCTCGTTGCGTCAACTCCGGCCAATCCTGCATCGCCGCCAAACGCTTCCTCATCGCCGACGAGATCTACCCCGCATTCGAATCCCGCTTTGTCGCCGGCATGGAAGCCATGAAAGTCGGCGACCCCATGAAGGACACCACCGACATCGGCCCCCTCGCCACACCGCGCATTCTCGAAGAGCTCGAGGCCCAGGTCAAAGCCGCCACCACCGCCGGCGCCCGCATCCTCACCGGCGGCGAGCGCATGCTCGGCGACGGCAACTACTTCGAGCCCACCATCCTCACCAACATCCCCCGCACCTCCGCCGTCTACCGCGAAGAGCTCTTCGGCCCCGTAGCCATGCTCTTCCGCGTGCAAAGCCTCGACGAAGCCATCGCCATCGCCAACGACACCCCCTTCGGCCTGGCCGCCTCCGCTTGGACCCGCGACCCCGCCGAACAACAACGCCTCGTCTCCGAGCTCCAATGCGGAGCCGTCTTTTTGAACGCCATGGTAGCGAGCGACCCTCGCCTACCCTTCGGCGGCATCAAGCACTCCGGCTACGGCCGCGAACTCTCCGCCGCCGGCATGCGCGAATTCCTCAACGCCAAAACCGTCCTCATCGCCGCCCCCCGCCCCAATTTATAATCTGCGTCATTTGCATGAACGCAAAAATCGAGCTAGTCTCACGCACAACACCGCTAACTTCTCCACGCAGCGGAGCGCCATACGGAGGGGGTGCTCATGATGCCTCAATTCCTTCAAGCCACCCCAGTATTCACACTGCTCATACTCTGCTGCCTGGTTGGGTTTCAGCCAATGGCAAAAGCACAATTTCTGCCCGCCAAAAACTACCCCGTCGGCAGAATTCCTTTTGGTCTCGCTATCGGCGACTTCAATGGAGACGGCATACCCGACCTGGCCGTGGCAAACATCGGCGGCACTAACATTGGATCAGTCAGCATCCTGCTCGGCAATGGCGACGGCACCTTCAAGGCAGCCGTCGACTATGATTCCGGCGGAAACGATATCGAATCCGTCGCCGTCGGTGACTTCAACGGTGATGGCAAGCTGGACCTCGCTGTTTTAAACGAGATTAGTACGAACAGCGCCTTCGAAGCTCGAGCACAATTAGATGTCCTTTTGGGAAACGGTGATGGCACCTTCCGGCGCGAAACGAGTTATATCGTCGGCAATATCGATACCAGAATCGCCTTCGGTTTCGTTGTTGCCGCTGGCGATTTCAACATGGATGGCAAGCTTGATCTCGTCGTGACCACTTCTATCGGCACGTTTTTATTTATCGGCAACGGCGAAGGCACGTTCAAAGCTACGACGACCATCCTCTCGGGTTACGACGCTGTCCTGGTGGCTGACCTTAATCACGACGGCAAACCGGATCTGGCAATAACCAACCAAAACTACAACACAGTGAGCATATCTCTCGGCAACGGGGACGGCACCTTCGCTCCGGCCGTGGACTACCCTACAAGCTATGGACCTTCATCCGTCGCGATCGGTGACTTCAACCGAGATGGAAATCCAGATCTGGTCGTAGCCAACGCAGCTGGCCCCGACAACGGTTCTGGCGGCACTACAGTCAGCGTATTATTCGGCAATGGAGACGGCACCTTTCAAGCCCCTGTAAGCTACCCGGTCGGATCGGAACCCTTCTCTATTGCGGTTGGCGACATCGACAAGGACGGCAAACTCGACCTCATTGTCACCAGCTATGATGCGGGCGAAGGAGATGAGATCGCTTTCTTTCGCGGCAACGGCGATGGAACCTTTCAAGCACCGATAACATTTGTGGTCGGTACCGGTCCGGACTACGTAGCTCTCGCTGACCTGACTCGCAACGGACTCCTTGACGTCGTCACCGCCAACTTCAACAGTTACGATGTCAGTGTTCTTCTGAATGCGACCCCGACAGCGTGCAAAGTCCCCCCGGATATCAGTAGGGTCTCAGCTGATCCCGACGAACTTTGGCCACCGAACGGAAAATTCGTTGACGTCCACGTAAGATACACTGCCATCTCGCAGTGCGGAGGCACGCCTACCTGCAAGTTGAAAGTGAAAAGCAACGAGCCCTCTCGCCGCAGAGACTGGATCATTCTCGACCCGCATCACGTCGAACTGCGAGCCGAGAAGTCTCACGACTGGTTCGACGATGATCGCAATCGCAAATATCGGATCACGATTAGATGTACAGATCCAAGCGGCAACTCCGCAAAGGCCCATACCACCGTAACCGTCGGCCATCGCCATCACGACGACGATGATCAATAAGGCATACCCCTCTGCCGAAAGACCTCCACATGCAATGCGTTGATCCAGATCATGTCGTTGGCGCATTGATGCTGTTGCACCACAAATACAATCAGACCTCTGGGAAATTGCCTCGTCCAACCAAGGAACAACGATGGAACAAACAATCTCGCTCCTCATCCGCACCCCCGCCACACTCAACGCACTCCTGCGCGATCAACCTGAAACATGGACCCACCAGAACGAAGGCTTGAATACCTGGACCGTCTTCAACGTAATCGCTCACCTCATCTACGGCGAACGCGCCGACTGGATGACGCGCGCAAAAACTATTCTGCAATTCGGCGAAACCCAAACCTTCGCCCCATTCGACCGCCTCGGCCACATCAAAGAAAGCCGGGGCAAATCGCTCAATCAACTTCTTGACGAGTTCTCCCGCCTCCGCTCAGAAAACCTTCGCGAACTCCAAGCCTTGGATCTGCAGCCACAAGACCTCGAGCGCCGAGGACAACACCCCGCCTTCGGTTCAGTCACCCTATCGCAACTCCTCTCCACCTGGGCAATCCACGACCTCACCCACCTCCACCAGATCACAAGAATCATGGCCCACCAATACCGCGAAGCCGTAGGCCCCTGGAGCCGATACCTCGGCGTCCTCCACTGCGACGGTCACAGCTCCCCCTCATAACATCTCTTTCACTCGCTCCCGGTCACCACACTGCCTTTTCATTGGGATCGCTTGTCATCGTTCGCTCGTCATCGCGTTCGTTTGTCATAGCGTTCACTTGCCATCGAGTCCGCTTGTCATTCTGACCGCAGCGAAGAACCCCGTATTTGCCGTTGCTTTTGTCTTTGCCGTTGCTTTTGTCTTTGCCGTTGCTTTTGCTTTTTGCTTTTGCTTTTAGCCTTTGCTGTTTCTTTTTGCCTTTACCCTTGTCTTGCCAGCTGTCACTGCTGCCATTTACTCTCGTGTCTTCTTCGCACCCAACCTAAAGCCACGTCATCTCGACCGAAGCCATAGACGGTTTCATCGTCTATGGCGCAGTGGAGAGATCCCTGTATTTCGCTTTTGCGTTGCCGTTGTTCTTTGCCGTTGCCTCTGAAGTAGAGCGGGGCTTCAGCCCCGCGTCTAAAGTCCGCCGCAAAGCGGCTTCCGCTCTGCCGAAGGCTGGAGCAAAGTCCGAAGGACGGAGCGACTGATTCTATTGCCATTATCTTTGCCGTTACTGTTGCGTTTCTGCCGTCTCGATTGACCCAATAAACCACTAAAAAACAGCGACTTACAAAAATTAACCCTAAAATTCCCCGTAAACTTGCATGTCAAGCCCCCAAATCACTTAACCCGAACAAAACAAACAAGATCGGCATTGCGTAGGAGTTTTATCCAACCCGCTATACTAAATACAGAGATAAAAATACCCCGGCCAAAAAACCGGGGTTCCGCATTTAAACCTATAACCCTTTTAGAAAGACGAATTTAGGACCTAACCCTTTTATTATGAATATTTTGCAAATTAAAAACCGAGTAACTCATTGCATCTAAACCACTTACTTGACATCCCCCCGGGGGGGGGTAGGCCACTGGGTCGACTATCGGACACGAGCAACGAACCCTAGTCCAAACGAAGGAGATACCGATGCAGACCAACCACCCGCAAACCCACTCTCAATTCAGATAAGCTACGATGTCCACGCGAGCACCAGAGTCCGCGTGCCGAAACAAAGCGCCAGAGAGGATGTCTCATGCCCGATCATTACTTCACCGGCTTCGGCAATGAGTTCGCCACCGAAGCCGTCCCCGAGGCTCTACCCTGCGGCCAGAACGCCCCGCAAAAATCGCCCCTCGGCCTCTACACAGAGCAGCTAAGTGGTAGCCCTTTCACCGCGCCGCGCTCTCTCAACCGCCGCACCTGGACCTACCGCATCCGCCCCTCTGTCATGCACAAACCTTACGAGCGCATCTCCAACGGCCTCGTCCGCTCCACACCCTTCGACGAAATCGAGACCCCACCCAATCAGCTCCGCTGGGACCCACTTCCCCTCCCCACCAAACCCACCGATTTCATCGATGGCCTCACCACCCTCGCCGGCAACGGCGACTCAACCCTGCACACCGGCGTCGCCATCCACATCTACGCCGCCAACCAGAGCATGACCGACCGTTTTTTTTACACTGCCGACGGCGAGCTCCTCTTCGTCCCTCAGCTCGGCAGCATCCTGCTCTACACCGAGCTCGGCCTCATCGACCTCGCACCCGGCGAAATCGCCCTCATTCCCCGAGGCATCAAGTTCCGTGTCGAACTTCTCGACAAGCAAGCCCGCGGCTATCTCCTCGAAAACTACGGTCAACCTTTCCGCCTCCCCGATCTCGGCCCAATCGGAGCCAACGGCCTCGCCAACTCTCGCGACTTCCTCACTCCTTACGCATCCTTCGACGACCGCGACAACGGTACCTTCCAGGTCGTCGCCAAGTTCCTCGGCAATCTCTGGGCCACCGACTTCGACCACTCTCCGCTCGACGTCGTCGCCTGGCACGGCAACTACGCTCCCTGCAAGTACGACCTGGCCCGCTTCAACTGCATCAACTCCGTCAGCTTCGACCACCCCGATCCATCCATCTACACCGTCCTCACCTCACCCAGCGAGATCCCCGGCACCGCCAACGCCGACTTCGCCATCTTTCCCCCGCGCTGGATCGTCGCCGAACACACCTTCCGCCCGCCCTGGTTCCACCGCAACTTCATGAACGAGTTCATGGGCCTCATCCAGGGCGAATACGACGCTAAGGCCGAAGGCTTCGTCCCCGGTGGAGCAAGCCTTCACAACTGCATGTCCGGCCACGGCCCCGATGCCGAGACCTTCGAGCGCGCCAGCACCGCTGACCTTAAACCCATCAAGCTCGAAGGCACCTTGGCCTTCATGTTCGAGACACGCTTCGTCTGCCGGCCCACCAAATTCGCGATGGACACCGCAGCACGCCAGCACGAGTACTACACCTGCTGGCAGACGCTCAAGAAAAACTTTCGCCCTGAATAGCCCACACACACAAATCAGGCGCAACCGATTATTCGGTTGCGCCTGAATTATGAAAAATCGTTAGAAGTTGAACGATGCCTGCAATGTAATACGACGCACTGCAGTCGCCGAACTGAACGGCCCAGTCGCCAGCGTAGTGAACTGACCAAACCGTGGCGAACTAAGCGTGCTCGTCGGAGTTCCATATGGAATCACGTTGAACACATTGAAGGCCTGTGCACCAAACGTAACGCTGTAACGATGGCCTGAATTAGCGGCACCCATTCCCATCGGCCCACCACCACCAGGACCGCGTCCACCACCGCCAGGTCCACCCCGGCCACCAGGACCACCGCGGCCACCGCGATCTCCACCACCCTGTCCAGCAGCGGCTGCATCTGTCTTCGGGCCAAATCCAAACGTTCTCGCGAGACGCAGGTTAAGCGTGAAGTTCGCAGGACCGGCGCAATAGTTAATTGGTACGGGAACTAGGCTCCCCGTCTGCGTCGAGCCGAAATCAGAAGATACTCTACAGTTGGCACTATTGCCGTTAATAAAGTAAGGCCGCTGATTGTAGATCGATGTGCCTAGTGGATCGAGGCCAGTTGTGAGGTTATAAGGCGTACCCGACTGCGCAATCATGAAAGGGCTCGCCATAAGTTTGTACGGAAGCTGCAGGCTTCCACCGAACACGCCGAGATTCGTCTTTGCAAACGTAGCGCGTCCATAGTCCACCCTGGTGTCTGTGTTACTTGTCGGAAAGAAACCCGATCCAGATGTATTGGCATTCGCAAAGTTCAGCGCGTAGAAGCCGAACAGTGTGACCTTCTGCAACCGCGCATTCATATTGATGAGCAACTGGTTCTCGTGATAAACGCCGCCCGATTGAAATTGATAGTCATAGGGGCCAGTAACGTCTGTGGAATCGAAAAAGTTCCTGCTCAAATACTGATGGACGCCCCGCGCATTCAGATAATTGACCGAGACGGTAGCAGCACGGCCAAGCTGTTGGTCAACTCCGATCGCCGATTGCAGTGTGTATGAACTGCGCAACCCGTTCCCCAGCGTGTAAGTCGTCGCACGGCTCTGTGTCGAGGTTCCGCATCCTGCGGGATTCGTTGGCGTACAGGTGCTTCCAGGATTGATATACGTCGCCTTAACCTGTGCCGTACCGTTCAATTGCTGCGTGGTCAGAAAATCAGCAAGAACAAATCGGTCGTAAAAAATACCGTAGCCTCCGCGTATCACCGTCGTGGTCGGCTTTCCCCCACCGCGCGGTACGCCATAGGCAAACGACACACGTGGGGCGAGATCGCGCGCACTATTTATAACGTTCTGCGCCTCGTAACGAAGGCCAAAGCTAATCGTGAGGTTCGATTTGGCCTTCCAGTCATCCTCCACGTACAACCCCACATCCGTGAGTCGTCCGTTAACCGTTGGCTTGTTGATCGTCGTGACGTTGTACTGCCCAGGCAACCCGCACTGATAGGACGATATGCCCGCATTCGCCTGGTCGCAGGGGTTCGTGATGCCCGCAACGCAGTTGCTCGGCTTCTTGATACTCGGATTTGGATCCGTACACGGGTCCAGCAGATACGAATAGGTAAAGGTTCCGTTCTGTCCACCAGTAGAGGTCAACGATTCACCCGTCGTCCGAAGCCGCCCTCCGAATCGAATAAAGTTCTTCGCGAGTGCGACAGACGTATAGTTCTGCACCTCGATATGAGTCGACGTCGAACGCGAAGTACCCTGACTCGAGCCGCCCGTAGTGAAGATGCCCTGCACAGACAACGTCGCGTCCGTACTCAGTGGGTCCTGCGTCGAATAGTCCCGCTGATATTCGAATCGCGTCTCGTTAATGACTTTGGCACTCAAAATCTGCGTGTCGCTGATCTGGATCGTGTGTTCGGTACTCTCGGTGTTGTAACCCACAGTCGACAGATTTGTGTTGCCAATACCGCCATTCTGGGCGCCGTTCACATAGTACTGATACCGCACCGTCAGTGTATTCTTCTCGCCAAGCGCCAGATCAACGCGTGGGCTAATATCGCTGCGGGTCTGTGGATGAGTAACCGCTCGCGCCGACTCCGGAATAGAAGGGAAGAAAGTGCAGGTAAGGTCACCGGGCGCGCATGGTGTAGTCGAATCACTGGACTTGGCATAGAAGCCGCTTGGATTAACGATATTGTTGTCAATAATCGTACGGTGTGAACCACCTACCGTGAACGACGCCGTATGGCTCAATGGCCCACTGACGCTGCCAATCATAAAAAGCGTGTAGTAAGGTGGCTGCGTATTGGCCGGCCCCAGAAACGGATTCGAGGTGTTAAAGCGATTGTCTCCGCCCTGAACACTATAGTTTCCGTGGTACTTGTCCGTACCCGGCTTTGTGAAGACCTCCACGCGACCATAACCCAGCTTGTCGTACTGCGACGAAAACGGATTCTGATTAATGCGGATTTCGCGAATTGACGACTTCGGCGGAAGCTGTCCACCAGTAAATCCATCCACATAAATCTGTCCACCATTCGGCCCTGCCGAGGGTCCAGCCAAGGCGCTTAATTCCGACGAAAGCTCATCAGGATCGTCTGAAAGCGCATCGAGATCCTTACCTTTAATAACTGTCGAACTGGCATTGCTGTCTTGGTCGACGCTCACCTGTGCAGACTGCGCCGTAACCTGCACCTCCTGCGACTCCACTTGAATCGCCATCTTCGCATCAACAGCCAGTGATTGCCCTGCAGCGACTCTGATCCCCTGCTTAACAAACGTAGCGAAGCCCTGCATCGTCACCGTCATCGAATACGTCCCCGCAGGAACTCCACGCAGGACATACGTTCCATCGCTCTGCGACTGCGTCGTCAACGCCTTGCCTGATGTCGGGGTTAGTGTAACCGTCGCCCCCGGAATCACCGCGTTGTCAGGATCGGCGACCGTCCCGTGCAACGTCCCGCCAGTCTGCTGAGCCCTCGAAACCGTCGGCGCCAAAGCAATCCATAAAAGTAAAACAAACTTAAAAGTAGAGCGAAATGACATGACTACTCCTCAAAAAAAATCACCGCCATAAGTCTTATGGAAAAACCTACTGCCCGCCGCCACCAGTATCTGGTGAGCCCCCGCCGACACTCCACGGAGACAGCGTCATCGTAGGAGTGCCACTTGGCGTCGCCGCCAGAATCGGCTCCACGCCAGAGAGCATCGTTACCGCCGTTACCTTATCGCTGCCCGGTCCGGACTCTGATGCTACAACCATCACCGCATCTCCTACCTTCAGCTCAGCGAGCGTAACCCCAGGCAGGCGCGTCAGCATTTGTGACAGGTCCCCGCCCGCCGACCTTCCTGCTCCACCCATTCCCCCGGAACCACCTGGCCGTGGCGATCCACCTGCAGGAGCGCCCTGCGCAGCGGCCTGCCCGCCACCATTCGTCGCACCGGGACTGCTCGCAGCCGTACCCTTGGCCCTCGCCGCAAATCTAGCGGCCATCTCAGGTGGAAGCTTGTGGAGATCCGAGTTCCGCGTCACCATCACCGTCATTGTCTTCTTCGTTGTGAGATCTTTCAGGGTCAGCGCTCCGCCAGCAGCATTGATAGTGGCAATAGTCCCCGCCAGATTCCTGAACGATCCGCTAACAATCTCTTCAGCCTGAATCGTCGTCCCATCCTCCGACTTCGCGCCGCGCACACGCAGTTGATCGCCCACCTGAATCTCTGCCAGCGTACCCGGCTTGGCATCTTCAAACTTCACAGAATCACCAGCATAACGGCGAAACCTTGTACTCCCGCTGGTCTGTACTTGTATCTTTTTCGCGCCTGCAGAAATCGTCACCGTACCTGCGTCGATCGCACTCACCAAACCGCCCGATCCGCGCTTCTGCCAGTCCGCCTTCTCCGCTTCATTCTTCTGAGCGATATCGCTCGACTTCATCAAAATCACGCGCGAAGCCGTCAGAGAACTCGCTTCGTCGCCAGCTTTGCCTGTCACCAGAATGCGGTCCCCCACAGCAATGTCCGCCAGGGTAATCGTCTGTGCACTCTTCAAATCCGTACTGCCGGGAGCCAACTGCAGAATATGAGCTCCGTCCGCAACGCTCACTGCTATCTGCTGTCCCGCATCGCTCGTCAACGTAAGGCTATTGCCGGCTATTGCCTTTACAGTGCCAATCTGTTTCGCCGCCGTCGGGGCTGCGGCCGGAGCTTGCGCCGCCGTCATTGCATACGCAACCGAAGCTCCTGCTAAAGGAAGCACCAAACCGAAACCCAGCGCAATCATTCGCAAAATGCCAGACCTCGTAACCATCGTGTTCATCCTTATATGCGGGATCAAGATTACCTTTCTGCGCAACCGCTGAATATGCTGCCTTTACAGGGAAGACGCCGCTGACGATGCAAAAGTTTCCGCAGAACAGCGTTTTCACACTGAACCCGAGCGAACGTAGTGGTTGAAGCTTTATTCCAAGCCTAACCTGTCATTTCTCTCACTGCAATTCGTTACTTGGTTCGCCGGAAAAAATCGCCACCCGGTCTGGAGGCAAGATCACCCTGTTCCCTGATATGACGATGTCCTCGCGGGACGCCAGCACCAGCGCAGCAGCCTTGGGCCTCTCGAATTCCACCCCTTCATTCCCAAGGTTGCACATTACTGTCACCAATCCGCGATCCATCCGCAGCCAGCGCCCTACCTCGTCGTACAGCACCTTCACATGTCCAGGGTCGCCATCGTTCAAAGATACTGACTCGTGTCGCAATCGGATCAGTTTCCGATACCAGTCCATCATCTCCGCGTGCCGCCCCTCGGCGATCTCATCCCAGTTCAGTTTTGACCGAATAAACGTCTCCAGACTCTCCGGATCCGGGACCTCTTCCGCTTTCCATCCAAACGCGGCAAACTCTCTCTTTCGCCCTTCGCTCACCGCTTTCGCCATCTCTGGATCAGTATGATCGGCAAAATATTGAAATGGTGTTGAAGCAGCAAACTCTTCTCCCTGAAAAAGCAGCGGAACAAACGGAGAAGTCAGCACAATCGCTGCTCCCACCTTCGCACGATCCATCCCTACAATCTGTTCCAGCCTGTCCCCTGTGGCCCGATTCCCCACCTGATCGTGGTTCTGGATGAACCCCACAAAATGATGCGCCGACAACCCTTCCACCGGCCGTCCATGTGTTCGTCTCCGATAGCGCGAATAAACTCCATCGTACACAAAGATCTTTGTTAAAGCCTTCGCCAGCCGCGCCACCGATCCAAAGTCATCGTAGTAACCCCTGCCCTCGTCGCCACTGTGCAACACAGTAAAAAGCGCATGATGAAAGTCATCGTCCCATTGCGCATCCATGCCGTAGCCGCCGGCCTCTCGCGGAGTCACCACCCTCGGATCATTCAGGTCGCTCTCTGCAATCAGCACTAGCTTGCGTCCAAGCGTGGATGACAACACCTCTACTTCGCAGGAGAGCTGCTCCATAAAATGAATCGCCGACCGGTCGACGAACTCATGCACTGCATCCAAACGCAGCCCGTCGAAATGAAAGTCACGCATCCACATCAGCGCGTTGTCGCAGAAGAAACGTCTCACCTCATCGCTGCCTACATCTTCGAAGTTTACCGCCTCGCCCCACGGCGTATGGTGCCTGTCTGTCAGGTACGGTCCAAATCTGCCTGTGTAGTTTCCCACCGGTCCAAAATGGTTGTAAACCACATCCAGCAGAATCGCGAGACCCTGCCGATGACACGCGTCCACTAACCTCTTCAACCCATCAGGTCCGCCATACGTTCCAGCCACGGCAAAGAGCGCAGCCCCGTCATAACCCCATCCATGACAGCCCGGAAACTCCGCAACCGGCATCAACTCCACATGTGTCACGCCAAGCTCGGCCAGATGTTCCAGCCGATCGATAGCCGCATCAAAGGTCCCCACCCGCGTAAACGTTCCGACATGCATCTCGTAGATCACACTGCCCGACAGCAGAGGCCCTTGCCACCGTTCATCGCTCCACGCAAATGCCCGCTGATCGTAAAGCCGCGACGCTCCATGCACTCCGTGCGGCTGCCAAGTCGACCGCGGATCTGGATATGCCGTTGGATCGTCATCCAGTACAAATCCATAATCTGTTCCGGGCCCAGCTTCTTCCACCGGCACGCTCCACCATCCGTGCTCATCCGGCCCGTTCATCGGATACAGCGCATCTCCAATCTTCACCGCGATCTTCCTTACTCGCGGAGCCCACACTGTAAACTCATGCATGGCCGCCACCCCCGGCAGCATCTTCCCTCACCAGTAACGCGACCGGAAACTCTCGCAATAAATCCTCCACCGCTACTTTGCCGCCATTTACCATGCCGTTTGTTAAACGATTGCGCCAACGCCCTTCAGGCAGAGTCACTATGGTTCTGCGCCACGCGCCGGCCATCTTCATCGTCAACCGCGGAACCACCGTAGCCACGCTATCGCCTCTCAGGTACGCAATCACATACTCACTCTTCGTTCCTTCAACCACCAACGGAATGTAAGCCCCTTCTGCCCCAAACACCTCAGGCCGCTCTCGCCGCACCTCAAGCGCGCGATGAATCGTCCACATCTTAGGCAGTCCCTCTTCGGCTCTCGCCATCGCCTGCGCCGCGACGCTTCCATCATCCATCCCCTTCAACTCGCCAAGCAGCCATCTCCGAATCTCATAATTCACAGGCCGCCGATTATCCGGGTCCACAAGGCTCAAGTCCCAAAGCTCCGTCCCCTGGTAAAGATCTGGAACACCAGGCGCCGTATGTTTAATCAGCGTCTGCGCTAGCGAGTTCACGCGCCCCGCTCCCTTCACCTTCTCCACAACCTGTTCCAGTTCCTTCAAAAACGGCTCATGCGCCAGCGTCTTGCCGACAAACAAATGCAGCGCATCTTCAAAGTCCTTGTTGTTCGCCACCCACGTAGTCTGTTGCTTGGCCTCACGCGCTGCCTTCAACATATAGGCCTGTGCACGATCCACTGACAGCGGCCATGCACCAATCAGAGTTTGATAGTACAGATACTCCGTATTCCTGTCCGGCATATCGTCCGTACGAAACTCGCGATTCATTCGCGACCACCGCTGCACGATTGCGCCAAACCGCTGCGGCATCTCCGATAGCACCGCCAGCCGCGCCCGCACGTCATCACTCCGCTTCGTATCGTGCGTCGCCAGCGTCGTCATCGTCACCGGGTGCGTCGCCTGCATCTTTTCGCAGTACGCGTGGAAATCCGCCACGCTCAAACCATCGCGCCCCGGATCGTTGCCTACCTCGTTCAGGCCCGTTTGTCGGTTGTAGCAATAGAACGCCGTGTCCTCCACACCCTTCGCCATCACCGGTCCCGTGAACTGCTGAAACCGCTGCACAAATTCGGTCTCCTGCTTGCCCTTCACCTCCATCGTCAGTACGTCACGAAGAAAGTCGAACAACCCGTTGTCAATGTCCAGGCGTCTTTGTTTCGCGCACTCCGTAGCCTGCACGATATAAGCTCTGTCCTCAAACGTAATCTCTTCGCGATCCGGAACCACATATGTCCGATAGATTGCAAAGCACGCTGCCAGCTCGCGAATCGCGCGCCGCACCTCAGTCTGCGTAAAATCCCGCTGGTTACGGTTGCTTTCGCATATCTCGACAAACAACGACGTCAGCCGGTTCACATCGCTGCCGAGCGCCTCTTGCAGCACATTGATCTTCTTCTCATGCGCGACAGCAGAAAAATCCTCCAGCTGTCCCGCAAAATCCTTACCCAGAAAACCCTTGTAGATGCGGCTCAGCTCAGCCATGCCCTCTGCATCGACAAGAACACCACCAACGGCATTCAAAAAGTCGTACCCCGAAGTTCCCTGTACCGGCCAGTTCTCTCGCGTAAACTCACCCGGCTCCAGAATCTTTTCGCCAACGATCCACGCATCCGGCGCACGATCTCTTAGCCGCTTGAAATACTCCAGCGGATCGCGAAGTCCATCCGGATGATCAACCCTCACCCCATCCAGTACACCGCGCCGCAGCCACTCCAACACCAGCGCATGGGTCTCCTCGAACACATGCTCGCGCTCCACCCTCAGCCCTACCAGCGAGTTCACATCAAAAAACCTGCGAAAGCTCATCTGCTGACCCGACGTCTTCCAGTACGCCAGCCGATAGTTCTGCTGATTCAGAAAATCATCCAGCGCATCAAGATTCGCATTCAACTCACCCAGCGACCGATCGATCGCCTCGCAAACACCTGCCTCCTCCGAACAAGCCCGCTCGAGCAGTTTGTACTGCACAACCTTGTCCCTGTGCCGCGCCAGAATCCTTCTACGGTCGACGTACTCCAGGGCTTCCATCCGCCCAAATGATGATGCGAGAAAGCTCAACGTATCCGACTTCGTATACTCCGCCGCTCGCGCCAGAATTACCGGCAGCGTCTGCGGAGCCACCGGCAACGTCTGCCCCGCAGCTTCCACCTGAAACTTGTTTCCAAGCCTCACCACCTTGATGCCGCCATCCTGCAGCACGTGTCCATACTGATCCGCAAGTATAGGCACCAAAATCTTGTTCCTTAAACGCTCCTCCTGCGGCTGCCAGTCGATATCGAAGAACGACGCATACCGACTCGACGTTCCATTCTCGAGAACATCCCACCAGTACCGATTCTCTTTTCCCAGCGACATATGGTTCGGCACGATATCCAATACCTGCCCCAGCCCGAGCTCCGTCAGACGCGCGCAGAATCGCTCATGCGCCTTCGTACCACCCAGCTCGTCATTCACGCGCTGATGCGAAACCACATCGTACCCGTGCATACTTCCGGGTGCAGCTTGCAGATAGGGCGAGCAGTACACATGGGACACCCCAAGCTCGCGCAAGTAATCACTCACGCCAGCGGCGTCATCGAAAGTAAAATCTTTATGGAGCTGCAGGCGATACGTAGAACTCGGAGTACGCAACATCATTCTCAACCAATCAAAGAAACATAGTTATGGAAGCTCAGCTTCAGTTCAACAATTGATGTTCGTCAGTTGTTGGTTAGAGCCCCATTACCTTGTATTAGGTTGCACACGCCGCTAACCCCCTTAGGAATGTTGACCATATCTTCCTGAATCCGGCTTCCAAATGCCCGCTATCGCAAATGCCGAGTGCACGAGCGCGATGTGCGACAGCGCCTGTGGAAAATTTCCCAGCATCTGTTTTTTTTTCGGATCATATTCCTCTGACAGTAACCCCACATCATTCCGCAACTTCAACAGCCGTTCAAATAACGCAATGGCATCCTCTTTTCGCCCAATCAGCCACAGGTTCGTCACCATCCAGAAACTGCACGCCAGAAAAGTCCCCTCACTGCCCGTGACACCATCATCGGTAGTGCGCGTGTTATAGCGTTCTATTAGGCCATTCCGCATCAAGTGCTTTTCTATCGCTTCCGCCGTTCCGCGAATCCTCGGATCGCTCGCCGGTAGAAATCCCACCAGCACAATTCGCAGACAGGAAGCATCCAGTTGCTTCGACCCATACGACTGAACAAAGCTGTTCAGTTTTTTATCGAAACCCTTCTCGCAAACTTCTTTGTGAATCCGCTTCCGCTCTCTCTTCCAGCGTTCGATGTCTCCACCACCATCAAAGTGTTCGTAGTATCGAATCGCACGATCCAATGCCACCCACGCCATCACCTTTGAGTGCGTGAAGTGCTGCCGACCTCCACGCGTCTCCCATATCCCTTCATCAGGCTCCTTCCACACGTCGCACAGATGATCGACCAGTGAAGACTGCAGCGCCGTAGCCGATACCTGTATGTCATCCTCTGCCCGCGGAGTCCGCAACAGCGCCGCCGCTACCTCTCCAAACACATCAAGCTGAAACTGCCCTGCGGCAGCATTCCCAATTCGCACCGGCGCAGACTGTCGATATCCCGGAAGCCAGTCTGCAACCCATTCCGTTAGTTGCCTCTCACCATCAATCCCATAAATCGATTGAATCTGATCCGGTGCACCTGCAGCCGCTCGCAATAACCACTGCCGCCACGCAATTGCTTCTTCCACATAGCCTGCCTGCATCAGCACCAGCAGCGTGAACGCCGTATCGCGCAACCAGCAATATCGATAGTCCCAATTACGTGTTCCTCCTATCTCCTCCGGCAGCGAGGTGGTCACCGCAGCTACAATTCCTCCTGAAGGTCGATACGTCAAAGCCTTCAGCGTAATCAGCGATCTCTCCACCGCCTCCGCATATGCCCCGCGATACGAACTCCGCCGCGTCCATCTCTTCCAGAATCGCCGTGTCTCCATCAGTGCCTTTTCTGCATTGATTTTTTTCGGCAGTTTCTCCAACGACGACCCATACGTCAGCGTGAATGTCATCCTCTGGCCCTTTGCCAGCGTGAACTCGCTCACTGTCGTCATCCCTTCACCGCGAAGAGACGCCTTCGTCCGCAGTATCACTCTGTCTGGTCCCGCAACTGCCTGCCAGTCCTCACCCTTGCTCGTTACCCACGGAATTGTCCGCCCATAGTCGAAGCGGATCGCCAAATCCATCCGCATCGTTACCCGCCCCCGCACTCCCCGAACAATCCGCACTACATCCGAGTGCATTCCCCTCGGCGGCATGAAGTCGGTCACCTTCACCTCACCCTTAGCCGTTTCAAACGTAGTCTCTACTACCAGCGTCCCTGGCTCATATCGCCTTCGAACCGCCTTAAACTTCGCCTTCGGAGCGATCTTCCAGACCCCATGATCTTGCGTTCCCAGCAGCGCTGCAAAACAGGCTCCTGACGAAAAACTCGGCCAGCAAAGCCAGTCGATCGACCCCTCGCTCGACACCAAAGCCCCCGTCTCACAATCTCCAATCAAGCAATAGTCTTCAATCCTCGCACCATGCAGCTTGCCTTTGCCTCTTCCTTTCGTTTTGACCACGTTGCCTCACTTTCGCCTCTTGAACGGTGCCTGCAACCGTATACCACCTGTACCGCATCTCTCTAAAGAACTCTTCACCCTTGGATGCAAAGACGAACAGAATAAGGAACCTCGCAATCTCGATAACGGCCGCACGGTATTCCCCATGCTCTGCGTCGCACAGTGACGTCTACATTCCGGTTAGCAGTAAACTCACCTCAGTACCACCTCTATCGATACAAACCGAAAGCAGACCGACCCAGTGAAGAAAGCAGGCAGCGCAACAGATCCCCTCTGGTACAAAGACGCCATCATCTATGAGCTCCACGTCCGCACCTTCCAGGACTCCAATGGTGATGGCATCGGCGACTTTCCCGGCCTCATCTCGCGTCTCGACTACCTCCAGGACCTCGGCATTACCTGCCTCTGGCTCCTTCCCTTCTTTCCTTCGCCTCTCCGAGACGACGGCTACGATATCGCCGATTACACCGACGTCAATCCCAGCTACGGCACTATCGACGACTTCCAGAGCTTCCTTGCCGCCGCTCATCAGCGCAACATGCAGGTGCTCATCGAACTCGTCATCAACCACACCTCTGATCAGCACCCTTGGTTCAAAGCCGCCCGCACCGCACCTCCAGGTTCACCCGAGCGCAACTTCTACGTCTGGTCCAACACCGATCAAATCTACAAAGACGCGCCCATCATCTTCTCCGATACTGAAAAATCCAACTGGACCTGGGACGATACCGCGCAGGCCTTCTACTGGCACCGCTTCTTTCATCACCAGCCCGATCTCAACTTCGATAACCCTGCTGTTCTCGATGAAGTTCTTAAGGCCATGCGCTTCTGGCTCGACCTCGGCGTCGATGCCCTTCGCATGGATGCAATCCCTTACCTCGTCGAGCGTGATGGCACTACCTGCGAGAGCCTCCCCGAGACCCACCACATCATCAAAACCATTCGTGCCGCCATTGACGCCGACTACACCAACCGCCTCATCCTCGCCGAAGCCAATCAATGGCCCGTCGACGTTCGTCCCTACTTCGGCGATGGCGACGAGTGCCACATGGCCTTCCACTTCCCCCTCATGCCACGCATCTACATGGCCCTCCGTCAGGAAGATCGCCTTCCCATCACCGACATCATCGCGCAAACTCCACCCATCCCCGAAAACTGTCAATGGGGTCTCTTCCTTCGCAACCACGACGAACTTACTCTCGAGATGGTCACATCCGACGAGCGCGACTACATGTACTTCGCCTACTCAGCCGACCCTCAGATGCGCGTCAACTCCGGCATCCGTCGCCGCCTCGCCCCCTTGCTCGACAACAACCGCCGCCGCATCGAACTTCTGAACTCCCTTCTCCTCAGCTTCCCCGGAACACCGATCCTCTACTACGGTGACGAGATCGGCATGGGCGACAACATCTATCTCGGCGACCGCAACGCCGTCCGCACCCCCATGCAATGGAACTCCGACCGCAACGCCGGCTTCTCCACCGCAGTCCCCGCCCGGCTCTCTTTCCCGGTTATCATGGACCCCATCTGGGGTTACCAGGCCATCAACGTCGAAGGCCAGCTCAGCGATCAGTCCTCGCTCCTCCACTGGACCCGCAACATGATCGCCCTCCGCAAGCTCTTCCAAGTCTTCGGCCGCGGTACCATGGAGTTCCTTAGCCCGGAAAATTGCAAGGTTCTCGCCTACATCCGTCACTACGATCACGAATACGGCGGCGGCCGGGAAACCGTGCTGTGCGTCGCCAATCTCTCCCGCTTCGCCCAGCCCGTCTCGCTCGACCTCTCCGCCTTCGCCGGCATGCAGCCTGTCGAGATGCTCGGCTACGTCTCCTTCCCGCAGATAACGGACCAGCCCTATCCCCTCACCCTTGCCCCCTACTCCTTCTTTTGGCTGGAGTTCCAGTCAGCGGCCCAGGCCGTCCCTGGTGAGACCCCAGTTGAAGAGCAGCTCGACGAGCCAACCCTTGACCAGCTCACCTCCGGAGCAGAATCTCGTCCAATGAACCCTGTAACATTCTGATCCTCCTATGCAGAGTTCACTTTATTGCTGCACACTGACATCAAAATCCGCATCTCATCTCACAGTAGCCAGCTAACATCCGAGCCATCTCTAACCATAAAGCCGAGGAAAGCCCAGACAGCACGATGGCCACAACCCACACCAATATCATCAGCGCCGCAGAAGCCTCTACCCCTGAGCCCGGAGGTCTTCTCGTCAGCCTCACACCTCTTCCTGCCGAAGCATTCGAGGCGACGCTTGCCAACCTGGCCCTGGCCTTTCCTGGCCAAACCGTCCTCGTCGCTACCCCCGACACCGTTCCGCAGCTCTCCTCGGGCGGCCCGCTGCGTCTTCTCCACTACACCCTCGCCAGCCCATCCACCAGTCCCTGGATACTCACCGCCGCCGACTATCTCAACACCTTCAAGCTCGCGCAGGAACACAGCGCCTCCGCCTGCCTTCTTCTCGGCTCTGAATCCCAGTCCTTGCAGCCCGAAGCCATCCGCGCACTTGCCGCAGCCGTTCCCACCGCCGATCTTGCCGTAGCCTGCTACAACCTTGGCCCACGCGAAGGTCTCCTCAACTCCGCTATCTTCTACCCGGTCACTCGTTCTCTCTTCTGCGCCTCGCCCCGCTTTCCTCTTGCCATCGACCTCGGTCTCTCTCCCCGCATGGCAGAGCGACTCGCCATGACTGCACAGCGCTTCACAGCCGTCAGTCAGGATGACGCCCTCATCTGGCCCATCTCCGAAGCCGCCGTCGCCAACTACACCATCACTGAGGTCGACGCCGGAACTCGCACCTTTCAGCAACCCTCCGACGATCTCAATACAATCCTCACCCAGATCGCAGGCTCTCTCTTTAGCGACGTAGACGCAAAAGCCGTCTACTGGCAGCGTGCCCGTACTCTTCAGCCCTTTCGCAAAGCCTCCACCGGCGCTGTATCCAGTACCACGCTTGCCGATATCACTCCCATGCTCGAGACCTTTCGTCTCGCCTACACCAACCTCCACGAAATCTGGTCTCTCGTCCTTCCACCCAACTCGCTGCTCGGCCTCAAGCGCCTCTCCATCATGACCCCCGAAAACTTCCGTATGCCCGATGCTCTCTGGACACGCATCGTCTACGACTTCATCCTTGCCTACCGCCTGCGCACCATCAATCGCGGTCACCTCCTTGGCGCACTCACCCCGCTCTATCTCGCCTGGGTTGCCTCTCATCTCATTCTCGTCAATAGCGGCACCGCCCCCGAGACACATATCCAGCAACTCGCAGCGGCTTTTGAGAATGACAAACCCTATCTCGTATCACGCTGGCGCTGGCCCGATCGTTTCAACCCATAGCCGCCTGAACTCAAACGCCAGGAAAAGCTGGCATCGACAAAGGAAGCTCGAAGAGAAGAAGCAAAACCAAAACCCGAAAGCATCGCTCAACTCTCAAAGCTTTCCCAGGAGACCAACCCTATGTGGCAACAAATCGAACTCGCTCTTACCCAGTCAGCCCATCGAGTGCTCTTTCAGCTCGCCAGTTTTCTTCCCGGCCTCCTTGCGCTGCTCCTCGCCGTCATCGTCTTTGCTTCTTTCGGAGCTCTTCTCGCTGCTCTTCTTCGCCGCGTCCTCGTCTCCATTAAATTCGATGAGCGACTCTCCCACAACTCCATCGCAGCCATCAGCGACTGGGCTCCCTCACACAGCCCCTCGCTTCTACTAACTCGAGCTGTCTTCTGGGCCTTCATCGTGATCGGCTGCCTCATCGGCATCTCTGCCTTCGACGCCTCGTACTCCAGTAACTCGCAGGTCGAATTCTTCCTGGTCCCTTACCTCACCCACTCCGTTGGCGCCATCATCCTCCTCATCTTCGGAAACATCGTCGCCCGTTTCCTCGCGCGCTCCGTGCTCATCGGCGCCGTCAATGCCAAACTCCAGTACGCCCGTTTCCTCTCTCTCGGCGTCAAATGGCTCGTCCAGGTCCTCACCGCTGCCATGATCCTCGACCACCTCGAGATCGGCGGCACCGTAGTCGATCTCGCCTTCGGCATCCTCTTCGGCGGCATCGTACTCACTCTCGCCCTGGCCATCGGTATGGGTTTCCGCGACATCGTCAGCCGTTCCCTGGAACGCAACGTGGACCGCATCCCCACCCTCGACCCTCTCCCCGGAGACCCTGACTACAAATCCCCCACCGAACCCCTGCGCCACTTCTAGGCACAACCCACAAACTCATCGAGACAACCTGTTTTCCTCTCGATCAGCCTCAGAAGTGTCATCCTGAGCGAGCGAAGCGAGTCGAACGACCTGCCGTTGCGTTTGTTGTTGCCTGTCCCTTTGTTTGTCATCCCGTAGGGATCTGCTTCTCGCCTTTGCCGTTGTCCGTTCTTCATCGACCCACCACAGAAAAAACGTCATCTCGACCGAAGCTGCTCACGGTCTCATCGTGAGCAGCGTAGTGGAGAGATCCCTGTATTTCGCCGTTACCAGAGAACATCAATAAGCATCGCCGGAAAGCAGTGTCCGTTGGCTGCGCTGATAGAACCCAAACACCGCCACCCCAATGAACCCAACCAGCGGCACAACATAACCCAACGCCAGGCTCCCCGTCTGCCGCGCAATCAAACCCAGTACTGGAGGAAAGACTGCCCCGCCAACGATCGCCATCACCAGCAATGATCCGCCGATCTTCGTATTCCGCCCAAGCCCCTTCAGCCCCAGCGCAAAGATCGTCGGAAACATAATCGACAGAAAAAACCCACTGGCCACCACAGCCCACGCGCCAACAAGTCCCGGTTTCATCACCACAACCAGCATCAGCAGAGCATTCAGCACACCATAGACACCCAGCATCAAGCTAGGCCGCACAAATCGCATCAGCGGCGTCGAAACGAATCTCCCCAGCGCAAGCGCAATCAACGTACACAGCAGATACAGCGCCGCTGTCCGTTCACTCACCGCCGTGTACTGCTTCATATACGGAATCAAACTGCTCCACGATGAGATCTGCGCCCCCACATTGCAGAAGTTCGCCGCCACCGCAATCCATATCGCCGGAATCCGCAGCAACTCCCCAAAACTTCCATGGTCTTCGCCCGCGCCTTCATGCTCTGCCTGCATCACCGGAAACGTAGTCCGCGAAAGAATCAGCGCACACAGCAACACCACCGCACCAAACGTCAGGTACGTCGGCACCACCCGCATAATCTCTCCATGCAGATAAGCATGGTACGTCCCCGCCTGCTTCATCGCCTCAATCTGCGCCGAATTCGGCTCCACACCCGAGAAGATAAAGTAAGTCCCAATCAGCACTCCCGTAATCGTTCCCGGAGGATTGAACGACTGCGAAAAATTCAGCCGCTGTTCCGACGTCACCGGATCGCCAAACTGCGCAATAAACGGATTCGCCGCCGTCTCCAGAATCGAAGCCCCGCTTCCAACTGTGAACAGCGCAATCAGAAACAGCGCATACTTTCCGCTCACCGCCGCCGGCCAGAACAAAACCATTCCTGCGCCAAACAGCAGCAACCCCGTAACCATCCCGGCCTTGTATCCCCACTTACGCATCAGCAGCGCCGCCGGAATCGCCATGCAGAAGTACCCAAAAAAATTTGCCGTCTGCACCAGTTGCGCGCTGAACTGCGACAGCTCAAACGACTTCTTGAACTGCTGCACCAAAATATCCGTCAGGTTGTTCGACATGCCCCACAGAAAAAACAGCACCGTCACCAGCACAAATGGCAACAAATGTCCCACCGGAAACACGGGATGCTTCTTCCCCGCTTCAGCCTTCACACTCCCGCCAACCGTTGTCGAAACCTGCATGAGCCCAAACCTCTCTCTTTCAGCGATGGATCATCCTAACCGCTTCTACTAATCCTTGTCGCCGTCCCTAAAGTCCATAAACCTCAACCGCCGTCCCCCCAAACAAAGCCTCTCGCTCGCTCTCACTGAACCGCGCAAAGTATTCGCCCATCACCTCGAACCATCGTTCATACTCACTCGCTACCAGGCACACTGGCCAGTCCGACCCCACCATCATCCGCTCCACCCCAAACGCCTCCACCACCGTATCCAGATAAGGCCGCAGCCCGTCCAGCGTCCACGCACCCCAATCTGCCTCCGTCACCATCCCCGACACCTTGCACCACACATTCTCGCGCTCACCCAGTTCCCTCACCCGCGAAGCCCACGGCTCCATCACTCCCTCGCGAATCAGCGGCTTCGCCACATGGTCCAGCACAAACACCTGCTCCGGATGCTCATCCACAAACTCGATCGTCTGCGGAAGATGCCTCTCATAAATCAAAATGTCGTACACCAACCCACTTCCCAACATCGACCGAAGCCCCGAGTTGAAATCCTCGCGCAAAATATAGTTCTCGTCCTTCTCCCCCTGAATCACATGCCGCAGTCCCTTCAACTTCGGCCTACGCTCAAACTCCTCCATCACTCCGGGAAACTCCTCACCTGCAATAGGCGCCCACCCCACCACCCCACGAATCGCGGAGCACTCCTCCGCCACATCCAGCAGCCACCGCGTCTCCTCCATCGTCTGCCGAGCCTGCACCACCACCGACCCATCCACACCAGCCGAAGCCATCACAACCGTCAGATCCTTCGTCAAAAAATCTCGCCGCAACATCCCCATAGACTCATCAATCCACCCATACTCTTCCGCCGAGTATCGCCACAGATGATGATGCGCATCAATCCTCTCCGCCACTCAACCCCCTAATCACATCATCCAAAGCCTACCCCACAACACCACAACCACGTCACACTCCGCAACATTCACAATCTTCCTCTTCCATCCAAACCCGCACTGGCATACTATTGCGGCGAGCGGATATCCAGTAGCTCACGACCGCAGCAGTTCGCTGACACAGTAGCCGTACTCGCCGTCTCCTGTACCTCATCCCCGATCGGAGAACTCTTTTATGGCGCCCAGAAAATCTACCTCGTCCCTACCCACCACCATCAGCCGCACCGTCCTTCCAGGCAGCGAGAAACACCCGCTCCAGACAACCGTTGAAAAACCTGCGCCTCACGCGAAAAAAATCATCGTCTCCGTCGTCGTCCGCCGCAAAAATCCCCTCGACATTAAACTTGGTAAGCAACGTCTCACCCACGCCGAATATCGCAAAAGCCACGGCGCCGATCCTGAATCCGTAGCCCTCGTCCGCAAGTTCGCCCGGCAGTTCCGCCTCAAAGTCGAAGCCGACACTCCCGGCCCCGAACGCCGCACCATCAAGCTCTCGGGAACCATAGCCGACATGCAGAAGGCCTTCGGCACCGCCCTCATGCATAAAACCATCGACGGCGTTACCTACCGCGTTCGCGAAGGCAGCATCGATCTTCCGTCCGATCTCATCGGCCACGTTGTCGCCGTTCTCGGTCTCGACAACCGTCCCCAGGCCCGTTCCCACTTTCGCATCAAAGGTCAGACGGGCGATACTGCAGCCCGCCGAGCCAAAGGAAAAGGATTCGCCAGACCCCACGCCGGCAGCGTCTCCTATACGCCAATCCAGATCGCGCAGCTCTACGGATTCCCCGCAGGCTCCAACGCAAACGACCAAACCATCGGCATCATCGAGCTCGGCGGCGGCTACCGCACCGCCGACATCAGCGCCTACTTCAAAGCTCTCGGCCAGCCGGTCCCGCGGGTCACCACCGTCTCCGTAGACGGCGCCAAGAACGCCCCCACCAACGCCAACAGCGCCGATGGCGAGGTCATGCTCGACATCGAAGTAGCCGCCGCAGTCGCACCAGGCGCGAAGATCGTCGTATACTTTGCTCCCAATACCGACCAGGGTTTCATCGACGCCGTCGCCACCGCAGTCCACGACACCACCAACAAGCCCAGCGTCATCTCCATCAGTTGGGGCAACGCAGAATCCAACTGGACCACGCAATCCCTCAACGCCCTCGACGCCGCCTGCCAGTCTGCCGCAGCCCTCGGCATCACCATCACCGTTGCCACCGGCGATGAAGGCTCAACCGACGGCGAAACCGACGGCCAGAACCATGCCGACTTCCCCGCCTCCAGCCCTCACGTGCTCGCCTGCGGAGGGACCAACCTTCAAGGCAGCGGTTCCACCATCACCTCCGAAACCGCATGGAACGCCCTTCCCAGTGGAGGAGCAACCGGAGGCGGCGTCAGCAACTTCTTCCCTCTGCCGACCTGGCAGGCGAACGCTGGCGTTCCCGCCCCCGTCAACCCCGCCGGTGGCCGTGGCGTCCCCGACGTCTCCGGCAACGCAGACCCTGCCTCCGGCTACCAGATTCGCATTGATGGCGCCGACTATGTCATCGGAGGCACCAGCGCCGTGGCTCCCCTCTGGGCCGGACTCATCGCACTTGCAAATCAACAGAACGGCAAATCTGCCGGCTTCATTCAGCCTGCCATCTACGCTGCCCGGGGAGCGTCCGCCTTCAACGACATCACAAAAGGAACCAACTACACCGGCACACCCGTAGGCTTCAAGGCTGGCCCCGGTTGGGATGCCTGCACTGGCCTCGGTTCCCCCATAGCAACAAAAGTTATCACCACCATCAATCCCCCTGCCGCCCCCGGCAAAAAGAAGAAAAAGAAGAAGAAAGCAGCCGCCAAATCCACCGGCAAAAAGAAATCGTCCATCATCAGGCGCAAGCAGTGATCACACTACGTACCTGACCTGAGACGAAATTCGTTCTATCCTTGTCCAACATCGACATGACTAACCCTCATCAGATCGTTGGCACATCCCCCTTACGCAAAGAAGGCGCGGCAAAGGTCCTGGGCCGCGCCTTGTACACCGACGACATCACCCTCCCCGGCATGTGGTTCGGAGCCACAGTCCGCAGCACTATCCCCCGTGGCCGCATCACCTCCATCACCTTCGACCCCTCCATCCCCTGGCACGAGTTCACCATCGTCACCGCCGCCGACATCCCCGGCGAAAACACCGTCGTCCACCTCACCAAAGACCACCCCTGCCTCGCCTCCACCCACGTCAACCACGACTCTGAGCCCATCCTCCTCCTCGCCCACTCCAACCGCGCCGTCCTCCCCGCCGCCGTCGCCGCCGTCCACATCACCTACCAGGAACTCCCCGCCATCTACACCATCGAAGACTCCGAGCAACAAAAGGAAATCATCTGGGGCAAAGACAACACCTTCAAAACGTACCTGATGCAGAAGAACCAACAACCCATCCCCGAAGAAATCTGGCAGCAAGCCGACTTCATCGTCGAAGGCGAGTACCGCACCGGAGCACAAGAGCAGCTCTACATCGAAAACAACGGCGTCATCGCCGAATACGACCCCGAAACCGGCATAACGGTAAGAGGCTCCATGCAGTGCCCCTTCTACCTCGTCCACGCCCTCGAGCTAGTCTTCAACCTCCCAGCCGAAAAATGCCGCGTCATCCAGGTCGAAACCGGCGGAGCCTTCGGCGGCAAAGAAGACTTCCCCTCCGTCATCGGCAGCCACGCCGCGCTCCTCGCCATGAAGTCCGGCCACCCCGTAAAGATCTGCTACGACCGCGCGGAAGACATGGCCGCCACCACCAAGCGCCACCCCTCCCGCTCCCGCCACCGCACCGCCGTCAGCAAAGACGGCAAACTTCTCGCCGGCGAAATCGAAATCGCACTCGACGGCGGAGCCTACGCCACACTCTCCCCCGTAGTCCTCTCCCGCGCCACCATCCACGCCCCCGGCCCCTACCATTGGCCGCACCTCACCATCCGCTCCAAAGCCATGGCCACCAACATCCCGCCCCACGGAGCTTTCCGCGGCTTCGGCGCCCCGCAAAGCATCTTCGCCCTCGAGCGCCACATGGACAGAATCGCCCGCACCATCGGCCTCACCCCCGAAGAGTTCCGCCGCCGCAACTTCCTCTCCACCGGCGACCGCACCGCCACCGGCCAACTCCTCTCCGACCCCGTAAACATGCAGGCGCTCCTAACCCGCGCCCTCACCGAATCCAACTACCACGCCAAGCGCGCCCGGTTCGACGTCGAAAACCCCACCAGCACCATCAAGCGCGGCATAGGCTTCGCCTCCTTCTTCCACGGCGCAGGTTTCACCGGCTCCGGCGAGCGCCGCCTCGCCTCCGAAGTCGCAATGGACATCACACCCGAAGGCCAACCCCGCCTCCTCGTCTCCTCCACCGAGTTCGGCCAGGGCACCAACACCATCCTCTGCCAGGTCGCCGCCGATGCCCTCGCGCTCCCCTACGAAGAAGTCCTTATCGCCCCACCCGACACCGCCCGCGTCCCTAACTCCGGCCCCACCGTAGCCAGCCGCACCGCCATGATCGTCGGCAAGCTAGTCGAACGCGCCTCCCTCCAGCTCCTCGAAAGGCTCCGCAGCGAAGCCGCACTCCCCACCCCGCACACCCCCGACGACTTCCACCAAGCCGCTCAACGCTACCTCAACCAACTCGGCAACCTCGAAGTCTGCGTCCGTTACGAAGCGCCCACCAACATCTTCTGGGACGACGAAACCTACAGCGGCGACGCCTACCCCGCCTACGCCTGGGCCGTCTACGTCGCCGAGGTCGCCATCGACACCACCACCTACACCGCGCAAGTCACCGACTTCCACGCCCTGCAGGAAGTCGGCAAAGTCATCCACCCCATCCTCGCTGCCGGCCAGATCGAAGGCGGCGTCGCTCAGGGTATTGGCTATGCTCTCTACGAAAAGTGCATCTGGCAAAACGGCCACCTTGCCAACAACCAGATGACCAACTACATCATGCCCACCAGCACCGACATCCCACCCATCCACGTCCACTTCGAAGAAACCCCCAGCCCCCACGGCCCCGGCGGTGCCAAAGGCATCGGCGAGCTCCCCATGGACGGCCCCGCCCCCGCCATTCTCAACGCCATCGAGCACGCCACCAGCATCTCCTTCACCGAGATCCCCCTCCTCCCCGAAGACATCTTCGAGCGCATGACTGCAACGCCCGCATCCGGCACCGAATCCCTCAACCCCACCATCGCCGGCCCCATCTTTAGCGAGACAAATGCATGACTCTAGCGTACCGAACTCAACTCGCTGAACTGAAGAACTTAGAGATGCCGGCCACCACGAGTTCATACAATCCAGCCACGATCAACGCGGCTATCACAACGCTCAAGACAGCAACGATTTCAGGTTTTGGATGGGCTATTACGCGATCAAAGCGCATGCCCTCCCAATCGAGAAAGGCAGCGCGACCCAATCCGATCCATTTCAAATGATCGTGATACATGTAAAGCCCAAATAGAGCTCCAAAAATTGCAGCCGTTACAGTTCTTGCAACTAGTTTTATATACATAGGAAGCACTCTATCAAGGATGTCTCTCCGAGATTTCATATGACACAAATCCATCTCACCATCAACGGCCACAAACAAACCATCGAAATCCCACCGATGAAGCGCCTCCTCGACGTCCTCCGCGAAGATCTTCACCTCACTGGCACAAAGGAAGGCTGTGGCGAAGGCGAGTGCGGAGCCTGTGCCATCCTCCTCAACGGCGACCTGGTCAACTCTTGCCTGGTCCCCGTTCTGCAAGCCGAAGGCGCACAAATCAACACCATCGAAGGCATAGCCATCGACGAAAAACTCCACCCCATCCAGCAATGCTTCCTCGAAAACGGCGGGGCACAGTGCGGAATCTGCACCCCAGGCATGATCCTCGCCACCCACCATCTCCTACAAAAGAATCCGCAACCAACACTGTTACAAATACAAGAAGGCCTCAACGGAAACCTTTGCCGCTGCACCGGCTACACCCGCATCTTCGCCGCCGTCCAGGCCGCCGCAAAAATTACCTCACCCGCTTCGTAAGTTTTGCAGTGCAGTTTGTTTCTTCAATTGTTGCCGTCGCAGTTGCAGTTGCAGTTGTTTTTGCTTGTCATTCTGAGCGAAGCGAAGAACCTCCGCATTTCGCCCGTAGCGCTACGAACAAAAAGGGAATCACCAACCAATGCGCTCAAACCCAACCCAATACGACCTCATCGCCCCCACCACTCTCGACGCCGCCCTGCAGATCCTCGCCAGCTCCCCAGAAAACTACACCCCCATCGCCGGCGGCACTGAGCTCATGGTCGCCCTCGGCGCCGGCCGCCTCCAATCCCACAAGCTCATCTCCCTCTGGAACCTCGAAGAGCTCCGCTTCACCGAAGAGACCACCGACGCCATCATCATCGGCTCGGCCTCCACCTTCACCGACATCCGCCACAACCCTGCCATCGCCAAACATCTCCCGCTTTTAACCCAGGCCGCCAGCTGGACCGGCAGCATCGCCAACCAAAACCGCGCCACCATCGGTGGCAACATCGTCAACGCCAGCCCCGCCGCCGACACCCCACCCGCCCTCCTCGTCTACGACGCCGAAGTCACACTAGTCTCCTCCGAAGGCGAACGCACCATCCCCTACCGAGACTTCCACCTCTCCTACAAAAAAACCGCTCTCGCACCCGGAGAACTCCTCCACAGCATCACAATATTATGTAACTTTGTCGATTACAAAACCTACATCCGCAAAGTAGGAACCCGAAACGCACAAGCTATCTCGAAGACAGCCCTCGCCGCCATCGCCACCAAATCCAACAACATCATCCAAGACATCCGAATCGCCGCCGCCAGCCTCCGCGAAGTTCCCGCCCGTCTCTACGCCACCGAGCAATCCCTCCTCAACCAACCCATCAATCCCGAGACCATCGCCACAGCCCGTACCACCCTCATCAACGAATCAAAACCCATCGACGACATCCGCAGCACAGCCAAATACCGCACCGCCATCGCCGCCAACCTCCTCGAAGAATTCCTCCGCTCCCTCTAGCTTTGTTGTTCTTTCCAACCATCCACTAAAAAGAAAGGGTGCCCCGTTCATGCCGCAGTCTCATCGCGCCATGAACGGGAAAGTAAACGTCAATCAGCCAGCTCGTGCTGTTGTCGTTAGTTTTGTTCTTTGCTTGTCACCCGTAGGGGTCTGCTTCTTGGATTTTGCTGCACCACTGTGAAACGAATTTGAAGCACACGCCAAAATAAAACCGCACTACCCAAACAACTCCCGCACCTGCTCCAAATCCCCCCGCGTATCCAAATCCAACTCCCCACCCTCCAACTCCACAAACCCCGCCCCCACCAACAACTCCCGAGCCCCCTTATCCCCCCGGAGCTCCATCAAATCCCCAAACACTCCAGCAGGAAAGAAAGCAGGAATCCCATTCCTCCCCGCATACCGCGAAGCCTTCACCTCATCTCCCACCATCAACCGAGACAAATGCCCCACCGTCACCGCCGGCTGATCGCAAGTCATCAACACCACACCTTCAACATCCTCTAGTATCCCCATCCCAAGCCGAATCGAAGAGGCCATCCCTTCCTCCCAACCCTCATTCACCAGAACTCGTGCATCACCCATCGAGCATTGTGAACGAATCATCTCAGCTCCAGCACCCAGCACCACCACCACCGGCGCGCACCCAGCCTCACAAGCCACCCTCACCGCCCGCTCCAGCAAATTCTCCCCACCCAACCGCACAAGCTGCTTCGGCTCACCCAGCCGCGAAGAACTCCCAGCCGCCAGCACCACAGCAGCGACGCTCACAGCGCACACTGCGCCTGCAGATACCGCGAAGCCCCACCCTCACTCACATGCCTCGCCACATCCTCCGCACTCAGCCTTCGCGAAGCCCCCAGCTTCCCCATACAAACAGCATGCGCCTCCGCCACCACCGCCAGAGCAATCGCTTCCGGACCATCGCCACCAAGGTCCAGTCCCACCGGCGCGTAAATCCTCTCGCAACACTTCGCCACATCTTCACCAATCTTCACCGCCGCCTCGCTCACCAGCAGCGAGCTCCGATGCCTCGCCCCCAGCACCCCCAGGTACCGCGGCCCTACCGGCAACAACGCAGCCAGCATCTCGCGATCCTGTTCATAACTATGTGTCATCACCACCACAGCATCCGCTGCTCGAACACCCAACGCAGTAACACCCTCCGCTCCCAAAGCCACCACTCTATCCGCCTCGGCGAACCGCTCCCGCCGAGCCAGTTGTCCCCGCCCATCCGCCACCGTCACATCCCAACCCAGCAGCGCCGCCATACTCACCACCGGCTTCGCATCATCCCCCGCTCCCAGCACAAACAATCGTTGCGGAGCTCGAATCTCCTCCACAAACCTTCCCTCATACTCTTCTCCAGCGCGAAGCCCAGCCGCACAAGCCAGCTTCTTCTCACCCAATCCTTCACTCGCAAACACCACCACCCCATCGCGCAGCACCACGCGCCGCAAACCCTTCCCATCTCCCGGCAGATAGTTCACCACCACAGAATCCGTGCCCCCAAGCGCAGCCTCCATCGCATCCATCAACGCCTTGCACTCCGGAGTATCGACCGGCTCCAGCAACAGATCCACCACCCCACCGCACCCAAGCCCAAACGGAACCTCTGCCGTGTCATCGAACATCGTCGAGTAGCGCTCCACCACCGCGCCCGCCCGCACCATCCACCCCGCCTTGCGGATCACCTCAGCCTCAAGACATCCCCCACTGATCGTTCCCGCATAAACCCCATCCGCCCCCAGCAATAGCCGTGCCCCCGGCTGCCGATAGCTCGACCCCACAGCCCGCACCAGCGTAACTAGCACCGAGGCTCCGCCCCGTTGCCAAAGCCGAACGATCTGCCTGCGCTCCATCATGACAAAAGCTTAGATGATTTCGCCCGCATCGAGAGTCCCCAAAACCCAACGCAAAAATACTTTGCCAAACTGCGTAATCCACAGCCCCTGAAAATCGCCCGTCAGTAATCCACCTTTGCCACGCAATTCACCACGCCTTGTCCACCCAGAAACCACGTTCTACACACCATTTTCCCAGAAAACCCCAACTAAAAAGCACATTCCCGCTGCTAACTTTTTTCCGAAAAAGTATGAATCCCACACTCCAGTTTTTTCCCGCCCCAGCGTCCACTCCTAGGGTCAGCCCCCGCCTCAGGAATCGCTGTACAAGGCTCACACCCAATACTCGTATACCCACGGTCGTACAACTCCAGCCTTGGAATCCCCTCTGTCTCCGCATACTTAGCCACTCGCGCCCAATCCCAGTCCGCCAGCACGCTCACCTTCTTCATCTTCTTTCCCGTCGGCGTCGTGTGATCCTCTACCTTCTTCAACCCCGCCCGCGTAGGCGACTGCTCCCGCCGTAACCCCGTGAACCACCAGGAGTAAGGCTCCAGCGACCGCATCAGCGGCTCTACCTTCCTCACCCTGCAGCACTCCGCAGGCTGCACAATATGCAGCTTCCCAAACTGTCCCTCAAACTCCGGAACAGTCGTAGATGGCGTTGCATTCACTAGGTTTAGCCCCCACTCCTCCACCATCCGATCGCGATAAGCAATCAGCTCCTTAAAGTGATACCCCGTCTCCAGAAAGATCACCGGCACCCCCGCCAAACGCCGCCGAAGCATATGCAACACCACCATATCCTCCGTCTGAAAGCTGCTCGTAAAGCAAACAGAATCAACAGCAGCGTCGCCCAAAACCCACTCCACCAGCGCCTCTGCACCCATCACTTCATAATCGACCGCCGCCTCCACGACACTCATTCCGTCACCCCCGCCAAACGCATAACCTCATCCTCATCGATCACCACCCCACCCTCCGCAAACGCTTCAATTCCCGCCAGAACCGAAGGTTTCAGCGTTCTCGCTGTCACCGCCACCACTCCGGCCAACTGCAACGCTCTCACCACCCCAACCAGCGAATCCTCAGCAATCAGATCATCATCCACCACCACAGCCCGCTCCCCACGAGCCTGCAATACACCTCTAACTCTCTCTGCCAGTTCAACTTGTCCCGATGCCACAATCAGTACAGCTCGTCGCTCTTCTTCAACCGAACTCTCCACCGCCGCAACGATCATCCCCGCGCCAACCGTGGCATTCGTCACACCATCAATCAGAATCAGCGCGCCAGTCCACCGGTTATCCCTGTAAGCATCGAAGAACAAAGGCAGATTCGTCTCAAACTCCACCTCCGCAATCTCATTCATTTCCAACCGATCTGTCGCTCCATGCTCCAGCGAATTCACATCCACCCGATACCGAATCGCCCGCACGGTAGCCCGAACCGTCCTCGTCGTATGCTTCGCCACATACGTCCGCCCCACCACCAGCGGCTGCTCGTGCATCCACACAACCATCGCTCGAAATCGTCTGCTAACCTCTGGTTGTTCAGCAACTTCCGAAACCGCAACTAGCATCTCCCCCCGGCTCAAATCGATCTCATCCTCAAGCTCCACCGTGACACTCTGCGGATAAGCCGCAGCAGCAAGATTGCCATCGTAAGTCACGATGCGACTCACCACACTCTCTTTACGCGAAGGCAACGCCATCACCCGATCACCAGCCCGCAAAACCCCGCGCGCAACCTGTCCCGCAAAACCACGAAAGTTTCCATCCGGCCTCAACACCAGTTGCACCGGAAACCGCATCGGCCCATCCGCCTCATCCACCCGCAACGGGACCGTCTCCAGATACTCCAGCAGCGTTGGCCCTTCATACCAGGGCATCGCCGCACTAGGCGTAACAACGTTGTCCCCCTCCAGCGCGCTCACCGGAATCACCGTCACACTCTTCAACCCGAGCCGCGACGCCAACGCCACAAACTCCCCGCGAATCGCAGCAAAACTCTCCTCCGAATACCCCACCAGGTCCATCTTGTTCACCGCCGCCACCACATGCGGAATCCCCAACAGCGAAGCAATATACGTATGCCGTCGCGACTGCGGCAGCAGCCCACCCTGCTTCAAAAACGCCTTCGCATCGATCAACACAATAGCCACATCCGCCGTCGAAGCACCCGTAGCCATGTTGCGGGTGTACTGCTCATGCCCCGGCGTATCCGCAATGATGAACTTACGTCGTGCCGTAGAAAAATACCGATAAGCCACATCAATCGTGATGCCCTGTTCGCGCTCCGCCTTCAATCCGTCCGTCAGCAGCGAAAAATCAACATGCCCATTCGCAGCCCGGTTCACGCGGCTCTTCTTAACCGCCGCCAGCTGGTCTTCATAAACACTCTTCGTATCATGCAGCAGCCGCCCAATCAGCGTGCTCTTCCCATCGTCGACGCTGCCTGCAGTTGTAAACCTCAGCATCTCCTGCCTCAGATGCGCGTCCAGAAACTCCTCAAATCTGATCGCTTCCTCAACCATTAGAAGTAGCCCTCCCGCTTCTTCACTTCCATTGAGCCCTCTTCATCGTGGTCGATCGCGCGATTCTCTCGCTCGCTTCGGCGAAATGTCATCAGCTCTTCAATAATCTTCGGCAGCGTATCCGCTTCACTTCTCATGGCCCCTGTGCAAGGCAAGCATCCCAGCGAGCGCATCCGCACCTTCACCGTCTGCACCGTCTCACCTGGCAGCAGCTTCATGCTGTCGTGCACCAGCGTCATCGCTCCGCTCCGCATCACCAGAGGACGTTCCTTCGCAAAGTACAGCGGCACGATCGGGATCTTTTCCGCATACAGGTACAGCCAGATATCCAACTCCGTCCAATTTGATAGCGGAAACACCCGTATACTCTCGCCCTTTCTCAATCGCGAGTTATACAAACTCCAAAGCTCTGGCCGCTGATTCTTCGGGTCCCATTGCCCCGCAGTGTCACGAAAGCTGTAAACCCGTTCCTTGGCTCTGCTTTTCTCCTCGTCTCGCCGCGCCCCGCCAAACGCCGCATCGAAGCCACCCTCTTCCAGCGCATCCAGCAAGCTTCGTGTCTTCAGCAGGCCGCAACAGTTCTGCGTTCCCAGCGTGTAAGGATTCGCCCCCGCCGCGATTGCCTCCTCATTGCGATGCACAATCAGATCTGCCCCAATCTCCTTGGCATACGCATCGCGAAACGAGATCATCTCGGGAAACTTGTAGCTCGTATCGACATGCAGTAGAGGAAACGGAATCTTCCCCGGATAGAACGCTTTCTGCGCCAGCCGCAGCATCACCGACGAGTCTTTCCCAATCGAATACAGCATCACCGGTCTAGCGAACTCAGCCACTGCTTCACGCAGTATCGAGATGCTCTCCGCCTCAAGAGCTTGCAGATGGTTCAATCGGGCTGGCTGGCTTACCGCTATTTGATCCAAAGCAATCATCAGAATTATCCGTTCAGAGAAGGAAATCTACCGGCAGCTGCAGATCGCAAACTTCCGAAAACTTATAGGAATGTGCAGAAAAGGAAGGAAGATGATCCGTTAGCGGGGACAGCGCCGGAGAGTATTCCTCCAGCAACAACACGCGCGCTCAATCGAAAACATCATGTTCTAAAGTATAGGACCGGCCGACAGCCTCCGCAACCCAATAGCCGGAGCCCTGCTCCAAATTCCTCCCGGCACAAACCAGCCACCTTGAGTTAATATCTGCTAAACTAATCAAGTCGATGCAGCGATCCAGCAAGCCCACCCAAGGTGCTTGAGCCACACGGAAAGCTCATCTCCGTCGACATCTCACCGCAGCAAATTTTCGGGGCGTAGCGCAGTCTGGTAGCGCACCTGGTTCGGGACCAGGGGGTCGGAGGTTCGAATCCTCTCGCCCCGACCATTTATTTCCAATCACAGGCTTTTGGGCCGACACAGAATTGGAAGTTTCCAAAAAGACGGAACCCAGAATGGGATCGCTCTGTCAGGCTCCATGGAAAACGCACGAGGGTCAGCTCTTTTAGCTGCTAACTAATCCATTAGTTGTCCGTCTCAAACCACAGAGCTTTTGTTGACCGGGATTCAGCCCTTATGCCGCCGAAGAAGTCCATCACACTGACGGAAGCCGAATTGCGACTCATGAAGATTCTCTGGCAGCGTGGAGAATCCCTGGTCGGAGATCTGGTCGCCGCTATGCCACCGGCCACCGCTCTCGCTTACAACTCCGTACTGACGACGATCCGGGTATTGGAACAAAAGGGTTACGTCCGCCATCGTCAGGAGGGTCGGGCCTATCTTTACAGTCCATGCGTTGCCGAACACGAAGCCAGCCAGTTTGAAATTCGCCACACGATGCAGCGCTTCTTTGGCAACTCCCGGGAGCGGCTCCTGCTTTCTCTTCTTGGAGACGATGACGTAACGCCGGAAGAGCTCCGACGTCTCAAAGAGACGATTGCCCGAGCATCAGATGATCGCGTAGGAGAGCCCTGAGCCCTATGGAGCCAACTGCAATCCTATCGCTTGAGAATCTGTCGCAAATTGCCGCAAGTTCCCTTTTTTCCGGTATCTGGCAGGGTGTCCTATTGGCTGTCGGTGTTGGTCTCTCTCTACGCTTCGTTCCAAAATTGACAGCGACCATTCGCTTCGCCATTTGGACCACTCTTTTTCTTGTTCTCGCTCTTCTTCCATTTCTAAACGTCTTCTCCAGCACACCGACCCAAACCCTTGGCGCCCGCAGTTCCGTTGTCCAATTAGACATTCGCTGGAGCTTTGCAATTGCAGCCTTATGGGCGCTGTTCTCGCTCATTCGCGCGGTAAAACTGACGATTAGTGCCTTTCGGCTGCGTCAGCTTTGGAAAAGAGCAACGCCAGTTGCGATAGATCCAGATTGGAATATGCTGCTCACCGATGGCTCGCGAATCGCGCAGCTCTGCACTTCAGCCGAGCTCGACCGCCCCAGCGTGATCGGTTTCTTCTCACCTCGTATTCTCATTCCAACGTGGCTCTTCGAAAAGCTCACTCCGTCCGAGCTCAGACAGATCGTGCTTCACGAAATGGAACACCTTCGCCGGGCAGACGATTGGATTAACCTGATCCAGAAACTGGCTCTTGTTTTCTTCCCCATAAACCCAGCGCTGATCTGGATAGAGAAACGTCTCTGCTTCGAACGCGAGATAGCGTGCGACGATGCCGTTCTTCGGCTCACTAAGGCTCCCAAAGCTTACGCAACCTGCCTCACCAGCCTTGCGGAACACACGCTCGACCATCGCACCATGTCTCTTTCGCTCGGAGCATGGGAGAAGCAATCCGAACTATCGCGCCGGGTGCACAATATCCTGCGTCACGCAGAAGGAATGAGCCGGACACAAGCAACGCTTGTTCTCAGCGTCCTCGTTCTTGCCCTTATTGGCGGCGTAACCGGTCTGGTGCGATGCCCGCAATTTGTCTCTTTCTCTGGACCACAGCGGATAGTCCACGCTGAAGTACAGTCATCGCCCGCGGAGTATCACAACGTCGTCTTCAACCCATCTACTGGCTCACGCCCGACATTGCTGAAGGCTTCAATGCCGTCCAGTCAGTCTTCCGTTGCAATAAGTCTGACCAAGCAGAAGCCTCGTCGGCACACAAACACATCCGCGTTGCAGCGTGGGAGGAAAGCCACCATCCGCGCGCACGCCGCGGTAGTACTGACCGATTGGCCAGAATCAGACCGTCCCAGAATCATTCTTACTGTGACGGACCCGCATCATTTTCTCGCTTCCTACGCCACTATGCATACCGATAGCGGCTGGCTCGTTATTCAACTCTAACCCTTGCAGCATCTTACGGAGAATCAACATATGTCTTCATCAACTAATAAACTAATAACTAGCGCGAAACGTATCGCCGCCCCTGCCGGAGCAGCCACCACCATCGCGTTAGCGGCCGCATTTCTCTTCCACTACACCGGCGTACACGCCGCAAGCAGCGCTGCCGCCCCGCTCGACGACAGCAGCGTTTCTTCACTGGTCTCGCTCGATAGTGCGGTCGAAGCAGTTGCTGCCCGCGTAACTCCGGCCGTCGTCAACGTCTCCGTCACCTCGCAGGGCTCGTCCGAACAACGCGCCTCCACTGAAGATCAGGAAGGCGGAGAGGGAATGCCTCCCGGTTTCTCGCAGTTCTTTGGCCCTCAGGGTCCACGTGGTTCTCAGGAGCCAAGCCAACGTCAGATGCAGCATGGCATCGGCAGCGGCATCATCATCTCTCCTGACGGATACATCGTCACCAACAACCACGTCATCGATGGTGCCGTCCAGATGCGCGTCACCCTCAACGATCGCCGCGTTCTGACCGCGAAGCTCGTCGGCGCAGACAAACTCACCGATCTCGCCGTCATCAAGGTCGATGCCAAAAACCTGCCCAGCATTCCGTGGGGCGATTCTTCCCAGCTCCACCCCGGTCAGACCGTTCTTGCCTTCGGTAGCCCCTTTGGCTACTTCCAGTTCTCCGTCACCCGCGGCATCGTCAGCGCGACCAACCGGCCTAACCCCTACTCGGACGATCCGCGCAAGCCAGGCGGCTACATCCAGACCGATGCTGCGATCAACCCCGGTAACTCCGGCGGCGCTCTCGTCAACGCACACGGTGAGCTCGTAGGTATCAACACCTTCATCATCTCCAACAGCGGTTCCTTTGCTGGTGCCGGCTTTGCCATCCCATCGCAGATCGTGCGTGCAACCGCCGAATCCATCATCAAGACCGGCAGCGCGCAGCACGGCTATCTCGGCATCAGCATGAACGACGTGACGCCCGAGAACGCCAGCTTCTTCCATCTGCCGGACACAAACGGTGCGATCGTTGCACAGGTTAGCTCCGACTCACCCGCTGGCCGCGCAGGTCTCAAGAGCGGCGACGTCATCGTCCAGCTCGATGGCCAGAAGGTTGTCAACGGAAGCGCCCTGCAGGTTGCTGTCAGCGGAATTGCTCCTGGCAATACCATTGCTCTCGGCATCATCCGCGATGGCAACTCGCAGACCGTGAACCTCAAGGTCGGCGCGTTCCACAAGGATGGCGACGTGGCCAGCAACGACGATTCGGCTTCACCAAAGAGCGGCAAGCTCGGTCTGGCCGTAGCTGATCTCGATCAGAATGCTCGCCAACAGCTTAGCGTACCCGCTCAGGTACACGGCGTAGCTATAGCGAACGTTCGTCCAGCGAGCCCTGCAGAAGATGCCGGCCTCGCAGCCGGAGACGTCATTCTCGAAGTCAATCGCAAGCCGGTTTCTTCGGCTGAGAACTTCGTCAGTGACGTACATGCAAATCCTGCCGGCAAGGACCTGCTTCTGCTGGTCTGGTCGAAGGGCAATGCAAGCTACCGCGTGATCCACCCCGACCAGGGCTAATCGAAGTTGCGTCTCCCAGGCGCGGCGTCCTCTCAATGAGGACAAAGCAAAATGGCTGCACGGGTAACCACCCGTTGCAGCCATTTTGTTTTAGAAGTCTGTCCAAATATTTCGATTCTGCAGCGAAAAGCATTCGAGCCATCTAAAGCCTCGACTTAAGCACCTCTACCCCAGCCCGGGACACCTTCACGTCATCCTCCGATTTACCTCCACTAAACGCAGCAATCAGGTATCCCGTTTTGCCATGAAGGATAACTCCACCGGTCCACCCAAATTCACCGGTCATAGCTGGGCGCATCTGGCTCCCGCTGTCTTTCAGAGTGTCTGCCATCTCCGCAGCTTTGGCGTAAGCAATCGCCAGCAGATTTGATCCTTTGTCCGTCGGCGAGGGATTATCTTTCATCCTGCCGACCACTGTCATCTTCGAACTCCAGGATTGGATGCTGTCACCTTCAAAATAGGCCACGACTGCAACGCCGCTGATACCTAGTTCGCCAGCGCGCTGACGCATCCCCAGCAAGGCCGCATTTGCTGCCTCGTCAAAATTCGTTGCAGTCGAAGGGGCTGTATCTGCAGTCACCCCATCATGTTTCTGCGCATTCGCGTCCAAACAAGCGACAAACGACAGGGAAAGCAGCAGAAACGCTAACCCAGGACAGTGCATACGGCGCAACAGGTGTAGGAAATCGCAGATAGTTTTCATGACGGCAGCATATGCGATAGCACGAACCAATCAAAAGGACTATTTACTACGCTCTACGATATGCTGAAATCGCAATCCCGAACCAATCATATGGCCCACAAACCAACAGGCAAAAAAAACATCAACGGTCGACCCGAGCGAATGGACATCCGCACCATCGCACAGGCAGCCAATGTATCCATCGCGACCGTCTCTCGCACCATCAATGGCGTCACAACAGTCAATCCTCAAATGGCCAAGCGTGTTCTGGCAGTCATCGACGAGCTGGATTACTTTCCCAACACACAGGCCCGAGCGCTCGTCTCAGGCCGCAGCCGCATCTTTGGCCTCATCGTGCCCGAGATCACAAACCCCTTCTTCCCTGAGCTCATTCAGGGCTTTGAAGACATCGCCGTGGAGCACGGCTATGAGATTCTCGTCAGCTCGACCAACAATGACACCAGACGTATGTCTCACTGCATCCGCCGCATGCTCGAACGCAAGGTAGAAGGTGTTGCAGTCATGACCTTCGGCTCCGAGGAACCGTTGCTCGATCAGCTCGCCGAACGCAAAGTTCCACTCGTCTTCATCGATATAGGTCCAAACAGCCCCGGCATCAGCCTGCTGAAGGTCGACTATCATCACGGCATCCATCAGGGTGTGCAGCATCTGGTCGCGCTTGGACACCGAAAAATCGCCTTCATTCGCGGCCCCATTAAGCTGCACTCTGCGCAATCACGCAAAGCTGCCTTTTCAAGGTCGTTGCATGAGTCGGGCATTACACCCAATCCCTCTTGGATCATCGAAGGCGACCACACACTCGAGGGCGGTATAGCTGCCATGGAACGTCTACTCGACGAAAACCCTATGCCCACGGCGGTCATCTGCTCTAACGACATGACCGCAATCGGTGTAATGCACAAGCTCTACCGCGCCGGTCTGCGCGTACCCGACGACCTTTCCGTCATCGGCTTCGACGACATCCACATCTCCGAGGTCACGATTCCACCCCTCACCACCATTCAGATGTCCCGCTTCGAGCTTGCGCGCTCAGCCTTCCATGCCCTGCGCGCCCACGTCGAAAAGTCCGAGACATCCCCTCCGAAACGTGAATACGACATCCAGACCGAACTCATCGTCAGGGAGTCTACCGGTTCCCCAAAGCCGGCCGTCCTACGTCAGCGGAAAGCCAAACGAACCTGACCAAACCTCTCCAAAAACCCAGTTACAACGGCGCATGGTAAACCTATTCATGCTCAATTTGTCCTCCGCTCCTTCGAACAAAAAGAGCCGATACCGTTGCGACAGTCTCTGCAAGGACCAGTTCATGCCCGTCTTCCGTAGCATCTCCCGCAGCCTGATTCCCCTCATCAGCCTTTGTGCACTCTTCACAATCCCCCCTGCATCGCTTGCGCAGCAAACTCCGGATTCCCAATCGTCCAAGCCTCAGGAAGGTGGTCAGCCTCCGGCGGCAGGAGGCGTAAACACCGGTGGAGTTCACGCCGCGGTTCTCGACAAGGAGCATCGCCCAATCACCGCAGGTGGCTTCGTTCAGACCGGCCCTATCGTCTTTCAGGACATAGCCGCCAAGGCAGGTCTGACCTCTTGGAAGCACACCATGGGTGGCCCCGAAAAGCACTTCATTATCGAGACCAATGGCTCCGGTGTCGGCCTTATCGACTACGACAACGACGGTTGGCTCGATATTTATCTCGTCAACGGCTCCACCGCCGACGCCCTCGCCGGAAAGGCCCCCGCACCCAAGGCCGCCCTCTTCCACAACAACCATGATGGCACCTTCACTAACGTAGCCGACAAAGCCGGTGTCACCAATGAGCGTTGGGGCATAGGTATAGCCATTGCCGATTACGACAACGACGGCTGGCCGGATATCTACGTCTCTAATTTCGGCAAGAACCGTCTCTATCACAACAATCACGACGGCACCTTCACCGACGTAGCCGAGAAAGCCGGCGTTACCCTCGGCAACTGGTCCACCGGCTCCACCTGGGGAGATTACGATGGCGATGGCCGCCTCGATCTCTTCGTCCCCGGCTATATCCACTACGATATGGCCAACCAGCCCTCATCCGGCGCTCAGGGCTCCCCCTTTAGCTTCTGTGAGTTCCGCGGCGAAGCGGTTATGTGTGGCCCCCGAGGTCTCAAGGGCGAGCCCGACCATCTCTTCCACAACAACGGTGACGGCACCTTCACCGACGTCAGCGAGAAGGCCGGCGTAGCCGACAAGAACGCCTACTACGGCCTCGCCTCCGCCTTCGTCGACGTCAACAACGACGGCAAGCCCGATCTCCTCGTCGCCAACGACTCCACCCCCAACTATCTCTACCTCAACAAAGGCGACGGCACCTTCGAAGACGCCAGCTACGCCTCCGGATACGCCCTTAACGAAAACGGCCGCGAGACCGCCTCCATGGGCATCGGCATCGGCGACTATCAGAACAACGGCCTCCTCGACCTCTACAACACTACCTTCTCTGACGATTACAACCCTCTCTACCGAAACGACGGCAATGCCAACTTCACCGACATCAGCTATCAGATGGGAATCGCCGAACCCACCATCCCCTTCCTCGGCTGGGGCACCGCATTCCTCGACTACGACAACGACGGCTGGAAGGACATCATCATCTCCAATGGTCACGTCTATCCCGCCGTCGACCGCATGGTCTGGGGAACGACATGGGCGCAGCGCCCCCTCCTCTTCCGCAATCTCGAAGGGAAAAAGTTTGATCTCATCCCTCCCGTCGAAGGCACTGGCCTGGCAAGAGTAGTCGTTGGTAGAGGCCTCGCAGTCGGCGACCTCTTCAATGACGGCAAGCTCGACGTAGTCATCAACGTCCTCGACGGCAATCCCGTCCTGCTCCGCAACGTCAACCCCGACAACCACCACTGGATCGAACTCAAGCTCGTCGGCGGTCCAAAGAGTCCCCGCGACGCCGTAGGAGCCACCGTCTACCTCACCGCAGGCAGCAAAAAACAACGCGGAGACGTCATCTCAGGAGCCAGCTACGCTTCCTCTCACGACCCGCGCATCCACTTCGGCCTGGGCGACGCCGCCACCATCGACGCACTAGAAGTCCACTGGCCCAGCGGTGCGATTGAAAAATTCACCATCCCCAAACCCGACCAGATCGTCACCCTTACTGAAGGCAAAGGCGAAGCACCCAAAAAGTAAACGAAAAAGCGGGTGCCCCATCCTTTGCGTAGTTTGCAAAGGGCGGGGTATCGAGCGAAGCTCGACCGTTTTTCCTCTCAACCGCGGTCTCCACCTTTCGATGGATAGCCAACCCAACCTTTACTTCACTAGAATCAGCCACTGCCATGTATTTAAGGTTTCCCACGCAGCGAGTAGCTCGAATTGTCATCGGTACCCTGCTTGGTGGAAGCCTCGGCTGCTGCATCATGGCCGTGCGCACCAGCCACGCCCGCGCCGAGTACGATCCCGCCACACCCTCACAGCGCCACATCTACTCACAGTCCGTAGCCCAGCACTACAACTACCGCTTCGGCACCGACCATCCCTTCCTACCTTCGCTTGCAACCACCGATACCGGCGAATTCATCAACCCATCCACCTTCCCCACGGCAAAGTACTGCGGCCACTGCCATCAGGAAGCCCACACAGAATGGCGCCAGTCCGCCCACGCCAACTCCTTCCGTACCCCTTGGTACACCAAAAACGTCAACCTCCTCATCGCGGAGAAAGGCATCGAGTTCGCCCGTCACTGCGAGGGCTGCCACAACCCAACGGCGCTTACCTCCGGTGCCATGACCAAGGGCTCGCCCATCAACCGCAAGTTTGACGAGGACGGCGTCACCTGCTCCGTCTGCCATTCCATCCAGAAGGTAGACACCCGCGGCACCGGAAGCTACGTCCTCGGCCAACCCGCCGTCATGGTCGATGAAAAGGGCCAGCCTATCTACGGCGAAGTCTCCGACAAGGAGATCCTCGCGCACCTCGACCGCCACTCCAAGGCCGTCATGAAGGACTTCTACCAGTCCAGCGAGTATTGCTCTGCCTGCCACAAGGCTGCCCTGCCCCGCCAACTCAACGACTACAAGTGGCAGCGCGCCATCTTCCTCTACGACGAGTGGCAGCTCTCCTCCTTCGCCAAGCAGTCTCCGCTTCCCTTCTACGTCAAAGACCAGGTCTCCACCTGCCAGACCTGCCATATGGCTCGCGAAGCCCTTGGTACGGCCTCCGACTACGGAGCCAAAAACGGCAAACTCGCATCCCACCGCTGGCTCGGAGCCAACACCATCATGTCGAAGTTCTACAACTACGACACTCAGATGGAAAAGACCATTGCCTTCCTCCGCAACGGCGTCTTCAACGTAGACATTTTTGGCTTGGAAAAGAGCGACGGTAAAACTGATGGCAAACTCATCGCTCCACTGGGCATCCAGGACTTCACCATAGCCCCGGGCGATATCCTCACCACCTCCGTCGTCATCCAGAACAAAGGCATCGCCCACAGCCACGTCCCTGAGCAACGCGACATGTACGAGAGCTGGGTTGAGTTCGAAGCCAAGGACGCAACCGGCCGCACCATCACCCACTCCGGCATCATCGAGCCCAACGGCGACCTCGACCCACGCGCCCACAGCTTCACCAACCGCCTCGTCAACGTCAAAGGCGAGATCAACGACCTCCACCAGGTCTGGAACAATCGCGTCGTCGCCTACAACAACACCATCGCCTCTGGCCGCTCGCAGATCGTCCGCTACCAGTTCAAGGTTCCCACAGACGCGAAGGGTTCCATCACCGTCACGGCGAAGGTCAACTACCGACGCTTCGACCAGCACTTCATGGACTTCGCCATGGGCAAGCAACATTACCCAATGCCCGTTGTCGAGATGGTTTCTCGCACCCGCACCTTCAACCTCGGCGACAACCCTGCCTCTACTCCCGACCCACAGGACAATAAGGAGTGGATGCGCTGGAACAACTACGGCATCGCCATGCTCGATGCCCAACAATACGCCGAGAGCGTCCAGGCCTTCGAGCGTGTCGCCCAGCTACGCCCCGACTACGCCGACGCCTTCACCAATATCGCCATCGCCAACTTCCAGTGGCAACGCTACGAGGTCTCCCGCACCAATCTGAACAAAGCTCTCACCCTCAGCCCTCACAACGCCCGCGCCCTCTACTATCTCGCGCTGGTCGAAAGAAACCAGGGACGCCTCGATGCGGCCATCGTCGATCTTCGCGAGGTAATCACACAGTTCCCGCGCTCTCGCGATGCACACCGCGAACTCGGCTTCTCCCTCTATCAGCAGCGCAAATACGACGAAGCCCGAGTCGAGTACGAATCACTCCAGTCCATCGACCCTGACGACCTCGCCGCTCACTACATTCTCTCCATCGTCTATCGCCGCCTCGGCATGAAGGAACAAGCGGCCCGCGAAGCAGCCACCTTCGCCGATCAGAAAGACGACCCCACCGCCAGCACCTACGCCCTCGAATTCCTCCGCAAGCACAATGAGATTGCTTCTGAAAGCGTCCCATGGCACGTCCATAGCGACTTCGCACCAAAGCAGCAAATCCAGGGAGTGCTCCCCACGGCCCAATGAATCTGCTACGTTCAGCACTCTTTCTCTCATTCGCACTCGCCCTGTCTCTCCCTGCGCACGCTGGATCCTCCGCCGAACAGCGCGCCAGCGGAGCCAAGGTCTTCGCGGATAACGGATGTGGACACTGCCACACCATCCGCCAAAAGGGCGGCGACAAAGGTCCCGATCTCTCTGGCGTAGGACGTCGCCTCAGCGAAGGCCAGATAAGAACTCAGATACTCAAAGGCGGACAAACCATGCCACCCTTCGCAGACGTCCTGCAAAAATCCGAGACCGAAGATCTCGTCGCCTATCTACGTTCCCTCCGCGACAAACAGAAAAAATAGCCTCGCTGGAATTGCGTCTCCCCCGACTACGATGTCAATCATGGCGGTAAAGCTCTCCACATGAACTTTCTCTCGGCCATCCATCCCGTGTTGCGATCGGCGTTCCTCTGCGTCTTCTGCATCATCGCGATGCCCGCATGGCCACAGAACTTCGCCACCCTCGGCCATCAATCCTGGTCCACTGAAAACGGTCTCCCCCAAAGCAGCGTCCACCAAATCTTTCAGTCACACGATGGCTACATCTGGATCGCCACCGAAGGTGGCGCCGCCCGCTTCGACGGCGCCACCTTCAAAGTCTTCAACCACGAAACCGATGCCACCTTCACCAGCGATGACATCTGCTGCTTCGCACAGGACGCCCACGGAGCACTCTGGATCGGCACCTCCGACGGCCTACTCCGATACACCGACGGCCAGTTTCGTCGCTACACAACAGCCAACGGCCTTCCCTCCCTCGACATCCTCTCGCTAGCCACCACCAACGACGGCTCTCTCGCAATCCTCACCGGCAACGGAGCTATACGCTTCAGCGACGACAAAGCCTTACCAATCCCCACTTCCGTTACTCCATCCGCCATTGCATCCTCCAGCGATGACTCCTTGCTGCTCGCCTCTTCAAACGGAATCTTTCAATATCACCAAGGCAACATCAGCGCCTCTCCCTTCAATCTCTCAAAGCCGAAGGAAACCATCCTGGGCATCGGCAGTCTGCCCAACCACGGCGTCTGGCTACGTACTCGCAGCACAATCACACTCTTCCAAGACGGCTACCAGCGCCTCTGGCAAGCCGGTAAAGATATCCCCGCAACACAAATTGACTCCTTCCTCGTCGACTCACACGGAGACCTCTGGATCGGCACCAACAAAGGCCTCTTCTTCCTCAACAAAAACGACACCCGCCCTCAACTTCAGTCGGCCATTGGCTCCAGCGCCATTCTCTCCATCTTCGAAGACCGCGAATCCAATCTCTGGGTCGGCACTGAAACTACCGGCCTCCACGTCCTTCGCCATCAGAGTTTCCGCACTCTTCCCGCCTTCTCCGATCACATCGTCACCTCCATCACTCAAACTGGCGACACCATGTGGATCGGCACCAACGGAGATGGTCTCCACCACCAGCAGGCAGGCAAGACTCAGCAGCTATCTACCCACGACGGCCTCATCAGCGATGTCATTCTCTCCCTCGCCCCCGGCACTCATACCAGCCTGTGGGCAGGAACACCCGATGGTCTCAATCACATCGAAGGCGCACGAATATCCACCTATACATCCGCCGACGGCTTGCCCGACGACTTCATCCGCTCGCTCCTTATAGACGCCGACGGCTCTGTCTGGATCGGAACCCGTCGTGGCCTCGCTCATCTGCAAAACACCAGAGTCACAACCTACACCCGCGCCAACGGCCTCAAGAGCGACCTCATAGGCGCACTTATAAAAACAAACGATAACAACCTCTGGATTGGAACTCTCGATGGCCTCACCCGCCTCGCCGACAACAAACTCATCACCTACACCACCAAAGATGGCCTCTCAGGCGACATCATCACTTCATTATTCGAAGACTCTCACCACACCCTCTGGATTGGCACTAAAGGAAACGGGCTCAGTTATACCGTCAACGGCATATTCACTTCCCTGCATCGACCCGATCTTCCCCAAACCGTCGACTCCATCCTCGAAGATGACCGCGGCTTCCTCTGGCTAAGCTCAACTCGAGGCATCACCCGCATATCTCGCTCCGAGCTCATCGACTGTGGAGCAACTCCCGCCTGCATCCTCCATCCCATCTCCTACGGATATGCCGACGGCATGCCCACCGAAGAGATCTCTACCATCGGTCATCCCACCGCATGGAAGACCACCGAAGGCCTCCTCTGGTTCGCCACGCGCAAGGGAGTCGCCATCACCGACCCCAATCATCTCCCCGAAAACCGCATCCCCCCACCAACCGTCATCGAACGTTTCACGGTAGACGACACCGATCTCCCCATCTCCTCCAACGAACAGACCATTGCTCCCGGGCACAGCCGTTTCGTCTTCGAATACGGCGGACTTAGCTACGTCGCTCCCTCAAAAGTCCGCTATCGCTACATCCTAGAGGGCTTCGATAAGCAGTGGACCCAAGCAGGCTCGCGCCGCACCGCCTACTACACCAATCTTCCTTCCCGTCACTATCGCTTCCGCGTCCAGGCAGCAAACAACGATGGTATCTGGAACGAAACCGGCGCCTCCATTGGCTTCTACGTCCGTCCTCCGTTCTACCGCAGGCCATGGTTCATCCTTTTATGCATCGCTCTCCTCGCCGCACTCGGCATTCTTCTCTATCGCCTCCGCGTCCGCCGTCTCCGTTCGCAGTTCGAGGCTGTCCTCGCAGAACGCAATCGAATGGCACGTGAGATTCACGATACGCTCGCTCAAAGCTTCGTCGGCGTCTCCGTACAACTTGAGCTCGCCTCGCAACTCCTCGCCCAATCGCAGGTCCCCGCAGCACATCAGCAACTCGACCGCACCCGCGCCTATGTACGCGATGGTCTCGCAGAAGCCCGCCGCAGCATCTGGGATCTCCGCGCCATCACAGCGCAGCACTCACTTCCCACCCGCCTCACCCATCTCATCGAGAAGTCCAACACCGAGCATCTGAAAGCCACGATTAACATCGGCGGCACTTATCGCGCTCTCGCACCTAATGTTGAAAACGAGGTGCTCCGTATTGCACAAGAAGCCTTGACCAACACCTCACGTCACGCGCACGCCACTCAAATCTCCGTCGATCTGCGCTATCATTCAACTCGACTGACCTTGATCATTACCGATAACGGACGCGGCTTCCAGCCCACAGACAACTCCCTCCCAGCAAGAGGCCACTTCGGCCTCCAGGGAATGCGCGAGCGCGCTGCCCAGATCAACGCGCAGCTCACAGTCGAAAGCTCTCCAGACAAAGGCACTATCATCACATTGGACGCACCCATCCTCACAGAGAAAGGCACGAAAAAATAATGGGTGAACGAATTCGCATCCTCGTAGTCGACGACCACCATGTCGTCCGTCAGGGCCTCGTCGCTCTGCTCAACATCATGCCCGACATTGAAGTCGTAGGCGAAGCCGGCGACGGCCTCGAAGCCATCAAGCTCCATCAATCTCTACGCCCCGACATCACCCTGATGGATCTTCAGCTCCCTAAACTCGGTGGCGTCGACGCCATCCTGCGCATCCGCGCTGAAGACCCCGCCGCCCGCTTCATCGTCCTCACTACCTTTGATGGAGACGAGGATATCTTCCGCTCTCTCCAGGCGGGTGCGAAGGCCTACCTCCTCAAGGGCATGACCGTCGAAGAGCTCACATCCACCATCCAGGCCGTGCACAGCGGCAAGACCCGCATCTCCGCTCCTATCGCTGAAAAGCTTGCCGAAAGGATGAGCGGCCAAGCTCTCACCGCTCGCGAACTCGCCGTCCTCGAGCGCATCGTAGCCGGCCGCGCCAACAAAGAGATCGCCTCCGATCTCGACATCAGCGAAGCCACCGTCAAGACCCACGTCAACAATCTTCTCGGCAAACTAGGCGTCAGCGACCGCACCCACGCCGCAACCGTCGCCATTCAGCGCGGCATCGTTCATCTCAAGTGAGCCTCTCAAAATGAAACTAGTCTTCTTCGCTCTCCTTACAGCTCTCACACTGCAGCCTTCGCTCCACGCGCAGACGGCAAAATCCACGTGGCGCGCTGCCACTGCCACAGAGCTCGAAACGGCTCTGCCCGCACGCGCACCCGTAGAAAAGGAACGCATCGAAACCGAGATGCGCACCGCCTCTGGTATCGTCAATCCCCAAGGCAAACTCATTGCCGGAGTCGTCCTCATCACCGCCGGCTACTCTGCCGACGGCAAATACTCACACTATCTTCTCGTTCAGGCTCCCATCACCATTGGCGACATAGCGCTCACACCCGGCACCTACGTCCTGGGCTGGCAGCGCAACGACACCGGCCTCACCGTTAAGCTCTACGACGCAGCCACCGGTACCCAGCGCGGCACCGCCATCGCTCACCGGCTCCCTACCGGCGCCCGTGTCGAATCCTTTCGCATCTGGGCTCCCGCCGAGCAAAAGCTCATCCAGATAGGCCGTTTCGCTCTTCCCTATACTCTGGGTGAATGACATTTTAAGAGCCCCACCTGCTCTCCCGGCATGCTTACGAAAAAGCCACACCGCGCCATGCTAAACTATGCAGTGGCTCACTTTAGCCAAATTCAGTCGCCACGGAAGCGTTTTCCGGGAAGATGCAAAAAAAACCTCTCTCAAAAGAGTGATGTGTTCCCCTGAAAAGTCGCATCTTACACAGCGTAAGATTCTCTGACAATGGTTGACGAGAAACAGCGACAACTCGACCTCCGTCGAGCGCTGGAAGATAATCAGATCGTCCCCTACTTCCAGCCTCTCGTCGAGCTCCGCACCGGTGTGCTCACCGGCTTCGAGGTCCTTGCCCGCTGGCAGCATCCTGTAATCGGCACCATCTATCCCGCTGACTTCATCCCGCTCGCCGAAGAGTCCGGAGTCATCGGCCAATTCACCGAGCATCTCCTCCGCGACGCCTTCGCCGCCGCAGGCGTCCTTCCCGAGCACCTCACCCTCTCCATCAATATCTCCCTCACCCAACTCACCGATCGGTCCCTTCCCCGCCATATCCGTACCGCCGCCCAACAGGCAAACTTCCCCCTCCAGCGTCTCATCCTCGAAATCACCGAGAGCGCCCTCATCGGCAATCCCGAGCTCGCCTACCTCATCGCCAACGAGTTGCAGCAGCAAGGCTCCAGGTTAGCCCTCGACGACTTCGGCACCGGCTACTCCAGTCTTCGCCATCTCCAGGCCCTTCCCTTCGACGAGCTCAAGGTCGACGCCACCTTCGTCCGCTCCATGACCTTTACCCGCGAGAGCCGAAAGATCGCAGCCGCCATCATCGGCCTCGGCAACAGTCTCGGACTTATCACCGTCGCCGAAGGCATTGAAGACAAGACCCACGCCGACATGCTCCTCTGGCTCGGCTGCGATCTTGGTCAGGGCTATTTTTACGGTAAACCCATCCCCGCCGAAGATCTCCCTGGCCTCCTCGCGGATAAAACGCCGTCCCCATCACTCGACACCCCCGCCTCCGACCCAACCATGCCCTTGCGTCTCGAGGCCCTTCCCACCCAGCGCCTGGCCCAGCTCCATGCTATCTACGACGGCGCGCCTGTCGGCCTCAGCTTCCTCGATCGCAGCCTCCGCTACATCAGCGTCAACAAGCACCTGGCCGAGATGCACAGCATCCCCGTTGCCAGGCATCTCGGCCGTCCCTTCTCCGAAGTCCACCCCCATCTCTACAAACAGTTCGAGCCTTACCTTCGCCGCGCCCTCGACGGCCAAGCAATCTCAGGGATTGAAGTCCCCTACCCCGGACCAGACCAACCCGGCCAGAACTACACCGCTCTCGTCTCCTTCCAACCCGCACGCGACGAAGTCGACGAGATCATCGGCATCTCCGTCGCCGTCGTCGACATCACCGAGCGCAAACGTGTCGAGGAAGCCCTCGCCGAAAGCGAAGATCACTACCGCCACACCGTCGAGCTCAATCCTCAGGTCCCCTGGAACGCCAGTCCCAATGGCGCCATCATCGACGTCAGCCATCGATGGGAAGAGATGACCGGCCTTACCAAGCAGCAGTCCCTCGGCGACGGTTGGATCAGGGTCCTTCACCCCGACGACATCAGGCCGACCCTCGCCCAGTGGGACATCTCCCTCAACACCGGCCAGCCCATCGATGTCGAATATCGTATTCGCCGCCGCGACGGCCTCTGGCGCTGGATGCGAGCACGCGCAGCACCTCGTCGCACAGAAAGCGGTGAGGTTCTTCGCTGGTACGGCACCGTCGAAGACATCGACGACCGCAAAAAAGCCGAGGAGGCTCTGCGCGCCAGTGAAGCCCGTCTCCAGGCCATCTTCGACGCCGTTCCCGTCGGCCTCATCATCGCCGAAGCCCCCAGCGGCCGCATCGTCAAAGGCAATCCGCAGGCGGAAAAGATCCTCCGCAGCCCCGTCATCCCTCGCCAGAAGATCGACGCCTTCCGCCAATCCGGCGCGTTCCACTTCGACGGCCGCCAACTCGATCCCCGGGATTACCCCCTAGCACGAGCCATCCTCCACGGCGAAACCACCGGTACCGAAGAGTTCCTCTATCACGCCGAAGATGGTTCCTACACTTGGCTCAGTGCCACCGCCGCTCCCGTTCGCGGACAAGACGGCAAGGTCACAGGCGGTGTCCTCGCCATCCAGGATATCGATGCCCCCAAGCGAGAACGCCAGCGCCTCCGCGATCTGGTCGAAAAACTAAAAAGCGAACGCGACCATAAGCCATAGCGTTGTCTTACAAAATCGACGCCTTTTACTTCCAGTCACCCATCGTTGCAAGGAAATTTAGGTGTGTGTTCCGATCCTCGCACCTATGCCTTACTCAAAACGCCCGTCTTCGCATCCTCCCCCGCCACATGCGCCTCCGTTGCCGCCACCGGCTGCGATCGAATCAGCGAAGTCGTTCCCTCATGCAATACCTCTTCAGCACTTACGCTATCGAACAACTGAATGAACCTCGCCACCAGCCCCGTCCACCCCGTCTGGTGACTCGCTCCAATCCCCGCGCCATTGTCCCCATGGAAGTATTCGTAGAACAAAAGATGATCACGCCAGTACGGGTCCGTCTGAAACTTCTCCGTATCCCCGAACACTGGTCGGCGCCCATCTTTATTCAGCCGGAAGATACTCCCCAGCCGGTCTGAAATCTCATTCGCTATCTCAAACAGGTTCTTCTGCACGCCCGATCCCGTGGGACACTCCATTTTGAACGAGTCGCCATAGTATTGGTACAGCAGCAGCAGCGACTTGATGATCAGCGCATTCACCGGCATCCACACCGGCCCTCTCCAGTTCGAGTTGCCGCCAAACAATCCTGTCGACGACTCCGCCGGCTCATACTGCACCTTGTACTCCGTTCCATTCATATCGAACACATAAGGCTTGTCGTTATGCTCCTTCGATATCGACCGGATACCGTGCTCGCCCAGAAACTGGTTCTCATCCAGCATCCTTGTCAGCACCCGCGTCAGGTTGTCGCGGTTCAATACCGACAGCAACACTCGCCCCTGCTCACCCGGCACAGTCGGATTGTGCAGATTCGCCGCCAGCTCAGGCCGCCGCTCAAAAAAGTTCTGCACCCTCGTCATTAGCCGCGGATACTTCGCAATCAGTTCCTCCGGAATAATCGCGATCGCGCACATCGGCAGCAGTCCCACCATCGACTTCAACCGCAACCGGCAAGCCGACCCATCCGGCATATTCAAAACATCGTAGAAAAATCCGTCCTCATCGTCCCACAGCTCATTCTGACTCTGTCCTGCAGGATCCATCGCGCCGGCGATCCACAGAAAGTGCTCTAGAAATTTGTCCGCGATCTGCTCATAACTCGGATCATGCGCCGCCAGCTCCAGCGCAATACTCAACATACTCTGGCAGAACATCGCCATCCACGCCGTCCCATCCGCCTGCTCCAGATATCCGCCGTCCGGCAGCGTCGCGCTCCGGTCGAACACACCAATGTTGTCCAGCCCCAGGAACCCGCCCTCAAAGACATTTCGACCGCAGCGATCCTTTCGATTCACCCACCACGTAAAGTTCAGCAGTAGTTTACGGAAGCAGCGTTTAAGAAACTCGAGGTCTCCCTCTTTCCGTATGCTCTTCTCCGTCAGGTACACATACAGCGTCGCCCATGCATGGACCGGCGGGTTCACATCCCCGAAGTTCCACTCATACGCCGGCAGCTGTCCATTCGGATGCAGATAAGACTCACTGACCATCAGCTCCAATTGTCCCTTGGCAAAGTCCACATCCACCATTGACAGCGCAACCGTATGAAACGCCAAATCCCACGCCGCAAACCATGGATACTCCCACTTGTCCGGCATCGAGATCACGTCCGCGTTCAGCATGTGGAACCACGGAGCGTTGCGCATCGTCTCGTTCTTTCTCCCACCAGTCACGTTATAGCCATGCTCTCGTAGCCACAGGTCCAGATCGTAGTAATAAAACTGCTTGGACCACAGCATCCCCGCAAGCGCCTGCCGCATAATCATGCGGTCTCCATCGCAGCAACTCGGAGGAGCCAGCGTCGCATAAAACTCATCCGACTCTTTCAACCGTGTTTCGACGATCAAATCAAAGTCCTTCCCCACTCCACCTGCAATCTTCTCCGCCCGCGAGAGACGCAGCCGAATCACCGCGTTCTTCTTACCTCCCACTTTCAGTTCATAACGAGCTGCCGCCTTCGTTCCAAATCCTTCAGGATTCACCGCTGCCTTATTTCCATGAACTACATACTCATGGAAACCATCCTTCACATACGGCGACCTATTGTCCTTGCCCGATAATCTCTTCTCGTTCGACTCATTATCCGTAAACAGCAACGGAACATTCCCATCGCAATGCAGAAAGAGCTGCCCCAGCGTCTCATGCTGAACCGAAACAATCGATTCTTTGCTGGCACCTTTCCTCGCGCGCAACTCAGGCTTCACCATCTCCTTGTCGCATTGCCATATATTGCGAAACCACAGCGTCGGCAGCAGGTGCAGCGATGCCGCATTCGGCCCGCGATTCTCAACTGTGATCCTCACCAGGATGTCATCGGCATCAGCCTTCGCATATTCCACGAAGACATCGAAGTATTTGTCCTTATCGAACACACCTGTATCGATCAGCTCATACTCTTGCTGGAGTCGTGTCCGCTTATGGTTCGTCTCCACAAGATCTTCATACGGATAAGCCGCTTGCGGATACTTGTACAACATCTTCATGTACGAGTGCGTCGGCGTACTATCAAGATAAAAGTAGTACTCCTTGCAATCCTCGCCATGGTTCCCTTCGGAGTTGGTTAGCCCAAACAGCCGCTCCTTTAAAATCGGATCCTTCCCATTCCAAAGCGCCAGCGCAAAACAAAGCAACTGCTTGTCATCGCAGATTCCCGCGATCCCATCCTCACCCCACCGGTAGGCCTTCGATCGAGCCTGATCATGCGTAAAGTAATTCCACGCATCCCCATTCGGGCTATAGTCCTCCCGAACCGTCCCCCACTGCCGCTCGCTCACATAGGGGCCCCACTGCTTCCACTGTTTCACTCCATCCTTGCACTCACGCAGACGAACATGTTCAGGGGCAGTCATTCCATCACCTCAGTGATTCAGGAACTACGTGCTGGTAATTCACAGTAGGACCGAACCACGCGTACGTCAACTAGGTCCCTGCCGAAGAATTCTTACGAACCTTCAAAATTCACTTCTTGTCGATGTAACGAAAAATCGCCATCGGCCGCCACCATTACGGCCGCAGATTCTGTTCGGAAGTAATCTTCCACTGTCCGTCAATCTTCTTTAGCTTCAATTGCGAATGAATAAACTGCTCAGATACTCTTCCGCTATCCGTTTGGGATACGATGTGTTTCGTCAGCCGTACCCTCATCGAATCTTCAGGCCTTGGCTCAAGCGTCACATCCTCCAGCTTCATCGTCCATAACTTCGGTCGACCCTGAATCGCGTTCTTCTTATCCAGCCAAACGTCCGCATTACTGACATTCGACTTCAGAGCATAGTGCTCCACTGGATCGGCATAGAAAGCCGCCTGCACACCGGCATCCTGCCCCTGCATCGCTTTAGCCCAACTCTCCAGCCATATCCTGGGATCGCCTTCGCTATGAATTGCCGCATTCTGGATAGCTGCCGTATTAGCATCTGGCACCTCCATCGGTGTCTTGTCTGCGGCAAGCTTCGTCGCCTCCGGCGCGTCCCCTGCAACGCTGCCCTCCGCCACACTCGGCGTAGGATTGAGCCGCTCGTGCACAAGTCCCATTAAATAAGGCCACGCTAGAAAGAGCCCCACCGCAGCCAGCATGCATGCCACTGTAGCCAGCAGACCCCATCTTCTTGGTGTCTTCGACTCCTCCGGTTGAAACGTCTGGAACATCGGAACCTCCAGCCGCTCCTCCTTCCGTTCCGGAACCGCACCCGTGATCGGTTTCTCAATCGCGATTTCTGCCGAAACAGTTTTGGTAGCAGCCGGAAGTGCAACAGAGGCATTTACCGGCGCAACAACCTTCGACTCCGGCACCGTAACCAACTCATGAACCGCCTCCGCCTCAGTCGCCGGTTCGACTACATGGACTGGCTCAGGCGCAACGACTGCCTCTTCCGCATAAACCGTTTCTACCGCTGCAGCCGGCGCCATTGAATCAACCAGCTCCGCCCCAACATATTCTTCAGATTCTCCACGAGCTTCCGCCACAAAATGATGCTCAACTTCAACCGATCGCCCACCAACGTGTTCATGGTCAATCGTCTGTTCCGGCTCACCGCGATATTCAGGTTCGAATTCATGTTCCGGCTCGCGAATCGGCTCAGCTATCCAAGGCAATGCCCCATTCCGAACCCTCTTCGTACCCAGCTCCATCTCCACGCGGTCCAGCACACGGTCCAGCTTCGACCGCACCAGATCATCCTGCGGAACCCCGCCCAGCAAAGCAGATGATAAATAGGTGATATCCGCTCGAATGACGGTGTAATCGTTCTCGCGCGCCACCTCCACCACCGCGAGATCGTTGCGATTCATCGTTCGTTGCGACGGCCCCAGCCCGCGCGTCCTGATCTGCTGCCCCTCCCGCACCGCCTCAATCGATACATCGTGCAGCACCCGCTCAAGGACTCGCAGAACCATCTCTGTATCGGGCGTTGCAAGCGTTTCGCAAGTTTGAATTCTCAAAGTTCCTCTTCGTGAACGTCAAGGTGGTGCAATATCTGGCAGGGCCGACAACAGATGCGCATGAACAATAAATCTTTTCGGTGCCGCCCCGATATAGTCGAACGGATAACACGTAATCAGGGTAAGTTCGGGCCGAGAGGCAATCCCCAGCACCTCTACTCTATCCGGAGTCACAACTTCCGTGGAATCCACAGTGTAGTGATAGACCCCCGTCTCGTCGATAAGGCGAATCTCCATCCCCATCGTCACCCCGCGCAACGGCCGAAAATACGTGTCCCGATGCCCGGCGAGTCCCACCGTTCCCAGCCCCCCAGGTGTAGCCGTTCCTTGGATATGGCCGATGCCCTTTCGAAGACTACCCTCGTCATAATCCGGGAAAATGGGGACACGAAGCCCCACTCCAGGAATCTCCATCCTTCCGATAACGCCTGAGACGCCCGGCACCGGAGGACGCGCCACCTTCGCGCCCATTGCCGTTACAGCAACCTTTTGCTCCACTTGCAAGGAGCGATTCAGATACCACCGTGCCTGAATCACAAAAAAAATACCGGCCGCGGCACACACAAGTCCTGCCGTCCACAAAAACCGCTCTAGAAGGGACAATCGCCACACTCTCAACCCAGGTTTGGCCAACCGTCTAATACTTGGCTCTGCTCTGCCGAATGACGCGAATCATCCCGGCAGACATCAGCAGCAACAGGCTCATCAGCCAGACCACCGGCATTAAACTGGCCATATGCGGCAAGCTGCGAATCACAGGCTTCTGCGGCATGCTCGCAGTCTGATATCGCTCAGCCTTTATCCCGGCGCCGCTCTCCCCCGGCCCAACAACTTGTGGAGAAAGAGTCCACAGCGTAATCAGTTGCATATCTTCCGGTGAAAGCGAATTCGCCGCCGGCCGCCCCTCCGAATCGGGGTCGATCGCCAGAACCTTCGTCTCGTTCGACTTGGCAATCGCCACCGCGTCACCCTTCGGATAGACAAACTCCACCACGCTCGACATTCCTGGGAAATACCATCCCCTCACATAATGATCGCTACCCGGCGAACTCGCCCAGCTCACCATCCCAGGTGTCGCTGGCCTGCCGATCTTCGTATTCCGCACCCCAAGAAACGTCGAATGAGCGTTCCCACCTTGAGCATCCACGCGAAGAATGATGCGGTCCGACAATTGAGTTACCACACGAATTGTGTAATGCCCGGCCTCCAATGTCATACCGGGAACCTTGGACGGACTTGCCACGGTAAACTCGGCGGTCGATTTTGCCGCCGGAGCGGCCAACATTGGAGTTACAGTCATTCCAGCCACTGCAAAACATGCGAGAAATTTAGCGATCATCCTGTCTCTCCTTGATTTGGGTCGTCGGATCGGACATCGACAGCCTATCTAGAGATCACGCACGGCAAATCAGTTTGGATTGCACTGAAACGTAATTCCGCCACAATTCTTCAAGCGCTGGCTAAAATGAAGCTTCGTCAGGCACCCACCCATGCCCGTGGCCAAACTTATCCTTGAGATCGAAATCCCCCACGCTCAATCCCTCAAGGACCGCCGTCAGGTCGTTCGTTCCATGAAAGAAAAGCTCCGCCACGGCTTCAACATCTCCATAGCCGAGCTCGACGACGCTGTCGTCTGGAACCGAGCCACCCTCGGCATCGCCGCCATCTCCTCCTCCACCAGCTACCTCACCGGACAACTCCAGCAGGTCGACCAGGCCGCCCACCGCATCGCGGCCTCGCTCAGTGCGGAAATCGCCGACTCCTACGCCGAAATCCTCCCTGAATAACTAGGAATTATCCACTCGGGCGAGCCCCGCCATTCACAGCCAGCCGCCCTAAGGCAGACTGGCAACCTTAAGTTGTTGATCGTGGTTAGGGAGAAGACGATTCCGCGCCTGCTCCAACAGCGCCCAGTCCTTCCGAAACTCTTCCATCGTCTCCCGCATGTGGTTCTTTGCGTGGAGCATATAGCCGACGCGACCCAGCATCAGTTGAAACGCAAGCTCAGGATCGCTTTCAGCTGCCATCAAATTCCTGTTGCTGATACCCACTTTTCGCGTTGCGCCATCGATCTCCATCGTCAGCCACGGATGACCACTGTCATCGACACTCGCCTTTCCGCTATCGAATTGCTGCGGGAAGAATCGCTTATGGGCAAACTCCTTCACTTCGGCTGAATCCTGCATCGCCGCGAAACGCTCCCGGTAATCTGCCCAGTCCTGCGGCAAACCCAACACAGTCGACTGTTTCTGTTCCGCATCCGTCCCTACGTAAGACCATTTCACCTCAGTCCGATTCTCTTCAGTCTCCGATGCTATCTCGGGCTCCGACGCCAGAGAGGAGGGATGACGCATGAACTCTTTGTAAACACCGAATCGTCCAGTCAGAAAATAAGCGACGAAAAAAGATCCCGCCACCTCATGGTCGCCAATCAGCGCCGCGGGTATCAGGTACTTTTTCATATGGATTGCCGTCTCCGTGCCGCTCTGCGCTACCGCGCTGCGAGGCAAATCTCCCGGCTGCTGGGCAAAGTGCATGCTGTAGAAACCCAGCTCTGGCCTCTTCTTCGCCCAGTGGGTAAATGACCGGGCAGCGGCCTTCGGTCCCATCATGCCAAGGTCGTTCGGAAAATCGCGATGCACCGAATGAGGAAAGATCAGGTTCACCAGCGACCGCGTAAATACCGCGCAGTTGTTCGTGAATCCGTTGTAGTGATTCACATTGGGCTCATAGTTGAGCCAGTCCACCGCCGCCTGGTCCTGCTCTCGCGTCGTATGCACGGCGAAGATAAAGATATCGCGCATTGCATTCGCATCCACAAGATCGCGCCAGAAACTATGCTGAATCTGCGGACAGTGGCCCTCACCGCAGACCTCCTGAAGGAAGCCTTCGCGAGCATGCACTTCCAGTGCATCCTTGATGAGCCGCGATCCATAAAGAAGCCTGTCACCAGGTGTCAGCGATCCATGCAGATAGAGGCTGAGAGGAACTAGATTCCACGCATACGCCTGTGTCTCTCGAAAATCGGGATACGTCGTCACCACCGAGCCCTGTTCGCCCTCCTCGCACAGGCGCGCTCGTATCGGAGACGCAGCGCACACCCCGGACAGGTACACAAGCGAGTGTCCCGCGTGCGTGTACACCGAAACGCCAATTGTCGTGGGATCGGCTACTACCACCCCAATATCGGCCTTGGCGGCGACGGAGATGCCTGAAATCGCAATCCCAAGTGCGGCTCGGCATATCCAATCCAGTAAATATCTCAGAGACACCTCTCAGACAATCCACTCGACACAGCCTGAACGAATCCAGGTCCAACTCAATTGGACCGGAAGATCGGGCTTCTTTGACTCGAAGTCCGCAATTTAAGTAAATCGTAGAAGATCTTTGTTTTGTTCTCGGTGAGAGCGCGGGCCTTTTGAATCCCGCGGAAAAACTTCAAAAAATCAAAGGGACCAGGGCCATATCTTCTCTAAATGCCGCAACCAGATCTCTTCCTTATCGTCTGGATCATCCTATCAACTTAGCTTGTCTATTAACGAACTTCTCAACGGAATTCCGTCCAAAAAACTCTGCCCGACCTAATTCAGGCTGTCTCTGCGTTAAAATAGGGTGAACGCCCATAGGTTTGGTATCCTCAAACGTTTACCACTGCAGAAAGCATATGCCCGAGCAAAGAGCTAGAACGTATCACCGTAACCGAGTCGCCAATACCTTCTCCGAAGAGATTGGCGCAATGCTTGAAGGCGAACTCTCCGATCCACGCATCGCTCCCAGCTATGTCACCGATGTCGTTCTTGCGCCCGGCGGCAAATCCGCACGCATCTTCGTCGCCGTCTACGGCAATGAGGAAGAAGAAGCCTCCACACTCGAGGGCCTCATGACGGCCCGTGCCTTCATCCGCTCCCAGCTCCGCGACCGCATGGGTGTACGCCACGTCCCTGAACTCACCTTCGCCATCGACCGCTCCGCAAAAATGACCGGCCGCATGGAAGAGCTCCTCGCCCGAACCCGCAAGCGCGAAAAGAAACACGCAGCAGTACCCGAGCCATCTCCTAAACCATGACCCCAGAAGCTTCAATCGCCGCGCTCCTGGAGGCATTCCGCTCCACGCCCAGGTTTATCCTCACCTCACACGCCCGTCCCGACGGCGACGCCATCGGCTCCGTCCTCGCTCTCGCCGAGGTTCTCGATCAGCTCGGTTGCCAGACCGACATCGTCATGGCCGACCCCATCCCCTTCATCTACCGCACCCTTCCCAACATCGAGCGCATCCATCACGCCGCCTCGGCCTCCGACATCGTCCCCGACCCCGGCGTCTCCGCCATCCTTCTCGAGTGCGACAGCATCGAGCGCACCGGGCTCCTCGGCCTCGAAGACCGTTGCCTCATCAACATCGACCACCCCGCCAGCGGCCGCCACTTCGCCTATCTCAACTGGATCGACGAGCACGCCTGCGCCGTCGCCGCCATGGTCTACCGCATCGCCGTCGCCGCTAACGTCGAAATCACCCCCGCCATGGCCACCTGCCTCTACACGGCCATCCTCTCCGACACCGGCTCCTTCACCTACTCCAGCACCAACGCCGAAACCTTCGCCCTCGCCCACGATCTCACTGCCCGGGGAGCCAACCCCAGCCAGATCGCCCGCGACGTCTATTTCTCCAACCCCGCCAGCAAGATTCGTCTGCTCGGCACCGCGCTCTCCAATCTCAAGACCGACGGGCCCCTGGCCTGGACCTGGGTCACCAATCAGGACATGGACACTGCCGGCGCCGAAGCCGAAGATTGCGAAGGCGTCGTCAACTACCTCATCAGCATCGACGGCGTCGAGTCCGCCGTCTTCCTCCGCGAGCTGCCCTCCGCCAGCCAGTTCCGCCTCAGCATTCGCAGCAAGGGCAAAATCGACGTCGCCCAGGTCGCAGAGAGCTTCGGCGGTGGCGGTCATCGCAGCGCCAGCGGTTGTACCCTCGACGGCCCTCTCGGCGTCGCCACCGACCGAATCCTGACCCAACTAAGAACAGGACTCTGTTAGCCTTGTCTCGCTCCGCAAATTGAATGAATCCTATCCAACAATTCGCCGCCCCAGGCGCGCCAACTGAACGCGCACTCATACCTTGGCTCCGTCGCTACATCAAGCTCCCCGCCGCTGACGCAACCCGCGAGTTCCTCATCATGCTCGCCGTCAGCCTCTTCACCCTGCTCTATGGCCTGGTCCCCATCTTCGGCGGCGATCAGCTAGGCCTCGTCGGTGCCGACGAGCCCCGTTACGCCCAGGTCGCCCGCGAGATGCTCGCCACCCACTCCGAAGTCTGCCACGCGACCAACTCCAAGATGGTCCCCCGCAGCCTCCGGCCCACCGACATCCGCAACTCCGTCCACTGCATCTTCGGCGGCACCGTCACCCCCATCCTCTACGGCAAGCCCTGGCTTGAAAAGCCCGCCCTCTACTACTGGCGTGCCATGAGCTTCTTCAAGGAGTTCGGTGTCTCCGACTGGTCCGCCCGCCTCCCATCGACCACCGGCGCCCTCGCCCTCATCATCCTTATCTTCCTTCACATGCGACGTTTCCGCCCCGGCGGCCACCTCGACGCCGCCCTCATCACCGCCACCTGCGTCGGCATCGTCGCCTTCGCCCGTGGAGCCTCCACCGACATGCAGCTAGCCGCTCCCTTCTGTATCGGCATGCTCGGTTGGTACGCCTGGTACGAGACCGGCAAAAAGTTCTGGCTCTTCGACCTCTACTTCTTCGGAGCCGCAGCCACCCTCGCCAAAGGCCCCATTGCCCCCTTCCTCGCCCTCGTCATCATCCTTCTCTTCGCCGGTCTCCGCCGCGAGTGGTCTCTCCTCCGCCGCACCATCTGGCTCCCCGGCGTCATTCTTTACCTCGTAATGGTCCTCCCCTGGTACATCGCCGTCCAGAGACGCAATCCCACCTTCTACAAGCTTTTCTTCCTCGAGCACAATCTCGAGCGCTTCGCCACCAACCGCTACCAGCATCACCAGCCCTTCTGGTACTACTTCGGCGTTCTTCTGCTCGCTCTCATGCCTTGGACCGTCATCGCCATCCGCTCCCTCGTCGACGCCATCCAGGTCTCCATCGCCGAGTGGAAGGTCCGCCACAATCCCCAGCGTTACCTCGGCCACACCCGCGCCGGCGACGCCTTCCCCGAGTTCCTCGTCCTCTGGGCCCTCTTCCCCATCCTCTTCTTCTCCTTCTCCGGTTCCAAACTCCCCGGATACATCCTTCCCTCCATTCCGCCCCTCACCATCCTCGCGGCCGACTACCTCAATCGCCTGCGCCGCTGCGGCCTGCCAAAGTGGCTCATCTGGTCCCACTCCGCCGTCTGCGCCATCCTCGTCTTCGTCCTCGTGCTCGCGCCCCAGCACATGAAGTACGAGACCCTCTTCCCCTCCACCCAATGGCTCGTCTCCGCCGCCGCAGCGGCCATAGCCATCGGCACCGTGGTCTTTCTCATCATCCGCCGCTGGGGAATCCCGCAAGTCTGCAACGCCACCCTTATCCCCGTCTTCGCGGCCCTGATCTTCCTCCTCGGCTTCCACGGCAAAGACCTCGATATCAACTACTCCGCCCGCCCCCTGGCACGCGAGATCGACCGCCAGGCCCCCGGCCTCAAACCCCTCGCCATCCAGGGCGTCAAGCGCGACATGGACTACGGCCTCGCCTTCTACCGCAACGAGAGCCTCATCCACTACAGCACCGATGGCGTCCCCACCGGCGAGCATCTTCTCGTCATCCCCACCCGCGACGCCAACCAGCTCGACCACTGGCTCTCCGGCCGCGTCTACGAGCCGCTATTCCTCTACGACTCCCAGGGCCTCGAAGTCTACCGCGTCTACGCCCAGCCATAAGGCATCCCAGACATCAACGGCAGTCCCAGATTTGCTGTCGTCTTTGCTCTTGCTCTTCTAGTTGTCGTCCCGTAGGGATCTGCTGTTGCAGTTGTTCTTGCTGTTGCAGTTGTTCTTGCTGTTGTTGCAGTTGCCTTTGCGGTTGTTTTTGCAGTTGTTTGTTTTTACGCCGCCACTCTGAGCGAAGCGAAGAACCCCGTATTTGCTGTTGCGGTTGCAGTTGCCTGTTCTAAAAACCCTCCCGCAAAGCCCCTGAACCGTAAGTACTCCGGCACCCCCAGCCTCAATCGTTCCCTCCCCACCATCGATTGCTATAAGCTCGACGGAATACTTTCCGAGCTCATGCCCATCGCCACTCAACTCGAGATCCTCGACCTCCGGCACTTCTCCGCGCGCCAGCTTCGTCCCCTGCTCGAAACCGAGGCCGCCGTCTGGGAGGCCCGCCTCCGCTGGAACTATCGCGGCTCCACCGAGCTCCTCCTCCAATATCTCGACTCCCGCATCCTCCCCGGCTTCGTCGCCCTCGACCGCGGCCGCATCTGCGGCTTCGCC
>Ga0193753_10000074_pt1 | contig 94626 bp, 86 predicted proteins | sample H1c2metaG_FD_144925 | JGI IMG/M metagenome (GOLD analysis project Ga0193753, IMG submission 144925) | Soil microbial communities from a riparian zone of the East river system, Colorado, United States - H1c2 | ecosystem: Environmental > Terrestrial > Soil > Riparian zone | place: USA: East...
ATCGCCGTAACTTAGGAACTGACCCCCAATATCCAAGAGGATGCGCTCGGCATGTTTTGCGACTGCTCGATCCAGGGCATCGATTACAGTGTCGCGCTGCCCGACCGTCCAAGTCTCAGGAGGACCAAGCGCTAACATTCAACGGCCTCCGAGACATTGGACCGCTGCAAGGCGGCGAAGGTCGCCTGGTAGTACTTCAATCCGGAACCGATGAGCCACATCGCGAATAGCGCGGTCGGGGCCGCGCTGAGCGCTAGTGAGTAGCGTAGTGCGCTGTGATCTTTGAAGACGAAATCAGTCAAGACTGCCACCAATGTCGGGCCAAGCCCGATTCCCATCAGGCCCGCCAGCAGCAGATAGCAGGCAATTGCCTGCCCGCGCATGCGATTCGGCACCACGGCTTGGATCAGCGCGGGCGCCGCCGACTGAGCAATGCTCAACGAAAATACGGTCAGGAAGAGCAGCGCGTACGCCAAATCAGGGGAGCCCACCAGAGGCCAAAGGACAGCGGGCGCCGGCAGCAGAAGCACGCCTACAAACGCGACGCGCAGACGCGCAGCCTTCACTCCGCGATTGCTCCAGTAATCGCTCAAGAATCCGCTTAGCAGGGTACCGATGCCACCCGCCGCGGCGACCACAATGCCGATCACAATGCCGGATTTGGCGGGCGGTATCGCGAACCGCCGATCAAACTGCGCCGGCGCCCACGCCAGTGCGCCATATCCGATAATGGACAGCAGAGTCGGATAAGTCAGCACACGCAGAAATGTGCTGCTCTGGGCTCGCAGATAGCGAATAAAATCCCCGACCGTGGGCGCTGTCCTTGTAGCGGGCGCGTCTGCGACCTCGTGACGCACAGGCTCGCGCAACGTCAGCAGCAGCACCAAGGCCAAGGGTGCACCCGGAACTGCGGCAATGAGAAATGCGGCGCGCCAGCTGGAGAATTGTCCCAGTCCGGCTATTTGCAGGCCCTCGTGCGGAATGGCCCCGAGCAACCAACCGCCCAGAAGCAGGGAGGCCCCCGAGCCGATGGCGAGGGATACATAGTAAGCGGCCATGGCGCGACCGCGGCGACCCGGCGCAATATAGTCCGCGATGAGCGAATAAGCGGCCGGCGCGAGAACCGCCTCGCCGATGCCGACACCAACGCGTGCCAACAGCAAATAGGTGTAGTTCTGAGCAAATGCGAACAAGCCCGTTGCAAGGCTCCAGAACACAAGGCCGACAACAATTAGGTTGCGGCGGTTGCCTCGATCCACAAAGCGGCCGAGCGGGAGTCCGGCGAGCGTGTAAAAGATTGCGAATCCATAGCCCTGCAGCAGGCTGAAGGCGGTATCGGAGATCCCGAACTCCTGCTTCAGGGGCCGCACCAGCAGCGCGGGCAACTGCCGATCCAGTTGCGATAGCAACGTGGCCGCGAAAAGTACCGCGACCACGTACCACGCGTACGCCACATTGGGGTACGAGGCCGGCAGAGAGGGAGGACTCGTACTCGCGACGGGCGACGGAGCGGCCAAATCAGCCGCGATTTTTCTTGGACGCGAGGTATTCGGCATCGAGTACTTCGTCGGGTGTGCGCACGCTGGGGCCCAAGATCGGCCCGACGAGTTCGTGCCCCCAAGTGCTCAACGACTCGGGATTGAGTTCAAATCCATCGGGATGCCAGGGCTCGAGTTCTACGATGCATTCGAACGCGAAACCTGAAGGATTGAAATGATAGAAGGACATGTGAGGGTCTTGCGTGTGCTGCCCCAGCTTCATCATCAGCGGCAGATTGCGCTTTTTGACGAGATCGTATGTCTCGCCGACATCTCGCACTGTTTTCACGAAGAGACCGACATGCTGAATGCCCATGCGGCCCGGCGCGTGGCCATAGGCGATATCGTGACTCGAAAAAGTGTTGAGCTTGGCGCGAAAGAATCCCGTTTTCCCCTTGCCCGCTCCCGACCCATACCAGCGGAAACCCATGAGATCAATGAGGAACCGCTCCAGCTCCGGCGGATATTCCGGGGTCATGACGACCACGTGGCCAAGGCCGCGCTGACCGCAAAGAAATCCTCCATGCGGCCGCCCTGGGACGAAGGACCGTGGCGACCATTTTTGCGCGTAGAACAGCTCGTGCTGATAGCCCACCGGATCGCGAAATCGAATCAATTCCTTAACGCCGCGCAACTGGCAAAGCGCCGCATCGCCGACAACGACTTCGACACCCGCGGCGCGAAATTTATCGACTGCTGCATTGAACTCGAGCCGACCTCGTGCTTCCCAGCCGACATAGGCCAGCCGATCGATTTTGCCTGCGTGAAAGGCGAAGCGATTGCGCCGATCATCCATCTTGAAATAGAGCGAGAGCGGGTCCGCGTCGAGTTTGGCGACCTGAAATCCCATGACCTCGGGGCCGTAGCTGCGCCACTCCTCGAGCTTGGTGGTCTCGAAACCCAGGTAGCCGATACCATTAATGTCCACTTTAGGCTCGCCTGATGATGCTATTGGGAATCTGCAACGACGCGTAGCGCCTGAGCGGGGCAACTTGCTGCGGCGTCAGTGGCCTCCTCCGCGAGCGCAGCCGGCACGATTTCATTCTCAAGATAAACAATTCCGTCAGCGTCGGCTTTGAAAACCTCCGGACAGATTTGCATACAAATACCGTACCCGCAGCAGCGTTCTCGGTCCGCGAAGGCACGCAGCGTTGTACCTTGCGAAGCAGCATTCAGCTCAGCCATTCCCGTCCCCTCAACTGACTGACGCAAAGTATGCACACAAACTGCAATTCTGTCACGATTCTGGGCTTTTGCGGCCCACTCTTTCGCACACGCTGCCCAATTTCCCGCGCAACATGGGGCGCTTCGCGCCTGCTGCGGGCGCAAGGCTTGCGTCGCAACATTTGAACAGAAGCATGGAATCTGTGCATTTTATTGCTCTATAATGGACCGCGGAACCAAATCACTCGGAGGCGCAGGCGATGTCATCGCCGCCTCACCGGTTGGGAGACCTAATGAAGCTCAATGATCTGATACTCGTCAGCGTGGACGATCATGTGATCGAACCCCCCCACGCCTTTGCGCGTCATATGCCCGCCGGTTTTAAGGGCCGTGAGCCCATCGTACAACAGCGGAAGGGCCGCGACATCTGGGTGTTCGAAGACCGCGCGACCGGCTATATGGGACTGAATTCCGTTGTCGGCCGGCCCAAGGAAGAATACGGCATGGAGCCGCTCTCCTATGAGCACATGCGCCGCGGCACGTGGGAGGTCAAGGCCCGCGTGGACGACATGAACGTCAACGGCGTGCTCGGTTCCCTGTGCTTTCCAACGTTTCCAGGATTCGCAGGCCAGCGATTCCAGGGCGTTCCTGACCGCGAAGTCTCACTCGCCGTCATCCAAGCCTACAACGACTGGCATTTGCACGATTGGTGCAACGCTGCACCGGGGCGTTTCATCCCACTGATGATCGTGCCTTGGTGGGATATGACCGCGGCGGCGGCCGAAGTTTTGCGCATGGCCCGGCAAGGCGTGCACGCTGTCACGCTGTCTGACAATCCAACGGTGCACAACTATCCGTCGATTCACAACGCGCATTGGGATCCGCTGTGGAAGGCGTGCGCGGATAACAATGTCGTGATCTGCGCGCATATCGGCACGGGCACCAAGGCGCCCCACGCTTCCCCTGAGACACCCATTGACGCGTGGATTACCACGATGCCCATATCGATCGCCAACTCGGCGGCCGATTGGCTGTGGGCGCCCATGTGGAAGAAATTCCCGTCGCTACGGCTCGCGTTGTCCGAGGGCGGAATTGGCTGGATCCCCTATTTCTTGGAGCGCGCCAATTTTACCTACCGGCATCATCACGCATGGACGATGACCAACTTCGGCAACCGGCGGCCGAGCGACGTTTTCAACGAGCACTTCATCACGTGTTTTATCGAAGATGAATTTGGCCTCAAGAACCTCGATTCCATCAATGTCGACAAGGCGTGCTGGGAATGCGATTACCCGCACTCCGACTGCACATGGCCCACGTCTGCGGACGTCTTTCACGGGCACTCCAAAGATTTGAGCGATGAGGTCATCAACAAACTCACTCATCTGAACGCGATGCGCGAATTCTCGTACGATCCCTTTGCGGTACTCGGCCGTGAGAAATGCACGGTAGGCGCACTGCGCGCGCAGGCGACACACGTGAGCATCGAACCTGCTTTGGGCCTCGGCGGAGAAGCGCCTGTGCGCGATCCGAACAAGCCGGTGACATCCGGTGACATCAATCGCATGTTTGCCGCCGCGGATGCCCAAACTGCCTTGTAAACGGTGTCGTCTTTTGTCGCGTGGAGCAATCGCTAATTAAAAGTGAACAGTAATAGAAGCCCTGTATATATTAGCGGAATAGGCTGCGAACAGCCGTAGAGCTGGGGTGGTTGACGCTGGCAACCGGCAACCGATCTTCAACGACCGGAGTTTGGGCGAGGAACCAAAGGATGAGCCCCAGTACGACCTATGACGCCGCGGTCATCGGCGGAGGTCACAACGGCTTGTCGGCCGCCTGCTACCTCGCGACGGAGGGCAAGAAAGTCATCCTCATTGAGGCCTTGGACAAAGTTGGCGGCATGGCTTCGTCCGGCTATCTCATGCCGGAAGCACCGCAACACCTCGTGCACCCCTGCGCCCTCGACCTGATGTCCCTGCGCGTGCATCCGATGATGCCGATCGACTTGCAACTCGAACGTCACGGTTTTCGTCAGATTGAGTTATCGCCCGCTTATGCCTACCTGCACCCCGATGGCAGCTCGATCGTGTTTTGGCGCGACCCTGAAAAGACAGCCGCCGAGATCCGTCGCTTCTCCGAGCATGATGCCGCCGAATTCCTGGCGCTGATGAAAATCGTCTTCGCATTTATCGATATTGCGACTCCCATGATGCGGGTGGATCCAGCGAGAAAGAACGTGCGGGCGAAACTGGGAGTGTTGATGTCGTTGCTGCGAAACAGGGCACTACGACCCGAGATTATGGCCTTGATGGCGAGCCCGGCGTATCAGGTCATCATGGAGCGCTTTGAACACCCGGTGACTCAATCGGCGCTGTGCTGCCTGCTTGGCGCCGCGGGACCGATCACCAACGAATCGACCGGCATTTACTTTGCCCTATTGGGCTTCTTGCATCGCACCGGAATCGGCCGCGTAGTCGGTGGCATGCAAATGCTATCCAACGCGATGGCGGCGAGGCTCCAGGAACTCAAGGGCGAGATCCTGTTGCAATCATCCGTGCGCGAAATTGTAGTCGAGGACGGCAAAGTAACAGGCCTAAGGCTTGCCGATGGCGGCACGATCCACGCGCGAGCGGTGATTGCAAGCATTCATCCGAAGTTCGCGCTGGAACTGGTCACACCGGGGGCTTTAGATCGGCGCCTGCTCGCGAAAGTGGCGCTAGCGCCCGCGAATGCACATGGCGCTTCGCCCTTGAAGGTCGATGTGGCGCTACGCGGCCCGATATCCGTAGGACGTCACGAAGCACGCCGCCCCGATGGGCTGAGCCTGCGCAAGTGCGTCCTGCTGATCGGCACCGCAGAAGCCGTAGTCGAAAACTTTCGTTCGGCCGCGCGGGGCGACGTGCCGAAGCTCCCGTACGTGTGGATCACCGCACCGAGCGCGGCCGATCCGACTCAGGCGCCTCCCAATCAAGATATTGCTTATCTTTACGCGATTGCGATGCCCGTTAGTCCGCGAGAGGGCTGGGATGCGATACGTGATCGGGTGGCGGAACAGCTCATCGATCAGTCGAGCCAGTACATGGATGGACTGAAAAACAACGAAATCGCGCGGCGTGTCGAGGCTTCACCCGACCTTGCAAGACGGCTGAATGTACTCAATGGCTGCGTCGTTCACATCGACACTGCGACAACGCGCTCCGGATTGATGCGCCCTGCCGCCGGATTGGGCGGCGCGTTGCCCGTCGCCGGTCTGTTTCTCGGCGGTGCTGGAAGCCACCCCGGCGGCGGCGTCAACGGTCTGCCGGGCCGTATGGCCGCTGGCCGAGCTTCGCGCTTCTTGGCGCAATGAGTTGCCATGCCGCGTTTTGATAATAAGGTAGCCTTGATCACCGGTGCCGGCCGAGGCATAGGACGCGCGATTGCTGAAGCCTTCGCGGGCGAAGGCGCCCGGGTCATCGTTTCGGCACGGACGGCTGCCCACGGCGAACGAGTGGTTGCCGGCATTCGCGCGCGCGGGGGGCAAGCGACGCTCACGCTCGCCGATGTTTCGCATCGCGGCGAGGTCAGCGCAATGATCCAGGCTGCGCAGCAAGTCTATGGTGGCCTCGATATCGTCGTGCACTGTGCAGCGGATGCCTCGATGAGCCGTGTCGCAGTTATGAGCGATGAGGTATTCGACGTGCAGGTCCGTACGAACATTCATTCGCTGTTCTGGATTGCCAAGGACGCATTGCCGCTATTGATGAAAGCCAAAGACAAAGGTCGCCTTATATATATTTCGTCCGGCGCGGCCAACCGTAGTTTCACGCCTGGACTGATTCCCTACATGGCCAGCAAGGCTTACATGAATGCGTTTGCGCGTGGTTTGGCCAATGAAGCCGGGCACGACAATGTTTTGGTCAATGTAGTCGAACCCGGCCTGATCGCATCGGACAGAATGCGCGAACATCTGGACGAGGCAACGTCAGCGGTTATTTCCGCAGCGTTCCCGATTCCGCGGGTCGGACTTCCAGCGGAGATTGCCTCCGCGGTGCTGTATCTGGCATCCCCTGAAGCGGGTTACATCACAGGAACCACGCTGTTGGTTGACGGAGGCGCCACGATGGCTCCGATAACCCAGTTCAAGGACGGAATATGAACAACCTTTATCGTACTTTCGCGGGCGGCACCGCGTCCTCTAACCATTGAGAACCATCATGAACGAATCCGTCGAACAGAGACTCGAAGCTGTCTACTCCTCCGTTTCTGACACCTACAAGGGTTCAGGTGAAGATATCTACGCGCTCTGCCGCGAGTTTCGACATACCAAGCCAGTCTATGAAGGTAATTTCATCGCGCGTTTTGGCGTGCCTACCAACGCCGGCATGCAGGCCGCGTCGCGCCCGACCGTCGCCCTTTTTCGCTACCACGACATCATGAACGTGCTCAAGGACGCCACCAATTACACGAACGGCTTCATCGCCGAAGGTCTGGGTGCCGTATTTGACGGCCTCATCATCTTGGCGATGGACGGCGCAATGCACCGCAATGTCCGCGCGCTGCTGCAGCCCGCTTTCATGCCCGAGACGGTAAACAAGTGGCGGCCAAAGATCGACCGCATCATGCGTGAAGAGTTCTTGCAGCCCATGGTCGCGGCGAAACAGGCTGACTTGATGCAATTCGCACTGGACTTCCCCATTCGCGTTATTTACGGCGTAATGGGCTTTCCCGAAGACCCTGCAATGTATCGCCAGTATGCCGCCTGGGGCCTGGCTATTCTGGCCGCCAATCAGATCGATCCTGCGAAGCTTGCGGACGCGCGCCGAGAGGCGGGTCTCGCCTTGAAGGGACTGTACGATTCGATCAAGGCCTTCGTGATCGAGCGACGCGCCCAAGGAGCCCCCGGCGATGATCTTGTCAGTCGCTTGATTCGGGCAGAATATGAGGGTCGTCGGCTCGATGATCATGAAGTGGTCACTTTCGTCCGATCGCTGCTGCCGGCTGCGACCGAAACAACAACACGAAGTTTCAGCTGCGTGATGACGCTGCTGCTGAGCGACGAGGCCCTTCTTGCCCGCGTCCGTGCTGATCGGACTCTCGTCCCCAAACTCATCGACGAAACTGTTCGCTTCGAACCGGTATCCACATTCAAGGTTCGCGAAGCGGCCCGCGATACCGAGATCGGCGGCGTAAAAATCCCAAAGGGCGCGTTCGTGCAGTGCCTGGTCGCGTCGGCGAACCGTGATGAGACGGTTTTCGAAAACGCCGACACGTTCGACATCAATCGGCGCCAGAAGCCCTCTTTTGGCTTCGGCTTCGGACCGCATATGTGCATCGGTCAATTTGTCGCCAAGATTGAACTGCAGTGTGCGATCAACGCGATTCTCGATCTTTTCCCCAACGTGCGACTCGATCCCAGCAAACCGAAACCGAAGATTGAGGGCGCGATGCTGCGAGGCGCGAATTCCGTTTCGGTGATTTGGGATTGAAAGGGAAGAAGAATGCGATATTTCAACACGATTCCCGAGCGAGCTGATTTCGGCTATCAATGCCTGGTCGCACCGCAGAAAATCAGCGGATCGAAGATTGCCGACCTGCGCGATCACTTCGGGCTCAAGTTCACCAAGCACATGCCGTTCGGTTGCCTGCGCGACGCCGAGGGACATATCTATGCGATGGTTCGGGCTCTGAACGGTCCGGGAAGTTCCCCAAATCCGACAAAATTCATCTACATGAGCACCCGCCTCGATGGCGCACATTTGCGCGTCGACAAAGACAAGATTGCGCCGCGGGCGTTGACGCTGTTTCCAGAACGTGGACTCGAGGATGATGCTGCGTGGTGGTCGAGTCTCAAGGACGAATCGGGCCAGCCGTGGCGCATTACGGCCTCCGCTGAGCGATTGACTTGGCGAGAGCAAGGATTGCTGGACATCGCCGGTGCGCCGATTGGCAACGGCATGCAATGGTATTTGCCCGGCGTGGACTGGGGAACCTTCTACGTGTCGCAGCTCTATGATGTTTCCGGCAGCTGCGACGGCCGGCAGGTCAAAGGCATCATCGCGCTTGATCAGGCCTGGATGGCGCAAGGCGGCGCAATTCACTTCCAGAAAGATCTCGTCGTCAATAACCAGATGCACGTGATCTGGTGGTCGTTCGCGACGGTCTACCAGGACGGCACCTGGGACTCAGGGTCTTTCATGGTGGGGCATGAAAACCTCGGCTATGCGATTTTTCAGAATGACAAAGGAGAGGTCCGTTGCACCACGGACGTCGAAGGCCACGTGACGCATAAGCCGGATAGCTGGTTCGTCGAGAGTGCGCACATCATCTTGGACGGCAAGGAGGAGTGGGAGTTTCTGCCGGACCTTAAAGGCGAGATGTTGGATTTCGTTGGCGGATTCCCGGTCACCGCGCAACAGGAAGGTCGGTGGCGGCGCCGCGGAGACACCCGGGTGCCGGATCGTTGGATGGGCTGGGGCGAGAGTGACCGGCGCAATGGCCGTGCCCGTAACGTCCGTGGCTCGGCAACCTGAGCATCTCGGTATGAACAAGACTGCGATCGAACAGTTTTTGCACGCTCAAGCCAAGGCCTGGAATGATGGCGACAAAAGCGAGTTCTTCGGGACCTATAGCGCCGCTGCACCTAATGGAATTGAGATTGAATACGTCAGCAAGCCCGCAGGCGACGGCCGGGCGATACTTGAGGCAATGTGGGGACAACAAAACGCAAAGATTCAGATCGAAGAAGTCGCTTTGATCGTCAACGGCAACGAGGCCGCCTGCCACAACCGAAATTGGGTTCGTGGCACCGACAATTGGATCGAGACGATCGAGTTGTATCGATTTGATTCGGGCCGGCTGCAGGTGCGATACTTCATCCAGCAAAGATAGGAGGCCGCGCTCATGTTTCCCGTGCTGAAACCCACCTAGGGACTTGGCCCAGCGTGAGCAATAGCCCCGGTCCCACGATAAAGCAGCCGACCGCCACTCTCAGCATGGAGTCGTAGGATCCGCTAGATTTATAGAGAATGGCGAACAGCGCGGGCGCAAGCGCCGAAACAATGGTCACAATGCCGAGCAATAAACCATACAGCCGACCGAAGTCGCGCATGCCGAAATAACGCGCGAGCAAATAGGCGGAGATGTCAAACTCCGCGCCGGTACCGATACCGATTAATGCACACGCGGCCACCAGCGCGGGAACATTGCTATTGATGTTAACCAGCATGAAACAACCGATCGCCGGCAACGCGAGCGCGGCCGCCGAGACTCCAGCTGGCCACAACCTATCTAATAGGTAACCGACGACGATTCGGCCAACAATAAGCGCCACACCGAAGCTGCTGAAGATGCCGCTGGCCGTGGCGGCGTCGAAACCCTTATCGCGCAGCAAAGGAATAACGCTGGTCAGCAGGCCGAGCACGGCGCTCACCGCCAGCGTCAAGGCGACGGTCAGCGTCCAAAACTTCCTTCCACGTATCGCGTGCGACCAGGACTCGCCCGGCAGAACGGTGTCAGTGGGACGTGCGGCTGTGCGTCGCGCGGGACTGCGCATCCACACCAAGGTGAGCGGCAACGTGAGCAGCAGGGTCGGCGCGGCCATGACGACGAAGCCCGCACGCCAATCCCAGCGCGCGATCGACCAGGTGAGCAACGGTGGCAATACCGAAGCGGCCAGGCCCGTGCCCGACAATATAATCGCCAAAGCCAGTCCACGATTGAGTTCGAACCATTCGTTGACCAAGTGCGACCACGTCACCTGCAAGGTACCGACACCCGCGAATGCCAGCACCGCAAAGCCAAGATAGAGCTGCCACAGCGTACCGTGAAACAGCGTCAACGTGAGATAACCCAACGACAATGCAAGCAGTGAGAGCGTCGTCACGACTCGCATGCCATAGCGTTGGTTAAGCAAGCCGGCGAGATGGCATGCAACCCCGGCGCCCAAGAACAAGCAAGTGATCGACAACTGCAAATCAGCACGCGCGAGCCCGAAAGCATGCTGCAGGGGAATGACGAGCGCGCCAAAGCCGTAGAGCACCGTTGCAGTGACACAGGTCGCTACGCCGAGCCCTGCAAGAAGCAAGATATGCCAGCCGCGTCTGAACTCAGCGAGGTCAACGCGGGCAGTGGCTTCGCCGACGAGGGAATGCGTGGTAGTAGTTGTATTCAAACGCATCGGAAGCATAATGCACAAAACTGGCAAAAGTGTCACGGAGTACTTGCGCATGACATCACCCCAATCCGTAACTGATCAAAGCCCGCACCTCAACCGTTTCGCCGGTCAGGTCGCCATTGTCACGGGCGGTGCTTCAGGCATCGGTGAGGCCACCTGTCGTCGGCTGGTGGCAGAAGGTGCCGACGTGGTTATCGCCGATGTTAACGGTGAAAAGGCGACTGCCCTTGCCGCTGAACTGGGACCCCACGCCAGTGCTCGCCTGTTCGATGCTTCCGAGGTCACCTCAGTCGAGTCGCTCATTGGCAGCACCATGGATCGCTTCGGTCGGTTGGACGTGCTGCACAACAACGCAGCTATCTCATCACCCGAAGTGCACGCGCGCGACCGAAATCCGATCGACATTACGTTCGCCACCTGGGATCAGGTCATGGCGGTCAACGTGCGCGGCTACATGGCGGGCTGCAAGTATGCATTGCCGGTCATGATCGCACAGGGCACCGGCGCAATCGTGAATACGGCATCGACAGGCGGCTTCGCCGGCGATATCACGCGCATGGCGTATTCGGTGTCGAAAGCGGCGATCATCGGACTGACCCGGCAGATCGCCACCCATTACGGCCGCCAGGGTATTCGCTGCAATGCGGTCGCACCGGGGCTGGTGTTGACGCCCGGCACTCGTGGCGCGGCGCCTCAAGTGATCGAGGTGATGCAGCGGCATCTGCTGGTGCCTGAAATCGGTAAGCCTGATGACATTGCCGCCGTGGTGTGCTTCCTCGCTTCGAACGAAGCGAGGTATATCAACGGTCAAACGTACATCGTCGACGGAGGAATGCTCGCCCACAATCCATCGATGGCCGATCTCATCGATATGGCTGCGCGCCGCTCATGAGTTGCCGGGCCCGGGCACGGCTTGGAGTTGAGCGAATTGCGGCATTGTGGGAATGTGCGCAAAGAATCCGCCGTCGATCGACCATAACTGACCTGTAATCCAAGCGGAGCGGTCTGACGCCAGAAACGCCACGACCTCTGCAATATCTTGCGGTTGGCCCAAGCGACCGACCAATTTATGCGCGCGCAAGACTTCGCGCATCGCCTCGGGCAACACACGCTGCATCGCCGGCGTTACCACAGAGCCGACGAGCAAGCCGTTGCAGCGGATGCCTTGGTGTCCGTGCTGGGCCGCCACATAGTACGTCAACGTGTTCATAGCGCCCTTGGATACTGCATAAGCGGTTGCATATTGATCGCCCGCTACCGAGGTGCCAGAACTGATGTTGACGATGGATCCACCGCCCCCGGCGATCATGACGGGCAAAGCGTACTTGCACATCAGCATCGTGCCGCGCGCATTGACGGCCATGACGCGATCCCACAAATCGGCTGACATGCCTATGACACCGCGATCTTCCTTCAGTCCCTTGAGCGCCGCGTTGTTGTCCAGTATGTCGAGCCGGCCGTATTTGCGAATGATCAATTCGACAGCCGCGCGGATGCTCACTTCCTGCTCGAGATCCAACTCCTGTGCCGCGACATCAAGTCCCTGCTGCTGAAACCCCTCGGCGACTTGGTGCACGTTGGAACTCGGCAAATCTCCGATGACGACGCGAGCTCCATCCTGCGCTAGACGTTGTGCGGTCGCCGAACCGATGGCACCGGCACCGCCGCTGATGAACGCGACCTTGCCCTGCAAGGTATCCTTAGTCTCGCTCACCTGATGCTCGCGGCTCTAATGTCCGGATTTTTGGCCAACGATATTGCGCAGCGTTCCGATGCCTTCGATCGTCGCTTCAACGACATCGCCGGCCGCCAAAAAGCGTCCCGTCCCGTGGCCGGTGCCCGCCGGTGTCCCGGTAAACAGGACGTCCCCGCACTCGAAGCTTGAACGCTCATCGACGAATCGTACCAGTTCGGCAACATCCCACGTCATTTCCGCGGTCGATCCGTCCTGGCGTACCTCGCCGTTGACCTTCAAGGTCATGTGCAGTTTAGGACTCGAGGCCGGAAATTCATCACGCGTGACGATCCAGGGACCTAAGCCCGTCGTCTGATCCTGGCTCTTGGCGGCGAATAGATCCATGCCAACGCCCGGCGGCCCGCTACGTTGCAGGTCTCGCGCGCTCACATCGTTGCCGACTGTATACCCCAGGACGCTGCTCAACGGGTCTTCCCTATTCACCGCAGTCGCACCGATCACCGCGACCAGTTCAACTTCGTGATCGAGTTCACTGGTCAGCGGCGGATACCGCAGCTCATCATTCGCACCGATGAGCGCACGGTATGCTTTGAGAAAGGCGATCGGTTGGTGATGCGATTTCATCCCGAAGTCGCTCGACAGATGCTTGGCATAGTTGGCGCCGGCCACAACGACACGCTTCGTTTTCTCGATCGGCGGCAACAGCCGGACGGCGGAGAGCGCCTTCGCCGGCGCACTCAGTCGCAACGCGCCTATGCCTGCGCCTCCCGTCACGCGGGGAGCCCAGTCATCAAAATCGCCTTCAATCGGCCGCACCCGCCCGGCTGCCACGTCGACGACACCCCAAAATACCGCGTCGCCTTCTTTGCAGCGCGCGAGTTTCAAGCAATTGCCGCCTTAGGAATTACATTCGGCACGCCTAATTTTGCGGGATCCAAATGCAACAGGGAGCAGGCATTCTTCCAGCGAATCTTTTGCAGATCCTCATCCGATAACTTCAGACCGTCGGTCAGATCGTGTCGAACAGCATCACTGCCGCCAAAATTACTGCCGTACACCATGTGATCGGCGCCGATGATGTCAACGAGTGCTTGACGCATTCTCGGCTCATGCAATTCCACGTCGAACCAAAAGTTACCGAGGTACTCCATTAAAGGCTTCTTGTTAAAAACGACGTCGAGATTTTTGTTTGTTTGCGCCAGGCGGCCAAGCTGATAAGGCACGTATCCGCCGCCGTGCGTGATGTACACCTTGAGGCTCGGAAATCGATCGAGCACGCCACCACACACGAGATTCCAGAAACATCGCGTTTCGTCGTACTGCATTCCGACGATCGCAGTGGTCTCATAGCGATCGTCGTTCGCCTTCTGACCCCAGGTCACCGACTGGTTATAGCCGTGGATAAACATGGGTAGATCAAGATCGCAGAGCGCTTCCCACACAGGATCCAGCTCTGGGGAGTCGAACTCATATCCGCCAAAATTCGCACCCCCAGCCACCAGGCCTTTCGCGCCCAGCTGCCCGCAGGCGCGACGCAACTCTTTAGCCGCTTCCACAGGTACGTTCATCGGTGCGTGCGCCCAGAACATCAGCCGGTCGGGCGCCCCAGCGCAGTAGCCGGCTAGCACGTCGTTCACCTTCCGTGCATAGGGCACCGCGTATTCAGGTTCCGTCCAGTACATGTAGCAGTGTGAGGGGACCGAAACGACCTGGGCGTTCTGACCGGCAGCGTCCATGCCGGCCAATCGAACCTGGGGATCGGCCCATCGCGCCAGGTACTCTTCGAGTTTTAGGCCCTTGCCGGACCTGACGGCCGCCTTTCTTTCAGGCGAGCCTAGCCCCAAGATCCAATGGCCCACTCGCAGGCGGATATCACCGTCGCTGCCTTGCTCGAAAAACGGCCCCCAGTGAGGGTGTTGGTTGTAGTAGCCCGGATGAGGGGCATGGGCATGAAGGTCGATTAGCATAGTCTTTATAACCTCGAATGTTCGGCTCACCGCTCAGCCGCCGGCGTTTACCCCCAAAGTCGATTGGATCATCGCAAAATGAAGCACTATTTTCAATTGTGTTCAATATATGGCCTTAAACCGATCGCCAGGGGTCAATATTCTCGGATGGGAACGTCCGCAGGCCTCGAGTTGTAGCCCGGCAAATGCAGTCCCCCGTCGACGTGGATCTGCTCGCCGGTCATGTAACGCGACATCTCACTCGCCAGGAAGACCACGGCGGGTCCGATATCGGCCTCGGGTTCCCCGCAGCGGCCAAGCGGCCGCATCGATGCCGCCCTCTCGGCAAATCCCGGATGTTCCGCGCAGAGTTTATGGAAAGTCGCTCCCATCGCCGTCGGGGCGATCGCATTGACTCGCACGTTGAAGCGGCCCCACTCTGCGGCGGCGCTGCGCGTCAGCCCTAAAATCGCCGCTTTGGCCGTGTTGTAGTCCGCATGCAGCCAAGCGCCAATATCCACGTCAATCGAATAGAAATTAACGATGGAACCGCCGCCGCGCTTGATCATGTGCGGCAGCGCGGCCTTCATGGCCCACCAGGAGGCCCAGACGCATGACTGAAGCGTGCTCTCGAGCATTGCGTCTGTTTTATCCTCGAGGCGCACGTTGGGAGTGGGCACGAAGGCGTTATTGACGAGAACATCCAGGCCGCCGAAGCGCTCGACTGCTCCCTGAATTGCAGTCTCAATGCTGCCTTTACTCGTAACATCGGTGTGCAAAAACACAGCTTGAGCGCCGAGTTCGATGCATTCTGCGGTGACGGCGGCCCCCGTTTTGGTGTCAATCTCAGCAACTACGACCGCAGACCCCTCGCGCGCAAACTGCCGGGCGACGCCTCGGCCAATACCGCCGCCGGCGCCTGTGATCAGGCTTACTTTGTTCTTGAGAAGTCCCATAGCTCTCCCCGATGGCCTTTGCTTGAACACTTGGCGCCTTATTGTAGACTTTCCTAAGCCTCTAACTAGTGGTCCTGTCCTATGCTGCAGTTTCGCCGCCGAGTTGGCATCCATTCAACCGGTGACGCTGCACGAGGTGAAGTGCGCGCCTGTCTGGAGGATGACTTCCACCACTTTCGCGTGCGTATCGTTCATGTGATCGGCACGGTCCAACATGTCGAGGGATCGGCGGTACGACATCCCTACTCGACCTGTCCGCTCGCGGCCGCTCAACTGACCCGTTTGGTGAATGCGCCCTTAAACGGCCTGGCGCATTCCATCACGCGCGTAGCGGATCCATCTGAGCAGTGCACGCACCTGATGGAACTTGCTGGACTCGCGATCGCTGCTGCGGCTCGGTCGATAGCACAGCGTTGGTACGACATCGCAGTCCCGCGACGTGTGGCTGGACGCACGCTCGCGACCCTGGACAGGGACGGACGTCGTATGCTTGCGTGGGAGTTGGTCGATACTACGATCACGGCTCCTGCGCCATTCCAGGACGTTCCATTGCGCAAGGGCATGGCAGCTTGGGCGCTCGCGAATCTGTCAGAAGATGAAGCCGAGGCCGCTCTCGTATTGCGCCGCTGCGCACTGATCTCACTCGGCCGCGCGATGAATCTCGATGCGCAAGTTCACGCAGAGCCGACTGGACGCTGTTTCGTGCAACAGCCCGAGCGGGCGCCCCAGGGGCTACGAATAGTGGGCTCTATCATCGACTTCAGCGAAGCAGCGAAGGACTTGTGCGCGACGGACCGCGATTGGCTCGTGCTGCGGGACTAGGCGGCAGGTAAGCCGCGTGTTAGAGGAAAATTGCGAAATTCGGTGTGCCGATCACTGCCTGGTCGAGGATGATTTCGCGCCGCGCCAGTTTAAACGAATCCCCATCTTGGCGGAGCAGATCGCGCCGCTCCGCGCTGATAAGATCGTATTCCGGGGAATTGAACCGGCTGCGCGTCATCAATAGATAGCTCGTTACCGAATACTCATCAGACTTAGCAGTTTTCGCCACCAACACATTGGTGATCAAGCGTCGCGTGCGAGAGGGAGGGTCCTCAGCCCAGGCGCTCTTGGTGCCGGTAAGTCGCATGATGCGACCCATCACCGAACGCCAGTCGTCGTGGAAGTGCTGGACCGTTCGCACCATGCTCGAGTTCTGCTGGTCCATAGGCCGCGTCTCTCGCAACGGGGCGGTGTAGATAAGATCCGTCGCCAACAGTGCGCCCCATTCCTTCAGCCGGATCTGATCGAGGAGCGCCGCTTCCTCGTACATGAACTCCACAATGCGATTGTAGAGCGCGGAACCTACGGCAACGCGTTCGCTCTTAGGGGTCGGCGCAGCCTCCGAACTCGGGGCTGCCGGTACTTTGGCTTCAATCACGGATTCTCTCCCCGTTTCGAATCGGCACTCAGGCCTCGGCGGTCATCAACTCGCGCCAATAGAGCCACCAATGCCACTGAGTGTCATCCTTGGTAAATCCTTCGTTCACGATTCCCGGTCCCGGCCAGCCCTTCGGCGCACTGGTTTCAAAAACGGCCTGATACTTCATGGTCATTTTTCGGCCCATCGCACCTTTGGCCGATAGCGTCATCTGCGGCCAAGTGTCCGAGTCGTCCTGCTCGATCATGCCGGAGGTACCGAATAGCTGTATGGTCTGTTTCAGCATCTTCTCGCGCAGTTCCGGCGGAGCATCCTTCTCCGCGAATATCCAGTTCACAAACTCGAGCTTGTCAGGACCCCGCGGAATGTAGGCGTGCAGAGTCATGGAGCCGACAATCGTGCCATCGCTCTGCGGTATGTATACAAATCCGAATAACACATTCGGGAACATGCCGCCCACCTGAGGAGGCATCCAGGCCATCACTTTGAGCTGGTCGGGGGTTAAGTTTTTGGCCAGCTGTCCCACCATCTCCTTGGTCATCCCTGCAGGCGGAAGCGCGGCCAGTTTCTGATCGACACTGAGTTGGTCCGGATCCATGCCCGCCAGCCGACGGATTTTGCGTCCAAGGTCAATGCAGCGAAGTGCATGACCGTGAGGCGAGCTGACTTCCACTCCATACATTTCGGGACTTAAGTCCGCACCTGCCTCGCCCTCAGCCTTTTTAGCGTATCCGCCGACCTCGCCGAGCCAGCGATGCAGCGTCAGCGTATGAAAGCCGTCGGCAGCGGACTGCTCACCGGCAGTCTTCCAATTCGCTCGCACGATGAAACGTTGCGGCGGGCCAAGGACTTCCATACCGCGGTCGGTGCGACAAAACAGCATGTCGTAGTACCACTTGGCGTCCCCGAGGAATTCCTCGAATGAGGGACCATTGATATTCCAAGTGGCAAAGATCAACCCGCCGTACAGAGTCACTCGAGCCTTCTTAAGACCGAGTTCTTCCTTGGACATAATCTTGCCGTGCATGCACTCGTGGGCGACGGGAGACCCGATGAATTCGCCATTGGGACGAAACGCCCAGCCGTGGTAAGGACACTTGTGAATCTGCGTCCGACCGCAATCAAGCGTGCTTACGCGCATGCCGCGATGCGCGCAAACATTTAGTAGGACGTGGACCGCACCCTCGTTGTCCCGCGATACGATCACTGAATCCGAGCCCATATCCCTGACGACAAAGTCGCCCGGCTGCGGTATCTCCGACTCGTGCCCTAAGAGCAGCCACACCTTGCCGAAGATGCGCTGCATTTCGAGCTCATAAATCTCCGGGTCGGAGAGTGCCCGCATTTGAACCTCGCGGGTGTTGGGGGAGATGAGATCCGCAACCTTGATGCCGTCGCTCAACACAGGACTTGTTTCCGTCAACATCGGTTGTGCTCCTAGCCAGCCAGTCCAAGTGCTAATGTTAGACAGTTCTGGCGTAGATGTGCAAATTCATTTTCTAAATGACCGCCAAGCCGCTGCATGAGAGTTTACGGTCAACTGTTAAACTGTTTTGCGATGGGATGGCGGGCCGTAAACCGCGCTTTGGATACCGCTTTGGAGACCTTTTGCCCATGACCCGCAAGCTCCCGGCACTTACCCCCGATACCGCGCCATTTTGGCAGGGTGGAACCTGTGGAGTGCTCCAAATTCACTACTGCGCGAGCTGCCGCTGTTTTTTCCACCCACCCAACCCGATCTGCCCGGCCTGCAACAGCTTCGATGTGGCGCCCCGTCCGGTCTCCGGCAGGGGTCGCGTCGTGACGTTCACCATCAATCGCCAGGCGTGGACACCTGAGCTGACAGAACCCTACGTGGTTGCCATCATCGAGCTGGCTGAGCAAGCCAATCTACGCTTACTTTCGAACATCGTAGGTTGCGATCCGAGCCAAGTGGTGATTGATATGCCTGTAGCGGTTACGTTCGCCCAGTTCGAAGACGTCTGGATTCCATTGTTTGAGCGGGCCGGCGATGTTTGACCGATTGTTCGAAAAGGATGTTGCCATCACCGGCGTTGGCCAATCGGAAGTTGGGCGCCCGTCATTGAAATCCGCGATGCGGTTGAGCCTCGACGCGGCTCTCGAGGCCATTGCCGATGCCGGCTTGCGGCGCGAGGACATCGACGGCGTCGCCTGCTGGCCGGGCGACAACAACAACGGCAACAGCTTTTCGCCCGTAGGCCCCAATGCACTGTTGAGCGCGCTCGGACTCAAGGTCAACTGGTACGGGGGCGGCTACGAAGGCCCGGGGCCGCTCGCCGGGGTGATCAACGGGGCTATGGCGATCGCCGCCGGACTTTGCCGGCACGTGCTGGTATTCCGAACGATTACCGAGTCCAGTGCGCGCATTCGCGATAAGGGTGTCAGTGCACTGACCTCCAAAACGGTGGGGCGTGACAGCAGCTATTTCTGGCAGTGGTATACGCCGTACAACGTGATTTCAGCGGTCAGCTTCATGGCTATGTACGCGCAGCGGCACTTCCACGACTACGGAACCCGGCCTGATCAACTCGCGCAGATTGCGTTGACCTGCCGCCGCAATGCCATGCTGAACCCAAAGGCAGTGTTCCGATCGCCGATGACGCTCGACGACTACTTTGCCTCGAAGATGATATCGACGCCGCTGCGCATGTTCGACTGTGATGTGCACTGTGATGCATCGACTGCCATCGTGCTGTCACGCAGAGACGCCGCCCAGGCTTGCCGGCAGACGCCAATTCGAATCGAGGCAATCGGGGCTGCTCTGCATCAACCCTGGTCCTGGGATCAGATTTCCTTGACCGAAAATGCCGCCTTCGATGTGGGACGGATGATGTGGGCGCGGACGGACCTGAAACCGAAGGACGTTAACGCGGCGCAGCTCTATGACGGCTTCTCAATACTTACAATGTTTTGGCTCGAAGGCTTGGGATTGTGTCCCCGCGGTGAAAGCGGCCGTTTCGTGGAGGGCGGCGCCCGCATCGCACGGGGCGGCTCATTACCGCTAAATACGAATGGCGGCCAACTTTCCGCAGGCCGCACTCACGGCTTAGGCTACGTGCACGAAGCCTGCCTGCAATTGTGGGGACGTGCGGGCGAACGTCAAATCGCGCCTCATAAGATCGCTGTCGCTGCAGCCGGCGGCGGTCCCTTGGGCGGCAGCCTGCTGCTGGTGCGCGAGTAGCACTCACTCCGGCATTTCAGTCGCCTTTGTCTGTGCCGCCTTTTTCGCGCGCAATTCCCAGTTCCATCAGTTCGCGCTTCAGAGTGGGGTAATAAGCGATCTGCCCTTGCAGGCCGCCGGATATGTCGATCGACGCGGCTGTGATGAAATTGGCGAACTCGCTGCTCAGAAACAGCACCATGCCGACAACATCTTCGGGCTTGCCGAAGCGACCGAGCGGCACGACCTTGGTCGCCATTGTCAGGAACTCCTGCCGCGAGATTGTCGGGCTCATCTCCCGATAGTGCCTGTCCCATTGACCGGTATCGATCCAACCCATGTTCAACGAATTGACAAGGATATTGTCCTTCGCGAGGGCCATCCCCAGGGACCGCGACATCGCGATCGCCGCCGCGCGATTGCTCACTGACGGAATGCCGTCAGGGGTCGGGATGACGCCTGCAAGCGCGTTAATGTTGATGATTCGGCCCCACCTCTGCTTGCGCATGTGGGGAACTACCGCTTGACTACACCGAAAGTGCGCGACCTGCAGGGCGTTTGCGTGCTCCAGAATTTCTTCGGGCTTCAGGGTATCGATATTGCCGCCCTTCCCCTGCCCGGCGTTGTTCACCAAAATATCGACCCCGCCCCAACTCTTGGCCAGGCCCTCGATCCAAGCACGAACCTGTTCCGTGTCGCGCACGTCGACGGTTGAGGCAACGACACTCTGCGCCCCGAGAAGCTCCGCTTCCTGACCCACCGCGCCGATCGCATCGGCGTTGCGTGCGCAGACGGCAAGCCTCGCTCCCTCACGGGCGAAGCCCTTCGCTACAGCCGCTCCTATGCCCCGGGATGCCCCGGTGACAATGACGCGCTTGCCCTTGAGGTTAATGTCCATCAGTGCGCGTCCGTCGCAGAGAACATGGCCAGGCGCGCGATGTTCGCGCGTTCCGGCTGCTCGATCATGAAGAGAACAGCGGCCGCCACGTCCGTCGGTTCTAGGGGCGTTCCGTCGGGCATCGCTGCTGCCGTCCCGGGTGCTTGAATGTGGTCGAAAATCTCCGTGCGGGTCGTTCCCGGCGCGACGGTACCAACCTTTACGCCTGTGCCCGCCAATTCGATTCTGAGCGATGAACTAAACGCCTCCAGAGCGTGCTTCAGCGCACCGTATGCGCCCATGCGCCGCGAGATCAGGTAGGCGCCAATGCTTGAGACATTGATGATGGCACCGGAGCCCTGCGCCTTGAAAACGCGTGCGAACAGATACGAGGCACGCACGACGGCATCGAAATTCACGCGAGTCATCTGGCCTAAGGCGTCAAGGTCGACCGAATCGATGCATCCTGCGGCAATAATCCCCGCATTGTTTACCAAAATATCGGCGCGTCCAAACTGCTCCTGCGCTATAGATAGCAATCGACCGGGGGTGTCGGGCAAGGATATATCGGCATCTAGAATGGCCGAGCGGCCTGGCAGGCCTGATGCGAGTTCCTGAAGCCGCTCGCGCCGCCTTGCGGTAATGACTACATTCGCTCCGGCTTCGCTCAGCTTTCGGGCAATTGCCGCGCCGATTCCCGAAGAAGCCCCGGTGATGACTGCGACCTTCCCCTCGATCTGTGACATCGGCGGTTTCTCAACTAGTTGTCGGGGTTCCGATCGCGCGAACCATAGCGCAAAATCGCGTTAAACTGAACACGAAACTCGAATATGTTTTCTATAACCATGCGGCGTACACGTGACGCTGCTGGACATCGACAGCAAAGTACTGCAGGATTTCAGCAGGAAACATGGGCCCAAAGGGCGCATGGAAGCAGACATCTGATGAAAACACCCGTATCAGCCAAGAAACGAGCCAGATCCAAGGTCGTGGAGCCGAGTAAGGCGTCGACCGCGGCTAAGGAGTCGCGCCCGCGCGCCACGGCATCGGCATCGACGCCGATCGTAAATCCAGCGCGCCGACGCAGGCGAAGTCGCCGATCCGAAGCCACCATCGCCGCAATTCTCGAGGCAGCGGAAAATGTAGTCCTGCGCTCGGGCGTGCATCGTGTTGCCATCCTCAATGTATGCAAGGCCGCCGGCATCTCTCGTGGCACGTTTTATCGTTACTTTTCAGCGCAGGACGAGTTATTGGATGCTCTCGTCCGACACAAGCGGGAAGGCTTTCATCGGGGGTTGATCCAGGCAACGCATGCATTCGCCGACCCCGATGAGCGATTTGACGCATTCATCGAGCATCTGGAGAACTACCTGGAGCACACGCAGGCTAGACAGCTCCTCATCGTTTCGCCGGACTTCGCGCTCGGATTCTTCCACCGCTTCTTTCACGACGCTGTGGTCCGATTCCAGGATGTACTGTCATCTGTATTCGATGCCTGGGATGAACGGCTGGACGCGAAGCTCGATCGCGAACTGATTTGCGAACTGCTGATCCGCTACGTGCTCAGCGAACACCTTGCTCCGAGCGGGAACGCCGGGCGCGCCATGCCCGCCCGAATTAAACGATTGATTGCCACATTGACAGCGGGTGCTAGAGCACCCGCTCTCCGAACCTAGCACCAGCTGCCTATCCCCGGCGTAGCTTGCCGCTAGTGCTGCGACACTAGTGGCCGAATTCGTACCGTACTTCCACCCCATAGAACGGCGGCGGTGCATAGACAGCCGATCGAATACCGAACGTGTTGAGCTGATTGTCCGTGCCGGTGATGTACCGTCGATCCAACACGTTATACGCATACAGACCAGCGCTTACCGGGCTTGACATGATGTGTTGCCATTGGAGTCTTAGGTCAACCCGGGTGTAGCCTGGCGCGTTAGCACCGGGCACATCCAAATCTACGCTCGGATTGCCGTTCGGGACATTAAACGCATCGGTGGCAAAGTGGCTTTGCGCATAAACGGTGCCCTGCGCGGTCACAGTTCCGAGGCGCTCGGGAATCGGAAGCGTCACGATCGGAGTCAAGCTGAACTGGCTCGTTGGGGTATTGGGAAACTTGCTGGCAGATACGTCCCCGACACCCGGCCCACCGTTAAAGTTGGTGTATTTGGCGTACAGGTAAGTGTAGGCCGCGCTCACCTGAAAATACTGGCTCGGCTCGATGGCAAACTGGAATTCGGCGCCCGCAATGTAGCCGGCCGCCGCGTTCTCGATAATGGTGGCAACGGCACCACCTGGCAGCGTGACGTTTTCATTGCGTTGGATATTGGTGTAATGATCGTAAAACGCATCGGCGTTGTAACGAATCTTCCACCCATTGCCGAATTCGTTATGTCCTTTGGCTCCCAACTCATAGTCGATCACGAATTCCGGCGCATATGCTTGGAGGGCCGGAGGCGCGGTTCCATTGAAGCCGCCTTGTTTGTAACCCTTGGATACGTGCCCATAAAGGTTTAGGTCAGGGTCGACTGCATAATCCACAGCAGCATTCCAGGTGACGGCGTTGAAGCGGTGCTCCTGCCCGGGCGTAAACGCAAACGGCAGAGCATTCAAGGCCGGCAGCGGCGGGAAATTAATGAAAGCGGTACCGGTGGGTGTGGAGGATACGTCATCCGTTGAGTAGCGAACGCCAGCGGTCAGAGTGAGTTTCGGAATGATTTTATAATTGAACTGCGCATAGGGAGCGCGGCTCTTGCTGGTGCTGCCCTCCCCGACAACTTCGGCGGTCACGCCACCCGGTATGGGCACCGCGGCGAACAGAATGGGGGAAACCTCGACGAAACCGTACTCGAACGGCGAGGATACATGTTCGAAGTAGTAGCCGACGACTCCGGTAAGGGGGCCCGCGTTCAATCGAAGCTGAAGTTCTTCGGTGTACTGCTCGTTCGTGGCAGTGGGATTTAGTACGCCCAGGAGAGGAAGATTGGTCGCATCCAAATCCCAAGCCCTTCGACTCGTGGTGTGCAAATAGCTGGCCACATTCTTCACGGCAAACATATCGTTTATCTTTAAATTTGCCGTGTCTATCGCACCGTAAGTCTTCAAAAATGCTTCAGCGTACGGAAATTCCCCAAGCACATCGCGGATACCTAGGGCCTGCTGCGCGGCGAGTTGCGGCGCTAGTAGCGGAGCGAGCGGCCCCGGAGAAATGGTTGTGATCGGGGCACTGTTGCCATTTTCGCTTTGCTGCGACCACTGAACGAGCATCGTATTGTCAAACCTATCGTTCGGCTGAAACTTCAAGATGCCGCGAATGTTTTGCTGATTCTGATTGTCGAGCTTCATCCCCGTTGCGACATCGGTGGTGTAGCCCGCCCGGTTAAGGCTTTGACCTGCCAGTCGGAAAGTAAGCTGGTCGCCGACGATCGGACCGCCAACACCGAATTCGGCGTCAACTCGACCAAAGTTGCCGGCGCGCACGTCGGCGTAGCCGTTGAACGTATTCGATGGCATGGTCGGTGTGAAAAGCACCGCTCCGCCTGAGGTGTTTCTGCCGAACAACGTGCCTTGCGGACCTTTGAGGACCTGCACATCCGCCACGTCAAAGATCGCTTGGCTGAAGTTGGCTACTTCATCGAAATAGGGGATCACGCCGGGACCGGACCCGAACGTTGAACCTTGCCCGCGGATCGAATACGTCACCGCACCCGTATTCGCAGCGGTGTTCATAATGCTTAAGCCCGGGGCGACCCGCGCCAGATCGTTGGCTGTATTGACACCTTGATAGTTCAGCTGTGTGCTATTGAGGTCGACGACCGAGATTGGTACGTCCTGTACATTTTCAGAGACTCTACGGGCGGTCACGATGACCTCATCCATTTGCCCCGCAGATGGTGATGACGTGGCGGTCGACGGGCTGGCGGCGAACTGCGCCCATGCCGGCGCCGTGAGACAGATTGCGGCGAACAGCCCAGCAACTTCAGTCCAGCGCCTCGCGCGTTTGCCCGTCGAATTACGAATTTCTAGTTGATGCATGCGACCTCTCCCCTCTTGTTCGGCCGTCACAGCTGACACGCGTCTACGCCTGTTTTGCGCTTGTTACGCGCTTGTTGTGGTCCAATGTTATACACATTGCCTTAAACTGTGCAATAGTAAACTTAAGGATGGTCCATGCTGACCTTGTTTCATGCCCCAGCGTCGCCCTCATCGCGCATGATCTGGTTGCTCGAGGAACTGCAGGCGGAGTACCGGCTCAAGGTAGTGAGCTATCCCAAAAACGACGGATCAAACACTGATTCCCGGAATCCGCATCCTCACGGCTACACGCCAGCTCTGATGCATGACGGCGTGCTCGTTACCGAGAGCGGCGCAATCATGCTCTACCTGACTGATTTATTTCCGTACTCGGCGATCGGTATTCCCATCGGCGACCCATTGCGGGCGCGCTATGTAACGTGGCTCTTCTACCAGGTCGGACTCGCCGAGCCGCTTTTTTATATGAAGGGAACCAAGGTACTCGAAACCGACGCAGCCATGTCACGCCTTTTTGAGGCCATGATGCTCAATATCGAGAGAACTCTTGTGAAGAGCCCTTATCTGCTCGGCGAGCGCTTCACTGCGGTGGATATTCTGTATATGAGCCTTTTCGATCAGGCGCGTGAGCTTCTCGGCAAAGGCGATTGGATCGATGCCTACATCGCCCGGGGGCTCGACAGGCAAGCGCGCAAAAGAGCCCTTCTCAAGGGGGGCTAATACTTTTCGCGATGCCGCTTATGTCACGACAATTCTGGCAGAGGCTACGTTGACCAGTCGTCGGTGTTGCGCTCCGATATCGCCATCTCGATGCGACGTGACCCGCGCGGTCGCGAAAAAAACTCCCGGCTTGGCGTAGCTGTGTGTCTTGGATAGCTTCAGACTTCGCGCCTGACCGTTTATTCCTGGCTCCGCGGTGAATGCACCGCTGCCGTCCAAGCTCCACTCCACCGCAATGATGCTGCCGCCGGCCGGCGGCGCCGCTGCATCCAGCTCCAAACTTACAGGCGCGTTGACCTTGATATCCGCTCGCGGCGACCCCTTGATCATCACGGACACGACCGGTTGAATGCCGCCGCGCTCGGCTGCAGTTGCCGGCAGGGTGACCTTTCCGTCCGAAAATTCGTAAGTTGTTCCTGCCGGGACAACGCCCTTCTCTGCCCAATCGCACAAATCTAGGAGACTTTGTTCAATTATCGGCATGTAATCGATCAACCAGGTCGAAGTCGCCCGCTTAGACGAAGTTGGCAGGAAAGACGGACTGATGTGCTCGGCGTTTTCGGTCCATCGCAGACAGAATCTTTCCTTCGCGCGTTGTGGGCCTTGGGCTCGAATCGTGGCTTCCTCGTAGATCACGCCTTGCGGAGGCCACAAGGAGGAATCATGCGTGTGATGCACCCATAGCAACTTGCCCTCATATTGGCCGCAGTACGGCACGCCCATCAGCGGAGACTGCAATGGCAATCCATGCTGCGGATAGATCGGCGCGCCATTCAGACGCAAAAAGTCAAAGGCTGCATCAGGGGAGATGTGATGACGGTAGGAATAACAAAAGGCCAGAAAGGCGCGATTGTCGATATGCACTTTGTCGCCCACCGCGACGTCTGTGAAACGCAAAATATTCGATTCGCGCCGGCCATCACAGAAGAATAGATCGCCGCACGTATTCATGGCGTACAACTGTCTGCCGGCCGCTTTACCCGACACCACACGGACGCCGGCCCCCTGCCGATATCCTTCGCCCACGCCCTTTACTTCGATGGCGATCGGCAAGTCGTAGCGATTGCTTGCGGCGGCCATCAGGCCGGCCAGGGTGCGCACCGCGGCAAATTCCGGACCCGCGAACGCGGGATCCTGCAGCAGGTCGCTGGCGCGCACGATGCGGCTTACCGGCAGCGTCACGTCAATGAGATCCTCACGGACATGTTCCGGGGAATCGTGACCTACATATCCTGGACGCGTCCAAAAAGACTCGAAGTAGTCGCCGTCCTCTTCCAACAACATGTCCGCGATGGATGTCCACAGCCAGATTTGGCCCATGGGATTGGCGATCATGAACTCATCGCCTCGCGGGTATCCCAAGCGATAAAGGTTCGCCAGTTCCTCACGCTCGTGGTTGGTGAGCCCCTCGAACGGATCGCCGCTGCCGCCCGGTTGGGTGGCGTCGATGACGCTGTCGAGCTTTCCGGCTCGAGTCAAAAGGCGCTGCACATTGAACATCGATCCGAAGCAAAGCGGCTGTTCACTGCGCACGCGCGATTTGGTGCCGTGCGGTTCAATGTTTCCGCCGCCCATAAACGGGAGAGCGCCCGCGTATACATCAGGACCATACTCAAGACATCCGGGCGAGCGCCGGCCGCCGCCGCTGCCGCCCCAAACATACGAATATTGCGGCGGCTTGCCGTACACCTGCGCAGCCACGTGCTTGGAAAAGCGTGCCGATTCAATGCTGGCGCGATAGCTGTACAACGTTGGATCATCGCCCGCGCGTTTGTCGATGTCATCGCCGATATGGCCCGAATTTGACTCCACCATGTATCCGCCCAGGCGTTCCCCGATCATTTGCAGACCACCCAACATCTGCCCCATGGGGCCGGCAAAAGCGTCTTCGTGTCCCGCATGCGCACCCTCAAGCGGCTGAAACATGCGCCCCTTGTAGATTTCCTTTGCCGGGAAATAAAAGGAGAAGCGCGTGTCCGTTCCCTCGAACCCACCATGTACGTGGCGGTGCGGTATGGGCTGCTCTCGCGGCTCATCGCGGTCGATGTACGGCTTGCCAAAGTATTTATCCGTGACGCTGTAGGACGCCACTTCAATGGGCGCCCCGCTGACCGCAGTCTTAACATCGCTCATCGCAAGTCTCCTTGAAAGCAGTATCCCGCGATCGGGCACTAGACTTGGGATAATGAGGTGTCGGCGCCAAAGAAAATAGGCGCCTCATTTATGGAGCGATTAATGGCGCAGCATGAGGCGTTACAACCCTCGGGCTATGGAGCAACCCCCGAGTAGCGATTCTCTTTTCGGATTGCCCTGCCACTCGCGCCCGATGCATGAACGCCGCGAAGCATCGAAACCTGTTCGCAAAGTCTCTCGACAGTGCTGTCCGCTTCGATCAACCGACCGCGAGCAATGGCCTCCATGTATGAGAGCTGCTGCGGCAGCCCATGCAGCTCCGCCCCATCGAAACTCGTCCACACCGAAGCGCTCGCTCGAGCGTAGTAGGCCGTTGAGCATTTTTCCATGAAGATCAAGATGGGATTGGCAAGACACGACCATTCTGCCTGCAACTGCGCCGTGACGAGAGTCGGCGCATCGTTCCAGCTTGCGGCGATATCCAACCTTCGAAGCAGCTCCTGGCGCTGAATTCGGGTCGACTCCGCAGCCACAACCATGCGCACAACACGGGAGACAATGCTCGCCACTGGCAAAAAGGTCGCTAATTTTAGATGGGCCGCCGAAAAATAGGCGACAACCAGCTCTACGCAGGCTGCTGCGTCGGTTGGTCTCGCCTGCACACCATGGGTACGGCCGCGCTTACAGTCGATCAGGCCGCGGCTCTCCAAAACTCGAATGGCTTGGCGCAGCACTCCCCTACCCACCTTGTAGCGCTCACACAATTGATCCTCAGTGCTTACTCGGTGCAGCCCGTGTACGTCGGCGCGGGGGAGTTCGAGCGCCAATGTGCGGGCAAGTTCGTGCGCACGCCCTCGATTGAATGACGCAGTTCGAGCATCGCCCAGGGCCCGCGCCCGTCCATCTTCCTCACTATTCAGGGCGATTTCATTTTCGAAGATACTCAGGCAAGCGGCGAAAAGATCCGTTACAGGACTATGACCGACTGATCGCATCGGAGAATAAAAGCCTCTTGCTCCGCTATCCAAGAGTCCTGCGCCGGGACCATCAATGAGCTTCCCGCGGAACTCTAGTGTGAACGCTTCGAGCGCTGCCGCACCTTCGGCGACGGATTGACGATAGGCGGCCACAATATCTAGCGCTGCCCACGCTTGTTGAACATGAAACGCGGTTACGCCAATCGCGCGAAAGTAATCCGCCACGGCCGATGCGACCGCCCCGCCTGATATCGGCAAAATTACCAGGCCGCCTCCAGGCCCGCGTCGCATTCGTGCGATCTGACGATCCTCGAGTAGCCTCACAGCTTCACGAAGGGTCGCGCGGCTAAAGCCATATCGGTCAATCAGTGCTGCTTGATCACCGAAAACTGCCCCGGCCGGCGTGCCTTCTGCAAAGATGTCGTTTTCGAGCTGCCAGGCTGCAGCAAAAGCGCTTTTTTGCGGGCGCGTGCTTTGCGAGACCAAAGCGTCGTAAATCTTTGACCAGTCGAAGCGGATCTGCATGTCCGAGGACTCCGCGGCGCGCGTCGTCGCCACATTAAAGAACGCCCACTCCCTACCGGCGTACCCTTGCCACCGGTCCCGCCGCCTACCTTACTTGAATACATGCCGTGAAGCGATTGGAGCACGTCACCTCCCTCGACAACTGCACCGCGACAGTCCCAGTGGGGCTCGACTGTCCTTAGGTTATGGCGAATGCGGCGCCGCTCTGGGGCCCAGGTTCTGAATTGAGGCGTCTATTTTTCGCACCGCACTGGCAGTAGCATGCCGGCGGATCACTAAAATTGTGCGTGGGGAGTCACTATGAGAAACAACATGACGATGAAGTTCCGCTCGAGCGGCCTGCTAACCGCTGCCGCTTTGCTGTTGTGCGGCTCGCCGCTGATGGCAGCACCACCGTCGCCGTGTACTGTGGCGGCGGTTCAGGCACTCGCACCGAAGGGCACAACCATCAAGTCCGCCGATCCAACCGCGATGCCTGTACCTCATTGCAAGATCGACGGCTATGTCGTCACAAACAATCCGGGGCCCAATCAAGTCAATTTTCGCCTTCAGCTTCCCGACTCGGGCTGGACTGGCCGCTACTATTTCATCGGGATGGGCGGGGCTGCGGGTTACGTGCCAAGCGATTCGCAGATCCCTGCTGGCAATCCCCTCAATAAGGGAATGGCAGTCGCGGGTACCGACACCGGCCATCAAGGGGACATGTTGAACTGGGGATTCCTTACGGACCCGGCCAAAGCAGAGGATCACATTGACCGCGGGGCTCACGTCACCGCGGTTGCCACGCAAAAAATCACCAAGGGGTACTACAAGGCGCGCGAGCTGCACCGCTATTTTTCAGGTTGTTCGGGCGGCGGTCGCATGGCAACCATGTCGATTGAGCGGCACCCGGAGGATTTCGATGGCGTGTTGCTCGGTGCGCCCGGCGGCCGCAGCGACGCCACCATGCTCGCTTTTATCTATAACGCGCAACAAATGAACCGCGAGCCGGGTGCATGGGTGTCGCCAGCGAAGCTGCAGATGCTCGATAACAAAGTGACGGCGCAGTGCGATGCTCTAGATGGCGCCAAAGACGGCATCATTTGGGACCATAACGCCTGCAAAGTGGATTTCAAGCAGTTCAAATGCCCTGCTGCCGACGGGCCAGAGTGTCTGACCGGGCCGGAACTCAAGACGGTCGAAGCGATCGTGGCTGGACCCATGGGTCCCAACGGCCCGATCAAACCCGGCTATCCGGTCTCCAATATCGGCGTCTGGTCTACATTCCTCGGTCCCACGGCGCCGCCGTGGTCGGACGACACGTCGATGGCAAACATGGCTAAAGCTTCCTCCGGCTACGTCATTGCCAGCTCGCTCGCAAAGGTCTTCTTCGGACCCAACTACAACGTGCTGAAAGATTTTAATTTCAACGACCAAAAGCAGCTCGATGCGTGGTGGCAGGCAACCGACCGGATTGGGTTTGGCGCGCCCTACGGCGCTGACCTGCGAGGCCTCCACAAGAGCGGCGGCAAGGTACTCATGTGGAACGGTGTCAGCGACCCATGCTGTATCGACACCGAGCTGAAGGGATACTATCGCGACGCCGCAAAGTCGGTGGGTGGCGTGAACCAGCTCGACGCGTTTGCCAAAATGTACTTCCTTCCCGGCACGGCGCACTGTGGCGGCGGCACCGGACCCCAGGACGGGCCTGACCAACTGCTCGAAGCGATGATGAACTGGGTCGAAAAAGGACAGGCACCGGGCCCTGTTGTCGCGCATCGCGGCAAGGAACGTGCGCACATGCTGTTCGCGGATCCGAAGACCGGAACCGTGTCCGGCGTGCTGGTACCTCCCGCCGCAGGTACCGCTCGTGACTTCCTGCTCTGTCCGTTCCCGCAGGTTGCCAAATTCAGTCAAGCGCAAGCCGGCAAGGACGGCGCCGTCAACGATGCGGCGAACTGGTCATGTCAGACTCCGTCGACCTAGCGCGGCTGTGATCAGGACTCGGCCAAGCTGAATTGTGTGTTCCAAAGGGACGATCGACAAAAACAACATGAATCGACTGCAGGGTAAGGTCTGCATTATCACCGGCGCGGGCAGCGGGATTGGCCGCGCCAGCGCCGAAATGTTTGGCAGAGAGGCCGCAACAGTCGTTGTAACGGATATCAGGGCCGACGCAGCCGAAGAGGTCGCGCACGGAATTGTAGAGGCCGGCGGTCAAGCAATCGCACTCGCAGTTGATGTCGGTGAAGAAGATCAGCTGCGCGGCATGATCGATACGACGATCCAAAGCTTTGGTCGCATCGACGCGCTCTTCAACAATGCCTTGATGACCAATCCGGACCCGTCGATGCGCGATCGAGATCTGCTCAATTACGATCCAAAAGTTCTCTATGCCACGATACGGGTTAACGTGGTCGGCGGAGTGCTCGCGAGTAAGCACGCCATTCCGCATATGTTGGAGAGGGGTGGCGGCTCCATCATCTTTACCTCCTCGGGGAGTTCCCTCGGCGGGGATGTGACGGCTTACAGTTATGGCGCATCGAAAGCCGCGCTGAATTGGTTCGTGCAGGCGTTTGCAGCAACGTTCGGGAAGCGCGGCATTCGAAGCAATGCAATACTGCCCGGCCCAACTCAGACGCCGTCAAAGATGGCCTGGTCCACCCCAGAGATGGATGCGGGCTTCATGGATGTATTGAACTCGCCACGTCTCGGACTTCCCGATGATATAGCGGCGATGGCCGTATTTCTCGCGTCCGATGAATCCCGCTTCGTCAATGGGGCACTGTATCGCGTTGACGGCGGCATGAGCTGCACAGTCCCCTTCGTGAGTGTTACTCGCAAAATGATTGCTGCACGAGCGAAACCGCAAGGGTGACTGGGAAGAATTAAAATGGGGCTAGCACAGGAGGCATTCCTCGAGGAGTTCTGCGCCGCGTGGGGCGATGGCAGTTCCGAAAAGAAACCGGACGTGGAGAAGATTCTCTCCATGATGTCGGAGGATGCCGAATGGCAATTGTGGATGCCGGGAGGCCCGACCATACGCGGACGTGAAGCATTGCGTCAGGAAATCCATCGTCAAATGCGCTTCGCGAGCAATAATAAATGCAACATCGTGAATGTGCTGTCGAACGACACGATGGTGATGCAGGAACGTTCCGACTTCGCGATCATTCGCGGCAGAGCCTGTCCACATCAACTAGTGGCCATTTTTGAGCTCGACTCCGCTGGTCTCATTAAACGTTGGCGTGAATACCTGGATATGGCGGATTTGTTGCGCAAGCAAGGTACCGATGAAGCGTTTGCTGCCACCGGCGGTTGATGATGACTCGGTAAGCAATTCCTTCGTCAATCGGCCGACCCATGTCAGCTGCCAAAGCGGATTTTGGCTTCAATAGTCGAGTCGTCTAATGTTTAAGCGCGTTCTCTTATGCTACGACGGTACGATGGCTGGCCGCCGCGCCCTGCTTCGCGGTGCCGAACTCGCGGTCCTACTCAATTCTGAAGTACATGTTTTGTCCATTTTGCAAGCGGAGAGTCCGAGCGCCGCGGTGATGGCGGGCGCTTCCGGCCATGCATGCTTGATCGACGAGGGACAGCAAGACCGAAGACTTCTTGACGAGTCGCTCGAATGGCTACGCACAAGGGGCGTGGTGGCGAAGGGCTCGCTAGCGTCGGGCGATACGAGTGATGTGATAGTGTCGTTCGCCGAGCAATTGGAAATCGACTTGATCGTGCTGGGACATTATCCCCGCCCCGTCGGCGGATTTTGGTGGACGAGCCGCAATCGAACGTCTCTCGCCGATCGCGTGCGCTGCTGCGTGTTCGTTGCGGTGGTAGGGCCCCGAGAGCCCGATGGCGGATAGCTCCGACACTGCTGCTGGGAACCCGACATTGGGAGTCCATCACATCGCGACAATTGCGATGGTGATGCCGGATCATCCTGCCGTCATAGTGGGTGGCACGGGATCGAAAATCACCTACGCTGAGTTGGACCTGCGGTCGCGAAAACTCGCAGGCTACCTCGCCGCCAATCGCCTTGCGAATGGCGACCATATTGCGATCATGATGGCAAATAGCGAGGACTATCTCGCCGTATGCTGGGCCGCGCAGCGCCTTGGCCTTGTTTATACTCCCATCAATTGGCATCTCACGCCTCCCGAAATTGCGTACATTTTAGAGAACAGCGACGCCAAGGCGCTCATTGTTTCCGACCATGTTCGTCCGGCACTCGAGATAATTTCGCAGAGTCTGCGAGGCATCGTAGTTAGCCTCACGACGGGACCATCGTTCGGCGCATTTAAGAACCTCAGTTACGTCCTTGAGCGAGTCGAAGTTGACCCAGACCTCGGTTATCACGAAGGCAACATCATGTTCTACTCGTCGGGCACGACGGGCCGTCCGAAGGGAATCACGCGAAAGCAAGGCGAGGTCGCCTGGGGAAACTTCGCGCCGCTCGACCTATACCTGAGAACCACATACGGATTAGATCGAGATACTGTGTATCTCGTGCCGGCCCCGCTGTATCACGCGGCAGCGCTTGTCTGGGCCATGAACGTCTTGCGAAGCGGCGGTACGGTTGTCGTCATGGAGAAGTTCGATCCACTCGAGGCACTGAGGCTTATCGAAGCCCACCGGGTTACGCACGCTCAATTTGTACCGACGATGTTCGTACGCATGCTTCGCTTGTCCGAAGCCGATCGAGCCAGACATGGCCTGTCGAGCCTTAAGTACGTTCTTCATGCCGCCGCACCCTGCCCGATACAAATCAAACAGCGCATGATCGACTGGTTCGGCCCTGTGATACACGAGTACTACGCCGGTTCCGAGCGCAATGGACTCGTCGCTGTCGACTCGGCTACCTGGGCCGCTCGTCCTGGAACAGTGGGTCGAGCCGTCTTCGGCCAAATTCATATCGTAGGTGAAGACGGCCGCGAACTTCCCGCGGGCCAGGATGGGTTGATTTACTTCAGCGGGGCTAATGCGTTCGAGTACTATAAGGATCCAATCCAGACCGCGTCGGCGTTCAATGAACTCGGATGGAGCACGCTCGGCGACATCGGGCACCTCGATGATGATGGATTTCTTTTTCTTGCAGACCGACGAACGGATCTCATCATCTCGGGTGGCGTCAACATATATCCAAAGGAAGTGGAGGACGCGCTCATTCAACACCCGGCTGTCGCGGATGTCGCCGTAATCGGCGTGCCAAATCTCGAGTACGGGCAAGAAGTCAAAGCGGTCGTCGAGCTGAATACCGGGATTTCGCCCAACAAACAGTTGGCCGAAGACATGATCAACTTTTGCCGCCTGCGGATTGCGACCTACAAGTGTCCGAAGAGCGTTGACTTCGCGACGCTACCACGGCTACCAAATGGAAAGATGCTAAAGCGGCAAGTCAGGGACCAATACCTCACGTCACGACATTCCCACAATCCCAGTTAGGAAACAAACAATGACGAGTATCTACGACTTCTCTGCAAGAGCTCTTGACGGAGCGAGCGTGCCGTTGAGCGATTATAGAGGCAAGACTTTGCTCATCGTAAATGTCGCGAGCAAATGCGGTTTCACGCCGCAGTATGAAGGATTGGAGGCGCTTTATCGCAAGTTTGCTCCAAAAGGCCTGGTTGTACTTGGCTTCCCCAGCAATCAGTTTGGGCATCAGGAGCCTGGAGACTCCACAGAAATTCGAAATTTCTGTTCGATAAACTTCGATGTGACCTTTCCGCTATTCTCAAAGATTGATGTCAACGGCAGCAACGCTGACCCGCTGTACAAGTTTCTTAAAAAAGAAGCTCGAGGCGTTTTAGGAACCGAAGGAATAAAATGGAATTTCACCAAATTTCTGGTTGATTCTCACGGCGACGTCATAAAGCGTTACGCGCCAACGGCTAAACCCTCAAGCATTGAGAATGACATCTCGGCCCTTTTGTGAAACATGTATACGGCGGGGCCCCTATAGTCCTCGACTTTGGCGATCCGCTCTATCTTGACAACCCTTATCCCATACTCGCCGCGCTTCGTAAGAGCGCAGCAGTCTCCAAAGGCGTGCGGGCGCCTCCCTATGGTTCCGCATGGGTCGCAACCCGCTATGCCGAAGTGCTCACGGTGTTGAAAGATTCGCGATTTTCCGTGGAACCGCGCCACCTCGCTGGGGGGAACAGCATGGATCGCTGGTGGATGCCGCGCTCTTTTCGTCTAGTCACCGAGGGCTTGCTCAACAAAGACGATCCCGATCACTATCGGCTACGCAACCTTGTACATAAGGCATTTACTCCTAGACTCATCGAAGCGCTACAGTCTCATATCGAGAAAATCGCCGATGAACTGCTTGATGGTCTGAACACGCGAAGGCCGATCGATCTGATGCAGGCATTTGCAGTCCCGCTGCCACTCGCCGTGATTTCGCACATGCTCGGAGTGCCCGCGCGGGATCGCCTCAAGTTTCGTCGCTTGATGAACGGAACGATCACCGGGTCAGCGAGGATGGGATTGTTGCGCATTTTAGGCGGCGCACACGCCATGTATAGGCTGATGGGTTTTCTCGAGTCGTTGCTCACCCTACGCAGACACGAACCGGATGGCGGTCTCATTACGGCGCTGGTCGCTGCCGAGCAGGCGGGGGACTCATTGAGCCCGGATGAATGCTTGGCCATGCTTTTCCTTCTGCTGTTCGCAGGTCACGAGACAACCGTCAATTTGATCGGCAGCGGCATGTTGGCGTTGATTGACAACCCCGAGCAGCTGACCTCATTGATCGGGCAGCCTGCCCTGGCCGAATCGACAGTAGAGGAACTGCTTCGGTATACCAACCCTGTGCAATTTGGCGCCTCGCGAATCGCTCTCGAGGATATGGAACTTGGCGACGTACCGATAAAAAAGCACCATGTGGTCATTGCCATGCTCTCCTCAGCCAATCGCGACGAGGCCATTTTTCAGGATCCAGAAAGACTCAATATCTCTCGCGACCCAAATCGCCATCTGGGATTTGGCCTGGGCATCCACTTTTGCTTGGGCGCACCGCTTGCCCGCATGGAGGGCCGCATAGCCTTTAATAAGTTGCTCGGCCGATTCCCCAACATTCGCTTGGCCGTTCCGCGCGCGGAAATTCGCTGGCGCCAGTCACCGGTTTTTCGTGGATTGAAGTCCCTGCCGGTTTATTTGGAATGAAGGCCGGCTGTCCACGTGCGAACTCGGCAGCTTCCTACTTCGATGGGGTGATTTGTCATCCGACAACGTCCGCGGGCAGCCACTTTTTGGAGGGGTATCATTGGGGGTATCAGTGCTTAGGCGGAATCAAAAACCCAACAAATCGCCGGCCTTTTCTGGTCGATTGCAGGTCCGTCCCGGGAGCCAATTTTTTAAAAAATCCAATCCAGGCCGACCGCGTTCCCCGACTCGTCGTCCCAAATTCGAACCGCCGACATAAACCAGACGGTTCGACAACTTGGCCCCAGGCCAAGTTGAGCGCCGGAGGCCTTGCGACGGCGACCCGCAGGGCGAGGCGCGCAGCGCCGAGTAATCCGTCCAGGGGAGCAAATAAAATCAATAAGTTACGAGGTCTTGTTGCTAACTTACTGCGTTTTTCCTGCGTTGGCAACGTGAGGCTAAGTTTGCCACCTCGATTCCTACATCGACGACCCGAGTTCGATTTAACTCCGTGGCAGCGAATCGTTGCTATAGCTCCCGCCCATTGGCGCACATCGTGATTGTCGGATTTGCGAAGGAGTCGAATGAGAGCGTGTGATCTACAGCAAGCAAACTTGCGTTGCGTGAGGTGATTAGCTGTTACAATCACCTCAGTTTTTGAGGCGATTATGGTATCCAAACCCCTCAAACCATGGATCTGGCAGCGTCCGGAGTGGCCCGAATTCTATTGGGATTCGGCCCGCTTGGCGCTCCCGCTGGCCAACGCGCGCAGATCTCAGGGCGAACTGATCGGCATGGCACGGTTGCTAGATCCAGATTCCGACCTTCGCGCGCAGCTGGAGGTGCTGACTTCCGACGGCGTGGCGACAAGTGCTATCGAGGGCGAACGCTTGGACCCGAACGCCGTGCGCAGCTCACTCGCCCGGCGACTTGGCCTGCCAACCACAGGATTGCCTGCGCCGCCGCGTTCGGTCGAAGGGCTGGTGGATGTCCTGATCGACGCCACCAAGAGACTCGACAAACCGCTGACAGTAAAAATGCTCGGCGACTGGCAGGCGTCACTCTTTCCGACCGGCCGTTCGGGGCTGACCAAGATCCGAGTCGGCCAACTGCGGGGAACCGCGCCAATGCAAATCGTCTCGGGACCGATCGGGAAGCAGCGCGTTCATTACGAAGCCCCGCCCCGGAACCGGCTCGAGCGCGAACTCAAGCGATTCGTGGAATGGTTTAATGCTCCACCGGCCGACATGGACGGGCTTCTGCGCGCCGGCGTGGCGCATGCGTGGTTCGAGCTCATCCATCCGTTCGAAGACGGCAACGGGCGCGTCGGACGCGCGCTGCTAGATCGCGCGCTGGCGCAGGACGAGGATCGGTCAGTACGGCTTTACAGTCTGTCGGCGCGTTTCATGGCGGTGCGGAACGAGTACTACGATGCGCTGCAAGCGCTGTCGCGCGGCACCTTGGACGCGACCGACCTGCTGCGATGGTTTCTAAATCAAATTGTCGCCGCGTGTGCGGATAGCGCACACACCGTTGAGCGCGTCCTCGCGAAAGCGCGATTCTGGATGCGTCATGGGCAATCCCGCCTCAACGTACGACAGCAGAAGGCTCTCAACGCCCTTCTTGATGCCGGACCGCGGGGATTCGCGGGCGGTCTGACAAACAAGAAGTATGCGCACTTAAACCGAGTCAGCCCCGCAACTGCGCAGCGAGATCTTTCAGAACTGGCAGCGCGCGGAGTGCTCAAGGCCCAAGGCGCCGGTCGCAGTGTACGCTACGAACTTGCGGACTGACGCTTCTCCAGGCACTTCGGCGCATTTGACCGCGTAGCCGTCGATGCCCATTGTCGCTTCTGCATTTAGCTGTGACTCAATCGCCGGCTAGAGTCATGCGCCACTCCACGCGGCTCGGCGTGCCCTGATGCAAAAAGTCGCCTATGAACAGAAGTCTGTCGCCGGAACGCTTGTACGTGAAGTGTTCGCCGGCATGATCGCCTTGGCCGTCGAACACTGCTGAGGATGCGTCGCAGTTCACCGCAGTAAACACCATCGGCGTATTACGCTCCTCCCATGCGCCGCTCAAGGCCCCGTCGAAGTGCCGCAGATACATCGAAATGGAGTTACCGTTGAGTCTGATGGTCATGATCTCTGCGAAGCCCGCTTTACCTTTCGGAATTTCCCAGGAGCTGCCCATGAGGACACTGTCCGGCGCGACGACCCAGCGCTCCTGGGCTCGTTGTGGATCCGATGCGTTGTGCCAATTACCCGCCATCCATTTGAGGCCTCTAAGCGAACACTCCGCTGCATGCGAATAAGGCACCGACGCCGCAAGCAACAGGGCGGTGAGAACAAACGAAAACCCAGAACTGCTGGCCATCTCTTTATTCCCCGTGAGCAATCGTTTTTATAACCACTCGCAAACTGTCGCACGATTACGCGGCGGCACGCTTGTAAGATTGCGACATCACAGATTTACAAGGCTTCTAGCGAGTCCTGGACCTGCGGCAAGGAATGCCGATGGCGGCAATCCCGTAAAGCGGCGAAAATCGCGATCAAGCTGCGGAAGATCATAGTAGCCAGCGGCGTGGGCCGCTTCAGTCCAATTGACGGCGTCGGATTGCTGGAGGGCTTCGAATACTCTGCGGAAGCGCACGATGGCTGCCAGTGTTCTGGGGGGCACGCCAACGACTGTGGAGAATTTGCGCTGCAATGTTCGCGCGGAAAGACCGGCTTTTTGCCGCACGGACTCAATGGAAGCGAATTTGTTCTCATAAATGAGCGACACACAACGTTCCACGACGGGATCGCGCATTGCCGACGCGACGGCTACGCGATGCGCAACGAATTGTTGTGCGATGTCCAGTCGATGCTCCCTCGCGGCGTTTTTTAACCGCGTTTGCAGGTCCAGCGCTGCTTCACCGAAAGTGGCCATATCGGCAGGCAGTGCGATGCTGATCTTTTCTGCATTAGCGATAAACGCCTCCAGCTCGGTAGCTAACAGTAGCAAGAAGTCATACTCCGTCACTCATGACGAATTTCGCGACGCCGCATTCGGCGAACGGCTGCGAACGAGTGAATAGAAGTACTAGGCGACCGAAAGATCAGATAGATACTGAGCGATATCCTCAGATTTCGTCGATGAGCAGGCTATATAGCCATCCGGTCGGATCAGCCACTTTCCATCGCTGCCTTTTGGTGAGCACAGCTCCGGATCGAGGACCGTGTGGAAACGCGCCAACAGCTGCGAGACCTCAGGCGATGGCGACGCCATCAGGCCAAAGCGAGGCGTGTTGCCCGATCCGACCGGCTTTCGATTTTCGACGGGCGCCAATCGCTGGCCGGGCTTTGGGCCGTCTTGCGCGAGGGAAGTGCCATTTAACGGGCTATGAGGATAGCCAATGGACAGCTCGCTCATATTGTCCGCAAAAGCACGCTGTGCCGGCGCGAGACCTAGTATCGCATGGCCAACAACGTTTCGAATGGTTTGCAATACAGGACTACGCAATGTTCCTATCGTCGTGAGTCGGCCGGCGGATTTTAGAACCTCATCGCCCACCGCGCTGCGTTCGGAGCTGTAACTATCGAGAAGTGATTCGGCACAGCTTCCTCGAGTAACCAAGGCGAGTTTCCATGCCAGGTTAAAGGCATCTTGCATACCGGTATTCATACCCTGCCCGCCTGCGGGACTGTGTACGTGGGCTGCGTCACCCAAAAGAAACGCTCGTCCCCACCGATAGTCCGAGACTTTTCGGCCGTTGATGCGAAAGCCAGCGAGCCAGATGGGATCGAAGCCTTCCATCCCCGCCGGCCCGCGCCGATTCATCAGCGCCTGCACCTGCTCCATCGTGGGCGCCGGTGGACGTTCTGCGCCCGAAGCGGGTAAATCAGCAATCAGTCGATAGCGTCCCGGCGAGATCGGGAATATTACAAACGCTCCTTCCTTATCCCAATAAACGGAAGCTTCCGTGTCCGGACAAGGGTAGCCTCGCATGTGAATATCCGCCAAGATCCAGTCGCTGTCATTGGTTTCCCCGTCAAAGGTCGCGCCCACCGAGTGGCGCACCACACTGTGCGCGCCGTCGCACCCTGCAAGCCACGCGGCCGACACCGTTTCCTGTGACCCGTCAGCTCGACGCAACACCGCTTCGACTGATTTGTCACCGACGCTCAGCGCGGTTACCTCCACGCTCCGCTCGACCTTAACACCCAACTCGGCCAGATAATCCTCGAGCAATCGTTCCGTATCCGCTTGCGGAAGCATGAGTGCATAGCTATGAGGACTCGCGAGCTCGGACATATCGACATGTCCGATGAGCTTGTTGCCGGAAATCATATTGACGGCACTGACCTTGAATCCCGCATCGATGAAGCGAGCAGAACCGGGGCCGCGCTCCAACAGCTCGAGCGTACGAGACCATAGAACCAATGCTTTGGACTTATCGGTACGCGCAGGCGCCTTGTCGAAGACGCGCACTGAAACGCCATATCGGGTCAGTTCCATGGCCAGGGTCAAGCCCACCGGGCCTGCTCCAACGATCAGTACTTGAGGTTGCATCTATCTCTCCTTGGTTGACGCTTCGTGATTAGACAAGAGTTTGAAAAGGCTTTTGAGGGCAGCAAGGGCGCGAGCATTGCCATTCTTGCGACCGGTTGCCAAGTCAATAACAGAAAGACCCACGAATACCGCGTGGAGCAAGTCGACGTGGCTTTGCGTTGCTCGAAGATTCATTCTCTTCAGGAAGTCGGTTATTGCCTCAACAAAACCTTCCAGAAGTTCATTGAAAAGCGCTTGCAGCGCGGGCTCTTGGTCCGCCGCCTGATTCAACGCGACGAATACCCGCGTATTTTCGTGCCGCACGACCACGGCGCCAATCGCGGCCGTCGCTTCGTTTAGTGACTTAGCAGATCGCAACAACGCCGTGGCTCCGGCCAGCTGCAGATCGATGGCGGTTCGCGCGACGGCGGCGAGAAGATCGGCGCGGGTTGCGAAGTAATAGGTCAGGTTTCCCTGTCGAAGCCCGGCTTTCGCTGCGACGTTGGGCTGTGTAAAACCTGCGAGTCCCTCTTCGCGCAGCACCGCCAAACCTGCCTCAAGTATCGCGCTACGTCGGTCTTGGGGCGTTTTCGAGTGCATGTATGTAAACATACATACTTTCGGGTGAGCTGTCAATCGGAATTTCATGCTCTACTCTTCGCACAGAGTCTGCGATGATAAATCAATAGCTTAGGCGTGATTCCTACCCCCCTACCGTGTAATGAGTCACTCGCCCCACAGCTTGATTACCACGGAATAAATGCGACGGGTCGGCAGTCTTACTGTTCAACAGAACAAATAGCGGTAAGCCATAGGAGAGACTGCGATGACAACGAACATAGGTGGCAAATGGCCGCGGAATGCACCTCGACTGGCGCTCGCGATCGTTCTAGGGGGACTGTCGGCGCCGCCGCTTGCATACGCCAATCCGTCCAACGAAGTTGTTCTGGTGCCCCCGGGGAACCTGCCAACATTGGCTCGGCAAAGCGGCGAAGCGATGTTCCTGCACGATACTATCGGTGGACGCACCCTTTTGTATGTTGAGCAGCGTGAAGGTGCTCAGCTCGCGATCTTTGATGTGACTGATCCAGCCCACGTGGCGGGCAAGGGTTCAGTGCAACTTGACGTGGTGGGACCATACGACTTTCTAGCCGATCTCGGAAAGCGCGGCGAACTCGTCAGGTATCGCGGAGGTCAAGGAGACGCCGTGTTGGATCTGCGCAGTATTCCGGTGCTGCTAAAGGTGCCTGGTCTGGACACGCGGAATTCCACAATACTCTTGACCGATGATCCCTCAAGGCTCGCCGGCCGAGCAGTCAACGAAGCCGTTGGTCCAATCACGCGAGACTACAGGGTCTTTCAGAGCGGGGAATCGCCCAGGGACGACCGCGTCTTTGAGGTAAAGCATGTCCGCCAAGAGGTGACAAATCCCGATACGGGCACTACTTTCCTGCTGGCGGACAACGGCCTATATCTGATTCGGCGACTCGCGCTGGAAGCAGCACCTGAAATCTCCTCAGATTCGGGCGGTTAACTTGTAGCGTGATACGAGGCGTCCGATGCGGAGTCATTGGTCGCCTCTTTGTTTCGCTGCGTCAATGCCTGGCGAGAAACGTAAGGACAGCCTGATCATAAGCGTCAGGGTTTTCGCTAGGCACCGTGTGCGAACTTTGCGCGACAACAATCCTCTCGCTGTTAGGCAAGCAAGCTACCAACTGATCAATGATCCTGAAAAAGAAATGCTGACTTCGCTCGCCATTCGACAGCAAAACAGGAGCAGCGATGGCTTTCGCCATGTCGCAGGTAAACGCAGCCCTCGGAAGTTTTGTCGTCGCGTCGGCAAGGTATGACGCAGCGTTGTCCGCGTTCATGTTCTTGTCGGCCGCGGAGCGACGTTCGTACGCTCCGGGTCCACCAACGCCATTTACAAAAAGCGGAATACCGTTCCTCGTATCGCCGATCTTGAGCGCCTCTCGGGCTGGCGCAAGTCTTATTGCGAATTCCTTCAATGTCTCGGCGCCATTCTGCGTACCGACCAGTACTCCCGCGGCAGGCGGTTCGTTGAGCGCCAGACTAACGACCATATCGGGGTGAGATGCGGCGAAGAAAAGTGCCGCGTGCGCTCCCGATGAGTGCGCCACGATGCGCACTTTCGAGATACCAAGAGCGCGCACGAAGGCCGCAAGGTCCTCTCCGTGCACATCAGCGGCCCCATCTGGCATGCCATCCGGACTTGTCTCGTTCGGATAGCTATTGCGGCGGCTGTAAGCGATAACGTGATAGCGACGCGCAAATATTGGAAGATGCTCCCGCCACATTCGATAGTCCTGCAGGCCGCCGTGAACAAATATTACCGGCTCGCCTTGGCCTAACTCAATATACGCAAGCACAGCGCCGTTAACCGAAACTCGCCTAATTTCCTCGGCCGTGGCCACGGTGTTCATAGACCCGCTAATAATCAGAACTGCGAAGGCAGCGCCCGCAAACTTGGCACGGTAAGTGTCAAATTTCACGTCGCCGTGTATCCGCTCGCTTCATGTTCAATGGCGCGAATGCGCTGTCGAACGCTTTCTTTTTGGCTGTTGCGGTGATCCGGTCGTCGCCAGCATTTCACGGATCGCGCGCAAGTGCGTATTCGGATCGTCTTGACGACGTGCGAGATACAAAGCCGAGTAAGCACTGATATCGGTCAGTGGTTTGTAAATCGCGCCTTTTAGCCGAATACATTGGATTCCGTCGGGAACGATCGCGACGCCGACACCGGCGGCAACCAGTCCGATGATGGTTGACGGCTCCAGCACTTCTCTTGCTACGCGTGGCCGAAATCCTGCGTGCGCGCAAATGTCCAGGATCTGCCAATAAAGGCCGGTACCCGCCTCGCGCGGATAGGTGACGAATGGCTCGGCCTTGAGCTGACTCAGTGACAGTGACGGCCGGCGCGCCAGGGGATGATCTTGTTGAATCGCGACAACGAGGGGGGCGCGATACCACTCACTGATTTCAATACCAGCAGGAATCCGTACCTCGGGTTTGCGCAAAATCCCCAGATCCAACGTTCGCTCCAACAGGCCATGGAGTTGCTCGAGCGACGGCACATCATGCAGCGTGAGCACAACGTAGGGAAATTGCTGTCGAAACTGCCGGATCGCAGCGGGCAGAACGTCGGAAAACATCGCCGACGCACTATAGCCCACATTGAGCTCACCCAATTCACCCGCTTCGGCGCAACGGGCCTCGATCTTTGCGGTCTCGGCCAGCGACAAAATCGAGCGCGCGTGTTGCTGAAATCGCTTGCCGGCCTGTGTCAGGAAAACGTGGTGCTTGTCCCGCTCGAACAATCGAGCTCCAACTTCCACTTCGAGCGCCTTGATCTGAACGCTCAACGAAGGTTGCGCCACGTGAAGCCGCTGAGCCGCACGGTTAAAGCCGCCCTCGTCCGCAACCATGACAAAGTATTCGAGCTGACGTAGCTTCACGATAGGCAAATTCTATAAGCAAATGAACGTAAAAGACATGTATTGATGACGCAGCAACTCACGCGATCGAGGGCATGAACCACCGGGATAACACATCATGGGCGCGCCGGATACGACACCCTTGAGAATCCAGGTATCACCACGAGCCCTGGACTGTTGTTGTGCTCGCATAGCTGGTCAATGACAAAGTGCGCGACCGAATTGGACAGCAGCTGAGTGGGGTCTTCCATTACGAAACGAAGACGGGTAATAGCGGTAATGCGATCGTCGGGCGAACGCAGGCGAGGCATCGCATGTAACGACCTCGTCGTCGGCTCGATGACCGGGGGCTCCTCGATGCTTTTCGCAAAGGCGGGATAGCCCTCAAACATCACCCGTGCCAGGTCGGTATTAGCCCGCAATTGCAAGAATACCTCCCTCACCTGCCCCTCGATCTCCGCAACCCGGGCTGCATCGCGCAGGTCGGACAGGGCGAGGCTTGGGCCATGCGGGGTGATCTGCACATTCTCGGCGGATATCTGCTCCTCCGAGGCCCGCCAGAGCAAATGGCAATTATTGTTCGTCTGCCACGTCAGTCCTGCACTCGGCCGGCCTGATTTGCCGCTGAGCAGAACCATCAGTTTGCGCCAGTCGAGCTTCTGGGAACGAAGCCATCGAATCATGCGGTGCGCGATGTCAAGGAAGGTCAGTGTAAAGGTTGCGACCATGACATCGTTCAGAGGGACCTGAACAACCGGACTGTTGATCGGATCCAGAAAGTTTTGCCGCAGATTCTCAAATGTCATCAGGCGTTCATCGGCCAGGCACGTTCTCATGAATTGAGAACTCACGCGGCAGGTGTAATCCACCATGTCCGCAATCTTTGATTCATACCCCCGATAGGCCTCCACGGCCACCTCTTTCTCCCAATAGTGCGTATCGTTGACGGAGCGGACCTGGTCGGCCGTGTCTATTATCCGTTTTGCGTCGTCGCGCCAATTGGCATCGCCGAGCTCGCGCAGTCGGAACACCCACGCGATGCAGGGAGCGAGGTGGGAGACCGCTGTGAGCTCGACAAAGCCCCGAGTTGAATGTCGGAAACTCTCAACGACTGGCGGGGAGCCGCCCCCGGGAAAGATTACGAAGTCCGCTCCGGTGATGACGAGCAGCGGATCGTGCTCGGTCAGGCGAACCATGTGTTTGGTCAAATGTTGCGCGGTACTGCCAGGACCGGTGTAGGCGTCGTACAGAAGCCGGAAATTATCGTGCGGGGCGTAGGCCATGGTCATCTCCTCGAAGCCGCACTTGGCGGTGGCATGGAAAGCGCTGCCTACGCAATCAGCCGGTAAAGCGGTAAATGATGGTGTCGGTTCGGAACCGGACGTCGATGGTAAGGCTGTTGGAGACAGCCACAAACAGTTTGCCGTCCGCGGAGAATACCGCAGCGTCAGTCCCACCGGCAGTCGGGAATTCCTCGACCAGCACTAGTTTGCCATCCGTCCATTTAAAGACGCGCGACATAAGATTGGTTCGTGGTGCGGAAGGCTCGCCCTGAATGAAATTGATCTGCAGCAGATACAGGTTTGAACTTGTCCGAACGACGCAAAACTCTCGACCGCCCGGCCCACCCAGTGTCTGGCAAGGAGCAAAGTCTTTCCCGCCCCAGCGATACAGAGTTGAGTCGCCCTGGATGTTGGCAAAGGCGACGTAATGCTTGCCCTCAGCGGCAAAATACCGAAAGCAACGACCGCCCTTCTTGGAGAAGGATTGCAACGAACTAAACGATGAGCCATTCCAAGCGAGGAGGACTGATTCCCCAACGTGATCAGCGTAAGCCAGGAAGCTCTGCCCCGCAATTTCGAACGATTCCCAGTTGTATCCCCACATGCCTTCAATCGCTTGGAAATCGTCAAATTGCCGGCCGTTCCATGCATAGATTCGTGAGGTCCGTGGATTTGTCGCCTCAATATGATCGAGCGTGACGCCTTGCGCCAGCGCCAGGAAAGCACGATGGCCGACACGGAAAAAGTGCCACTGCTTCGCAGCGAAGCCGGCAAACGTCTGGATGGGTGCCCACGAGCCGCTGATCCGCTTGTAGAGCACCTGGTCAATATTGTAGCGATAGGGTCCGTGGCCCGAACGGACTCCCGCCGTCACCAAATACGATTCTTCTCCGAGGTTGAAGAACTCGGCGTCCTCGCCTCCGCTGAGCGGCAGCAGTCCATCCGGAATCATGCGGCCGTGTTGCCAGCGATAAACCTGAGCGCCGGTGTCGCTATCACCTCCATTCATATGCGCCGGCGTGCCCGGAACATCCACTGCCAGCTGCGGTACGATCAGATACTGCGCATCCGTTAACGCGAACGGCAGGACAGCCCGCGCGCCGCTGGTCGGCAGGCGTTGATGTTCGATGAGCATGGCGCTCACCACGCGGCCTGTTTTTGTCGCAGCAAGCCGACCACTGTGTACGCGCCGGCGGACAGGAGGGTAGGAATTGCTATCAGCATGAATAACAGTTGAACAGAAACGTTCGCCGCCAGCAGCTGGCCGCCGATGATTGGTCCCAATATCGATCCGAATCGGCCCGCGGCAAACTGCCAGCCCACTCCGGTACTGCGCATGCGCTTGGGATACAACTGCACGGAGATCGCCGGCGCGTTCTGTTGCCCCCCAATCACCAGCAGGCCAATGACACCGAGGCCTGAATACAATGCGCCGACGGAACCGTATAGATAGCCCAGCAAAGCGACGGCGAGCGAGCCGCTCGCGACCATCAAAGTCACCACCTTGAAAACCCCGAATCTCGCCACGAGCAAGGTTGAGGTCAGTGCGCCGATGACACCGCCCAGATTCAGAAGCACGCCGCACCAAGCGGCCGTCTGCGGGCTAAAACCCGATCTAGCCGCAATCAGCGGCGTCCAGCTGTTTAATAGATAAGTCACCAAAAGCAGGCAGAAGATTGCAAATGAGGCTATGACCGTGGACCAGAAACGTCCCTCGGTAAACAAGTCCATGAAGGACCGTCTCCACAGTTCGCGATGCGAGGCGTCAATTGGATCAGCTGAGCTATAAAGCGTTTCGCGCAGGAGTAGCGCAATCGGCACGAGAAGCAGCGTGACAACTCCGGCACCGAGGAACAGATTTCGCCAGCCATAGACGATCAACAGCGCCGTGATCGCGCCGCCGATCACCGCCCCGAGTGGATAGCCGATGAACATCACAGTCACGGCCGCGCTGCGCTGCTGCGACGGGAAGTGCTCTGCCACCAGCGGGACAATCGCCGCGAGAAGTCCCCCCAGAGCCAAACCGGTGAGGAAACGCAGGGCTGCGAAAGCGCCGAATGAATGGGCCTGCGAGCAAAGCAGTGTCGCAACTCCGGCCATGGCCAGTGAGACGAGCAGAGAGGGCCGGCGGCCCACGCGGTCCGCAATGTGACCCAGAAGGAGGCCGCCTACCATGGAGCCAGCCAGGCCGGCAGCGAAGATGGCGCCGATACTCTGAAAGTTCAGATGAAGATCTTTTGCGATCAGCGGCGCAACAAACGACACAATGAATAAGTCGTAGCCGTCAATCATCACGAGGGCAAACGAGACGCTAAGCAGCGCCCAGGGCCTTCGAGACCGATTGACGCCGAATTGCAACGCCGCGTCTCTTGCAACTTCCATCAGGCAACGCCAAACAGGCGGTTGGGGTTGTCGACCAGGATCTGTCGGCGTGCGCTCTGCGACGGCGCCCAGCGCTCGAGCAGACTCACCAACTCTCCCGTGTCCCGGTCAGAGTATGAAATATGCGGCCAGTCAGAACCCCATATCGCCCTATCCGGCGCACGCTCGACTATCGCTTTCGCGACAGGCTCCACAAATTCGTAACCCCTATGTTTGGCGATACGATAGGCCCCGCTTAGCTTAAGGTAGCAGTGACCGCATCCCAGAAGATCGAGCAATGCGGAAAAATCCTCGGCTCGTAGGCCGTCTTCCTCCAGCATGTAACCCATGTGATCAATCACAAAATCTATTGGCAGCGTTCTGAAAAAATGGATCAAGTCGCGCACCACATAGCCGGGGGCATAGAATTGCAGATGCCACCCCAGGGGAGCGACACGTCCGGCTGTTTCCGTGACGTAGCGCTGTATCGCCGCCCGGGGTTCTCCCGCTCGCTTGAACAGATCGAGCCTAACAGCTCTGACGCCGCACCGATGGAAGCGGTCGAGTTCGGCGTCGCCAATATCGGGCTCAATCATGACGACGCCGCGGGCCAGATCGCCAACCTCGTCAAGCGTGTCGAGCAAACAGGAGTTATCGGTGCCGTAGTAGCTGGGCTGAACAAGCACAAACCTTTCGATGCCAAGCTGCGTCATGAGACGGCGATACTGTGCCAGTGTTCCATCCGGCAGAGTGTAGTGCGGCTTCGCGACGTGCGAATATCGTTCAGGAGGCCCAAATATGTGTACGTGCATGTCCCAGGCGCCGGACGGCAGCAGAAAATTGGGTCGAGAGATGGTCTCGAGGGCACGCAATGGCAACGAGAGCAACGGCGCTTCGCTCATCGAGACTGCTCGTTGCTTTGGATGAACCCTTGACTCTGGTTGCGCCACTCCTGGATGCGCTGACCCCAATCAGCCGCTCGCAGGGTCAGCCCCGCCGCCAGAACATCGGTATCAATCGCAGCGAATACGAGCGGCGCTGCTCCGGCGTTGAGAAGCTCCACGAATAGGGCGGGATCCGAGGCGCCCCCGACGACCGCCAGTTTGCCCCTGCCGTGCGCAGCGGCGATGACGCGCTTACAGGCGTCGAGCACGTCCGCGTGGCGCAGATGATCGACATGCCCAAGATCCACCGACAAATCATTCATGCCGACATGTAGGATGTCGACTCCGTCGATGGCGGCAATGGCATCCGCGTTACGGACGCCTAGCGCTGACTCAATCAGGATATGAACCGTTGTGGCGAGGTCGGCGCAGCGCATGAGCTCTTCCGCAGACATGCGCCGGTACTTTGCCTGCGGCAGCAGGGCCGTCTGGGAACGCTGGCCGCGTGGCGGGAATCGCACCGCATTGACGACTCTCTGCGCCTCCTCCGCCGTCTCCACTCGAGGCGCAACGATACCGGTCGCGCCCCCATCCAGCAGCCGGCCAATCACACCGTAGTCGCGTTCCGGAACTCGCACCCACGCCTCCAGCCCTAGATCGGCGGCCGAAGCGATGATCTGCACCCCGCAATCAATCGATATGCTGCTGTGCTCCAGATCGATCCACACCAATCCAAAGCCGGCGGTCTTTGCCATCCGCACGATCTCAGCAGTGCGTGCGTTGCGAATGCCGAGACTAAGCAAGGGTTCGCCGTGCGCCAGTCTTTGCAGCACTGCACTTTCCCGGGACTGCGCGTCAGGTTGCGGCATTCAGGCGGTTCAGAAAGTCCACGATCAGGTTCATAACCCTATTCGTCGACCAGAGCAGACCGGATTGGGTATCACCCATGAAACTCAGATCGCCATGGGCCGCACCGTCCACCACATAGCGGGTGCTGCGCACTCCCGTCGCCACCAAGGCGTCGTGCAGGATCGCGGTTTGGCTGGGCGAAACCATTCTGTCCTGATTGCCGTGAAAGATAATGAAGGGTGGAGCATTGGCCTGAATGTACTTCAGCGGGTTCGCGGCCGTGGTCGCGATGCCGGAGTCAAGAGTGTTCGCGTCGGGCGTCTTGCCTATGTATTGAACCAATCCCTCGTTTGTGTAGATGACATGCTGGGTTGCGGCATCAAAATCGGCCGCGATCTTGGAAATGTCGGACGCGCCGAAATCATCGATGACGCCCTGTACGTCGCTGCTCTGATTCAGATTGGCGCCCGCTTCAAACGTACTATTGTGGTTCGTAACGCCGACCATCGCGGCGAGGTAGCCGCCGGCAGATTCACCCCACAGCGCGACCGCCGTTGCGTCGATTCCGTACTGGCCAGCGTTTGCGCGCAGATATCGGATCGCCGCTTTGATGTCCTCCACTCCGTCGCGATAGTTCGCGCCGTCGCGTGTCGTCCGGTACTGGACGCTGACAACGGCAAACCCGGCCTCAGCGACGTAGGTGCGCAGATTCAAGGCGCCTTCTTTGGCAGCCACGACGAATCCGCCGCCCGGAACGTACACCACCACGGTCCGTTTGCGCACCGGCTCGGGAATGAGCAGGTCCATTTTGAGGGACATCGATTTTCCATTGGGCAGCTTCGGAGCGGCGTACACGACATTCTCAATGGACTTGAGCGGCGTTTTGCCGCATTGGATCTGATCATGGCGGTCAGGTTGAATGACGATACTGGTGCTGGTGTCGCTGGGCGCAACGCTCGCGGCGATCGGCGGCTTGGGAAGTACTCCGATGCGAAACAGCAACGGCATCAGACCGTGCATGGGCGTGAAACGGGGACACGCTGCCTGCACTCCAGTGACGGGTGACCCGGATCGCATTCCAATAACCAGGCCGGCACCGACTGCGCCTACACCGAGCGCCGTGATCAATATGGTTCGTGCCCTCACCGCATCGCCTCCTGCGTGCTCAATTTGTCGTCGATGAACATGTGCGCGTAGCAGCTTGCATAGGCGCGCAGCAGTAGCAATTACAATTTCGCGCTGAATTGGATGCCGTAGGTGCGCGGCGGCGCATATTGCGCGAGGCTGGCAAGGAAGTTACCCGCGGCAGCTGTGTACACAAGCTCGTTGGTCAGGTTTCGGCACCACAAACTGACCGTGTAAGGCCCATTGTTCACGTGCCAGTGGAGACCGGTATTGACGTTGTCATAGGCCGGCTGACGCAACTGGTTGTCCGCCTCGGCGAACCAACCGCTGTTGTGAAGGTATTGCGCATCGAGCGTCCAGTCTCCTATCGAGGTCGGTATCAGATAGCTCAGGCCGAGGTTGGCGGTCCATTGCGGCGTGTATGGCAATTGATTGCCGTCAGCCGAGGCAAAGGAGGGAGTGCTGCCGCCCGGGAAAGGAGGATTGGGCACGTTGAATTGGACTGGCGGCGTGGAAGACGTAAATCGAGCGTGGATGTAACTCGCGCCCAGGTCCAGTCTCAGCGCCTGGGTCACTTGCGCCTCCAAGTCGAGATCCGCACCGTACGAGGTCGCCGCCGGGCCATTGTAAAATTGTACTTGGTTGGTGGTGGTCAGTTTGTTCAACTGAATGCCGGTGTAGTCATAATAGAACGCCGCGCTGTTGAGACGCACCTTGTGCTCTAGGAATTCGGTCTTGGCGCCCACTTCATAGGCCTTCAGAATCTCGGGATCGAAGTTCGGCAGACTTGGTTGAGTTGAATTGTAGCCGCCACTCTTGAAGCCCAAATTCCTGGATGCGTATATCAGGACCCCGTTGTCGAACTTGTGATCGAGTCCGAGACGATAGGTTAGTTGGGAGAACCACGTGGTCGGCGAGGGGGTGAGAGTACCGGTGTAGCCCGGTGTGACGGACAAAACCTTGTCCTCGTCCGTGTAGCGCAAGCCAAGCGTCAAGCGGCTGCCTGGCAGGAACTCGATGTGCGTCTCGCCAAAGCCCGAATAAGAGTTCGTCTTCACTTCCGCGAAACTGTTCACCTGCTCCCCGAGGTCATAGAAATAATACAGGCCGCCAACCCAGGTCAGCCATGGGACGGCGGAGTTATCCGGCGACACCAGCTGAAACTCCTGCGAGATCTGCTTGTCATGGACGAGCGCATCTACCGTAGGCAGCGGGATAATGAGCACGAAGGGCGGAAACGGTACCGGCTGCTGAATGGAGGTGGCCGGCGTCAGGGTGATATCGAATTTCACATCGAAGCTCTGCTGGCGATAGGCGCTGATGGAGACGAACTTAGCCCAGCTCATGAGATGATCGAACCGTACGCTGACTCCTCCCGAGTCCAGGCTATCCGACGGGTCGAGGAATGTGTTGATGTCGTACGGATGCGGCACGGGTGTCGTCACCGACGGATACTCCAAGACCGAAGGATACGTTCCTCTCGGAATGTAGTCCGGAGTGGCTGAGCTACCGTGGCGGCGCTCGAAGTCGAAGCTCAGATGAACGGTGTCGGCGTCAGTGGGCGTCCAGACCCATTTGGAGCGCACAGCGAGGTCCAAATTAGTTTCGTAGATATCAGAACCTGTCTCAAGATTCCGGCCATAACCTTCGCCCTGGTGGCTGACGTGCATCGCGATATCGGCAGCGAGACCAGGAGCCAGTCCACCCGCGACGTAGCCGTTGAACATCGTGGTCTGAAAATTACCGTAGCCCACATCCATGCTGCTGCTGAAACTCTCAGATGGATCGCGCGTCTCGACCAGCAGTGCGCCGCCGGTCGCGTTGCGTCCAAAAAGCGTGCCTTGAGGGCCTTTCAGCGTCTCGATCTGCTGGATATTGTTGAGTGAGAGCAATGCAGCGGAAGGCGAAGCAATATAAACGCCGTCGAGATACAGCGCCACGGAGTTCTCGACGTTCGGAATCTCCGAACCGACGCCGCGTATGTGCGGGGCCAGCGATCCCTGGGCGGTGGTCATTTGCAATCCGGGGGTCATGTCTGCGATGGCCGTAATATTGTTGGCGCCCACCGCGGCGAGCTGACTGCCCGAGACCGTGGAAATCGCGATAGGCACGCTCTGCAAGTTCTCCGTGCGCTTCTGGGCGATCACTACGATTTCTGCAAGTGTGCCTTGGTCCTCGGACGCCGCAGCCAGATCAGAAGCAGAAGCCGCGCCAGCCCAGGGCCATAGCACAAATGTGGCCGCCAACCCGTACATTCCCTTCATGTCGTCCCCCATTGCTGGTTACTGCTCGTAACTCTTTCGGAAGCGAGCCTACGTGTTGTGTGTTCCGTTCGCCAATACGCAATACCAGCTTACGCTGATAGGAATTTCATATAACCAGCGGCTCTGAATCAGAAAGGCCGGCACCGTCTGAGGTAAAGCAGCGTCGTGGTTTAGACGCGACCGAAATGAGAAACTCAATTGATTCCCGATTGCGCTGCGGGATTTCGGTACGGAGCCTCTTCCAAAGGATCGCAACCCGTAGGGCGTCTGCCCAACACGGGCCCCCTGCAGCCGATAGTAATTGTAGGAGTTCTCCTACTCGCAAAGTCTTGACCATCAAAGCGATGGCAACGTTACTATGCCCAGCGACATGTCGACAAAGTTAAATTTGGGTTGCGGATTTGATATTTATCCTGGCTGGATAAACCTCGACCGGGCGGCACTACCAGGTGTCGATGTTGTGCATGATCTCGAGAAATTGCCGCTCCCTTTTGCAGATGGCAGCGTGGACCATGTACTCGCAAAAGATGTTCTTGAGCATGTCGACTACATTTTGTTATTGCGGGACCTACACAGAATACTGCGCCCCGGCGGAACCTTGGAAATCAGAGTTCCGCATTTTACATCGGCGGACAATTTTATTGATCCCACGCACAAGAGCCGCTTCTCCATACGTACGTTTGAGTTTTTTGTTGCTGGTTCGGCGATTGCCCGCAGTTACTACTTTGATTTCTCGTTCCGGGAGATCTCGAGGCGGCACATATCGTTCCTCCGGGGACCGCTTTTCTACAACTACGTAGTGGAACTCCTGGTGAATGCCAACGGGAAAATTCAAAAATACTTCGAATTGACCTGTCTCAGCCGATTGTTTCCAGCCCAAAATATGAGCGTATGGTTAACCAAGTGACCCGCTGGAATCCGCATTTCCCGAGGCGGCACTTGCGTTGCAAGACCCGGGCGCTCCCGCCAGGAATCTAGTTACTTGGTCGAAAGGTAGACGTTTTAAAATGCGCATTGGTTTTATGATTCCTTCTGATTGGTCTTTGGTTCGCGGCCATGGTGTAGTGGCTCAGGCGCGGCACCAGGCCGAAGCCCTTGAATCCATTGGGCATACTGTGGATCTTCTCGATCCCTGGCGATGGCAAGACATCAAGGATCTGGACGTTTTGCATTTTTTTGCACCTTGCGCGATTTATCCTGCGCTAGATCTCCGATTTCCGAACCAACATCGCACGTTGGTCGCGTATTCGCCTATTATTGACTCAAATCAGTCTTTCACCGCCTATCGCTTGGCGGCGGATCTTGGATCCTTCTCATCTAGGTTGTTGACGATCCCAGGCATCATTAGATCGCAGGCACAGCACAGCGGTGTGGTGATCTGTCGATCACAACACGAGCAACGGCGCGTCACAGAAAGTCTGCGGATATCGACGGCGAAAGTGGAGATCGTCCTGAACGGGTGTTCTGAGCCGCGCAAATTGGATATCGACGTTGACTCGACAATAAATTCATTGAAGCTTCCAAAAGACTTCGTTCTCCACATTAGCGCCTTTACCCAAGAGCGAAAAAACGTCTTGCGGCTATCTCAGGCAGCTGCCGAATTGGGATTTCCATTGGTTGTCGCCGGCCGTACAACGGCCGGACCCATACTCGATGAGCTCAAGCAAAGAATGAAACAGGGACAACGTATCATTCTGCTCGGGTTCATTGATGAAGCGACGAAAGCCGCGTTGTACTCACTTTGCAGAGTGTTCTGCCTTCCCAGCCACCACGAGGGCACAGGCCTGGTCGCGGTCGAAGCGGCTTCGTATGGAGCCAATCTTGTGATCACGAAAAACGGTGGACCGCCGGATTATTTTCTTGAGATGGCGGAATATGTGGATCCGTTCGACGTTGCGGACATCAGGCGGGGACTGGCAGTGGCCTGGGAGCGCCCCAAGAATGATCGACTAAAAACCCTTTTAATGAGCACTCTTACCTGGCAGCACAGTGCGCGCTCGCTCGCCGATGCGTATTCAAAGCATCGCGAGTCCCTCCCAAGCACATGACTACGCCTCCACCGACTGGTTCTCCCTCTTCACAAGATCCTTCGCTTCAGCCGCCCGACACTTCAGTGCCGCACAGTTCGCTTGGCGCCGAGGCCGCAAGACCGCCTGTACAAGGCAGCGCCGGTGTCGTGATCAAGGGCATGACCTGGGTTGCATCGAGCAATATTTTATCCCGTGGGATTGCTCTGCTCGGCCAGGTAGTCACTGCCTGGTTGTTGCGCCCAGAAGATTTTGGTGCGTATGCATTTGCGCTTTCGATCTCAGCCGCGGTAGCAGTTCTACGTGGAGGCGGCATAGCGCAACTAATCATAAAAGACGGTAGCAGTTACGATTCGAAAGCTCCGTTATATTTTACTTACACACTTGCCCTTAACGTCATTGCCATGACGCTCCTAATGGTTCCCGCCTTCGTCTATCTGACAAAGAACCCGCCCGTAGGCCTCGTGCTTCTGTCCGTGGCCATAGCTATTCCGCTCGGTACCCACGCCACGATCTATAAGGCAAAACTAACGGTGGATCATCGGTTTAAAGAGATCTCGTCAATAAATCTGGGGTCTGCGCTAGTCTGGCAATTCGGGGTCGTCGGGTTTGCTCTCATGGGTTTCGGCGCGAAGAGCTTTGCATTGCCCACGTTAATGCAGGCGATTTATGAAAGCGTTGTGAGCGCTCGCTATGTCAAGTCTAGGTCGTCTCTCTGGTCTGCCGGAACCAAGGGTTTCCTCAATATATTCAAGCAGACGCGCTGGATAATGCTCAGTACCGCGGCACTCGCATTCGCTACGACAGGTAATTACTTTGCAGTCGGGATCATAACGAGCGCTCGGATCGTGGGTATTTATTTTTTTGCGTACCAGTTAATCGTGGCAATTACAACACCCGTTAATATGGCAATTGAGACCGTTTTGCCCGCTTTGCTCGCGCGTCTGAACGATGATAGCCCTAGGCAAATTCGCGCATTTTCTCGGATAGTCTCTGTTATTTCGTCGGTCGGACTTAGCGCGTTTGGAGCCATGCTGATTGCGCTGCCGATCGCCATACATTTGACATGGCGCGGCAAGTGGGACATGGCTACACCGGCAGTTTTAACGCTCGCCGTTTGTCTTCCCGCTTGGCTTCTGGTCGCCGCGAGTCGCGCATTGATAGATGCCAGGGGCTTGTGGCGCTTCCGCTTCATATTTTTGGCGGTGTACGGCCTCGGTGCGATGGCGTCTGGCGCCATAGGCGCGCTCCTTGGGGGAGGAGTGCAACCCATCGCAACATGCGTCGCCATCTTTTATGTTTCTATTACCCTGGCATTGCTAATCTCTTTAACCAGGCTGGGCGTGCGTCTAAGGGTAACCGCCGCCGCTCTCATTGTCCCATTCATCATCAATCTAATCGCGTTCGGCGCAAGCCAGTATCTCGATACGATCCTACCGATCGGGGTCGCCCCGGTTATCAACGTTGGCGCTCGGTTAGTCTGTTTCTTGTTGATAGTGTTGGCTGGCAATTGGTTGTTTTTGCGTGGATATTGGACGGAGATTTTAGCGACTGTGAGACAAGCCGTTCCGCGACGCCGGCGCGGCACTGGACCCTCGCCCGGTACCAGCTAGTTAGGGCGTGATTTCCTGTCCATCAATTGTCATGGCTTTGTGCCATTTTCGTTTTCGGCGAGGCGCTGCACCGGCAGATCCTCTCAAAAAAGGAAAGGAGTGAAGAATGACAAAAATACCGCCGGGCGTGGGCCCACAGTTTCCCCAGGTCGTGGTTCTATTCGGCGCCACGGGTGATCTTGCCCGGCGCAAGCTCCTACCCGGCTTGTTTCATCTTTCAAGCTCAGGATTCATCCCCGGTTGCCGCATCATTGGCGTATCGCTCGACGATCTGGACACCGGAGCATTTCGGAAGTTGGCCCGCGAAGCGCTCACCGAGTTCGCCACACGCGAGGTTCGACCGGCCGACTGGGATCTCTTTGCCAGTAACCTTCAGTACGTGCCATTGACCGCAGGTGCCATGGTTCTCAAGGCGGCGGTGCTGGAGGCGGAGCGCGCTTTCAACCTCGAGAGTCGCCGGTTGCACTACCTCAGCGTGCCGCCCAACGCGGCATTGTCGGCCGTGCGCTTGCTGGGGGAAGCCGAACTCGTAGAGCGCTCTCGAATCATCATGGAAAAGCCCTTTGGGACCAATCTGACCAGTGCAGTGTCCTTGAACAGCCAATTGCATGAAGTGTTTGATGAGGAGCAGATCTTCCGAATCGATCATTTTCTGGGCAAAGAAGCCGCACAAAATATTCTCGCCTTCCGCTTTGCCAATGGATTGTTTGAGCCGATCTGGAATCGCAATTTTATCGATCACGTTCAAATCGATGTACCGGAGAAATTAGCACTCGGTAAGCGTTCTGGTTTCTACGAGCAAACCGGCGCCTATCGAGATATGGTGGTTACCCACCTATTCCAAATTCTTGGGTTTATGGCCATGGAGGCCCCGACATCGCTGGAACCAAATCCGATCAGCGAGGAGAAAAACAAAGTCTTTCGCAGCATGTTGCCGATCCGGCCGGCGGATGTAGTGCGCGGACAATACACCGGATACCGCTCAGAAGAGGGAGTCTCGGCCGACTCGGACACCGAGACATTCATCGCCTTGAAGTGCTACATCGACAATTGGCGCTGGGCCGGAGTGCCTTTCTATCTGCGCACCGGCAAGCGCCTTGCCGAGGGACAACGCATCATTTCGATCGCGTTCCGGGAGCCGCCGAAGAGCATGTTCCCGGCCGGTTCCGGGGTCAGCGAGCAAGGTCCGGACCACCTCACTTTCGACCTGGCCGATGCCGCAAAAATGTCTCTGTCCTTCTATGGCAAGCGGCCTGGACCCGGAATGCGTCTCGACAAGCTCAGCATGCAATTCGCGATGCACGACACTGGGCACATTGCCGATGTACTCGAGGCGTATGAGCGTTTGATTCTCGATGCCATGCGCGGAGATCCCACCCTGTTCACCACCGCTGACGGGATCGAGCGCCTTTGGGAGGTTTCGGGTCCCCTACTCGAGGCCCCTCCGGCCGTTCGATTCTATGCCCCGGGAAGCTGGGGACCCAACGCGATCCACCAACTTATCGCTCCGCACGCCTGGCGCCTGCCATTTGAGCGAGGGTGGCGGCATCCGGATGCGCTCGGCAGTTGAGGTGTGCGCAGCCTACGGAACCGGAGATGGCTTCAAATTCCATATGTCCTGCGCGTACTCCTTGATCGTGCGGTCACTCGAAAACCAGCCGGAACACGCCACGTTGATGATGGCCTTCCTAGACCATTGTTCTTTTTTGGCATAGCAGGCATCGAGTTGAGCGTGCGCTCGAGCATAGTCCGTCAAGTCCGCGAGGTGCCGATAGTGATCGCCGCCGTCCAGCAACGCGTAACGGACAGGTTCGAAAATGCCCGGTTCGTCGCGATTGAAGTGATTGGAGAAGATGAGATCGAACGCCTCCCGTGATTCGGATTCGTTCGAATAGTGCCAGTGAGGATCATACCAACCCGCGCTATCCGCCACTTGCTGTGCCGTCAAACCGAACAGGAAGAAATTCTCCTCGCCGGCTTGCTGCGCCATCTCGATGGTCGCCCCGTCGCGAGTGCCGATGGTCAACGCACCGTTCATCATGAACTTCATATTACCGGTGCCGCTTGCTTCATAGCCCGCCGTGGAGATCTGCTCGGACACATCGCTCGCCGGAATCAGCCGTTCTGCAAGGCTCACGTTGTATTCGGGCAAAAACAGCACGCTAATACGGCCGCGAACCGCCGGATCCGCATCGATTGTCGCGGCCACAGCGTTGATGAGTCGGATGATGAGCTTGGCGAACGTATAAGCCGGCGCCGCTTTGCCCGCGAAGAAAAAAGTATGGGGCATCGTCTGTAGGTTGGGAGCCTTGCGCAAGCGATTGTAGAGCATCACGACGTGCAGGACGTTGAGCAGCTGGCGCTTGTACTCGTGAATCCGCTTGATCTGGCTGTCGAAAATCGAGTCGGGGTCCACTATCTGGCCGCTGCTCGCCTTGAGCCAATCGGCAAAAGCAATCTTTGCCGCGCGCTTTGCAGCGCGAAATTGCTGACGAAACCCGGCGTCCTCTGCCAACGGCAACAGCTTGCGCAATTCTGACAGGTCGCCGATCCACTCTTTCCCAATCGCCTCCGTGATGAGATCCGAAAGGGGCGCATTCGCTTGCTGCAGCCAGCGCCGCGGAGTGACGCCATTCGTCTTGTTGTTGAAACGCTCTGGAAATAACTCGGCGAAATCGCTCAGGACCCGTGTACGCAACAGTTCAGAGTGGATAGCCGCCACGCCATTTGTGCTATGCGAGCCAACCACCGCCAAATGGGCCATGCGCACGCGACGTGTTGGCCCCTCCTCAATGAGGCTGACGCGCTGTACGCGAGCGCCGTCATTGGGATACCGGCTCCGGACCTTGTCCAAGAAACGGCGATTAATTTCGTAGATGAGTTCGAGATGTCGAGGAATCAACGTCTCGAATAAGTCCACCGGCCACCTCTCCAGCGCTTCTGGAAGCAACGTGTGATTGGTATACGCCAAGGTGCGTTGGGTGATATCCCATGCCTCATCCCAGGCCATGTGTGCCTGATCCAGTAGAATTCGCATCAACTCGGCCACGCTGAGCGCAGGGTGCGTGTCATTCATCTGCAGCGCTATGCGCTCCGGGAACGAGGACCAGCTTGCCTTGCCCGCCGCCAGGAAACGCGCACAGATGTCCTGGAGCGAACAACTCACCAAAAAATATTGCTGTAGGAAGCGCAGCACCCTGCCCGCTTCGGTTGAATCGTCCGGGTACAGCACACGCGTGACGGATTCGGCCGCGACATTTTCGATTACAGCGCCTGCAAAGTCCCCATGCGAAAACTCACTCAGGTCAAATGAATGAGCGGCAGTGGCTGCCCAGAGGCGCAGAGTGTTGACGCAATTCGCGCCATAGCCCACGACCGGCCGGTCATAGGCCATCCCCAACAGGTTCGAAGGCTTGTTCGCAATGAATCTCACGGCCGAGCCGCGCAGTTCGACTGTGGCCTGCAGCGGGACCACGTACACTTTGTGGGGCCGGGGTATTTCCCATGGATCGGTCTCGAACAGCCAATTGTCGGGCTGTTCGACTTGAGACCCGTTTCGAATTGACTGCCGAAAAATCCCATACTCATAGCGAAGACCATAGCCAATGGCGGGATATTGAAGCGTCGCCAAGGAGTCGATAAAACATGCCGCCAGGCGCCCGAGGCCTCCGTTGCCAAGACCGGCATCTGGCTCCTCTTCGATCAACGCTTCGAGTCTCCATCCTTGTTGCTGCATCGCCTGGCGTACTATCGGGTCCGCCGCGAGGTTCATGATGTTATTGCGCAGAGTTCGACCGAGCAGAAATTCCATGGACAGATAGTGGATCCGCTTCGGGTCGCTTTGCTCGCGCGCACGCCGCGTCATAACCCAGCGGTGAGCAATCAAGTCCCGGATAAATCGGCTCGTCGCTTCGAATTTCTGCCGCGAACTCGCTCCTAAAGGATCGATCAACTTCTCGCACACCAGGTAGCGCTCGGTCCATTGCCCCGGTTTGTCTGCCAGGCCCAAGCGCTCCAGGCGCTGATCCATGGCAGGGTCGAGATGATCGTGGAACGCGCGCATTGAGGACGTTGGAGCAGCCATCTAGTACACCTCCGGTACGAGCATTTCCGCAGGAACCGCCTGCCGAGAGTAGTGTTCGTGATGCTCGCGTTGCGGCAGCACAATGGCTGTTTTTGGCGTCTCAGCGTAAGGAAATTGCTTGAGCAGGTGATCGATGCAGTTCAGGCGTGCACGCTTTTTATCGACCGCGTGCACGACCCACCATCGCGCTTCGGAAATGTGCGATCTCTCGAGCATCACATCCTTCGCTCTGGTGTAGTCCTCCCAGCGCCGCCGCGATTCGAGATCCATAGGACTGAGCTTCCATTGTTTCAATGGGTCATGAATGCGACCGAGAAACCGCAAGTATTGCTCCTCGTCTGTGATCGAGAACCAATACTTCAGCAACTTGATGCCTGAGCGAACCAGCATGCGCTCAAATTCCGGTACAGAGCGAAAAAATTCCTCGTATTCCTCGGGCGTGCAGAACCCCATCACTTGTTCAACGCCGGCTCGGTTGTACCAGCTCCGGTCAAAGAGAACGATTTCGCCCGCCGCGGGCAGGTGCGACACATAGCGTTGGAAGTACCACTGCGTCCGCTCCCGGTCACTAGGCGACGGTAGCGCCACAACACGGCACACGCGCGGGTTCAGTCTTTGGGTGATACGTTTGATCATTCCGCCCTTGCCGGCCGCATCACGACCTTCGAATAGGATCAGAACCTTTTCTCCGGAGGCAACCACCCAGTCCTGCAACTTCACCAGTTCCGCCTGAAGCCGAAACAGCTGGCGGAAATAGTCCTGACGCGAGTCCTTTTCCGCGTCCATTTCCGCGCCAGATGCTGCGCCTGAACCCGGAAGGCGATCTTCAATCTCCAACTCAAGCTCTTCATCATAGCCGTCGGCAAGATCGCGGCTGATGCGACGCAGTATTTCTTCGTGATCAAGCGACGGTAGTGAACTCATTGATACCTCTCAACGAAACCAAGTGCGCAGGAAAATGCAGACAAGCGTCTCGCATCTATGTTTCAGTTTTAGGATGGTATTGAAGAAGCGGAAGGAAGCTCAACAGCGAGACTTCAGTTGGACTACGATTTTCCAGTTTCGTTCAGGGAATTTCCCTTTAGCCGCAATGGCATATCTTCTCGACAGATACCTTGGGTTCTAGCGCTTCTTGATTCGGCCATTGCCCATCAGCTTTCGGGCGACGGAATCGCTGTTCGCCCGAAGCAACTCGATGAACGTTCTGAGTGTAGCCGGCACGTTGCGACGGTCGGGATAATAAAGGCAGAACCCCGGCGACGATGGCATCCAGTCATCGAGTATGGAGACGAGGCGACCACACCCGAGATCACCTCTGACGCGCGCCTCCCACATATAGGCGAGGCCGGCACCGGCCAAGGCCGCCTCGCGCATCAGCGTGGGTTCGTCGAGGGTCAGGGAGCCTGGGGCGTCAATCGTCAGCGCCCTGCCTTGCTTTGCGAACTCCCATCGATACAGCGCCCCGCTCGGCCAGCGAGCGCGGATGCAGCGATGCGCCATGAGATCTCCCGGCTTAGCCGGCGCAGGATGGTCCCGCAGATAGGCTGGCGATCCAACGACGACGTAGCGTAGCGCAGGACCGAACGGCACCGCGATCATGTCGCCCGGTACCGCATCCCGTGGGCGGATTCCGGCATCGAAGCCCTTGGCCACGATGTCGATCTGTTGTGAGTCGGTGACGATATCGACCCTGACCTCTGGGTAGCGGCGTTGGAACTCCAGCACCACGGGGACGAGTATCTGCCGCGCTGCCTCGGCCGGGCAGTTAAGACGCAGTGTGCCAGCGGGGCGACCGCGCCGGCTGATCGTTGCCTCCATCGCGGCGTGGATATCGGATAACGCCGGCCGCACTGCGGCGATGAACTGTTCGCCGGCCTCAGAGAGGGAAACGCTTCGCGTCGTTCGGTTGAACAGCCGCACGCCCAGTCGCGCCTCCAGTCCTGCGACAGCATTGCTGACGCTGGTCGCTGAAACTCCAAGTTCTATGGCGGCAGCACGGAAACCACCCAGGCGGGCGACTGCCGCAACCGTATCCAACTCCACGAGGCCTGAGCGATTCATTGTCCTGCTTTTCGGTATGCGATGTCACGAATTGTCCAACTTATCACGGCAATGCTCAAGGCCTAAAATGATTCCTGCGAAGTGATTGACAGGGATCTTTCATGCGAATGGTCCAACGAATTTATATCAATGGTGCTTTCGTAGCGCCGCACGGCACGGAAATGTTCGACCTCTTCGATCCGGCGCGTGGCGTGGTGATCGGACAGGTTCAGCTTGCGGATGCCGAAGACGCCCGACGGGCTATCCACGCCGCGAAGCACGCCTTGCCGTCTTACGCCCGCACGGGGAAGATAGAACGGCTCGAGCTGCTGCGCAGTTTGCACGATGCCGTGTTGTCGAGGACCGTCGACCTCGAAGAGGCGACGATTCTGGAGTACGGCGCTCCGGTGGCGAGGGCCAGGTGGACCGCCCGCTACGCTGCGGAATCATTCCTCAATGCCGCCAAGACGCTGGAGACCTACAGCTTCATCCGTCCGACTGGAGCTTCTGAAGTTATCATGGAGCCGGTCGGGGTGGCTGGGCTGATTACACCCTGGAACTCCAATGCCGGGTTCATCTGCAGCAAGCTCGCCTATGCCCTTGCGGCCGGCTGCACGGCGGTGATCAAGCCGAGTGAGATGAGCGCATTGCAGACGGAGATCGTCACCGAGGCCTTGCATGCGGCGGGAGCCGCGGCCGGCCTGTTCAACATCGTGACGGGACGTGGCGAGGTGGTTGGCGCGGAACTCACTACCAGCCCGGACATCGCCAAGATCTCGTTCACCGGATCCACCGCCGTAGGCAAGGCGATCACGAAAGCGGCCGCGGACACGGTGAAGCGGGTCACTCTGGAACTCGGCGGCAAGTCGCCGAGCCTGATTTTAGAGGATGCGAATTTTGAATCGGCTGTGCCAATGGCCATCGCGGCCGGCCTCCTGAACAGCGGCCAGGCCTGCCTCGCAGGTACTCGCATTCTCGTGCCGGCAGCAAGGCTGTCCGACGTCCTGCCCCTGGCGAATGCGGCGTTGGCGGCGACGAAGGTTGGCGACCTGCACGACCCCGCCACCGCGGTCGGTCCTATGGTCAGTGCGCGCCAGTACGACCGGGTACAGCGCTATATCCGTCTTGGAATTGAGGCGGGCGCGACGCTGGTCGCCGGCGGCGAAGGCCATCCCGGTGGGCTCGGAGGATATTTCGTCAGGCCCACGCTGTTCGCCGATATCACCAATGAGATGGCCATCGCCCGAGAGGAGATCTTCGGGCCGGTGCTGTGCATCCTCACCTATCGCGATGAGGACGAAGCGGTGACCATCGCCAACGACAGCGACTATGGCCTCGCTTCGTATGTTTTTTCCTCCGATCTGATCCATGCGCGCGCGATCGCCGCGCGACTGCAGACCGGCCGTGTGGTGATCAACGGTGCGCCAAATGATCCGCTGGCGCCGTTCGGTGGATACAAGCAATCCGGCATTGGGCGGGAATACGGAGTATCCGGCCTCGAAGCCTTCCTCGAGACTAAAGCCGTCCTCGGTGTCGGGGGCTGACATGACGGACGAGCTCGCTTCCACACGCCAGGGTGTATTAGCGGGCCTCGAACTAGATGCCAAGCAACGCTGCCTCGTGACGATCGGAATCCTGATTGCCCTGCAACAGGCGGAAGAACTCCAGAATCATTTCCGCCGACTGCAAGACCCTCTGCCCAGATCGCAAACGTTCGACCCACTCGAACGCTGGGTGGCTGAGCACTTAAGAGAGGATCTGAGAGTTGACGCGCTTGCAGAGCGAGTCCACAAGAGCGAAGAGACCGAACGGTCGGTCGAACTCAGGCAGGTACCTTGTCACTATCCGCATAGATCAGACGACCGGGCCCAAGCCGAGCCACGATTTCGGGCAGGCTGGATTCGGCAACCGCGAAGCAGCCCTGACTGCGACCGAGCATGCCCGAGTGGCCGATCATTTGCTCGTTCACGTACCAGGCACCATGCACCACGATCGCGCGGGACAAAGCGTTATCGTTCGTCCGGTCGAGTCCCTCGAGCCGCATCGAGCGGCCGTGAGCACCTGGATAAACAGAACCCGTTCGATACGCTCCGGCCGAGGTCGCGTTTGAGTGGGGCTCGTTTGAGAATCGCTCCAGCCATCCCGTGTGAGCGGGATCGGAGCCCCTCCCATGGGCGACCAGGTGCGAGCGGACGCTGCCGTTAACGAGGTTCACCAGGTGAAACCTTGATGCGCTCGAGGGAAGCGAGAAGTCGGCGACGCCGATAAGATCCCGGTACGTGATGCTGTCGTGATGTTGTTCGAAGGCATCGAGCGCACGCCTCAGCAAACTGGGATTTATGTGGCCGTCGAGACTCTCTGCCTGTCCCAATGCGAGCCTGGCTCCTGCGGACCCAGAGGCAAGACTGGCGAGGGCAAGATTGATAAAAAAACGGCGGGAAAGTACCAAGACATGCAACTCCAACACTTGTAAGCTTAGCTACTGACTTGATTCATTCGGGGAAGTTCACATGACTGCCTTGCGGCCGGCGATTCAATCGCTCTGTCTGGTCCTCAGCGTCATAGGCGGTGTCGTAGCACGGGCTCCTGCGCTCGCCGATTCAGTGCCTTTTTGGGGCGCAAAAGCCTCCGTACCGATCGACACGCCCATTGATAAGCTGAAGAAAGGCGAGTTTTTGTGGATGGGCGAAGCCGTGACCACGGGTCCTGTGGTCATGGTCGTCAGCATCACAGAACAGCGAGGCTATGTTTATCGCAACGGCATCCTAATCGGCGCTACCACGGTAAGCACCGGGCGTCCGGGTCATCTGACTCCTACCGGCGTTTTCACGGTGCTGCAAAAGCAAAAAGAGCATCGATCGACGATCTACGACGGGGCGCCAATGCCTTACATGGAGCGACTCACGTGGGGCGGCATTGCACTGCACGCCGGGGGCCTGCCGGGCTATCCCGAATCTCACGGTTGCATTCACTTGCCGAGCGAGTTCGCTCAGCGGCTCTTCGCCATATCGCCCAACGGCATGACGGTGGTGATTGGCACCGAGCAGACCGCGCCAGAGCAGGTCGCGCACCCAGGGTATCTCGCTCCGGTGACGTTTGTCGGCGGGCAGCCGGTCGAGTCCGAGGCCTTTGCGCCCAAGGAGGATGAGCGTTGGCAACCCGAGTTGTCTCCCATCGGGCCCATCAGCATTGTGATCAGTCAGGCGAGTCAACTCATCGTCGTCTATCGCAATGGGATAGAAATTGGCCGCGCACGCTTGACCATCGCCGGCGATACACCGCTCGTCAATCACGCATTGGTCCTCAGCGAAAGCCCGAGCAGCGTGCCTGATCCCTACGTTCCTGATCCAGCCAAATTTAGTTGGTTGAGAATCGGCGTGCCCGGTCACCTCGGCGAACAAGGTACTCAGGTCGATCCGAACGCGGTTGCCAGGATAAAAATGCCTGCCGACTTCGCGGCCCGAATTAACGGAATACTGACGCCCGGAGCGACATTGTTTGTGACCAATGAAGCCCTCTATCCGCAAACCAGCGGGCCCATGATCCAAGTTGTTGACGCCGATCCGCCGACGAAAGGCCGGCCAGTCCAGGCGCCGCGATCGTAGAAGGTATACGAAGAGATACCGCGCCGGCAGTCGAACGGGCGAATCAAGCGGATGCAGCGGCAGGCATCGATATGTCGTCGCCTCGCGCAGGTGTCGTCTTCATCGTTATCGCCATCCCGACCGACGCAACGCAAAGCGATGCAAGTCTTCTCCAGCTTGGCTTCACCGTGCGCGTCTCCGCCAATTTGGAATGATGCGTCTCACCTAGCGAACCGGCTGGCTTTCGCTCCGCCAACCGCCTCCCAGCGCTTTGAATATCGCAATCTGGTCTTGCACAAGGGCCGCATCGGATGACGCGACCGCGGCGTCGATTGCCACCAACGATTGCTCCGTCGTAAGCAATTCCAGATTGCTGAGCGCACCGGCATTGAATTGGTCCTTGGCGATATTGAAGGCCGTGTGCACCTGGTCTTGGGCATCGCCGAGTGCCTGCCGGTTATCCAGCGCGGCACTGTACAAGGCGAGCGCTTGCTCGGTTTCTTTGAGCGCGGTAAGGACCACGGCATCGAACGACGCCAACGCAGCGACTTGCTCGGCCCTGGCTTGACGCACGCGAGCACGGGGCGCGGCCATGTTGGGAAATGTCCAGCTGATCGAAGGGCCGACTCCCCACGTCCGGCCCACGTTCGTGTTGAGCTGAGACAACTGATCTGCAGCGCCGCCGAAAAGACCGACCAGGCGGATGGTGGGATACAAATCGGCGGTCGCGACGCCAATTTCGGCGGTCGCGGCCGCCAGTTTACGGTCAGCCTGGCGCACATCGGGACGGCGCCGAATGAGTTCGGACCCACTGCCCACCGGAATGAGTGCAACCAAGCGCGGCGGCGCGACACACGTGTCTATATCATTCGGCGCGTTGGCAGGAGTGCGGCCGAGAAGTGCGGTCAGTTCGAAGAGGAACGCTCGCCGTTGGCCCTGAAGCTCTGGAATGGCGGATCGGACCTGAGCCACCAACGCTTGCGCCCGGGCAACGTCGTACACGGAATTGGCTCCTGCCTGATGGCGTTTCGCAGTGATTTCGGCTTCGTGGGATACTACATCGAGCGAATGTTGGGCGACCTGCAGCTCCTCTCCGAGCGCACAGACTGCTGCGTAGGCGCGGGAGGTTTCTGCCGCTACCACTACGCGCACTCCGTCGCGTGCCGCAGCAACAGTGTCCGCGTTGGCATTCGCCGCTTCGATGGCGCGGTGGACGCGACCGAAGAGATCAACTTCGTACGCGGCTTGAAGGATATCCTCGAATAGCCACGTCGTTTGCGGCGGACGTCCGGTCAGCTCGAGAATTTCATCCGTCGTGGCGTCGCGCCCGTAGATTCCCCCTGCAACTGCGGCGGTCGAAGGATAGCGCGCAGCACGCACCGCCGACACTGCCGCCCGAGCGGCCGCGAAGTTCGCGTCGGCCGCAACCAGGGTGCGGTTCGCCTGCAGCGCTTCTTGCACGAGTGCGTCGAGCCGCGCGTCCTCGTAGAGACGCCACCACGCATCGGGCGGCAGCGCCGGCGTTTCGGCCGCCGTATTCAATGACACCAAGGGCGCTTCCGTACCCGTCGGCAGCGCAGGCGTGTGGTAGTTGGGGCCCACTCGGCACGCAGCGAGCGATGCGATCATGACCACGCTCAAGACACCAGCTTGGCGCGAACGAATCATGGCGGACTCGACCCGCGCGCCCGAAACAGCGGCATGGGTGACGCGGGGCCCTCGGGCGCTGCGCTTCGAATGACCACGATGAGCAACGCAACCGCAGTCATGACGCCGACGACGATGAAACAATCGATGACCGCCTGGGTCGTGGCCGCAATTCGCACCACATTGCCCAGAACCAGTTCGCCGCGCGCGACAGCGCCGACCGGATCGATCACTTGGGTGGTGGCAGCCCCATACGCCCTCACCCGCTGAATGACCTGAGGGTCGCCCGTCTGCAGGTGTTGTCCGATCAAGTTCGACGCCACCTGTCCTCGTACTCGGGCGAGCGTCGTCACGAACGCCGTTCCAATCTCCCCGCCCATGAGGCGCGCCGTCTGCAGTACGGCGCCGAAGGTAAGCGCGTCCTGGGGTTTCAAGTGGAGAATACCGAAGAAAATGACGCCGGACAGGGCAAAGCTCTGGCCGAGCGACTGTAGGAAAGATGAGGGCAGAAACTGATAGGACCCCCAGAGCGGAGTCAGGTTGTAGGCCACCGTGATGCAAGCGACGCTGATGAAAATGAAGCCGATTGAAGCCACGAGTCTCGCATCCGATCGGCGCAGCATCAAAGCCGCGAGCGGACAGAAGATGAGCTGCGGCACGGCGATCCAAATGAGCGTGTCACCCGTTTCCAGCGCACGGAAACCGCGCACCGAACCCAAATAGAGTGGAATCAAAAACGCGGTCGACGTGATTGTCAAACGGAGAAAGGCGATCAAGACAAATTGGCTCGGCAGGGGTGCGCCAAAGACGACCTTAAGATTGAGAAGCGGATGAGGGAAGCGCACCGAATGGATCAAAATCGCTACCAGCAACAACATGCCGCCCGACAGCAGGCCGCATATCAAACCTGAGTTCAACCAATCGAGCCGATTGCCCTGGTCGAGGGCCGCGTAGATCAGCGCGAGCCCCAACCCTCCCGCGAACAGGCCAAATACATCGGTCGGCGGCCGTGTTGTGATCGGCTTGACGGCAATGCCACGGTGGAGACAAAGCGACATGATCAGCGCGAGCGGTACGTTTTGCCAGAAGATCCATCGCCACGAATGATGCTCGACGTACCAGCCTTCGAGGGAAGCCGAAATGTTCAGCGACAGCTCGAGGTTGAGTGCATAGACGGCGATGCCGAAGGCCCAATACTTGGGTGGCATGTTGAGCAATATGAAGCTCAAGGTGAGCGGAATGAAAAAGCCCGACGCCAGACCGCCCAAGAACTGCATCGTCAACAAGGTGGGGAGATTCGGCGAAAAAGGGGTCAACAAGGAAATGAGCGCAAATGCAATGGACGCGCCGATCAATACTCGTCGAGGGCCGAACGTAGCGCCCATCCAAATGGCCGGGACCGTGATGAGCATCTGGGCTGCGGTTTGCGCCGTCGTGATCCATGCCCCCTCGTCGAATCCTGCGCCTACCGCGCCCCGTATGTCGGCAAGACCGAAGGTGGACAATCGCCCATTCAGGGTTGATATGAACGTGCCCATGAGCACAGCGAGAAGTCCGAGCCACGGTATGGAAGTCGGTGGGGATGGCAGCGTCGGTGCCACCAAGGCGGATCCGGGTGGGGGCGCAGCCGCGTTCATTTTCGCGCACCGTCCCGGGCATTGACCTTGGCTTCGACCGACATCCCGGGCACCAGGCGATCGGCGAGACCATCCGCATCATCTATGACGATCTTCACCGCAATGCGCTGTACGACCTTGGTGAAGTTGCCGGTGGCATTGTCGGGCGGCAGCAGTGCGAATACAGCCCCCGACGCGGGCGCGAATGCCAGGACATGCCCGTGGAGGGTGTGTCCCGGGAAGGTATCGACGGTGATTTCCGCCTTTTGCCCGACGCTCATGTGAGTGAGCTGCGTTTCCTTGTAGTTGGCAATGACCCATACATTCGGCAAGGGCGTAAGGGTCGTGACCTGACTGCCTACGCCCAATAGTTGGCCGGGTTTGACCTGGCGCTGTCCGATTACCCCGTCTTGGGTCGCGGTGATGGTGGTGTACCCGACGTTGAGCCTGGCCGCATCGAATGCCGCGCGCTGCGCCGCGATTGCCGCCTCACTCTGTGCGATTTGCGCCTCGAGGACCGCGAGCTGACGCTCGGCGGCGAGCGCTTGGGCGCGGTTTTGCCTGAGCTGCGCCTCGAGCTGAGCGTGGGCGGTTGTCAGCTTTTCGCTCGCCTCAGTGGACGAGGATCCGGTCTCGAGCAGCCGGCGCTGCCTTGCAAGGTCGCGATCATTCTGTTCGAAAGATGCGGTGGTGGCGGCTACTACCGCGTGTGCCGCCTCGACATTCGCGAGCTGCAGCGCGTGCTGGGCCTTGAGCGCCTGGGCCTGCGCCATCGCAGTTGTGACACCGGCTTCGGCCTGTGCCGCGGCGGCGCGATAATCGTCATCAACCAATTGCGCCAGCACCTGCCCTTTGTGAACACGCTCAAAGTCCTGGATGGGCAGCTCGCGCACATAGCCGGCCACCTTCGCGGAAATGGGAGTGAGATCCGCTTGCAGATACGCATCGTTGGTTCTCTGCCACCCCTCCCCGCCCTCCCAGCGGGTCCAATTGGTCGACACGACAATGATGATCCCTACAGCGACGATGAATACGAGGATCCGCCACGTGAATTCAAATACCCTGTTCCAATCGATACCTGGATTAGTCACGGATCGATCCCTTGCTTCTTGTTCGCCGCCATCCAGTGAATCATCGCCAGACTATGAGGAATTGACAAATCTTATTGCGCAAACGAGCTCGTGCCAGCGTATTGGGCGACACTTATCGATGGGACGCATTCCCCCAAATGGGGTGGTTTTCCGAGGTTATTGCGCGGTCTCGCGCCGCATTTTAGCAATGTCGGCGGCTTCGAGCTTCGAGGCACTCGACCCGAAGCGGGTGGTGACATAGTTTGCGACTGCCGCTATATCCGAATCCGAATACGCGGCCCCGAAGCCCGGCATTTCGGTGACTCCCTCCGGGCTCGAACGCTTCATGCCAGCCAACACAATCTGCGCAACGTTGGTGCCGTGTGGATCGTTAACCGCACGGGCGCCCGTCAAAGTCGCGTAATCGCTGATATCGCTAACGCCGCTCCATCCATGACAGCTGACGCAGGCGCCTTCGTACACCTGCTTGCCGCGCGACTCGGCCGTCGCGAGGCCCTCCTTGTGCGAGTCCGGGGCTGGGGGAGCCAGCGACGCGGGCAAATCGGAGGACGCGCTGCTCGGGACGCTGCGCAAATACGCCACGATCGCGTGGACGTCTTCAGGCGCCAACTGGCTGAAGCTCTCATCTACCGCTTCGCCCATGGGACCCGCCGCAGAACCGTGGCCTGCGGCGTGACCTCCCGCGAGATACGCAGCGAGTTCCTCGTCATGCCAAGCGCCGACGCCGGTCTCCTTGTTGCTGCTGATGTTATAAGCGCGCCAGCCGGCGGTGAGTGCGCCGCCGAATTTTTTGCGATTGTTGAGCGCGAAGGCAGGATTGCGCGGAGTGTGGCATTCACCACAGTGCGCCAAGGCCTCGGCGATGTAGGCGCCGCGGTTCCACTCCGCACTCTTCTCAGTATCCGGCTTGAAGCGTTCATTGGCATTGAACAGGGCCGACCAAATGCTCATCGCCCAGCGCTGATTGAAGGGAAATGCCAGCGCATTCGCCTTGTTGGGCGCCTCGATGGGCGCAAGGCTGAAAAGGTACGCCTTGATTGCCAGGGCATCGGCATCGGTTATGTAGGTATAGGAGGTATACGGCATGGCGGGATACAGATTGGCGCCATCCTGGCGGACGCCGCGATGCACGGCCGCGAGAAATTGCGCATCCGTATAACTTCCGATGCCGGTCGCCTTATCCGGCGTGATGTTCGTGGAATACAGCGTGCCGAAAGGCAGCACGAAGGCGAATCCGCCGGCGTAGGGTTCGCCGCCTTTCGCGGTGTGGCATACCTGACAATCCGCGGCTTTCGCCAGGTATTCGCCCTTCTTGATCAATGAGGCTTGCGCGAGGGCTGCAGGAACGCCGCTGGGACTCGCCGCGTGATAATCCGCGAGGTCGACCTTGGGACCTTTGGAGAACGCCATCGGCCCAGGGCCCACAATGGCAAAAAACGCAACCACCGCGATGATCACCAACACGGCAAGCGTGATCAGGAGTGGACGTCGCCTGGCGCCGCGCCCGGAAGGAGTAGCGTTCATGTCTTGGCGCCCTTGGCCAGTAGATCTCGATCGATGGGCAGCCGCTTGAGCGCTACGCCGGTCACAGCATAAATCGCATTGCGCAGCGCCGGAGGCCCTGCCGTGGTACCCGTTTCACCGACACCCCCCGGGGGCTCGCCGCTCTTGATCAAATGCACCTCGATCTTCGGCATCTGGTCGATGCGCAACATGCGATAGTCGTGGAAATTAGACTGCTCGACCCGCCCTTTCTTGATGGTGACCTCGCCATACAACGCCGCGGTGAGACCGAATATCAAGCCGCCCTGCAATTGGGCCTCTACGCTATCGGGATTCACGAGCGTTCCGACATCGACCGCGGTGGTGACCCGGCGCAGCAACACCTCACCATGCAGGTCCACCTCGGCTTCCACGACAGTCGCGATAAAGCTGCCGAAGGACGGCTGCACGCACACACCGCGGCCGACGCGCGCCGGCAGCGGCTTGCCCCAATCCGATTTGGCCGCGACCAGATCGAGCGCCGCGAGAAGCCGCGGCTGCTTGCCCAGCATGTCGCGACGAAACGCGATCGGATCCTTGCCGGCCTTTCGCGCGAGCTCATCCATGAAGCTCTCGATGGCAAACACATTGTTGTTGGGCCCGACGCCGCGCCACCACCCCGTCGGCACGGCGCGCGGCTCAACCCTGAGATATTGCACTTGGAAATCCGGGATGTCATAGGGCATGTCGACGGCACTATCGATTGCGTCTATATCGATACCCTTTTGAAAACCCGGGGGGAGCCAGCGCGCGATGATGGAGGCGCCGCAGACCTTGTATTTCCACGCCGCTACCTTGCCGTCCGCGAGACTCGCGGAAATGACATTGCGGTAAATCGGTCGATAGATATCCTTTTGAATATCCTCCTCGCGGGTCCACACCACTTTGACCGGCACGCCGTTCATATGCTGCGCGATCCGTACGGCATTCAACGCCATGTCGGGCTCAAGCCGTCGGCCGAATCCCCCACCGAGCAAGTGATTGTGTACGGTTACTTTGTCGACGGGTAATCCGGTGAGCGCCGCCGTAGTCTGCTGCACGCGGGCGACGATCTGAGTGCCGATCCACAGTTCGCAGGAATCCTCTTTCAACAAAACGGTACAGTTAAGCGGCTCCATGGTCGCGTGCGCCAAGAACGGCAACTCATAGTCCGCTTCGAATCGCTGGCCCTTGGACAAGCCTTTCTCCACGTCGCCGGTGGATTTCGCGATGACGCCATCCTTTTGACTGGCGGTACGCATGTCCTGCCAAATGTCGGCGGAGGAGAGATTTGCGTGCTCTCCCTCGGCCCAGGACACTTTGAGCGCCTCCAAACCTTTCTTGGCGGCCCACATATGATCGCCGACCACCGCGACCATGTCCTCGAGCACAATGACTTGTCGTACGCCGGGCAACGCCTTGGCCGCCGCGTCATCCACATGCGCCACCTTGCCGCCGAACACGGGACTGGCGGCCAGCGTTGCGAATTTCATGCCCGGTAGCATGGCATCGATGCCGTAGACGGCCTTGCCATTCACCTTATTGGGCGTGTCGAAGCGCTTCTGCGGCGTACCGATGAGCACGAAATTGGCAGGATCCTTGAGCGTCACGTTCTTCGGCGGCGTGATCTTGCCCGCCGCATCGATGAGCGCCCCATAGGAGAGCTTGCGGTTGCTGGCGTGGTGCAAAACCTCACTGCGCGAAGTCGTGCACGAGCCAGGATCGACTTGCCATTTCTGCGCAGCCGCCTGCACGAGCATGGCCCTTGCGGTGGCACCCGCGGTGCGCAGCGGCGACCAAAAGGCACGGAGCGATGTCGAGCCACCGGTAGCCTGAATTCCCAACAATGGATTGGTATAGAGCATCTCATTGGGCGGGGCATGCTGGAGGATGATTTTCGCCGGATCCGCGTCAAGCTCTTCGGCGAGAATCATGGCGACACCCGTGTAGATGCCCTGCCCCATTTCTACCTGCGGCATCACAAGGGTGGTCATACCCGACTTGTCGATGCGAATGAACGCGTTGGGCGCGAATTTGCCCTGAGTATCATCCGGCGCCTGCTCCGGCTCATTGACTGCGCGCGCCGGCACATAAAAGGCGAGCAGAAAGCCGCTCGCCGCCGCACTCTTGATGAACTCGCGGCGCGACCGTCGAAGGGAGATTTGCTTGCCGGCGTGCATCATGCCTTCGTCACGAGTCGGCTCGACCGGCGGCTGCACGCTTGACGGCCTCGCGTATCCTGACGTATGTGCCGCAGCGACAGATATTGCCCGCCATGGCCGCATCGATGTCGGCATCGTTGGGAGCGGGCGTCTTGCTGAGCAATGCGCTCGCGGACATGATTTGCCCCGACTGGCAATAGCCGCATTGCACCACCTCGAGTTCCAGCCACGCCTTTTGTACGCGTGCGCCCGCGGGAGTATTGCCCACCGCTTCAATCGTAGTGACGGCGCGCGCACCGACTGCACTGATGGGCAGTACGCAGGAACGCACCGCCTTGCCGTCGAGATGCACCGTGCATGCACCGCACTGCGCAATGCCGCAGCCGAATTTGGTGCCCGTCATTCCCAAAACGTCACGCAACACCCACAAGAGCGGCATGTCATCGGGAACCTCGACTGATTTGGACTCACCGTTGATGGTGAGCGTTCGAGTCTGCACCACAGCACCTTCCCTTCTGCAGGCCATGAGCGGACAGGAAGTGTCGCTCCAAAGTCCCTGCTTTGGCAATTCTTTCATGGTCCGTGGCCGCCTCGGTACCATGCGCGTGACCGTGAAAGAAAGCGCGCGGTGATACGAAGGTATTCTGCCCCCGGACAGTCAGAATAATACTTATTTAATCAATATACTATGTACTTTTAATGATCTCCTTTCGAGCGTATTGCCCTATCAATTTGCTTCGAGGAAAAAACCGAAGTTGGGTGCGATCGCGCACTGAGTGCAGCTATTGCTCGGGATAGATGGGACAGCACTACCTGAGGTAGGGGGAGTCTTACGGCGGTTCACACGCATCCGCACTGTGATGGCAGCTCAATTGGATTTATTCTGAATGTAGGGCCGTGGTGAACGTAGCCGCGGCTTTCTCTCATGCTCAAAATCACGACGTCAAGCAAAAGGATCTGCGGTCTGACTCTCAACGTAACGCCACCTTTTCTACCTGCCACGCAAACAAGTGGCGGCACCAATGCCCGTTTCAATGAAACGCTGGTTGAAGCCCAGCGCTTAGTCGCGCATTTACAAAACTCCGCCGAACTAAAAGCCACCACTCTCGCCCATCAGTTGCATGATGATCTTGGGGGACTCATGGGCGCCGCTGTAATGGATCTGGATTCAGTGCGCCGAGTGACACCGGCACTGGGTCAAAATGCAATTGAGCGCCTTGATCGAGTCAAGAAGACGCTCCAACAGGCGATCGACTTGAAGCGCCGTGTAATCGAGGACCTAAGGCCAAGCCTATTGGATGATTTTGGCCTCTTTGCGGCACTTCGGTGGCAGCTAAAGAAGACGTGGGGCGATTCAACAGTCGCATGCAGTGAAACATATCCCGATGTCGAGCCAATATTCGAAGCGGGCACCGCTATCGCGCTGTTCCGAATCGCTCAAGAAGCCCTGGCGATAGTCCTCCTGCGAATCTCCGTGAAATCGACCGATCTCTCCGTGCGGGCGGACCCCACCAATTTTTGGATGAGGTTTTCGGATGACGGAGCGCCCAATACCGAAAAACAATCACAAGATCCTGCAATTATCTTGGCGTCAATGCGCCATCGGATCCGCGTTCTCGGCGGCGGGATTGAAATCTCCAAGAGTGAAGAAAACGCCACGGCAATGACCGTATGGATGCCAATCCGTCGGGCGATTGCCGACTAAACTTCAAAAAAAGGGCTGCGACCCTACCCGGTAGTCGTGTGCATCTCTTGGGGATCGAAAAATGCAACGCCGCGCGAGAGCTGTTTTGCCAGATACATTGCCGCGTCGGCGTTTTCGATCAACTGCTCTCCGTTCACGCCGTGCTCGGGATAAATCGCAATACCGATGCTGGCCTTGATGGTCAGTTCTAGATCATCTAGTGGGACCGATTGAGCAATGGTCCTCAACACCGAACTCGCAATTTGCTCGATGTTCTTTTTGCCTCTCGGATTCATCAACAAATATAGGAATTCATCGCCGCCATTGCGGCAAACGGTGTCTTCGTCTCGTACGTACTGCAGCAGGCGCTCCGCGATTGTCTTCAATGCAGTATCGCCGGCAGTATGCCCATGGGAGTCATTGAGATTTTTGAATTGATCCAGATCGAGAAACATCACGGCGAGCGTCCAGTCGTGGCGGTCCGCGAGTGCTATGGCATGGGCCAAGCGATCATCGAATAGTTCTCGATTGGGAAGCCCGGTGAGCGAGTCATGCAAGGCACGTACCTGTGCTTCACGCGTATGTTGCTGTGCTGTCGAAAGGGCTGCGGTAGCGTCGGCCAGGGCAGTCCTGGATTCGGTCAACTCAATTTTCAACTGCCTCGGGTCTTCGGTTCCACCCTCTGAATTGATCGTTGCCGTGTCGTTTGCAGTCGTCCGTGTGTCCTTCAGCTGTGAATATTCGGAGACCGCACCCGCGATTGCGTCGTCGAGACAGCGATTAAAGGTGCGAAATTCGTTGGTCGAGATGGGTGCGCCTATCTCAATTGCGAGACCCGTGACGGCTTGGCAGACATCCCCATAGTCCCTAATCACCTGTTCGACCGAAAATCCCTGTTCAAACAGATCTCGCCCATGCTGCGTCGCTATTGCGCCCACGCCAGATTCGACACGACGGGGATTGTTCGACGCAACTTCACCTTTCACCACAGGGAAGGCTTGCTCTATCGCCAATGTCTTGGCCACCTGGTCCAGGAAGATTGGAATCCCATGCGCGAGTTCGGTGCGCGCCAGCTTAGGGGAAGACCTGCCGGCCACCATAACGCGGCATCGATCGATCAAGACCGTGCGGTTTGTCTTAAGAAAATCGTGAAGCACCCGCCAAGATAGCTTCCATGGCCATCCTGCGTCTGTACGGTTGAACACACAATGTGGGTTAGCAGACAGACAAGAACAAGCTCAGCCAGTTCAATGTGTACCGTGCGCAAGGACGGTGCTATGCCCCAAACGGTGCTTCTGATCCACGATGACGGGGCGAAAGCCAAAGTGGTAACGGACGCGCTACTAAATTCAATTGACGGGACCTTTATCGTCGAGTGGGTCGAGCTTTGCTCCGAGGCCTTACAACGTCTGTGCAGGGATGGAAAAGAGCGCATAGCAGCGGTCTTGGTCAATCTATTCCTCTCTGACAGCAACGGAATTGAAACCTTCGACCGGATATTCCAGAAATCACCCGATGTTCCCATTCTGGTTCTCAGCAGTCTTGAGCATGAGAATGCCGCGAAACTCGCGGTGAAGCGCGGAGCTCAAGATTACCTCCTCGAAGATGATCTCCACAGCTATTTGCTGCCCAAGGCGCTGCGCAACATGCTCGAGCGCGCATCGAACGCCGAGGCCCTATTTAGAGAGAAAGAGCGCGCGCAGGTGACGCTCAATTCAATCGGCGATGCTGTCGTTTGCACCGACATTTCGGGCAACGTGACCTTTCTCAACCCGATCGCCGAAGCCCTGACGGGCTGGCTCGCTGATGGGGCCATCGGACGACCATTTGTTCAAGTGTTTCGAATCATCGATGTTCCGAACCGCCGCCGCGCGCTAAATCCCATGGCTGCGGTCGTTCAGACAAACCGGACTTTGAACCTGCCTGAAGGCTGCATTCTGATCCGACGTGACGGACTGGAAGCCGCGATCGAAGACTCCACCGCACCCATCCACGATCGCAGAGGACGCGTGACGGGCGCCGTCATGGTCTTTCATGATGTGACACAGGCGCGCGCGATGACTCAGAAAATGTCGCATCTCGCGCAATACGACTACCTAACGGATTTGCCAAACCGATTGCTGCTGAACGACCGCCTGACCCAGGCGATCACTGTCGCGCATCGTCTTCAACAACACCTGGCGGTGTTATTCGTCGATGTGGACCGCTTCAAACACGTCAACGACTCCCTGGGGCACCTAATCGGCGACAAGCTCCTGGTGTCAATTTCCCAGCGATTAGTGGCCGGCGTACGCAACTCGGACACGATCAGCCGTCAAGGCGGGGATGAATTTGTGATTCTGCTGTCTTCGGTTTCGCACGCAGCAGATGCCGCACTCAGCGCACAAAAGATCCTCACTCTCGCCGGCATGCCCCATCGGGTCGAGGAAAATGATCTGCATGTCACGTTGAGCGTTGGGATAAGCATCTACCCGGATGATGGGAAGGATGCCGAAACGCTGGTTAAAAACGCCGATATTGCAATGCTGAATGCCAAGGATGGCGGCCGGAACAACTACCAGTTTTTCAAGCGCGCCATGAATGAGCATGCCATGGAACGGCAGTCCATTGAGGGCAGCCTGCGCCATGCTTTGGAACGCTGCGAATTCGAGTTGCACTACCAGCCGAAGCTCGATTTGATGACGCAGACGCTCACCGGCGCCGAGGCACTCATTCGATGGCGCCTGACAAACGGAGGAATCGTGTATCCGCGGGATTTCATCCCCGTTGCGGAACAGTGTGGTTATATCGTGCCGATTGGCCAGTGGGTACTGCGTGAGGCGTGTCGTCAAAGGCGAAGCTGGTTGGACGCACATCTTGCTGCCATACCGATAGCCATCAATATTTCGGCGGTGGAATTGCGATCGAAAAACTTTTTGGATCATGTTCGCGCCATTTTGCAGGAGACAGGATTGGCGCCGCAGTATCTTGAGTTCGAGTTGACCGAGACCGCGTTTATGCAGGATCCGCAATCCACAGTCGCCGTACTGCGTGCACTTAGAGACATGGGGATTCAACTCACGCTGGACGACTTCGGTACAGGATATTCAAGCCTAAGCTATTTGAAACGGTTTCCGATAAACGCGCTGAAAATCGACAAGTCCTTTGTGCAGGGCCTTTGCACTGACTCCGACGACTCGAAACTGGTTAGCGCGGTGATCAATCTGGGACGCAGTTTCCATCTCGATGTGATTGCGGAGGGCGTCGAAACGTTGGAACAGCTCATTGCGCTGAAGGCGAAAAACTGCGCGGAAGGACAGGGCTATTACTTCCAAAGGCCCATCGCGGCCAGTGAATTCGCCAAGTTGCTGGGTACTGACCTGTCGACAACCGTAGTTGCCTGACCACACCCGAACAACAGGGCGGAATGCAATGAACGCTTCAGTCCAATGCACTCCACCCTGCACTTGCCTATTGCTGGGTTACTGGTCGCTTCCTTGCGTCAGTTCCTTCTGAACTGCCGTCAGATAGCCGAACAAGCCGGCGGTCTCCTCGTTGGGGCCGGCGGTGAAATAGATCTGCGCTCCAGGTGCAGCGTCGGCATCAAGATTGCTCGGGCTGACATTTCCCGGTGCAAGCGCCCAGATGCCTTGGATGGCGAGCGGCTTGCCGTTTGCATTTTCCAGTAGTCCGTCGAACTTGCCTGTCGCCATATCGTAGGCTGCAATGAAGCCGGAGGACTGGGTGTCCCCAGCATTCGCAAATTGTCCGACCAGCCAGCACGAAGGTCACGACAATATCGTTGCCAATGGTCAGCAGCACACCGACTGGGTTTCGCACGCTCAGGCGGAGGGCGCCAGCAAGACCGCGGATCACGCAAGGGTGCGCCTGAAACCCGTGGCCCCCGCCGTTTCGTCGGCGGCCCCTGTTTACAGTTCCGCCACGCAATCCAGGGGCCATTGCGTCGAAATTTAGGTATCTTTCCCCTGGCAGAACGAGCTACTCTCTGGCATCGTTCTACATTGCAGCCATGCACAAGCACCTTTTAAATCGTAGACGACGCCATTTATTGACCAGCTTCCTGCTGGCGATGCTACTGTTTCGAGCCTACGTGCCGATCGGCTTCATGCCCGCGAGCGGAGCTCCCTTTCTCGTGGAACTGTGCCCCGCCACAACTGCATTGTCGATGCCGGTGCATGCGCATCATCACCATTCGGATACCCACGCTCACTTTGAGCATTGTCCGTTTGGCAGCGTAACGGCCGCCGGTCCGTTACCAGCCTTCGATGGTGCGGGTCCCTTGCCGCTGTTCGATCTCTATGCCGTGGTTGCGATCGAACCGATCGCCGTCGGCGTTACCCGCATCCACCTTCCGCAGCCTCGCGGACCTCCCTTCCTCGTCTAATCCTTGAACGTTGTCGCGGCGCTCAGCGCAGGTCCTTCGGACTTGTGCGGCGCGTCGCGACTTTGCTCGGACTTTGGCGGGATGAGGATCATGAATGCATTTATTGGAGAGCGCGGTTTAGCCCTTTGCGTGCTCGCACTGCTCTCCGTTACGGCCGGCGCCGCGGAACTTGCCGTGAGCGACCTCGACGAGGTGGTGGTCAACGCCACAAGATCCAATACGCAGCTGGAGGATATGCCCCTGCATACCACGATCATTTCCCATGAGGAGATAGAAAACTCGCCCGCCACGTCCGTGGACCAATTGCTGCGTCAGGTACCAGGACTACTCATACCAGGATCCCCCTTCTATACGACCGATCCCACCGGAAACAATATTACCTTTCGCGGACTGAACAAAAAGGTATTGGTGCTGGTGGACGGTGTCCCCCTCATGGACCCCTTCTACACCACGATTCAATGGTTTCGCGTGCCGCTCAGCAATTTAGAGCGCGTTGAAATTGTGCGGGGCGGCGGCTCAGGGCTGTGGGGCAATCTGGCAGTCGGCGGCGTGATCAACATCGTCACCAAACGCCCCACTGAGAACAATGGCGACGTGGCATTGATGGGTGGAAGTCTTGGAACCTACTCGGCGTCGGTGAACAAAAATCAGGTCATTACTGAGTTCCTCAGCATGAATCTGTCCGCCGACACCTTCCAAACTGACGGCTACAACAATGCGCCGCCGGCTCTTCGTGCGGCCTTTTGGCCCGGTCGCGGGGATTCGTCGGCAACCTTCCAAAATGTCCGGCTTGGCATGTTTTTTCAACCAACCGCAGACTTGAGCGGCTTTTTGCGAGCGGGCTACCATGTTCAAAAGGAAGACATCGGCGGCTATGCCTTCGGCGCCAACAATCAAAGAAGCCCGGACTTTCAAGGCGGCCTGACGGAGATCTTCAACGCCACCAGCCGCTTGACAGCAAGCGTCTATGGACAAAACGTCAACTTCACCAAGTTCAACGGTGCCGGCTGCTATGTGGCGAGCGTTTATGCCTGCGGTGCTTCAGTGTCGGGCGCCGGCGCATCCGCGGCGCAGCAGGCGGGGCAGGTCGAGCAGTACGCCTCGTCCTTCGACGCGAATCCCTATCGCGAACGCGGCGGTTCGTTGATCTATTCGCACAGCTATAAGGGACTGTTCAGGGAGGCCGAATACGGCTTCGATTATCGGCGCATCTCCGGCGAAGACTCACAGCAAGTTTACCGAACGCCCACGAATGCGTTGCCCCAGGTATTGCGCACCCAGCGCACGAATTTTGGCGCCGGCAACCAAACCTTTCTCGCGGTGTTCGCGCAAATCAAGTTGAACCCCATCGATAGATTGGAAATCACCGTGAGCGCCCGCGAAGATCGTTATGAAAGCCGCGACGGCACGGCAATTCAGACCAATTATTCCAATGTGATCGCTCCCGTTCCCGGTACACCTCTGGGCGGCCCGGTCCCGAGCAGCAACACGACGAGGTTTGATCCGAGCATTTCGGTGCGCTACGCGAGCACTGAGCAATTAAGTTTTCGAGGTTCGATATACGAAGCGTTTCGCGCGCCGGGCTTGAACAATCTGTACCGCAGCTTCGGCAGTAGCGCCATTACCATTGCGAACCCCCTGCTCGGCCCCGAAACACTATTGGGCAAGGAACTGGGACTCGATTGGCACCGCGACTCACTCACGTTGAGCGCAACCGTGTTCCAAGAGTACGTGAAGAACATGGTCGCAACGTATCAAATCAATGCCGGCGCGGTCATTCCCGCCGCCGTGCAAGCAATCTGCGGCGCGGACTACACCGGCATCCCGAACACATTTTGCCCGGGCACCGTCAGCTTTAACACGAATGGACAAGACGAGCGCTCGAACGGCATCGAGTTGGACGCCAAATGGATGATTACCCGCTCGCTCAATCTGTCAGCGTACGCGACCGCGACCCAGGCGTATTACACGCGTACGACGACGGGCGATCCGATCGATCGGCAATTGCCGCTGGTGCCGCGCTTCGTCGCCGGGGGCAATTTATCCTGGAACGCGCTCGATCGCTGGACGCAGTTCCTCGACATTCGCTACGTCAGCACCATGACGTTGAGCAGCCTGACTTCGGCATCGTTGATTCGTCAAGGCGGATACGCGGTAACGGACTTCAGCAGCACGTACCGCTTCGGGCACGGACTGACGCTCAGCGCTGCGGTGCAAAATCTTTTCGATAAGACTTATACCGATAGCAGCGCCAGCAATCCGCAGAGCATCAGTCAAGCGTTGCCACGCACGATCAGCGTCACACTGCGCCAAAGCTTTTGAACTCCCAGAGCACTTTCGAAATCACAATGAGCGGAACCCAAGCAATGAGCACTCAATTATATAAGACGACCGGAATATTGGCGCTGGCAGGCTTCATTCTTTGCATGGGCCTTTGCCTCAGCACGATTGCTCGGGCACAAGCGGAGCCTGCGCCCATGCAGCATCACACAGAGGCGGAATCGAGCAGTTGTATCGGCACCGGGCTTGAGTGCGCCACCGCAGTGACGCCGGCATTTGACGCCCACAACAATCTCTGGCTGGCCTGGGTCGCCGGCGGAGCCGTGTCGGTGGCGCGATCCACCGATCTTGGCCGCAAATTCGAGCACGCAACTGTAATAGGCAGCTACGGCGCGCTGATGGACGGCGGCGCCGATGCAAAGCCGCAATTGGCAATTGATGTTCGAGGACGCGCCGTCTTGGCTTACGGGGTATTCAAGGACAAGGCATACAACGCTGAAGTGTTGATATCGACCTCGGCTTCGATCTGGGCGAAGGACGGACCTGCTTTTACGGTGCCGCGATCGCTGTCGCTAGATCCGGCCAGCCAACGCTTTCCCACGCTGGCGTTCAATCCCGACGGGCGACTTTTCGCCACCTGGCTCGACAAGCGCACCGTGGCGCTGGCTCGCCAGAATGGACAGACCCAGGCCGGGGCAGCGCTGGCCTACGCCTGGTCAGACGACGCCGGCAAGACATTTATCGCCGACACCGTAGCGGAAGACAACACCTGTGAATGTTGCCGACTGGCGTTGGCATTCGATCCCAAGCATCAGCCGGTGATCGCTTATCGGGCGATTTTTTCGGGCCATGAACGCGATCACGCGGTGATTCGCTTCGGCGAAACGGGCCGTGCTTTGCCTGCGCAGCGCGTGGCCGAGGATCATTGGGTCATTGACGGATGCCCGCACCATGGGCCGAGTGTGGCGGTGACAACCGATGGGACAATCCACGCGGCGTGGTTTACTGAAGGCAGCGCGCGCCAGGGCCTGTTCTACGCGCGCTCGACGGATCACGGACAGCGGTTTTCCGAACCCAAGGGCATTGGCACCATTGCCCAGCAGCCCGGGCGCGCCAGTCTGCTGGCCATGGGCGACAGTATCCGGCTCGCTTGGAAGGAGTTTGACGGCAAGCGCGTATTGATCAAAGAGCAGCTTTCGACAGATGCTGGCCGACATTGGTCGATTGAGCGCATCATAGGTGAAACACACCACGCGGCAGATCATCCCGTGCTCATCGCCCACGGCCGGGAGGCCTATCTGTCATGGATGACGCACGACGAGGGTTATCAACTGATCAAATTGCAGACACCATGAACACGAGCTCATTTGTACGAATCTGGTCCCTGTCCCTGTCCATCTTGCTTGGTGCGGCACTACCCTCTTCGGTGCAAGCTGGATCATCGACACGTCTCTTGGAAAGCGACAGTTTCGGGCAGGTTCGAATTCGCTATGCACACAAACCTCTCATCGTTCACATCTGGGGTTTGACGTGCGGTCCCTGTTTGGAGGAACTGCCGCGTTGGGGCGAGTTTGAAAAACTACATCCGGACATGAATCTCGTTCTGATACAAGCTGACGACGCGCCGATCGACGCGGTTCGGTCAGCGCTCGATCATGCCGCCCTCGGCAGCGTCGAGAGCTGGAGCGTGCCATCGGAACTGGATGAGTTTTCCCGCGCGCGTATCGATCCCTCCTGGAACGGTGAGATGCCCAGGACGTTGTTGATCGCGGCCGATGGGTCAGTCACCACGGTTCGCGGTGTTGCCGATCCTGTTCAGATAGCGCGCTGGCTGACGCTTCAGTCGGTCGGCACGAAGTAGGTTCGTTTTTAAGGCGCGTAACGGGTAAAGAGATAGTCGCGATCCTTCACAGGCGCGTGACAGGGGAAACAAGTTTGATGCTTCGCTTCGTCAGCCGGTTTGCCGTCTTTATCAAATTGAGCGTACCCCCACCCTCCGGTCGACGCATATTTCTTTGAGTCCTTCACCATAAACTGCAGGTACCAAGCCGGAGCCGATCCGGCAACGAAGGATTGTTCGCGGCCAAATACTTTGTTGTTCTCTTCGGACGGTACGTAATTCCAAGACAGTCGTGCAACGACAGCACCATCCGGGAACGATTGCCTGCCCTCGCGATAGGCCTTGACCGCAATATCGTTGCCCAAAATTGCTCGAATATCATTTAGATTTCCTGCTTCGTGGGCCACGGAAATCAGCTTCCAGTCGCGGTATCCGGGCTGGATCTTGATTCCGAAGATCGGGACGGCCGCTCCATCGGCCTGTCCAGAGGCCGCGGCGAGATAAGTTACCAGACCGGCCAGCGCCATGGCTGCAACCGAAACGAAAGCAATCCGTCTCATTCGATGTCTCCTCACCATGCCGTACGCAGGGCTGCAACGCCCGCCGCGAAGCGCGCGTTCGAGATCAGCCCGGCCCGCCAGAGCCCGAACGTCCCCGCCATGATCAGCATCGCGCGCTGATTGCCGTAGATGAGGTACGCGACGATAAAGAACGCGACGAACTGGAGGCCTGCCGTGCGCCACAAGCGTTCCCAGAACCCACGAGTGGTATACACGCTTGCGGATGAGGTCATGGCTGCGGTGGATTCGCTCATGAGTGACCACCCCTGTTGAGCTTGTTGTGGTGACTCAATTTGACATCATCGCCGGCCTTGAGAGCTATCACATCTTGATATTAGTTACCGCCGCGTTGCCCTCGCGCAGGATCCGGCTACGAGTACATCATAATGATGGCCGCACCCTTCATCATTGCAGTGGTCGACGATGACCGAAGAATTCTCGAATCGCTCGGAAATCTTCTGGAATCGGCGGACTATGCGGTGCGCTTGTTTTCTACGGCCACAGCACTGCTTGACAGCAGCTGCCTCGCGGAGATTGATTGCCTGATTACAGACATCGGTCTGCCCGCGATGGACGGCGTTGAACTCGCACGCTTGGCTCAGGTTGCCAGGCCGGCGTTGCCGACGATCCTAATCACCGGTCAATTCGACACCTTGGATCGATTGTCTGCCGTCGGTCTCGGTCCCTACCGCTTGTTCAAAAAGCCGTTCGACGGGCAGCAAGTACTCACGGCCATCAGCGACGTACTACATGGAGCACGCTTGCGCACGCCCGAGGGATGATTTCGCGCTTCTCGACGACGCGGATTTAGGGCGTATTATTCAACCTGTGCCGCACGAAATAACCGTACAAGACCAAGCGGGCAATGACGATTCCGCGTCTGCCATTCCAGCGGAGCACCAGCTCATATTCTCGACCATGGCGCCGGGTCCAGCGCAGAAACGACTCGCTATCGCCGTCGTGCTCTGCTTGCTGATCGTTTTCGTTTTGATCGAAGCCGGGCCTCTTGCGCGCGTTCAGACGCACGCCGTCGCTGCGTTCGTTCCGGCTTATGCGACGGCCATGTTCGTGTGCGATTCGATCACCGCAATCCTGCTGTTCGTCCAGTTTTCCGTACTGCGCTCGCGGGCCATTCTGGTGATCGCGAGCGGCTATCTTTTCACGGCGCTCATTCTGATTCCCTGGATTCTGACGTTTCCGGGTGTGTTCGTGCCCGGCGGTTTAGTTGGCGGCCTGCAGAGTCCGTCATGGCTCTACTTTGTGCAGCATGCCGGCTTACCTCTGTTCGTAATCGGCTATGCCCTGTCCAAAGATGCAGACCCGAACAAGCAGGCCTGGCAGGGCACGACGGGTGCCGCAATCGCCCTCAGCATCGTGTTGACGGCGGCGCTTGTGCTGGCGTCGGCGTTTGTTTGCATAGCGGGTGAAGTGTTATTACCCCGCGTCGTCAGCAACTCACTGCAGCTCAGCCCGCTCTGGCCCTATTTCGGCCTGCCCGTGGGGCTTTTGAGCGTTGTCGCTCTACTGGTGCTCGGAGCCCGCCGGCGTTCCATGCTCGATCTCTGGTTGATCGTCGTCATGTGTCTGTACGCCATCGAGATGCCTTTGAGTTACTACCCTACTCCCACCCGCTTTAGCATTGGCTGGTACACGGTCCGGATCAGCGGGTTCGTATCCAGCACGCTCGTATTGATCGTACTGCTATACGAGATAGAGGCGCTGTATACGAGACTGCTTGGCACGGTGTTTACGCACCGGCGCGAGCGCGAGGCGCGGCTGATGACTGGAGATGCGGTCGCGGCGACTATTGCTCACGAAGTCAGACAGCCGTTGACCTCGATGATAACGAGTGCCGATGCGGGCTTTCGGTTTCTTGATCGCCCGATCCCCAACGTCGACCGAGCCAAGGAAGCCTTGAAGCAAATCGCGGCCGATGGCCATCGTGCAGGGGCAGTGGTCGGAAGCACGCGTGCAATCTTTAAGAACGCCCCGCGGATCAGATCTGTGCTCGACGTAAACGAGCTGATCCGGGATGCGCTTGCCTTGGAGCGATTCGACCTGCAAAAGCACCAGATACTCGTTCAAATCGAGCCGAAGGAACCGCTCCCGCCTGTGGTCGGAGATCGAGTCCAGCTCCAACAGGTGTTGATCAACTTGATTTTGAACGCCACCGATGCGATGGCAACCGAGGACGGGCCGCGTGTCCTCTCGGTCCGATCAGAGCCGAACATCGGTGGCGGCGTGGTGATATCGGTTGCGGACACCGGTAAAGGAATCAACTCGGAAGACATGGAGCGGATATTCAATCCGCGTTTTACGACAAAATCCGACGGCATGGGGTTGGGCTTGTCGATCTGCCGTGCGATCGTCGAGGCGCACAATGGTTGCTTGTGGGTTACGCAGAACATACCCCAGGGTGCCGTGTTTCAGTTCTCCTTGCGCGCCGATCGCCCTTAAGATCGCTTCGCCTGCCGCGAATGTGCGATCGGGATCTCGAGCGTGGCAGCCATTCTCACCAGCTCGGCCAGCGATTCAGCCTCCATTTTCTGCATGATCTTGCCGCGATGAATCTGAGTTGTGACCTTGCTGATACCGAGCACCGAAGCAGCCTGCTTGCTGAGAAGACCGCTCACGATCAGCGGCAAGACCTCGCGCTCGCGTGCCGTCAGCCTAGACAGGCGAAGCCGCAATTCGGCCATTTCGGCCAGCTTTTGCCGGGTGTCGCGATCCTGCGCGATGGCGGCGTGAATCGCTCGCATGAGGTCTGCCTCGCTAAAGGGTTTGGTCAGAAAGTCGACCGCGCCCGCCTTGATCGCGCGCACTGAAGAGGGTATGTCGCCGTGTCCTGTAATGAACACGATCTTCGGATGATCTTGGTGCGCCGCCCGGCTTTGCAAATCCAATCCGTTGATGTCAGGAAGTTGCACATCCAGAATCAGGCAAGCCGGCACATCAGGCCTTGGATATGCGAGGTACTCGGCAGCGGAAGCGAAGGTAACAACGTGTAAGTCAAAGCTCGCGAGAAGCTCGGACAACGATTCACGAATGCGGATGTCGTCATCGACAATCAAGACGATGTGGTCGTGAGGGTACACGCGTAGATGCTGCTCTGCGACAAACAAATCAAGCGCCGTCGTTGCAAATTATCCTTGCACGACGCGCGCACCACTGCAACTACTTCACCTCTTGGGGTATTCGGTGAATACGTAGTCCTGCTTCTTCACAACAGTGTGGCACGCAAACCCGCACTTGGCGTCGTTCCCCTGCGGCGGCTGATCCGCCGTTGTGCCAGGCCTGAACGAGTCGGATGGGTTGTCATACTCAAATTCGGCATATCCCCATCCGCCGCTGTCCGCAAACCTCTTGCTATCCTTCACCATGAAATCGATATCATGCAGGGTGTTCGGCACCAGCGGCTGACCGGGGTACGCCTCGTTCTTTTTCGGATTCCAGTGGATCTTCGCCATTTTGGCGCCGTCGGGGAAAGGCTTGCCGTTGCCCGGAATTCCGGCTTTGTACGCATCGATCATTGCGGGGTTCCCGAGGATCACAGCCAGCAGCCCGCCGTTATGACTGACAGCGATGGTCTGCCAACCTTCGTATCCTTTGAACTCGGAGAATGCGAGCCCATTCGGTACTTTGACGGTGTACTTGTCCTGTGCGGACATCGCAGCTCCGGTAGCCAGCACGGCGAGCGCCAATGTAATCCCCGTACTGATCCAGATGCCTTTGTACTTCATCGCCGAGTCCCCGTTATCAATTTCGACGTTGTTATTTCGTTCGCAAGTATTGCACGTTAGTGTGCCGCAAATTCAACGCTCGCGAAATAGGCAGACACCGCAGCAATGTCAGCATCACTCAGCCGCTCTGCAACCGAGCGCATCAATTGACCAGGGTCGTTCTTGCGTGTCCCGTCCTTCCACGCTTTGAGAGCGCTGCCAAGGTACTCGGCCGATTGTCCGGCCAGGTAAGGAGCTGAGCCCGGCACACCGACACCGTCAGGACCGTGACAATTGTTGCAGGCTTGCACGCGCTTGCCTTCGTCGCCTTGGTAGGCCAGCTGATGGCCTCGCGTGAGGTTCGTCCCGCTTGCGGAGGCAGTTTCGCCGACAAATGGCGCCGACATCGCCGCGAAACGCGCCGCGAGGTCCTCCCGCTGTTTTTCACTGAGCGGTTTCGCAAAATTGACCATGATTGGATTGTCCCGCGTTCCGTCGGCGTAGTTGTCCAACTGCTTTTTAAGATACATGGCCGTTTGACCGGCAATGCGCGGCACATGGGCAGCAGGCATGCCCTCTCCGTGTGCACCATGACAGCCTTGGCAAGCAGCAGTTGTTGCATCTGGTTTGCTTGCGGGAGGCGTGGCGACGGCGCCCCAAAGCGCCAATGGTATCGCGGAGAACAGTGTCAATCCGGCGGCCCATCGGACGCGGGAGCGGCGACAAGCGTTCACGCCGACACCAAGCGGCCGGGGGTTTTCATGTACTTGTTTTTTAGCGCATCGATCGCCCAGTACGTCAGCGCACCCAACGTTCCGGTGGGATTCCATGAAGCATTTTGGGGATAGTTGGAGGCGCCGATGACAAACACGTTGGGGACATCCCAGGACTGCAGATACCGGTTGACCACGCTGGTCTTTGGATTGTCCCCCATGACCGTGCCGCCGGTGTTATGAGTGGTCTGATACTGCGTGACCGTGTACGGCCCCTTGCGCGGCGAACCCACCACCTGTTTGGCGCCCATGGCTTTGCCGATCTCAACCGCCTTGGCGGTGACATGCGCCGCCATTTTGATGTCGTTCTGCGGAAAATCGAAGGTGATTCGCAGCACGGGTTGTCCCCAGGCATCCCGATACGTGGGATCAAGGTCGCAGTAGTTCTGCTTCTGCGACACCGAACTGCCATGCAGGCTGAACATCACCGTGTGGTTGTAGTGTTTGACCACAGCCTGCTTCCAGCCTTTGCCCCAGTTAGGCGTTCCTGGCGGAATCGGGTGGTACTGGATGGGCCGCCCGTTTGTATTCACGGCGCCGATAAAGGCGCCCCCGATGAATCCCAGACCGCTGTGATCGAAGTTATCACCGGCGAAGTCGTTGATGAGGGTACCGGAGGCACCCGATGCCATGAACGGATTGACGATGACGTCATCATCGAAAAACGAGGCCACCGTGCTCATGGTCTGATAGGCGTAGTTGCGACCGACGACGCCTTGACCCGTGGCCGGGTTGTAGGGCGCTCCTATGCCAGACAGCAGCAGCATGCGCACATTGTTGATCGCAAAAGTAGAAGTGATCACCAGGGACGCCGGCTGCTCAAATTCCCGGCCCACGGCATCGATGTAAGTGACGCCGGTTGCGTGTTTTTTGGTCGAGTCGAGATTGATCCGCTGCACTTGGCAACCCGTGCGCAGCTCGAAATTGGGATTCGCCAACAACACCGGGAGAATTACGGTTTGCGGTACCGACTTGGCATAGTGCTCGCACGCGTATCGCTCGCAGAAGCCGCAGAATACGCAGGCATTTAGCTTGATGCCTTCAGGATTGGTGTAGGGCTGACTCAAATTCGACGAGGGCTGGGGAAACGGGTGATAGCCTAGGCTGCTCGCCGCCTTGCGAAACATCGCGCCCGAGAAATGCTCCTTCATCGGCGGTGTCGGATACTCGCGCGATCGCGGCGATTCGTGCGGATCGCCGCCCGGCTGAATCTGGCCCTTGATATTGCCGGCCTTGCCGCTCGTGCCCAAGAGGTACTCGAAACGGTCGTAGTGCGGTTCGAGTTCATCGTAGGTTACGCCCCAATCCTGGATGCTCAGGTCGGAGTCGAGAAAATTCTTGCCGTAACGCTCACGGGTGCGCGTGGCAAGCTGAAAGTCGTTCGCCTGGAAGCGATACGTCTGACCGTTCCAGTGCACCATGGAGCCGCCGAGTCCGGTCCCGGGTAGAAACGACTCCCAACGTCTCACGGGCAAAGCCACCTGTGAACCTTGATTTCGAAAGGTCACCGGTTCTCGAGTGTTGTCCTGCATCAGCGCTTTGCGTATATCGAAGCGCAATTCGTCATGAATGGCGGGACTCTGAAACTCCGGTACTGTGGATCGCGTTTGGCCCCGTTCCAGGCCCACCACCTTGTAGCCGGCGGCCGCCAATTCCTTGGCAACGATACTGCCCACCATGCCTACCCCGATCACCACGACATCCACTTCTTTGAGGCGCTGTGCCATGACGATTGCTCCTAGAGATTGGCCGGGATGTCTTGACGCACATGGATATGACCCTGCCCATCCTCGGCCAGACTCATCGGCTCACGAACGAACTTCACGCCGTGTCGATCGATTGCTTCGTAGTAGTCGGCGTACGCGCCAGGGAATCCAATCATTCGCCACGCGACCATGTCCCGGTTACCCCCGTACACTGGATCGCTGAAGAAGCCTTCCACCGTCATCTTCAACATCAGGTCGAAGAAAACTGCCGATGGCACACCGTCGAGATCATGTGCGCCGGACTCCAGAGATTTGAGGTACGCATCTTGATCATCAGCCGACATTGCACTGAATGGCGTGTGATGCGCCGCCAGGTCACGATTGATCGCGCGAAGCGATGCCCGAAAGAGCTCAGCCGGCGTAAATGGCAGCTGATAGCCCTGCGACGGCGTGCCGACCTGCCATGGGCCGCTGCGATACAGGCGCTCCCCAGCACCCCAGGCACCTCCTAGCTGTTTATCGAGATAATTAGGCACCCCGGCGCCGAGTGCACCCGGACCTGACTCATCGGCGGGGATCAGCCTCTCGCACGCGGCTTCGATAAAGACCGCCTCGTCCGCGTTGAAAAAGAGATAAACGGGTTTGACGGCGGGGGTATCAACACGGGCACTCTTCGCGGGTGCCGCCGCCGCTTCGGCCGGCGTCTGCATCATGACCGCGGCTGGAATCGCGGCGCCTACCGTCGTTACAAAAGAACGCCTCGTGACTTTTGACATTGCTATTCCTCGGCAAGTGATCGTTTACTTAAGTTCTGTGCGACCGGATCCTCTCTCGAGACGGCTGGCAAATGCATCACTGACCCGACAAGCGTTTCACGAACGAGACCGCGTACGCCGGTGAGCGGAAGCGCAATATCGGATCGTTGGTTGGGGCGATGCCGTCCGCCATGACCAAGGGGTCGAAGTTGATGGGCTCACACGCCACGCCCTTCTGCTGCGGCGTCGCCTGGGTAATGGTGAGCGTGCCGGCGGTGAAATGCTTGCGCGTCTCCGGCCACGCTAACGTCGGGTTGTCCTGCGGGTCGCCGGGCTCGCCCACATAGACGATCATGTCCCACAGCGCCGGCGCTTTACCGGTTCGCTCGATGAGATTCTTTTCGAGGAATTCATGCGGCGCCGCTTTCATTTCAGCAGCGGTCATCTCCTTCGTGCCATCACGGGGTACGAACCGCCATCTCACTGGATGCTCGGTGCCTTTCGCATCAATGAACTTAAAGGTGTGAATGCTGAAGTAAGTGGCCTGATAGTAGTTCGCCGTCGGAGTATGGTGGCTCGATAGCTCGGTGAGAGCCATCGAGTCGGGATGCGTGGCGGCATAGGCCTTGAGCTTTTCCGGGTCGGGCTGCCCCGTCTTTGGATCAGGCTTCGCGGCGAGGAGGAGATCGCGGAACGAAGCGGGCGAGGCTGCGGCAAAGATAGGGGCGTCGATCATCGTGATGTGTTGCTTCGCCCCACCCTCGAGTCGAAACTCGAGCGCCATGCCGCGCGGCGCCGGCGCCGCGTCCGGTACTTCCGGACTCCCTCCTCCCAGTGAGAACCGCGCGATGACCGGAATTGTTTTGCCCGAGAAGAGTGGCGAGCGGCTGAAGGCCGCCGTATCAGCGCTGCCGACGAAATCGCCCGCGGCGCAGGTGCCCTTGATGTGGTTCCGGCGTTGCCCCGGGTGTACGCCGAAGGTGCCCTCAAAAGCATCGATCATTTGGGGAGCCGTGACATCAGGGCCGGCGGCCGACGCGCCCGAGGCCGACAGAGAAACGCTGTATGCCGCCAGGCCGAGCGTCAACAACGCAAATCGGGCGCCGCGCTCGAGGGGAGACGATTTCATGCTACGAGACCTCTCAGTCTTTATTATTTGGTCATTTAGCGGGCACGCCGGCTGGATTCAAAAAGGAACCAAGTGCGCCGTTCAGTTTCATCAATCCAGTTCTCAATCAGGCTGGCCGTTGCGATATCCCGGTGTTCGTCGACCATATCGTGTACTTCGCGCAGCCGGGCTGCCAAGGTCTGGTTGTCCTCGCGCAGTTCGGCCAGCATGTCGAGCGGGTCGACGAATTCGGCGTCGTTATCCTTGATTCGCTGGATGCGTGCAATATGCCCGATCGAGCGCAAGGTTGACCCGCCCGTTTTTCTTATCCTTTCGGCGATCGGATCGGTCATCGCGTACAATTGATCTGCATGCTCGTCCAGCAGCAGGTGGTAGTCGCGGAAGTGCGGACCGCTCATATGCCAGTGGAAATTCTTGGTCTTCAGGTAAAGCGCGAACACATCGGCAAGAATTCCATTCATGCCCCCCGCAATGTCCGCGGAAGCGTCTGCGCCCAGATCGCTTGGCGTAATTAGCGGCGCGTTGCGACGCTGCCTAGCCCCTTCCCGACTAATAGACTTGCTCTTAGCCACGATGCATCCCTTATATGCGCGTGTCCCCGGCGGGTGGTTATTTCCGGAGTGTAGAACATGGCCGGCCGGCCGGATATCACACTTTAGTATGACGGTGTGTCCGGTCCGAATCAGCCACAATCGGATTGATACGACCTACATCTAGGCGCCGATAACCGCGCCGGCGAGTCGCTCAACTCGCTGATGGCGGCCGCAAGAGTTCTTGCAGTTTCTCGAGCAAGTCCGTCAGATGAACCAGCTTTTCCGGCTCAACAACGGTCAAGACCTGACGTCGAACGCCCGTCACTTCGTCCTTTAGAAGGGAGTAGAGTTGCGCGCCGGCATCGGTCACTACGATACGCTTTTGTCTTCTGTCGAAAGCCGATGACTCCCGCTTCACGAACCCGTTCTTCGCCAGGCGATCGATCGTATGCACCATTGATGCACGCGAAACCGCGAGCGCATCGGCCAGAGCTGACTGAGACAAGGGCGAGCGAGCCTGCGTCGCGGCGGTGATCGTCATCCAACTGATGCGATCCACACCCAAACGACGCAAACGACGGTCTACAGCCTGCCGCCATGCCTTCGCGGCATTGCGCAGCGCGAGTTCAAACCGCTCGTCCAGATCAAAAGCGTGGCGGGACTCATCGTTCACGCGAGC
>Ga0193753_10000076_pt1 | contig 94172 bp, 91 predicted proteins | sample H1c2metaG_FD_144925 | JGI IMG/M metagenome (GOLD analysis project Ga0193753, IMG submission 144925) | Soil microbial communities from a riparian zone of the East river system, Colorado, United States - H1c2 | ecosystem: Environmental > Terrestrial > Soil > Riparian zone | place: USA: East...
TCCTAGCTGGGGGCGCCCCCAAGGCCGCGATAGTGAGCCCTCATTCGGTACGAACAGGTACCTAAACGAGCGCAATCCCGGATGCGCGCACAGGCATCCGGGGATCGCCGTCAATCATTGTTGGCAGTGAGCCCGAGCGCTGACGAGCTGATTAGGCTGACGCGAAGCGGCCGGTCGCGAATGGCGCGTATGGGTCGCGACCCGACTATCGACGGCAGTACGGTCTGCGTCGGGCGGCAATCGGCAACTCCCGGCCAAAACTTGACGTTCGCGATACCGAACTGGCTGCCGCGAAGCGGTCATTGAGACTGCGCAATTCCTGTGCAAGGTGTCGATACTCAATACCTAGCGTGGCGCTGGGAGCCACCAAATGCGCTGCGCTGGTCATCCATGCTGCGTACTGTCAGGCTCGCCTCTAGGCTCGTTGATCGGAGATGCCGGATTATGCAACAGGGATCGTTACGGCGATTAGCGCCGTTCGCTCTAGTGTCGGTCTCGGGACTGTGCGCGAGTTGTGTGCCTATGGCGCTGCATTACTATGTACCCTCTGCACAAAGCGCTGCAGTGGTGAGCCATTCATCGTCGGGCGATCCGCCTTTCATGGCCAGTATGTTCGGCGGCCAGTCCCCCAAATTCCACTTTCTGGTCAGCCTGGCGCAACCCCGTCTGACGGGGATTCATGATCCGACGCTAACCCTGGTCATCAACCCATTCGTCAGCGCACAGGTCGCCGTCGACCCGACTCTGATTCGCGTCGAGGCCGATGGTCAGGTGACACAGCCTAAGTCCATTCGCTACCACGTGGGAAAATCTGTCGCCGGGCCCATCCTCAATGTGCAGGGTCCAATCGACGTCAAGACCGATTATCTGATCATCGATTTGCCGCTCGCCGTCAGCGGTGCGTTGGATGTGGTCACCCACCTGCCTCCCATTACTGTGGGAGGAAAGGTCAGTCAATTTCCCGACGTGTCGTTCAAATTGGAAAAGCATACGCGCCTTATCAAAGGACTATAGCTGCGAATTTTGGAGCGCAACTGCGGCCATGGTTGGCAGGTCTCGGAGCCCAATTCCGCCGAAATTAAATCCTCTGGAGCCGACGGTCACGACCGTCTCAAAAGGGTCGATGACGGACGGATGAGGCCATCGAGAACGAGCTCGACCAAGAAGCCGATCGACGCATTCGATCAAATGAACTGTAGCCGCGTCGAGACTGTGGGAACTGGACGATGAGCTGAGCCGCGTCCTAGGGCAACGTAGGGACACGCCAGGCAACGAAAAGTGGAGCGGGCGATGGGAATCGAACCCACGGGGAACGCGCTTCCGAGCCCGTAAAACCAACGGTTTGGTGCGAATGCTGATGCCAAGTGTGATTAGCGTGTGAATTTTCGCGGTATGTGGGGCAACGCAGGGACACGTGAGACAACTGTCGTGACTTCTGATGCGCCAAGCGGCATTGCCGGCCGCCGCGCGGTTTACATGTCAATCAGACAGCTCTCGACAATGCTTCGGCCATCCGTGTTTGCCAGCCCGGGCCCGTAGCCTTCCAACGCGCCAATGTTTCCGGTGGCAATCGGATAGAGATCGATGTACGCGCCCTGCCCGACTTCGGTCGTCCACGGGGTTTCAACATCTTGGCAGCAGACGCGGCGCCGAAGATTTCCGGCAACACGTCACGCGCCTTGCGAGCACGCGCAAAAGTTTCCTTCGTCCACGCCGGGTTCTCACGATCCGCCTTCTGGGGATTAGGCTTGCGCTTCATATCGTTTCACCTCGCGTTTGTTGGCCTTGCGCAGACTGATCACATGCGCCTTGTTAGCGCGCGGCGTGAAAACCATCATATGCAATCGATCTCCGATCAGACCTAACGCCTGAAATCGCCGCTCACCGTAGTCCTTTCGAAGATCCTCGACTATGAGCGCGCCGTCCCAGGCAAATTCCGCCGCCTATTCAAACGGGACGCCCCGCACGAGTACATTTTTCTCGCTTTTGGCTGAGTCGAAGCTGATATCCACCATTTATTGTATATACGTATATACCGTAATGCAAATGCATTCTAGAGCCCTGCATTCAGCGATCAGCAGAGGTAACCCAACTCGACCGGCGAGCTAGTGCTTTCGGCCACGACCTGTCATTGAGCGACCCTGGAACCATCGCCGATAAGCGGCCGCTTACCTTTCGCCGGCTATTGGGATAGCTGCGAACGGAGCAAGACGAGTAGGTAATGCGCGGAGCACGCTCGCGCGCTAACATCGACGCGACGATTTGCTGCCCGTTGAAGTGTTTGAATCGACGGTAGGGGTACGCCAATGAAAGAAGCTCTGTTGAGCACAATGCTAGTTGCGTCGATGGCAGCTGCCGGAACACCGACAGTTTTCGCTCAGACGCCTCACCCACGGACAAGCGAAGTCAGCCCTGCGGAAACAGAAGTGCGACGAGCCAATACCGAAGAAGTAGACGCCTTTCGTCAAAACGATCCAAAGGTAATGGACCGACTGTGGTCAGAAGACTTCGTCGTCACAAATCCCCTAAACAAGTTTGTAACGAAGCAACAGGTCCTTGGGATGGTTCATGCCGGTGTTCTGGTGATCACCTCAACCGATCGGCAGATTGAGTACCTTCGGGTCTATGGTGATACGGTGATAGTGGCGGGCAATGAAACCGTCGTGTGGGGTGGAAAGATGCCCAACGCCGGGAAAACAGAGCACCTACGTTTCACCGGCATTTGGATGAAACGGCGGGGACACTGGCAAGAGGTCGCCCGGCACGCCAATATCGTTCCGCAGTGACGCTCAGTAGAACCAATGCACTTCCGCGAAGCGGTCATTCGTCACGGGCAGATTAGGGTCGAGTCCAGCCACCTGCGATCGCTCCCACTACGAGTGGTGCGTGAGAATCACACAATTTATTTTTGTGAACGGCTGCGTGTGACTGTATGTGTGAATCTTGGGGTAAAGTGGGGCTACGTGAGGCAATGAGACCGCCACCTCCTCAGCGTCAATCTCCCAAGACTTTCCCATCGGATCAATGTCTTTGACCCTAATCCCGTAGCCCAGCGTGACCTGGCGTTGCCTGAGGATGGAGCGGGCGATGGGAATCGAACCCACACGGAGGCGCTGCCGGAACGAGAAAACAAGCGGTTTCGCGCGATCACTGATTCCAAGTGTGAATGGCGTGTGAATTTTCGAGGTATGTGGGACAAAGTAGGGACACATAGGCGCGAAATCCCCGGGAGTCAGCCCTCCCAGGGACAGCCAATAAGACAGTCAGGTCATCAATTCACAAGAGCGGGAAAGGACCGTTCTTCTAGGGAACGCCAATGTTGAAAGCCATGGTGCCGTTTTGGGTGGGGCAGCCGATCTGGATCACTGAAGCGGTACCGGGTGTCGTCGCGCATCACCATCCAACCTGTACGTCCGGCTTACGAAATTGTCATCAAGATCGCCGCCCACCGGTTGACGTGACTCGGCCGAAAGTGGCGGTGGAGTCTGGCCCTTGCGCAAGCGACACATCTCCGCCGCCCGTATAGGTATCGCGCCCTACCATTGTTCAATATCCTCGGCAGGCCCGATCTGGTGTCATGCGGCTGGACACGAGTTCAAATCTTCCATGTCGAGGAAACAATCATGAAACGGATCGGATTCACGCTGGTTGGGACAGTTGCACTCGCCGGTGCGGTGGGCTACATGAGCTTGGCGCGGGCACGCGCAGACGGGGCGTCCGCACCGATTCTCGGTACACTCCCAGCCGGCTATCGCGACTGGCGTTTGATCTCCGTGGCACACGAGGAAGGCAAACAAAACGATATACGGGCCATTCTGGGCAACGACATCGCGATCAAGGCCTATCGAGAGCGAAAGCTTCCGTTCCCGGATGGCGCCATCATTGCGAGACTGGCCTGGCAGTACGTCTCGTCCGAGGAAAACAACAGAGCCTTCGGTCAGCCTCAATCGTTCATTGCTGGTGCGCCCACGAATGTTCAATTCATGGTCAAAGATTCAACCAAGTATGCTTCGACGGGTGGGTGGGGGTTTGCCCAATTCAACGACGGCAAGCCTGTCGACGCGGCCGGGCTTACCGGCTGCTTTGCTTGTCATGTGCCCGTTAAGGCTCGTGACTTTGTGTTTAACCGTTACTCTCCCTGATCGCTCATGTTCATTTCGCCTTGGGCGCAAAGCCTAGTATCGCGCCCTCAACGGTGTTGCGGGTAGCTATCCAACATGCCGACATCAAATCAATCAGCGAAGGACATCCGAGGCGCATCGCCATTGGTGTCCATCGATAACGAAGCACCGCCTAAGTTGATTGTAGATCCTCCGCTCGCTGACCAGCTGGCGCGAGGCGCCGTGTTCATCCAGTACCGAACCGAGAATCTGCGCATCGTTCCGGTGTTTGGACGCGGCGCCCTGTCGGTGTCGCCGCGTGTTGGCCACATCCACATCACCGTGGATGATGCCCTCTGGCATTTTATTGACGCCAGCGGTGAGACCGTGGTCGTCGTTGGCCTACCTCCCGGCCCGCACGTGGTGTTGATTCAACTAGCCGACCCCACCCACCGGGTCATCGCCAGTCAGACAGTTCATTTTACGATACCGATACCGAGCATAGCTGCATGAAGGCGTTTAGGTAATCGGCAAATGGCCAATGACATGACCGTGCTCAATGCGGTCACTAAGTCGGGAGTACACGGTGCATCCTGAATAGACAGGCAGCCGCTTCGATGAGGCTGGGCGAGGACAGCGAGTTGTTTCAGCAGAGTTAGATTGTCTTAGGCGCCAGTCCTCGGTGATCGCTACGTCGGTGGCTTGACAGATGTCAATTGCGACAAAATCGACGCGCTGACCTTGACCCTTGCGACCACTGAACTCACCGGTAAAATGACCGCGAAAATGTAGGAACGCGGCAACGTGATTGGCGGCAACCAGCATCGGCTCTCCTTCGCACGAAAGGTCCGGTACGGCCGCTCGAAACGTCTTGGACGCCGTTATGAGCCCGGTCAGCCCTTGGACACGCTCGACCGGCAGGGCGCGATCGACCAAGTTGGCCGACAGTGCAGCTCGGGCGAGGCGTTTATCGCCGTTATTCCACAAGGTGTCGTAGCGCAAGGGTGCCCATATCGTTGAGTCCAAGGCACACTTGGATAAGGGACGCTCGGAGATTATTTCCTTGGGCTTGAGCAGCTTCTCTTCGCGTCGCGCAGATTCGGCACCGATGGCAGTCACAGCCAGCATGATGAACAACAACACTTTTCATCATGTTCGGTGCCTCGATTAATTTCCTAGGACATCATGGATTCTATATGGCACTCCTGAGAACCAACACCCAATGGATGGAATCGTCGTTCGACGCGTGTGCTAGAGGATCGAGCGGCGTCGCGCGCTCCCTGCTGGGATAGCTGCAGCAGACCGCGCCTTTCCGCGACGGCGATGGCCTGCGTTCGGCTCTCCACTTTCAACTTGTCGAACGTGGACTTCAGATGCGACTTGACGGTGCCGACGGCAATCCCCAGGCACCTTCCGATCGCCTTATTGCACAGCCCTTCGACCACCAGACGTAGCACTTCTTTCTCTCGCGAGGTCAGCGGTTGGAGTGAAATGCTTTCGGCCAGTCGGGTCGCAACCTGGGGACTTAAGTACCGCGCACCTCGATGTACCACGCGAGCGCCCTCCACCAGCTCTTCGAGGGAACAGCCGACCAGTAGATATCCACGCACGCCTCGTTCGAGCGCGGTGCGTATTTCCCATTCACGATCCATTCCGGCGATTATCAGCACCTTGGGTCCGGTCCAATGACTGCGGCGGTCCGTTGTTTCGGCCATCGCCATGCCTTGGGAGTAGTCGGCAATCACGACATCGGCTGCAGGGAGCGCGCCGTCATCAGCTCTGGAAACTTCGAAATCTGAGCGGTTGTTGAAAGCCACTGATATACCGGCGTGGGCCACCGGGTCCCGGTGTAGGACCAGTACCCGAATTCGAACAGTTGGTGACATGACTTCTCCCAATGTTGAGCTTTTGCTTAGTGTTGCCCGTGTGCCATCTTTCCCGACCCTGAGGTCTTGGTATCGACAGTAGTCGCCGGCTCAGTCTTGGTGAAACCCCATTTCGTGGATTTTTGGCTCACTCGATCGTGTGGGCTGCATCGGCGCACCATCAAGGTGCGCGCAACTTCTCCGTATCTCTCGCTGTGGCAAAGACGTTGCCATTCATTTAAGGTTAACTCTTGCTGGCGCAGATCAGCAGTCCCTGGGATCGAGAAGCACCTTCTCAAAGATTGAAGAGGCAACCGGATGGACCGGCTGGAAGCGATGTCGATCATTGTCGCTGTGAACGAGACCGGTAGTTTCTCGGCGGCATCTCGTCGTCTCAAGGCCCCAATCGCCACCGTGAGCCGCAAGGTGTCTGAACTGGAAGCCCGCCTCAAAACCGAGCTGTTTCAAAGGTCATCACGCCGGATGACCCTGACCGATGCGGGGCGAACCTATATCGAAGCCTGTAAGCGCATCATAGAACAGGTCGATGAGGCTGAACGGGAAGTCACCGGCGAGTATCGAATCCCAAAGGGTGACTTGGCGGCGACGGCTCCGTGGGGGCTCGGACACATGCATTTGTTGCCGATTGCCGTTGAATTCCTCAGCGCTCACCCGGAGATCGACCTGCGCCTCGTCTTGACCGATCGTGTTGTCGACACGGCCAAGGAGAACATCGACGTCGCGATTCGCATCGGCACACTTCCCGATAGCAACATGATCGCGACCCGCATCGGTTCGATCCGGGTCGTCGTATGCGCGAGTCCTGCGTATCTCGCCGCGCGCGGAAGTCCCGCAGTGCTGGGTGATCTCAAAGATCATGACTGCATCACGATCGACGAACTGATCACTCCGACGAACTGGAAGTTCTTGACCAATGGCCGGCAAGTCGTTACACCCATTCACTCAAGATTGTGCGTGAATACCTCCGAGGCCGCCATTGAAGCTGCGATCGCGGGTGCGGGTCTCGCCCGGGTGATGTCGTACAAAATGGAAACGGCGAAACGCGCCGGTGCACTCGAAATCGTTTTGGACTCCTTCGAACAAGAAGCTCTGCCGGTTCACATTATATATGGCCCGCGAGCGCTCGTGCCCCTCAAACTGCGCACCTTTCTCAACTGGGTGACACCACGCCTCAAGGCACGGCTCACGTCGAAGCTGGACTAAACCTCAAGTCTCGCGGACCGGCGTTGGACCTTGGACACGTCGGGGGCGCTGTCCCTTAAGGGGCACTCCATTCAGTTACGGCAGTAGGATGCGCACGATTTTGCATCGGCTTAAGTTTTGACGCCGATACCTCCACTCATTCCTAGGGACTTACCATGAACACAATCAGATTTCTGAGAGCAGCAGTTGTAGCCGCGGCACTTGCGGTACCGTTTGTCTCCCATGCCGCCGATCCCAGTACGACGCCGATGCCGGCCGCTGTCAGTCAAGTGCACTATCAAAAAGCAAAAATCGATGGCGTCGATATTTTCTACCGCGAAGCAGGCCCGAAAGAGGCCCCGACACTGTTGTTGCTGCACGGGTTTCCGACTTCCTCACAAATGTTTCGCGGCCTGATTCCGCTGCTGGCCGATAAGTACCATGTAATTGCCCCGGACTACCCCGGGTACGGCTACAGCGACATGCCGGACCGGTCCAAGTTCGCGTACACCTTTGACAATTGCGCCAACATTGTTGACAAGCTCATGCGTCAATTGGCGGTCAGTCGCTACGCGCTGTACGTCATGGATTACGGCGCGCCGGTGGGATTTCGACTGGCGGCCAAGAATCCCGAGACGGTCACAGCGCTGATTATTCAGAACGGCAATGCCTATGATGAGGGCCTGTTAACTTTTTGGGATCCGATTAAGGCCTACTGGAATACCGGGGCTACCAAGGAGCGTGAGGCATTGCGTTTCCTGACCCAAGCCAAGGCGACCTATTGGCAATACACCAACGGCGTGCCTGATACCTCTCGGGTGAGTCCGGACGCGAGAACTGTGGATCAGGCGCTCATGGATCGGCCGGGCAATGCCGAGATCCAACTCGACATGCTGTATGACTATCGCAGCAATCCTCCGCTGTATCCCAAGTGGCAGGCGTACTTCCGTGCGCACAAGCCGCCGACTCTGATCGTCTGGGGTAGAAACGACGAAATCTTCCCGTCCGCCGGCGCGTGGCCCTACAAACGCGATTTACCGAATGCGGAGATCCACATGATCGACACGGGGCATTTTGCGCTCGAGACCAACGGCGCCGAAATCGCCGCCTTCATGCGCGAGTTCTTAGGTCGGGTTGTTCCTGTCACTTGAAAGGCAGGAAGTGCGGCCGGCGGGCGAAGCCGGCCGCCTCTTTTTCCATGGCGTCACGCGCGACGCAACAAGCAGCGCGAGCGGTTGCTACCAACACTCTGGCACGGCCGGCGTCACATCACTTTTTTCCACGGGAGAACCTCATGGCTCGAGCCTTTGCCGACATCGCCTTCACGCCTTCTGTGAAGGCCGCCCAGTCTCGCTACGGCACTCGACGCGCGAATGAGCGCAGGGATAATGCCAAAGAACGCGGCGATGAATTGACAGAAGAAGAGAGCGAATTCATCAAGGCGCGCGACGGCTTCTACCAGGCGACGGTGAGCGAAACGGGGTGGCCCTACGTTCAGTTTCGGGGCGGCCCTCAGGGATTTCTCAAGGTCATCGATTCGAAGACCGTCGGCTATGCGGATTTTCGCGGCAATGTTCAGTATGTGAGCGTTGGGAACCTCAACTCTGACGGGCGGATCGCGCTAATTTTGATGGACTATCCGAATCGTCGGCGCCTGAAAATCTGGGGCAATGCGCGGATTGTGCATGAATCCGACGAGCCGGCAGTGCTTGCCGCTCTTCGGGTAGAGGGCTACGAGGCTCGCGTCGAGAGAGCCGTAATCATTACGGTAGCGGCTTTCGATTGGAATTGTCCGCAGCACATAACGCCGCGCTTTACTGAAGCTGAAGTGAAAGCGGCGATCGCGCCGCTGATAGCTGAACTTGAGAGCTTGCGGGCACGCGTCATAAAGTAGACCGCCCGCATCCCCGTCGGCGAGTGCCGGCGGGGATGCACTAGCGCTCACACGTCCATATAGACCAGCTGGATGAAAAACGCGGGGTTGATGAGAAAGTTGCCGAACTTCGCATCGAAGGCGGCGGTCGGTTTGGCCTCGACTGTTTCCGCGAGGGTCTTACCCGATTTCTTCAAGCGAGCGACGTTGGCGCGAACTGCAACCAGCATATCGCGAAATTCGGTCAAGCCCGCCCGATTGCTGACGGCACCGTGGCCGGGCACGATGATGGTATGGCTCGTGCTGGCTTTGATGCACTCATTCACCCAGACGATCAAACCGTCGATGTTGCCGCCGGCGCCGTTGTCAAGAAACGGGTAGTGACCGTTCCACCAGATGTCTCCCACCTGCAGCACATCGGCTTTCTTGAAGTAGAGTGAGATATCCGTGTCGGTATGGCCTGGGCCATAGTGCTTCATCACCACGGTCTCACCCTCGAAATCCATGGTCTTTTCATCTTTGACCAGAACTGTTGGCAGACCGCCTTTGGGCGTCGGCGGAAAGAAGTAACCCCACTCAATCACGCGGGTCCCGGAAGTCAATCGCTTCAGGGTATTTTCGTGGGCCACTATTGTTGCGCCCGCATCGTGCACCCAGACGTTACCGTCAGTGTGATCCCAATGGTAGTGCGTGTTGATCAGATACTTGATCGGCGCAGGCCCGATGCTCGCCAGCGCGGTCTCAAGCTGCGATTTGGACGCAGCGATTCCCGCATCGCCCAGCAATTTGCCGTTGGGCGTGTTCAGCACCACGATATTGCCGCCCGAACCCATGACGACGCTCAAGTTGGCGCGAAGTTTTTGAACGGTGATGGTGGGGTTCGCCGCCTCCTTGTTGATGTCGAGAACGGGCGTGGTCACGTCGGCATGAGCGACGCTCAAGAGGGCTGCAGACAGAATGATTGCCATGGCGCGCCAAGTTGTAAGAGTTACTGCTGGTTGAGATTTCATTGTGGCCTCGGGGTGTGTGAGTGAATGATCCCCTGGCATTCTCAGCGCCAGGCGCGCAGTGCGAGTCTCGCGGTGGACCGACTTCGGGCCGCTCCTCTAGGGAGTCTCGCTCCTATCACCAAGGGACTAGCGATGAGGTGGCTATCCCCAAAGTCGGGTTTTGCGGTTACCCCTTTTGGCGTGGCAGGCCGGTCGGGGCGCTCGTAACTTGAGTGGCGAGTAGAAACCTAAAGACAAGCCTGCAAGGAGACTTTGATGAAATTCATCCACAAAGATGCCGGTATCGCCAAGCGACCGACCGCATCTGCATTTGCGATGTGGTTATTTGCCGTGCTTTTCGCGATCGCCCCGCTCAGCCATGCTCAGGAGAATTCTATGAACAAGCCCACCGTCGTTCTGGTGCACGGTGCCTTCGCCGAATCCTCGAGCTGGAACCGCGTTAGCGCGAAACTGTTGGCGAAGGGATACCCGGTCGTGGCGATTGCCAACCCGCTGCGCAGTGTGAAGGGGGATGCCAGCTATCTCGCCAGCCTGCTCGATGCGATTCATGGGCCCATCATCTTGGTGGGCCATTCCTATGGCGGGACGGTGATCACGGTCGCCGCGACCGGCAAGAATAATGTGAAGGCCTTGGTCTATGTGTCGGGTCTAGCGCCGGATCTGGGTGAGACGGCGTCCGGATTGGTGGGCAAATTTCCCGGAAGTACTCTGGGACCAACTCTGGCCTCGCCGGTGATTCTCGCAGATGGCAGTAAGGATCTGTACATTTCGCAAGATAAGTTTCATGCGCAGTTTGCGGCCGATTTGCCCACCAACGAGGCAAAGCTGATGGCGGTCACGCAACGGCCCATTCCGGAGGCGGCATTCAACGAACCCGCGGGTGCGCCGGCGTGGAAGTCGATTGCGTCGTGGTTCCTTTACGGCAGCCTGGACAAAAACGTTCCTCCCGCCGTTCATGCCTTCATGGCGAAGCGGGCCGGCGCGAGGGAAGCCCTTGAGATCAAGGGATCCTCACATGTCGTCATGATGTCGCACCCCGACGCGTTGGTGAAAATGATCGATGCGGCAGCCGCCTCGACGTTGAAGTAAGGCCCCGGCAAGAGGTGCTCCGAAACGAGCGCCTCTGTCTTTCGGTTTCACTCCTTAGCGCGAAGCCACCACCTCAGCCAGCGGAAACGCGACCTGGCCTTCGCATAGGCCAACCTCGCGGGTATCTGCAATTCGAGCTCGGTTCCTGCGTTGGGGCGGCTCCAGATATCGAATTGAGCGCCGATCTTTTGTGCACGCTCGCGCATGCCTTTGAATCCGAAGCGGCCCGGGCGGCCAGCCGCAATGAGGCCTGCGTCGATTCCCCGGCCGTCGTCGCGACAGCGCAATCGAAAATCATCATCCGAATAAATGACTTGCAGCTCTACTAACCGCGCGTGGGCATGAGTGAAGGCATTGCGCAGTGCCTCGCGTCCGATGGCGTATATCTCTTCTCTGACAAAAGGCTTGAGATCCTGCACATGACCCTCGAGGACGACACTAAACTGGAGCTTGTACTCACGCGCCAGTTCTTCCCCGACCGCTGAGAGTGACTGGACGAGATTTCCAGAGAGTGCGTCCGAGGTGCGCAAGTCCTGCACCCGATCGCGGCCTTCCGCCATCACTTCGTTGGCGCGTTGTAAGACCAGTTCTAGGGAGGCGCGCACAGAATTGTCCGGAGGGAGTTGCTTGGTCGCCGCTTGAAAATGCAAGACCAAGCCCTGGGTGCTTTGCAGAAGGGTGTCATGCAATTCACGCGCAATCCGCTCTCGTTCAGCGTTCTTGGCGACAAGGCGAACACGAATCCGCGCGGCGACCTGTCTTAGTCTGGCGAGATACAGCAAATAAAGCAGCGCCAGTGCCGCAATCAGACAGAAGACCATAAACGATCGAGTCTGATAGAACGCGGGAGGAATTTCGAAGCGAAGCGATGCGCCTTCATTGTTCCAAATCCCATCGCTGTTGGAAGCGATCACCGTGAACAGATAGCTTCCCGGCGGCAAATCATTATAAAACGCCGCACGGCGCGTACCGGCATCGATCCATGTCTGATCATGGCCCTGCAGCTGATATTTGAATCGGATCTTTTGTGACGCCACGAAACTCAAAGCGGTGTATCGAATTTCAATGTCGCGTGAGCGCGCCGGAAATTCTAGCGCTTTATCAGCGTTAAGGACCTTGCGATCGACTGTGATGGTTTCGATTCGAACCGGCGGTGGCGTCCTGGCGCGCTCCAACGTAGTCGGGTCGACGACCTGTGCGACTTTGCTGGTTGCGAACCACACCCGCCCGTCTGGGCCGAGTGATGCACTCGGACTGAAGGAGCCGTAACCCGGTTGGACGCCATCAGTCACTTCGAGGAGATGATATTGAATCTTGGCGCTGGGGTCCTTTAACCAACGCTCTAGTTCCGAGTCGCCTATTTCGATCAGGCCACAATTACCCAGCAGCCAAATCGAATTGTGAGCATCTCGAACAAGTGTCCTCAATCTGTCGCACGGTAGCCCATGGTCGATGTTCAAGAGCTGTCGCGAGGCGCCACGCTGTATGAGGAGTCCGTTCAGAGTAGAACCGAGCAGAGTGCCGTTCGCTGTCACTAGGAGTGCGGTGACCGGGGCTTTGCTTATATTATCGGCTGCGAAGACCTGGAAAGCATTGTCGCGATACGACGCGATCGCACCGGTTTGATAACCGATCCAGATGCCGCCTGATGGATCGGGCGCGATTGCGCTGGGCCTTGGGCCGTCCTTGCGTATCTGTTCCTTAACTGCCAAGTCGCGAATGCGGAAAATCTGCGGATTTGCCTCGGCGGTCACGGCCCATACGTCGTGTGCCGAATCCTCGGCGATGAATTGCACGATGCCGAGGGGTCCCCCGCTTGGGGAAGAAATGGGTTTCAACGTGCCATTTTCAAAAACGTTGAGAGTTTTGTCCAATCCTATCCACAAGCGCTGCGCATGATCCTGCAGCAAAGAGGTAGCTGACCTGCCTGCAAATAGCTCTGGGTGTAGAGGCGCAATGCTTTCGCCATTGGAGAGTATCGATACGGCCAGATTTCCCAACCATACGGTTCCATCGCGAGCTGGCAGCACCGATTCGACACCGTCGGCGGGAAGGCCTTCGCGCGTTGAAAATACCGAAATTGGAAGATGCCGAAACGAATCCAGACCAGACGCCGTGGCGACCCAAACGGTGCCTTCGCGATCTTCGTAAAGACCGCCGGCTGCGACGCTGTTACTTGAGAGGCCTTCTGCGCGGCCGAAATGCTCGGCAGCCGTTCGGCGAATTCTGTAAAGACCCTGATCCAGAGTACCTACCCAGACCGAACCCTCGTGATCTTCGAGCACTGACGATACTGCGATCGATCGGCCGTCGAGCCCGGGCACAACGAAAGGCTTCCATTTACCCTGTTCGAGTTGCCCGAGACCTAGGTCATGACCTGCTTTCTCGATGCCCACCCACAGGGTTCCGTTCTTTGCGTTCAAGATGGCACTCACGCCAACCAGGCCAGTAAAAGGGGCGAGTGCCTCCGTGAGATAGCAATCGGCTACGGTTCCGGGCGACCAATGGCAGAGTCCGCTGCTACCGCCCAACCACAGACCTTTCTCCGTGGCAGCACTCATAGACGATACGCCGTCGAGTGCGAGATCCGGACGCCCGAAGCAGGCAAGCTTCCCGGCTGCTACTTGACATGCCGGGCCACCTCGACCATTGACTCGCGTTTGGCCGATAAGGATCGTACCCGCGCGTTCTTCGACAAATTGCATAACTTTCCCGGGAACCTCATAGCGGCTAATCCGTGAGTCCTGCAACTGCGCGACCTGCCTCCCGGCTCCTATCCAAAGGCTGCCATCTGAGGCCGCGAAAACCGCATCGACGGCGCGTCCCGCATTGTTCCCGTCTTGGAAGGCGTTCCACGGCACAAAGCGCACGCCGTCAAAGCGAACGAGACCTGCATCGGTTCCGATCCATATATATCCGTCCTTTGTCTGAGTGATGCTATTTGGGCTGCTGAATTGACCGTCTTGGACGTGCCAGCTTGCATGGCCATACTGAGACAGGCGTTGAACGGCTTGTTCAGCATCGGCAAGCGAGATGCACGGCACACCGATTAGAACTAATGCTGCTACGGCTCTGTTTAGCGATCTCACCGGGTTTTGTTCTGGTTGTTCGGAAGGTCACACATCGATGATTCCACGCTTCAGAGCGATTGTTACGGCGTGAGTGCGATCATTGGCCGACAACTTGCTCATGATGCTCTTCATGTGAGATTTGATCGTGTCCTCCGACAGGGCCAGTTGATCGGCAATGAGCCGATTGCTGTTACCCGCCGCAACGCGTTTCAGCACTTCCAGCTCGCGCGGTGAAAGATCGTCATCCGTCACGTGTGCGGCCAATTCCGCCGCGACCTCATGAGGGATATGCCGGTGTCCCGAATGCACCGAGCGAATGGCGCCGATTAAATCCGTGCCGATCATATTCTTCAGCAGGTATCCGCTGGCGCCGGCCTTGAGTGCGCGCAGCGCCTGTGCGTCCCCGTGATAGGTGGTGAGCATGACGATACGCGCCTCCGAGAACTCGGTGCGAATTGCAATGGCTGCTGCGACGCCGTCCGGTTCCGGCATTTGCAAATCCATCAGCGTCACGTCCGGTCGAAACTCTCGAAAGCGATCAATGGCTTCCAGGCCATTACTCGCCTCTGCCGCGAGCTCCATGTCGGCCTCATTGCCAATCACCGCGGCGATTCCCTTGCGAAGCAGCGGATGGTCATCGACGATGAGTAGTCGGATCGGCCTGCCGGGGACTGGAGTCGTCATGTCACCTCTTTTTCTCGTCTACAGATAGCCTCTGAAAGAGTTTATGCGTTTCTGCGTCAACTAACGCCTTTTTCCGAGGTGTAACCCAGGCTAACGGACTCCGTGTATCGACGGGTCACCTGATAGGGTGACTAACATGTCCCACAGAAGCGGGTTTTCGGTGCGCCCGCCGCGGCATACCCTCGACGGTATGCAGAGATTATTCTCGATGTTTCCGACCGGTTGGCCCGGCATCGCGTTGCTGCTGCTGCGGGGCGCGCTGAGCGCCAATGTGGCGTATGGGGTTTTGGAGGTGGGCGCCACTTTGAATAGCGCCTGGGTGCTTGCGCTGCTCGCCACGGTCGCTATCGCACTCGGTCTCGGATTACTTACGCCGGCGACCGCCGTGCTATGCGCGCTCATCGAGGTCGGCCTTTGGTATTTGTCGGTGGGCACGGTAGCCGCGCTGCACACTTGCGCGATTTTAGTTGCGGCCGCGCTGGCGATGCTGGGGCCCGGCGCATATTCGTTGGACGCGAAATTGTTTGGTCGCAGACAAGTCATTTTTCCGTCGAATGACGAGGATGGCGAAGATGAGTAACCGGACCGTGTCGTTCTAGTCCTTCGGGGATAGGCGATTGGCCCTCCTCATGGTGTATGCAACGGTTGATCTGGGCGGCAACATGAGACTTCGCAGTTTGAAGTATGTAAAGCCCGAGACAAACGAGGGATATCCCAGTGACAAACAAAGCCGAGTCCTCAAGGAATCAAACCACCCGGCGCGAAATGCTCATTGGCGGAGCCTGCGTCGTCGCGGCGGCAGCGATGCCGTCACTTACATCTGCACAACATTCTCACACTTCACCGAAACCCTTCAATACCGGAGCTAGAGCGATGAGCACAGTAGTCACCAAAGACGGAACAGAGATTTACTACAAGGACTGGGGCAGCGGTCAACCCATCGTTTTCAGCCATGGCTGGCCATTGAGCGCCGATGCATTCGAGGATCAAATGTTTTTTCTGGCCTCTCGCGGTTTTCGGTGTATCGCTGCCGACCGGCGCGGTCATGGACGCTCCAGCCAGCCCTGGAACGGCAATGACCTGGACACCTATGCCGATGATCTTGCAGCACTGGTTCACAAACTCGATTTGAAAAATGCGATTCATGTGGGGCATTCGACCGGCGGCGGTGAAGTCACGCGCTATATCGGCAGACACGGCACGAGCCGGGTAGCGAAGGCCGTGCTCATCGGGGCGATTCCGCCGCTGATGCTCAAGACGGCCGCCAATCCCGGGGGATTGCCGATCGATGTCTTTGATGGTCTGCGGGCAAGTGTGCTGGCCGACCGCTCGCAATTTTGGAGAGATTTGAGCCTGCCGTTTTACAGTTACAACCGACCCGGCGCCAAGGTATCGGAAGGCGTGCGGCAATCGTTCTGGCTTCAAAGCATGATGGCCGGGTTCCCCGCCTCGTACTTTTGCATCAGGGCGTTTTCCGAGACCGATCTCACCGAGGATTTGAAACGCATAGACGTGCCAACCTTGGTGCTGCACGGGGACGACGATCAGATCGTACCGTATGCCGACTCGGCGTTGATTTCATCGAAAATCATCAAGAACGCCAAACTCGTGATCTACCCGGGCGCACCGCATGGCATGTGCACCACCCTCAAGGATCGTGTGAACGAGGAGTTGCTGGCCTTCATCAAAGCTTGATCGCAGAGGAGGTCGAAGCTTCAGGAGAATACGATGCGCGAAACACTGACTTATCAGGCCGATGGGCTTGCGATGAAGAGCGAATTGTTCTTTGAGCCCAAAAGTGGCACGAGAGCGGGAGTGCTGGTGTACCCGGAGGCATACGGCCTCAATCAACATGCGCTTCAGCGCGCGCAGCGACTGGCATCGTTGGGCTACGTCGCGCTGGCGTGCGATCTGCATGGCGAGGGACGCGTCGTCGAGGATCTCGGCGAGTCCATCAAGATGCTCGATCCCCTGTACGCTGATCCCTCCAAGACTCGCGCGCGGGCGATCGGCGGCCTCAAGGCTTTGGCGGCTCGAGCGGAGATCGACGCAGCACGGATCGGAACGATCGGCTTTTGCTTTGGCGGGACGATGAGTCTGGAGCTTGCTCGATCGGGCGCCGACATCAAGGGAGTGGTGGGATTTCATAGCGGTCTCGGCACGGTGGCGCCGAAGACGGATGCCAAGGCAATCAAAGCCCGCATTCTGGTGTGCATCGGCGGCGATGACCCCTTCATACCGCTCGAGCAACGTGCCGCTTTCGAGTCAGAAATGCGCGATGCAGGTGTGGATTGGCAGATGAATGTCTACGGTAACACGGTGCATAGCTTTACAAATCTGACGGCCGCGAATGCGAAACGACCGAATGCCGTTCGTTACAGCGAAGAGGCGGACAGGCGGTCTTGGAAAGCGATGCAAAATTTCTTTGAGGAAGCCTTTGCTTGAATCTCCAGCTGCCGGCGAAGTGTCGCGGCGAAGGGGAGCGTGCGGAGTGCTGCGAAAGTTTACCGGCAGACGCTTTGTGTTGACGCGCTTAGCGGCGACTTAGCGCGCCGATGGGGCGCCTTGCTTCGCAGCCCGCGCCTGTGCCAGCTTGGTCTTCAAGCACGATTGTTCATACATCTCGATCAACTTCTCGCTCGGAATCGCCGACATCAGCTGGCCCATCGCTTCGAGCGGCAGGCCGGGAGTTGTTGGGTCGATGACGGACGGACGAGACCATCTAGGACGAGCTCGACCGAGTAGCCGCGTCGAGACTGTGGGAACTGGGCGATCAGCTAAGTCGCGTCCTGCGACAACGCAGGGACATGCCAGGCAACCAAAAGTGGAGCGGGCGATGGGAATCGAACCCACGGCTCAAGCTTGGGAAGCTTGGGTATTACCATTATACGACGCCCGCTGTAGCGCCCGATTCTAGTCGCCTTGCGGCGATTCAGGCAAATCGAGGAGCTCAATTGAAGGAAAGGCGCCTTGCGGCGCCTTTCCAATCTTCCGACTTCCAACCTACTTTGCTGCTAGAAGAACTTGTAGTCCACTTGGAGCTGCAAAGTGCGTCCCAGAATTCCCGAGAAGTAGACCGACGTCGCGTTTGCGAAGTTGCCGCCCGTGCCGGCGATGGCAGGGAATGGCGGCTGCTTGTTGAACACGTTGTCGACAATGAAGCGCGCCTGCAGGGCCGGCGTGAATTTCATGCCGACGGTGGAATTGATGAGCCACCATGAGCCCACGCCCAGGATATCCAGCGAGGTCGGCGTGTTCTGATTGTTGAAATTCGCCGGTCCGGTGAAGATGCCCTGCCAATCCCAGGAAAATCCTTTGTTCGCGTACAGAAGATCGATCGATCCCTTGCTCTTGCTGTAACCGATTTGTCCCGAGATGTCGTTCGGGGCGGCGGTGGCAATCTGCGATTTCAGCCGCTGGGTGTCCAGGTAGTGCGCACTGGTCTGCATGGTTCCCAAATCCCACGGCAGTTGAAAGGTGTAATCCAATGCCGCTTGAATGCCCGTGAATTCCAACAGTCCCGCATTCACGAAGCCCGAGTGGAAATTCGTGACCTGACCTGCCGCATTTCGCGCAAATGCGTTGCAGGACGGATTATTCGGAAAATCGGGGGAGTCATAACAGGCGTCCATATTATCGACCAGCGTCAAAGACTGGATGGCGGACTTGAGCGAGATATCGATGTAGTCCACCGATATATTGAGTTTCGGCACAAATCGCGGACGCAGCACGACGCCGAATGTCTTGGAGAACGCGACTTCGCTCTGCAGTCCGGTGTTGCCCGAGGTCGTGCCGAGTGCCGTCGCGTTGACGACGTTGGAGACGAAGGTCTGCGAGTTGTAGCCGGCAATCGCCTTTGCGCAATTCGCTTCGCGAGTTGCGGGCACCGAGCCCTGCCCAACGAAGTTTTTATCGCAGGGATCGTTGGCGAACGATCCGATAGTCGCCGTCGGCAGGAACAACTCCGTGATCGACGGTGCGCGAATCGACTTCGTCTTGTTGGCGCGGAATTGCACATCCTCGATCGGCGACCACCGCACAGCGTAGGTGTACGTCGTGGCGTCGCCGGCGATGGAGTTGTCGACACGCCGCGCGGCTCCTTCCAGTTCGAGCTGATACAAGCCGGGAATGTCTTGGACCCGGGAGAAGATCGGCAACAACGTCTCGAAGTAACCTTCGTTGGTGACGTACGAGCCGGCGACAGCTCCGATCTGCGTTTGGCCCAGCTGCTCGGTATAGAAGGTGTCGGGCGAGAAATTCGCCGACTCGCGGCGATTCTCAAATCCCGCCGAGAACTTCCACTCGCCGGCCGGCACCTTCAAGATGTCGCCGCTGAGGAAGGCGTTGGTGTCCCGCTGCGTGTTGAAGGACTCAACCATGGCCAGGTGCGTGATGTACTGTTGCGCGGCCAAACTCGGCGAGCCGTTGCCGAAGATGTTCAGCGGGGCGCACTGGCTCGATGCGGTGCTGGTCGGACCATTCACAGGCGTGCCCGCGCAAATGATCTGACCCGCCGCGTTGGTCGTGGAGTTCAGCGCATTGGCCACGTTTTGGAACACGTAGGCCGGGGTGGCTTGATTGTTATCAGAGGTGCCGTAGCTGACCGAGGCTTCCCAGGTGAAGTTTCTTGAAGCAAACGAGAAGTCGCCGTTCACGCCCAACACGCCGCGCGTGACGATTTGCGTAGCCGATGAGTTGCCGCCCTCCAGGTCCAGACTCGTGCGTGAGACATAGAATTGACTGTTATTCCAGGGAGCGTACGTCACAGGCTGGGCAGGAGAGCCCGGGCCCGCAGTGACACCCTGAAACAAGAAGCAAGCGGGTTCAGTGCCGTTGACGCACCCGGGGCCCGCAAACGGCAGGCTTGCTGCATAATTATTCAGCGCCGTTTGAATCAGCGCGCGATCGCCGGGGGTTAAGTACGGATTATTGATGCTGATGACGAAGTTGCCATTGACCGTACCACCGCCGCCGAACAGGTTGGTGTTGTAGTTGTTCTGCGAGATCAAATTCGTCGCATGTGTTTCGGAGAAGTAACCTTCGCCGAAGACATTGAGACGATCGTTGATCTGAAAGTGCATCAACGTGTCGACATTGAGGCGCGTGGTTGGCGACAGCAGGTTGCTCACCTGAGAGAGGCGAAGGCCATCGCCGCCGCTGGCGAAAATCGGATTTCCCGTGGTTGTGCCCGTGTCGTACGGCGTCAGCTTGCCGCCCTTGCCGAAAGCCAGCGTTTGACCGGCGGCATTGGTCACACCGACCAAGTCGCCCGTGAGACCGGCTCCCGGCGCCAGTAAAATGTCGTCCACCAACGGTATGCCGCCGAAGCTCACCGCCGGCACGGAATTGGCCGTCGTCAGCACGCTCTGACAACAGGCGCCCTTTGCCGGAGGAACCAACGGCGCAAGAAAGCCATCGTCGCGGGCGTACACCGCACGCTGTGTACCGACCAATCCATCGGTCTTGGTGTACTCAGCCACCGCGGTGATGTTGGCACGGCCGTCGAACAGGTTTTGGCCACCCAAAACGCGGGCTCGATAGTTCCATGCATCTCCCTGACCGGATGCGCCCACCTGAGCGTCGAAATCGAGGCCCTGATAGTCTTTCTTGAGGAGGATGTTCACCACACCGGCAATCGCGTCGGCGCCGTAGATCGGAGCGCCGCCGACCGAGACCACTTCGACGTGATCGATCAGCTTGGTCGGAATGACACTGAGGTCGACCTGCTGGCCGGTACCGCCATTGTTGGTGTTGGCATTGGGATTGAACAGGGAGGCCGAACTCTCGGACACGAAGCGGCGGCCGTTGACCAAGGTCAGGGTGCGCTGCGATCCCAAGCCGTACAGGTCGACGAAAACTTGGGCGATGCCACCAAGACCGTTCTGCGTGTTGGCGGCGCCCGAGGGCGCCACGCCGAATGCCGGCAGCTCGTTGAGCGCCTGACCGACATCGAGATAACCGCGCTGGTCGAAGGTTTTCGAGTCGATTGCGGTCGTCGGCTCGAGGTTGTCGAATTCCGGGCGCGCGATGCGCGAACCGGTGACCACTACTTCCTGAAGGGTCGTGTCCTCCGGTGCGGCCGCTTTCGGCGTTACCTGGGCTTGCGCACTCATCCCTAACGCAAGAGAAACGGGCAGCGCGAGCGATCTGCGCCACACTCGATACCGAGCGAGTCGTGTAGTCATTTGTTTTCATCCCCTGCAGCGTTATATTGTCAATATCCGGTATATGAGATACCTCACAGCCGAATCCCAAATAAGTAACAAATTCGTCGGGAAGTGTAAAGAAAACAGAAGAAATAATTTGCGTCGCTGTCCGCAATGAGAACGGCAGGCCGACGCGATGATCCGGATTACAAATTTAAACGGGAGAATTCATGGACCGTAGAGGCTTTCTTACCACAGCGGGAGCGCTTTCTCTGGCTGCGGCCGCCGGCGAGCTGCGCGCCGCCGATCACGCCTTCGACCCAACCGAGCAATCCATTGCCTCGCTGCTGCGAGCCTTGAGCGCGGGCACCGTGACTTCCGAAGCCTTGACGGCAGCTTACTTGAAACGAATTGCTCGCTTCGATCATCACGGACCCCAGTACCGCTCGGTCCTTGCGCTGAATCCCAACGCACTCAAGGACGCGCGAGCGCTTGATTCGGAACGCAAATCGGGAAAATTACGCGGACCGCTGCATGGCATTCCCATTATTGTCAAAGACAACATTGAGACGCGCGATCCCATGGCCACCACCGCCGGGTCTTTCGCACTCGCGAACTCCTTTCGGAACGCGGACGCCCCATTGGCCGCGCGATTGCGCGCCGCCGGCGCCATCATTCTCGGCAAGGCGAACTTGAGCGAATGGGCGAACTTTCGCTCGACGCGGTCCTGCAGCGGCTGGAGCGGTGTAGGAGGCCAGGTCCGCAATGCCTACGATCCGGCGCGCAATCCTTCCGGGTCGAGCGCGGGTTCCGGCGTTGCCGCGGCCGCGAGTTTCTGTGCCGCGGCGATCGGCACCGAGACCAATGGCTCCATCCTTTCGCCCTCGTCGATCAATGGCCTGGTGGGTCTCAAACCCACCGTCGGTGTCGTCAGCGGCAAGGGAGTGGTACCGATCTCGCCGCGCCAGGACACCGCGGGTCCCATGTGCCGCACGGTGGCAGACGCGGCGCTGATCGCCGGGGTGATTGCCGAACGTCCTCTGGGCTTCGGCGCGCACGGCAACGATATCGAAGCGTTCCGCTTGCGCGGCGTGCATATCGGCGTCATGCCCGTGCCGCAGGGGGCGCATCCGGACACGACCCGGCTGTTTGCCGACGCGCGTGCCGTGCTGGAACAAGAAGGCGCGGCGGCCGTGGATTTGAAGCCCCCGAAGGCATTTGACGAGATGGGCGAGCCGGAATTCGACGGATTACTGTATGAGTTCAAGGATGCCATCAACGCCTACCTGACGACGCTTGATGCCTCGCAAGTGGAATGCAAAACGCTGACCGATCTGATCGCCTTCAATCGCGCGCATGCGGACCAGGAATTGATCGTCTTCGGCCAGGAAATTTTTGAGATGGCGGAGGCGAAGGGTCCGTTGAGCGACCCTGCCTATCAAAAAGTACTCGCCGCTCTGCAGCGCACGGCGGATGTCGAGGGCCTCGCCGCGCTGCTCGGCCAGCAGGGAGTTGAAGTGCTGGCGGGCCCCAGCAATGGCCCCGCCGACCTGATCGACCCGGTCTGGGGCGATCGGCGCGGCGGCGGGTCGTCGCAGATCGCCAGCGCCGCCGCGATCGCGGGCTATCCCAGCCTCACGGTTCCGGCCGGATTGGTGAACGGTCTGCCGGTGGGCATCACCCTGGTCACGCGCCGCAATCAAGACGGTTTGCTGCTGCAAGTCGCCAGAGCCTACGAACGCGCGGCCAACGCCCGGGTGCCGCCGCATCTCATGATCTGACGCAAGCGGCGCTTGTCATGGACCGCGATTGGGCGCGCGCTGGGCTTGATGAGGCGGCCTACGCGGCGCTCGCAAAAGGTCTGGCTGCCTCCGAGCTTTGGTCGTTGCTGCTCGAGGTCGCCGAACAACGCGCGGCGCAGCGAAGTCCCGCGAATCTCCTGCAGCAATGGGAGAAAGATCGTTTCGTGGGCCCGGCCTACATCGATCAGCGCACGCTCAATGAACTCGATGGACACCTTTTAGCGGCCGCAGCGGATTTCGAAGCGCTCGAACTCTCGCCGCTGGCGCCGCTCGGATCCTGCTCCGCGATTGCGCTCGCAAGCCAGAATAAAATCGTCTCCACCGTGCGCGGTACGGAAGTGGTGTCGGACCCCACCAATTTATTGGCGCTCGAGAGCGCAAGCCGACTGCGCCGGGACGGCGCGCAGATCATCAAGCTTGCCAGCAATCACCGCTGTGTTCGGGCACAAGCCGTGCCGAACCTGCCCGGCTACGCGACGCACTTCCGGCTCTTTTGCATGACGACGGCGGGTCATGAACGCAAGGATCATGGCTTGCTGGTCGAAGCCCTGTCGGAGCACATTCGCACGCACCTGGCCGCGTTGAACCGCCTCGAGCAGCATGGCTATGGCTTTCCCGACCGGCGCGTCAGAATTCTCGCCGACGCGGCACACGCCAGGCTGGGCGAGCGCATCGCGGCCGGCGTCAACGACACCTCGGTGGTCCTCGAGACCCTCACGCACGATTACTACGATGGGCTGCGATTCATGATCAGCGCGCGCAGTCCCGATGGCGGGCAGCTGCCGTTGATCGATGGCGGGTGCTTCGATTGGTTGCGCAAGCTCAACTCGAACAACAAGCTGGTCTTTGTCGCGAGCGGCCTGGGATCGCAACTCGCCGCCTATCTATATCGCTTGTCGGCTTAAGACGGCGACGCCGGCATCCATGGCGCCTTGGGTCAACGGCGCAAATACGCATCCGTTCCGTTCAACCAATCCTGCCGGGGCGGATTGAAGACATCGACATCGAGCGTCTCTTCCAGCGCCACGGCGCGATGCTCGAGATTCGACGGAATGACCAGCACTTCTCCGGCGTGCACCGTCACCTCGCGATCACCCTTGGGTCCCAGCCAGAAATGCAGGGCCCCTTCGAGAATGTAGGTGATTTGCTCGTTCTCGTGCGAGTGCGTCGGGACCTCGTCGCCCTTCTGAAGGCGCACGTGCGCAATCATCATGCGTTCCGAGGTAATCAATTGGCGGGTGATGCCGCCCTTCATCGGCTCGGCCGGTATGTCTGCCCACTTATATAGCTGAGCGTCTGCTTTGGCGTCGATCATGTGCGGTCCTAGGGTTTGGATCGTGGTATCTGTCCAGAAGCCTAACCGACGGCTTCGATTTCGACCAGCAGGTCCTCGCGGCAGATATCGGCCTTGAGGTAGACCGTCGACGCCGCGGTGCGCGAAGACAGCGTCGCCTTGATAGCCGGCAGGTCCGCCGGCGTGCGAACGTAAACCTTAAGTTGCAGGGCGTCCAAGGAATAGCGCGCCGAGCCGACCATGCGATTGGCTTCCGCCAGAAGTGCGCCGATGTTGACCAATGTTTCGCGTGTCTGCGCGATCACATCGCCGCAATGAATGGTTTCATGGCCGACGATGCTGGCAGTCCCAGACACGAATAATCTACTGCTGCCTGATTCACCCCAAACGCAGGCGCGCGAAAAGATCGGACTGTGGCGGCCGAATTTCGGCGGATAGTGATAGGCGCTGGTCTGCCGCGGGTTTTCGATCATCTTCGGCGGCCGCCGCGCCGCCAGGAAATAAATGCACAGAGGACTCCCCGCCGGGGAGCCCAGCGCGCAGGCGGCGGGTACCGTGCCCATGGTTGCGCGCCCCGATTTGCGAAACGCCGTTTGCCGCGCCGAATTGAAATGCCGGTAGCGCTCGTCGCCGTCGCTCTGCGCATTGATCTGCGGCAGATAATTCCAGATGCGGATCAAGTGCGGATGAGCGGTTTCGCTGAGCACGTCAAACACTTCCTGGTAGGCGATTTCGGTGGCGCGCAGCAGCGCTCCCGCTTCGCTGCCTGCATCGATGGTCCGCTCAGCGAGGATCAGGGAGCCGAACAGCAGATCATCGCTATAGCGAAATTGCACGCGAGCGTGCGAGGATCCGCCGGCCAATTGAATGTCCGGATCCGCGACCCGCCACACTTCGCACACATCGACCCCAGAGAGCGAAGGGATCATCGTGGCGACCGCTGGGATGCGGGCGCGATCGAGGCTCGGCGGCTTCTCGAATCCCACCACGCCCAATACTCCCTGCCACCAGGACGCGGGCTGGGACCCGACTTCGTCCGAAGAGCAATACTCGAGCTGCAGAGTGCTCGTGCCGGCCGCGATGGAAGACGCCGTGTTGTTCATTTAAGAGGCAGTCTATCCTGCCTCTCGAGACGACGCACAGCCGCGGCGGGCGCCGGCTCAAAATGCGATATAGGGGCCCGTTCCGGCGGTGGTGACCTTGTCTTCTACGGCGACCGCGACGCGTTTGCCGTAAAAAAATGCCAGTCCATAGTCAAAGCTTGCCACATTCGAATTCGAGCCGGCGAGCTGCGGGAATACGTTGAACGTGGGATGGGCATTCAGCATCGTCTGGGCGTTGCCGACATCGAAGGTCAGGTTGTTTGCCATGGTCCCGTTCATGCCCTCGATGCTCAAGGGTCCGAGCGTGAGCGTCATGGCGGGACAATAAAAGTCGGTGAGCGTGTTCGTGCACTTCGCAATGCTGTCGTCAGTAAAAAAGATGCCATTGGAGCCGCTGTCGATGAAACTGTTCGCCAGGGTTTGGCCATTGTAGGTCATCGCCAGCTGAGCACTCTGATCGACCGTCAACACAGTTTGGGTGCCGGATTGATTGTTCGTTTGCGTGTCGATCCCGAAGATGAGCGAACCGCTGACGGTCAGCGCCGGCGCAGGCACGCTGGGCAGCACAATGATGATGCCGTTGTTGTCCGTTGCGAATCGCGTCACGGGATTGGGCACCAGCATGGCGGTCGGCACCGCGCTGCTGGTGCACGATGTGGCTGTGGCGCACGCGTAGTAGCAGGCGGCAATCGCAGAAGTCGCGCAGGCCGGCTGGTCGATCTCGAACGGGCCCACACCTAAGATGCCGTTGGCGCCGAATGTCGCAACCGTATTTTCGGCAGTGCCGCCCCCGCTGGAACAATCCGACGGCACGCTGGAATAGCGCGGGTCGCCGATCGACTGGATGGGCACCGACTTCGCGGTCTCGCCGGCAATCTGCACGTCAGCCGTGACGATGGGGCCCCACGCGAAGCCGTCGACGAACTGCGTGCATTCAGCCACGGTCTTACCGCCCGTGAGCGTCTCCACGGGCAACGCCGCCCTCATCGCCGTGGTCAAAACCGGCGCCAGCAGGCGCAGGCCGAAGGAGCCGGTGTCCACTTGAATGTGATCGATGGTCTGGCAGTTGGCGGTGCTGCCCGGCGCGCATACCGTGACCGACGTGAAGAGCGTGTTGACGCTGTTATTGCTGGGGCCCTGGTCGACGATGACGTTGGCCACGTTGCCGGTCGTGACTCCGCCGCCGCTGCTGCTGCTACTGCTGCTACCGCCGCTGCTGCTACTACTGCTGGTGCTGCTGCCGACACCGCCGCTGCTGCTGCTGCTGCTGCCGCCGACGCCCGTGCCGGCACTGCTGCCGCCGCCGCCACACGCGATCGCGGCCATGCACAGAACGGTGCACAGTCCCGACTTGAGAGCGCGCATCGAAGCCATTACTGCAAATCTCCGACGTTGACGCCGCTGGGAATGGCGCTCAAAAGGTAGGCTCGCCCGAAAAGGGCGCGCATGTGGCCGCTCATCTGTACGACCAAATCTCCTTGTTGAACCTGCAAATGCCTGCGATCCGCGAACTTGGCCCGGGGCGCCGACACGAAAGGCTCAAAATACCGGCCCAACGCCTGCCGCAAGTCGGGGCGGATCGGCCCCTGCCAGGTTACGGCAAAGACCATGCCGCTCGGTGCGACGAACTCGCGCAGGGACGTACCCGAGGGAAGCGTGATTTCGTGCACTCGATAACCGGTTCGATCCTGCGATGACTTGATCGACGCGTGCGCGCGGACCACGTCATTTTGAACCGTGATCTCCGGTTCACCCAAAGTCGCGGATGCCATGCGGGGAGTCAATGCCGCGGCAAGCACCACCGCGGCGAGCGCGGCGCATTTGAATTCATCCGATCGCGATAATGGCATGACTATCCTTTGCAATCATTGGAGAGACGCTGCGTCATTTGGTTCATTACAGCCGCAGATCTAATGCTGCCGTGTCGGGCATCGGCGACATTCCCCCGGGCGTGGAATCGATATTGTCCCGCAATTGCCGCATGGATTTTGCGGCGATGATCACATTTGTCACGAACGGCGGTGCCCAAAGCCACCTCGTGCGGATCAAATTGAGGCGAATAATCACGTCAGGCGCAGCTTACAATACATGGTCCGTTGGACGACCCCGCGGCGCGGAGTTGCCGTTGAAAATACACACTTCTTCACGCGCATTTCGCTAAAAATAGCGGATGAATTCACGGCGCGGTTGTCGCAGTGGGAAGTTGTAAGATTTTCCGGAGAGCATTGTGAAAAGACTGGCCATGGCGGCGCTCTGCGCTGCAGGACTCGCGTTATCCGGCTGCCCCATCACGGGCGGCGCCAAGTACACGGTCGGCGGCACCGTGACCGGCGTGACCGGATCCGGGCTCGTGCTCGAGCTCAACGGGGGCGACGGCTTGAGCTTCAACGCCAGCGGTGGCTTCGTCTTCGGTACGCGGCTCGCGAACAACGACGCCTATGCCGTCACCGTCGCAACGCAACCGTCCAATCCGTCGCAAACCTGCACCGTGCACAACGGGTCCGGCACCATCAACAAGACCAGCGTCACCAACGTCACGGTCTCCTGTACGCAAGTCGGGCGCTTTGCCTACGTTGCCAATCGGCTGTCGAACTCCATCTCCGGCTTCGGCATCAATCCGGCAAATGGCGCGCTGGTGTCCTTGGGCGGTTCGCCATTCGCCTCGAATGGCACGACGCCGACGGCGCTGACCGTCGACCCGAACGGACAATTCTTGTATGTCGCGAACAGCGGCTCCAATTCGGTCTCCGCCTATTCAATCAACGCGACGAGCGGCGCGTTGACGGCCGTCGGAGCGCCGGCTGCGACGGGAGCGGGGCCGAGCGCGGTGATCGTCGACCCCTCGGATCATTTCCTGTATGTGGCCAATCTGACCTCCAACAGCGTCTCCGCCTTCGCCATCAGCAATGGCACGCTGACTCCGGTGGTCAACTCGCCTTTCAACGCCGGGCAGGGGCCGGCTTCATTGGCCATCGATCCCAACGGGAATTTTCTCTTCGTCACGAATTTCAACGGCAACTCCGTTGCCGTATATCTGATCGATCAAGCGAGCGGCATTTTGAGCTTGGTATCCGGATCGCCGTTCGGCACCGACGCCGGCCCGCTGTCGATTGCCATCGCTCCAACGAACGACTTTGCTTTCGTGGCCGACAATTCCGCGCCATCCATTGCGTCGTACGCACTCAATCCGACCACCGGTTCCCTAAGCCCTGCCACAGGGCCGCCACTTGCGACGGGGGGAAATCCGGAGGCACTCGCGGTCGACCCGACCGGAAGCTACGTCTTCGCGGCGAATGCTGGGGCGGCGAATCAAGTCGCCACCTTCATCATCACACCGGCGAGCGGCGCGTTGACCCTGTCTTCCATGGCCACCGCCGGTTCCTTGCCCATTGCCGTGGCGATAGACCCTTCAGGGCAATTTCTGTATGCCGTAAATTACAACTCGAACGATGTCTCCGCGTACACGTTGAGCGCCACCGGTGCGCTCTTGCCGGTCCCCGGCTCGCCTTTCGCCGTCGGCGTCCAGCCGCATTCGATCGCAATCGACTAGTGCCGGCCGGCGGATCCGCGTATGTTGCAGCGAATCACTGCGTAGGGATTGAACGATGAGCATTCACGATGTGACGCCCGGCATGCATGTGCCGAAGGAATTCAACGTCATCATTGAAATCCCGATGAACGCGGACCCCGTCAAGTTCGAGGTCGACAAACAGACGGGCGCCTTGTTCGTCGATCGTTTCATGATGACAGCGATGCACTACCCGGCGAATTACGGCTACGTGCCGATGACCCTGGCCGACGACGGCGATCCGGTCGATGTGCTGGTTCATACGCCTTTTCCGCTGCCGCCGGGCGTGGTGGTGCGCTGCCGAGCCTTGGGTGTGCTGCAGATGGAGGATGAAAAGGGAGGCGATGCCAAAGTCCTGGCCGTGCCCACCGATGACATCTGTCCGCTCTTCGTGCACTGGCAGACCATCGAGGATGTGCCGGAAATCCGCTTAAAGCAGATCCAGCATTTCTTCGAGCACTACAAGGATCTCGAAGCCGGCAAATGGGTCAAGGTGGTGGGCTGGGCCGGCGTCGAACTCGCACACGCCGAGATTCTCGACAGCATCAAGCGCCACCAGGAAGAACAACCGACGCGGAGATAACCATGGCGATGGGAAAGGATCGCGGACTCATCATTGCCTGCGTCGGCGCCGCACTGCTGTTGGTGGTGACGCTGTGGGCGTACCGCACGCCGGCGCCGCTCGCCGCCGACGCGCCGGTCACGGCGTTTTCCGCCGTCAGGGCGCGGGAAATTCTCAAAGACCTGGTCGGCGACGGTGTGCCGCACCCGCTCGGCAGCGCCGCAAATGCGGCGGTACGGGATCGGATCGTCAAACGCCTGACTGCGCTGGGCTACGCAACAGAGTTGCAGACAGGACTCGCGTGCAATGACTTCGCCACCTGCGGCACGCCCACCAACATCATCGCGACACGCGGCGACTTGGGCAGCAAGGATGCCGTGATGCTGGCCGCGCACTATGACTCCGTGCCGGCCGGCCCCGGCGCCTCGGACGACGGCGCCGGCGTTGCGAATCTGCTCGAAATCGCGCGCATTCTCACAGTCATTCCGGCGCCGCGACATCCGGTGGTGTTGCTGGTGACCGACGGCGAGGAAGCCGGCTTGTTGGGTGCGTACGTGTTTACGCGGGACCACCCCCTCGCGAAACAGGTCAAGGCGGCCGTCAATATGGAGGCGCGCGGCACTTCCGGCCCCAGCTTCATGTTCGAAACAGGATCGGCCAACGCCTGGCTCATGCGTCTGTACGGCAAGACGACGCTCGAGCCGATCACCAATTCGTTGTGCTACGTGATCTACAAGATGCTGCCCAACAACACGGATTTCACCGTCTTCAAGGCGGCCGCGTACCAAGGATTCAATCTCGCCTTCATCGGCGATGTTGGCCACTACCATACGCCTTTGGATAGATGGGAAAATTCCTCGGCGAGCACGATGCAGCATCAGGGTGCGAATGCCTTGAGCGCGCTTTTGGCGCTTGCCAGTGCGCCCGATCTGAATCAGCCCGCATCGAACTCAATGTTCTTCGATGTCCTGGCTCGCAGTGTGATCGTCTGGCCCTTGAGCTTCGTGCTGCCTGCGGCACTCGCCGCGTTGGTGTTATTGCTGGCGGCCGCCGTACTGCTGATGCGCAAGGGATACTTGAGCGTCGGCCAAGCGGCATTTGGATTCTTGAGCGCCCTCGTCAATGTTCTGCTGGGCGGTGCGCTCAGCGCGGGTGTGCTCGTTCTGCTGCGGTTTTTAGGCAGGCTGCCGCCCTTGCAGGCGCCGCCGTGGATCGCCCATCCGCTGGCGATGCATGTTGCATTCGCGGCGTTGAGCTTGCTCAGCGCGGCCGCGGTCGGCGCTTGGTTCGCGCGCCGCGCAGGCTTCTGGGGTTTCTGGTTCGGCGGCGCCATGCTCATCACCCTGCTGTCCGTCGCGACCGCCGCCTTCCTGCCTGGGGCCGATTACGTATTGCTGCTCGCGGCGCTGGCGGCACCGCTCGCAGCCCTGCCCTGTCTGCTCGCCATCAACAAGGGCCGCACACCGACATCGGGCAGCACCGATGCCGCCACGCTGATCCCGGGCCTCTTGATGCTGGCGCTGCTCCTGCCGCTGTTGTTGCTGCTGTATTCAGCCCTCGGAACCCTCGCCTGGGCCATCGGTACCGTTGTGCTGTGTTTGACGGCCGGCTTCTTGCTGCCGCTCGTGGGCAGCGCGACGCGGGCGGCGCGTCAACGCCTCGCAGTGCTCGCGGCGGTGGCGGCGTTCGGCGGGATTTGCATCACCGTCCTGCTGCCGACGTACTCGGCGAGTTGGCCGCAGCGCGTGAACGTCGAATACTGGGTCGACGCCGATTCCGGCCGCGCCCACTGGTGGACGCAGGCGGCCTCGCTGCATCTGCCGCGCGCCATGGCGGAGGCGTTGCACTTCGATCCCGTGCCCCGCGAACGATTCCCTGGGTATCCTGTCGAGGGATTTTTTGCGGACGCGCCCGCCGCGAAGTTGGCAGCACCCGAATTGCAGCAACTCTCCGCGACCCCCGGCGTCTCGGTGTCGAATGGCGCCTCGGTGTCGCGTGTCGAGCTGCTGCTGCATTCGCCGCGGGGGGCGCCGGCGGCCTTCGTGATTTTTCCGGCCGGCGCGGCCGTTCAAGAAGTTGTCATCGCCACCCCCACGGGTCCGTTGCGCGCCAGGCTGCATACGCTGCGCAATGGCACCACGGTTCTGCGAACTCCGGGCTTGCCGGAGGCGGGTTTGAAATTTGCAATTGATACAGCCGCTGCACCGATGACGGTGCAGGTATTCGACGAAAGCTATGGGCTGCCGGAGGACCTGCCGGATGGCAAGGCTCTGCTGCGGGCGCGGCCGCAGAACGCGACCAGCTCGCAGGATGGCGACGTCACGGTGGTGCAGCGCACCGTGCGCCTGGATCCTGCGGCCGGCCGCTAAATCTTCATGCCCTTAACCTGATTTTGAATTGGCGGCGGCGTGCAACTCAGCGAGCCGTTGATTGTGGATTTTGTTAACTGCCGCGGTCACGGCCTCCTGCCGGCACTCTTGTACGCGGGGATTCACCAGACGGGTATTGGTCTCCATGGGGCAGACCCGTTCGGCAGCGCTTTTCAAGCGGCGATAGAGGGTGCGCGTTCCGCTCTCGGTCGCCAGCATGTCGCTGTTGAAGCGCACGACTATCCCGGGAATATCCGTAGGCATCGCTGAGGCTTCCGCCGCGCCCGCCGCGCCTGCTGCCGCAAGGCCCACGAGCCCGCCGATCAGCAGCATACTAGTAGCTATTCGAGTCATGACATCTCTCCTTCGGTGAATTCATGAGACACCCCCATAAGACGCCGCGAGAGGGCTAAAGGTATGCGGGCGGGTGTCGAGTTCGTCCCGAATCGCGACGGTTTCGTCCCGGGGGCACCTGCCGGCGCCGCAAAATCGGGTGAGTTGGGGTAGGCTTGAGCCATGATAGGGCTCGGTTCTGCTCATTCTTCGCAGCGGTTTGCCGGAGGGCTGAACCAGCTGCAATTCTTGGGGATCGTCTGCCTGTTCTGGGTGTATGTAACCGTATCGAACGTCTTGTACGGCTACAGCATGAGCGCCGGCATTGCGCGCGTGACCAACGTCATGGTGTTTGCCAGCTGGGACACGCGGCTGTTGCAGCACCTGCTGCTGCTGCCCATGCTGCTGGTGTCGTTTTGGGCGTCGCTCAAGGTTCAGTGGCGCCCAATTCTGATCGCGCTGCCGCTGCAAATCATTCTGGGCGCGGTTTTCTCGGCGATGGCGTATCCGGTCATGATTCTTTCCGAAGTCATCATGGCCACCGATCAATCGCATGGCACCGCCCTTTCGCATGTGGTCAGTGCCTGGAGCGACCCGTTTTGGGTGACGCTGTGGCTGGCCAGCTTCGTCAGTTTCCTGCCTTCCTATGGTTTCGGCCTGGCCTTGGTGACCGGCCTGGCGTTGTACACGCGCTTTCGCGATTCCGAGCTGCGGCTCACCGCCTTGGAACGCGAGTGGAGCGCAGCGCGCCTGGCGGCGCTGCGCATGCAGCTCTCGCCCCACACGCTGTTCAATCTGCTGCACACCATCCGCGGACACATCGAATGGGACCCGAAGGCCGCGCAGTCCATGGTGGTCCAGCTCGCCGACTTGTTGCGCCGCCTGCTCAATGCCGGCGAGCGCGATTTTTCGCGCCTCGCCGATGAGCTGCAATTTGCCAAGCTCTATCTGGAACTGCAGCAACGACGCTTCACCGACCGGCTCACGGTCGAGCTGCCGAATCCGGCCGAGGTGCCCGCCGTGTGGGTGCCGAGCTTGATCCTGCAACCCCTGATCGAAAACGCCGTGGTCCATGGGCTCGCCGGCCATCAAGGCAACGTGACCGTGAGTGTCTCGGCACGGCTGGTGAATGAAACGATTTTGCTGCGCATCACGAACTCGATGTCCGCCGACCGCGCCGCGGGCGCAGACGGCATCGGCCTCAAGAACGTGCGCGAGCGCATGGCCGTGCAGTTCGAGGGCCGTGCCGCCCTCATGGCGGGCGCTCACGGCAACGAGTGGATCAGCGAGATCTCCATGCCCGCGATACGCGAGTCGCCGCCGCTTGCGCGGGAGCCGGCCGGCAGTAAATTGCATACGACGACACTGCTGGGCACATGATGGATGTCATCATCGTGGACGACGAGGCTGCGGGTCGCCGCACCTTGCGCGAGTACTGCGAGGCGGAAAAAGACCTGCGCGTGGTGGGCGAATTCGGCGACGGCAACAGCGCGCTCGCGGCGGTTCGCCTGCAAAAACCGCAGATCCTGTTCCTGGACATTCAAATGGACCCGTTGAACGGCATCGACCTGGCGCGCGCCTTGGAGCCCACGCAGCTGCCCTCGCTGGTCTTCGTCACGGCATACGACACCTATGCGCTCGAGGCTTTCGAGGTGTGCGCCGTGGACTATCTGCTCAAACCCTTCGACCAGGAGCGCTTTCGCAAGACGCTTGCACGGGTCAGACCCCGCCATTTGAGTTCCGGCGCCGACGAACGGCAGACCTTGCTGGCAGGGCTCCTGGCGCAGCTCGAGCGCGGTGCGCGGACCGTGAGTGAGGAGAAGCCGCGCCTGCTGGCGGAGTTCGGCGGCCATTTGCATGTGCTCGACGTCACCCAGGTCGAAATGATCGAGGCGGACCGCAATTACGTGGTGATCCGCGTGGGCAAGGACAATTTCCACGCACGCAGCACGCTGCAACAGGCCGAGCTGGCGTTGCGCTCGCAGCCCATGCTGCGCATCAGCCGCTCCTGCCTGATCAATTTGAATTTCGTCAGGGAAGTGAACCGCACGCTGCGCGGCGATTTCATTCTGGTGTTGGCGGGCGGCGCGACCGTGACCAGCAGCGAGGGATTTCGCAGCAAGGTCAAGGAATACCTGAGCACCTTGCGGATCGCACCCAACTAGATGTCTTAGAGCAATTCATCCGGCGCAAACGGCGAGAGCAGCTTGAGCCAGATGCGTTCGGTTCGACTGGTCCCGGGATCCGTGTGCCAGACTTTTTGCGTGCCGGCCTCGCTGCTCACCCATTCGACGCGGTCGTGCTGATCCAATTGCACCCGGTAGCTGCCGTCCGTGCTGATGTCATCCAGAAGGCCCGTGACTTCGTGCGCGATCTCGGCGCTGCTGATGACCAGGCCCAGCTCGCTGTTGAAGCTTGCGGAACGCTCATCCATGTTCATTGACCCGATGAAAACGATCTTTTGATCGATCACAAGCGCCTTGGCATGCAAGCTGGCGTTGGAACTGCGGAAGGGGTGGAAGCGCGCGCGCTTTTGCCCCAGTTTCGGCCGCATCTCGCGCAGCTCGACGCCGAGCTTGAGCAGCGGCACGCGGTAGCGCGCATAGCCGATGTCCACCAGCGGCGAATCCGTCGACGCCAGAGAATTGGTCAGGATTCGAATGTGCACACCGCGGCTGACCAGCTCACGGATTTGGGCCACACCCTCCCTCCCCGGCACGAAGTATGGAGAAATGATGATCAGTTCTTGAGTTGCCGTGCTCATCAGCGTCCTGATGTCATTCGCGATCGTGACTTCCACGTCGGGAGCAGCCTCGCTGGCGATCTTGGCCGGCTCATCGGCGAGCACGGTCGCCGGCACCCAGAGCAGCTGCAACTTGTGCTCAATGAGTTGGTGCTCGAGCCAGGCCGCGCCCGCTGAGAATTCCGCCTCCACCGGCGGTGTTGAATTGGTCTCGGCGTCGACCGAGGAAGCAACGATCGCAATGGGAATGGCGTACTTGCTGTTCCAGAACTCGTCGAACGAGGCCGACAACGCCGGCACGATCGGTCCGGCCGCGACCACGTCCAAATCGACGAAATTACTGCGCGGATCGAGAGTGAAGTACTGATCTCCGATATTGCGGCCGCCGGTAATGGCGAGCGCATTGTCCGCGACGAACAACTTATTATGCATACGGTGATTGATGCGCCGGATATCCGTGGCCGAGGAGATGAAGCGCGTCCAGTTGGAGAACCGCCCGGCGGTAAACGGATTGAAGACCCGTACTTCCACATGGGCGAGCGAACTCAAGTGCATGAAGCGCCGGTCCTCGCCCGCAGTGTTCAAATCATCGACCAGCAAGCGCACGCGCACGCCGCGGTCCGCCGCGAGGCGCACATGATGCAGCAGCGTTCGCGTGGATTCGTCCTCATGAATGATGTAGTACTGGATGTCGAGCGTGCGTTCGGCGTGGTCGGCCAGGCTGATGAGACTGGCGAACGCTTCGTCTCCCGTGGACAGCAGGCGGATGCCGGAGAGGTTCTTGCCGACCTGGTCTGCTGCGACGATGCGGCCGATCGTCGTGGTCTCCGGATGCGCAAAGGCGGTGGACGGAGTCTTGTGCACGTGCCGCGGCAACCCGGCGCAGCCGGTGAGCACCATGAGGGTGGCGGCCACGAGCGGGAGGGTATTGCGCATTGCGCCATGATATCAGGCAGACTTCGCAGCCATGCAGAGCCCACGTCGCATTCGCAGCTTTGTCTTGAGAGCCGGCCGCACCACGCCGGCGCAGGAGCGTGCGCTCGGCGAGCTATGGCCCACCTATGGGATCGATCTCGAGACGCCGCTGGATCTTGAGGCCGTTTTCGGGCGTGCGGCGCCACGCTGCCTGGAAATCGGCTTTGGGGCCGGGGAAGTGATTGGGGCCCTGGCCGAGACCAATCCGCACATCGACTACCTGGGCGTCGAGGTGCACCGATCCGGCGTGGGGCGGCTTTTGCTGCGGGCCCAGCAGGGCGCCCTTAAAAATCTGCGCGTGATTTGCGACGACGCCGTCGACGTGCTTCGCGAGCATGTCGCGGACGACAGCTTCGATGAGATCCTGGTGTTCTTTCCGGACCCCTGGCACAAGAAGCGTCACCACAAGCGGCGCCTGATCGACCCTTCCTTCGCGGCGCTCGCCGCCGCCAAGCTGCGCATGGGCGGGACCTTGAGGTTGGCGACCGACTGGCAGGACTACGCCGAGCAAATGCTGGCGGTGTGTAACGCGACCCCGGCGCTTCAGTCCTTGAGCGCGGATGCGACCTACGTGCCCCGGCCGGCATTCAGGCCCGCCACCCGCTTCGAGCGGCGCGGCGAACGCCTGGGTCATGGTGTATGGGATCTGGCTTACTCAAGACGCTAGGAAGGCGCCGCGAATTCCTTCGACGATGAATTGCACCGCGAGCGCGGCGAGGATGACGCCGGATAAGCGGCTCATGACATTGGCGCCGGTGACCCCGAAAACCTTCATCAGCCGCGGCGTCGCCAGCATCAGCGCCCAGCAGACGAAGATGACCAAAAAGACCACGCCCAAGAACGCGGCGAACTCCAATGGCTTGCCCCACAACTCGCCGGACGTCAGCAGGATGGTGGCGAGCGCCCCGGGTCCTGCGATGAAGGGAAACGCGAGGGGAAACACTGAAATGTCATCGCGGGTTTTGGCTTCTTCCTTTTCAGTGCTGGTCGACTTCGTGCCCGAGGTGCGTGCGAACACCATCTCCAAGGCAATCAAGAACAGCAGGGTTCCCCCTGCGATTCGGAAGGAACTTAAGGAGATCCCCATGATCTCCAAAAATCTTGCGCCCACCAGGGCGAACAGTACGCAGATGATCAGGGCGATCAGCGCGGCCTTGCTGGCCATTTTTTTCTTGTAGCTTGCGCTCGCCCCTTGCGTCAAGCCGGCGAACAGGGGGATCAGGGAAATGGGTTCCACCACCACGAAGAACACCACAAAAAATTTGATGAGCTGTTCGATCATTATTGTTGCTGCGCGCAAAAATTACATATTGCGCGAATGGCTCATTGAGAGTTGAATGGAGTCGAGCATAGCAGACGGAGACGCCGATGAACGCAATCAGGCCGATCGTAGGCGAATGGTATCGGGGTGATACCAACGAACTCTTTGAAGTCGTTGCCATCGATGCTCAAGATCAGACCATCGAGATCCAATATTTCGACGGCACTGTCGCCGAAATGGATTTCGAATCTTGGAACGAACATCTCTGGGACAATCTGATCGAAGCCGCCGATGCTCCGGAGGACTGGTCGGGCGCCATCGATGTCGAGGCTGAAGACTTGGGCCGCGAGTTCGAGGATAACGCGAGAACGGCCTGGTCCAGTCCGCACGACCGTTCGATGCGCCGCTGAACAACTCGCGCCACTGGCATAGCGACGCCAAGACCGGTCTCAACTTTAGCGCCTAGCGCTTCGCTTCGGCGCTGTCGCGCTCCGCGAGTTCTTTAAGCGGGCGGCGCAAAATCACCAGCAAGATCAGTCCGGGCACTGCCGTGAGGCAGGTCACGACAAAAAATTTCGGCCATCCAATGTGCGAGACCAGCGTACCCGCAATGGCGCCGGTGGTGACGCGTGGAATGGACGCCATCGCAGAGAGCAGCGCGTACTGCGTCGCGCTGAAGCTCGAGCTGCAGAGGGACATGAGAAATCCCACGAAGGCGGCCTGTCCCATACCGCCGACTCCGGTATCGATCGTGGTGGCGAGCGCCATCAGCCAGACCTTCTTGCCGGACAACGCCAGCACCGTGTACAGCAAATTCGAAAGCGACTGACCGATGCCGAAGATCAGCAACGAGCGGAACATGCCCCAGCGCATATAGACCCAGCCGCCCAGGGTCACACCGATGACGGTGGACACCGTCATGTTGGCTTTGCCGGCGATGCTCAGTTGATCGAGCGAAAATCCGACACCCTTGATCATGAAGGCGCTGTACAGGCTCAATGCGAAAGCATCCCCGGCTTTATAGATCAGCACCAGCAGCAGGAATCCCCACGCGCCCTTCTGACTGACCAGGTTCTTGAGCGGATGCCATACCGCATCGGCCAAAGTTTTCGGGGGCTGGCCCGGCGTCAAGGGCTCGGGCGCCCAAAATGTGGTCAGCATGGTCGCCGCCATGATCACGGCGATGACCAGAAATGCCACGCGCCAGCTGGTGTGCGCGGCAATGAGCACGAGCACCGTGCTCGCGAGGATCGACGCCGTGCGGTAGCCGAAGGCCGCGGCGGCCGCGGCCATGCCGCGCTCACTCGCGGGTATGGTGTCGACCCGGTAGGCATCGATGACGATGTCCTGCGAGGAGGACAAAAACACCACGAGCAGCGCCATGGCCGCCAAAAAATACGGGGCCTCGGTCGGCGAACTGAAACCCATCACTCCGATGGCCACCGCCAGGCAGGCCTGAAAGACCACGATCCAACCGCGGCGCCGGCCGAGAAGCGGCGGCAGGTAGCGGTCGAGCAAGGGCGCCCACAAGAATTTGAAGATGTAGGGCAGGCCCACGAGCGAGTAGAAGCCGATGGCCTTCAGGTTGACGCCTTCGGAAGCCAGCCAGGCCTGAAAGGCAAATCCGGAGCCCGACAAATTGAAGGGCAACCCTGAGGCGAAGCTCATCAACAGCACGGCCATGATGCGCTTGTCGCCCAGCGCCTGGCGGAGTGTCGGCTTGGGTGATTCGGTCAAAGGAAGGCGGTGGTCGTGACGATGCGCATCGCGCACGATAATATCAGTCCTCATGACCGCGGCGTATCAAAGTGAATTCATCGACTTGTGCATGCGGCATGGCGTATTGCGGTTCGGCAGCTTTACGCTCAAATCAGGCCGAGAAAGTCCGTACTTTTTCAACGCGGGCCTGTTTAACACCGGCGATGCCATCGCTGCGGCGGGCCGTGCCTACGCCGCAGCACTCGCGGCCTCAGACTTGAAGTTCGACATGCTGTTCGGCCCTGCCTACAAGGGCATCCCGCTCGTGACCATCACGGCTGCGGCGCTGGCGGAGGGGCATCAGCGCAACGTGCCCTTTGCGTTCAACCGCAAGGAGGCCAAGGATCACGGCGAAGGGGGCCGGATCGTCGGCAGCCCGCTGATGGGCCGCGTGCTGATCGTCGACGATGTGATCACGGCCGGAACGGCGATCCGCGAGTCCATTGATATCATCCGGGCCGTGGGTGCGACGCCGGCGGGGGTGCTGCTGGCGTTGGATCGCCAGGAGCGGGCCTCGGGGAGCGACTTTTCGGCAGTGCAGGAAGTCCGCAGCCAGTTCCAAATACCGGTCGTTTCGGTGATCAATCTGGCCGATCTCATGCAGCATGTTTCCAAGGAGGGCCTGGCGAGCGACCTGTCGAGCATGCGGACCTACCGCGAGCGGTATGGGCTCGCAGACTGAGGAATTGCCCCTAGAAAACCCCCTTGGGCTCGCTCACAATGGCGGCCGCTTCATCTCGAGGATAGATTCTTGAAGAATGTCGCTTGGATCTTGTGCCTTTGTGCGCTGCTGGCCTGGGGCTTTGCGCAAGGCGCTCCCACCCCCCGGGCATCCGGTAGCGGCCGCGTACTCTATAAATGGGTCGACAAGGAAGGCGTAACCCACTACGGCGATCATGTTCCGCCGGAATACGCCACCCAGGAGCAGCATATCCTGAACTCAGAGGGCTATGAGATCAGGCGTCAAGAAGCGCAGAAATCTGCCGAGCAGATGGCGGTCGACGATCAAAAGAAGCTCGACGCGGAACAGCGTCAAATTCGCGACAAGAACCTGTTGAGCACCTATGCCTCGGTGCAGGAAATCGAACGACTGCGGGACCAGCGCCTGACCTTGTTGGCCGATCAAATCAAGGTGACCAATCAGTTTCTCGACACGCTCAACGGCCGCATGAAAAAAATGCGCACCGACAGCCAGCGCTTCAAGCCTTACAACAGCGACCCCAAGGCGCCCAGCATGCCGGATCAAGTGGCGGAGGATCTGGTGCGCCTGACCACCGACGTGCGTACACAGCAACAGAATTTGAAGCAGAAGCGCAGCGAAGAGGCGACGATGAGCATTCAATTCGAGAGCGACATCGACCGTTTCAAAGAGCTGAAGCACATTCAATGACGCCGAAGACCCGAGTTCTGCTGGGTGTTACCGGCGGCATCGCAGCCTATAAGAGTCCGGATCTGGTGCGCCGATTGATCGAACGCGGCGCCGAAGTGCAGGTCGTGATGACATCGGCGGCGCAACGTTTCGTCTCGCCCATGACCTTCCAGGCCGTCTCCGGCCGCCCCACCCGCAGCGACTTATGGGACAGCGCCGCCGAGGCCGCGATGGGCCACATCGAATTGGCGCGCTGGGCGCAGATCGTCTTGATTGCCCCCGCCAGCGCGGATTTCATTGCGCGCCTGGCCGCAGGGCGCGCCGATGATCTTCTGTGCACCCTGTGCCTGGCGACCGAAGCGCCCATCATGCTGGCGCCGGCCATGAACCGGGTCATGTGGGCGAACAAGGCGACGCAGGCCAATGTTGCAACGCTGGTCTCGCGCGGCATCCGCATGCTCGGGCCGGCGGCGGGCAACCAGGCTTGCGGCGAAGTTGGCGCCGGGCGCATGTGGGAAGCGGTGCAGCTGGCGGAAAGCGTGCTCGCGGCGCCTGCAAACGCCGGACTGCTGGCCGGCATGAATGTGCTGATCACGGCCGGGCCCACGCGCGAACGGCTCGATCCGGTGCGCTATCTGACCAACCGCAGCTCGGGGAAGATGGGCTTCGCCGTGGCTGAGGCGGCGCGCGAAGCCGGCGCACACGTGACCGTGGTGAGCGGCCCTGTTCAATTACAGACCCCGATGGGCGTCACGCGCATCAACGTGGAGAGCGCTCGCGAGATGTATGCGGCAGTTCACCGCCAGGCCGGCGACACCGACATTTTCATCGCGGCGGCGGCCGTTGCCGACTTTCAGCCCGTGACCGTGGCCAAGCAGAAGATCAAGAAGCAAGGCGGTTCGGTGAAGCTGGAACTCGAGCCTGCGCCGGACATCATCAAGTCGGTGGCGGACATGCCCAAGCGCCCGTTCGTCGTCGGCTTCGCCGCGGAAACCAACGATGTGGAAGACAATGCGCGCATCAAGCTCAAGCGCAAAAGACTGGACATGATCGCCGCGAACGAGGTCGGCGACGGCATCGCGTTCGACTGCGAAGACAATGCCCTGACCGTCATCTGGCCGGGCGGAAAAATGGACATCGCGCGCGGACCCAAGATCGACGTGGCGCGCGAACTCATCGCGCTCATCGCCAAGCGCCTGCCGCCGCGCGACGGCAGTCCGCGGCGCACGCGCAAGCGCCGAACCACTGCGGCCGTACCGCGCGATCGGGTGCGCGGCCGCCGCCCGCGCCGGGTCTAGGCTCCTAACATGGCGCAAACCATCAAGCTGCGGATCCTGGATCCGCGCATCGGGCGCGAATTTCCGCTGCCTCAACACGCCACCGCGGGGTCCGCGGGTATGGATTTGCGCGCCTGCATCGATGCGCCGCTCTTATTGCAACCCGGCAGCGCGGAACTGATTCCGACGGGGGTGTCGATTTACATCGGCGACCCTGGTCTTGCCGCGATGCTGTTGCCGCGCTCCGGCCTGGGTCACAAGAACGGCATCGTGCTGGGGAATCTGGTCGGCTTGATCGACTCCGACTACCAGGGGCCGCTCATGGTCTCGACGTGGAATCGCGGCACGCAGGCTTTCACCATCAACCCGGGTGATCGCATCGCGCAGATGGTGATCGTGCCCGTGGTGCAGGTGGCATTCGAAGTGGTCGAGGATTTCTCCGCCACGGCGCGCGGCGCCGGCGGGTTCGGCAGCTCGGGACACAGCTAGGCATTTCGCCGCTATCAGCCATGAAATGCGGCTGGCCGCTGCCGGCAGCCCTCGTCATGCTGGCGCATGGCAATTCGGGATTGGCCCAGCGATGAACGGCCGCGGGAAAAACTGCTGGAGAAAGGCGCCGCGGCCCTGTCCGACGCCGAGCTGCTCGCCATTTTGCTGCGCACCGGGACACCGGGCCATTCGGCGCTCGATCTGGCGCGCGATGTCCTGAAGAGTTTTCACTCGCTGCGCAAGTTGATCGCCTCCGACCGCCAGCGCTTTTGCGCCGAACCCGGCCTTGGACCCGCCCGCTATGCCGAACTGCAGGCCTCGGTCGAGATCGCGAGGCGGCAGCTGTCGGAGACCCTGCGCGCGGGCCCTTCCCTGTCCAGCCCGCGAGCCACCCGGGATTTTCTCTCCGCACGCCTGCGCGATCTGGAACACGAGGTATTTTGCTGCCTGTACCTGGACAAGCGCCATCGGCTGATTCAGTTCGAGGAATTATTTCGCGGCACCATCGATGGCGCGAGCGTTCACCCGCGGGAAATCGTGAAATTGGCCCTGCAGCGGAATTCCGCGGCGGTGATCATCGCGCACAATCATCCGAGCGGCGTGGCCGAGCCTTCGCAGGCCGACGAATTCATCACGCAGCGGGTGAAGGAGGCGCTGGCGCTCGTGGACATCCGCCTGCTCGATCACATCATTGTCGGCGACGGAGCGTGCGTGTCGCTCGCGGAACGCGGACTTATTTAATGTGTGGAGTTCAGTGCCCCCCTCCCCCATCTCCACCGCCTCCGCCACCGTCTCCCCCATGTCCAGCATCGCCGCCATGACCGTGCCCATGGTCATGACTTCCGTGATGAGCCCCGTCACCGCCGAAATATCCACTACTACTGAGCGCATCGGCGCCTGGATCCGCTGCTGACCGCCGCGTTTCGCGCCCACCGGGATCTGTGGACACCACAATCACTGCAATTGCTCCAAAAACCGGAACAAGCCAGGCCAACACCGTCTGCGCAGTTTTCTGGCCGCGAGTCAGTCCAATGGAGCGACGCACCTTCCAAGTCGCAACGATGTTCAAAAACACCGCGACGACGATAGCTATCAAAAGAATTGCGACTGTCACGACGTTTCCCCTATCGGCCGAGCGCCCCTACTCATCCTTTCAAACAAGTAATGACCAATCACACCCTCCATAACCGGTCGCGCGACCACGGGTGAAGCGCTCATTTTATGTTCCGGCGCAAATGGCGGATTCGAGTGAGCCCACCAATACTTCATCCTCTTGAACGCATCGGCCTGCCTACGGTTCACCACCACCACCTGGCTCAGTGCGGCGCTCGCCACCAGCAGGTTCACGATCTGCCGTCCCACATTCCCCGTTGAACCCAGCACGATGGCCGAGAAGGGCTGCATGGCGGTGTGGAGTGGTTTTATGGGCATGCAATGTCACGCGCGGGTGAAAAGGGCTGGAGCTACAGCGGACATTCGGATTCTACGCATGAACCTCACTTCTCGCTCTTGCCACTAACTGCGATATCAAAGTGCAGCACGTCTTCGCGCACTCCCAGCTTGCTATACAGCGCAATGGCCGGCTCGTCCCCGAGGTCCGCTTGGACGAATATGACATGAGCGCCTCTGCTCGCGGCTACCTGCTTCAGCTCGTTGATCAACGCGGTAGCAATGCCTTCCCGAAGATGCGCTGCCGAGACCGCGAGATCATAGATGTAAGATACGCCGCGTTTGGCCTCTTTGCGCCATACGTTTCCACTTCATTAAAAGCTTCGCCGAACATCGTCAACAGAGCTTCCATCAGCACGATATCTTTCGGTGCGAGGTGACGAATGCTCACAGGCACGCGTGACCGCCATCTGCGTCGTCGGTAACACAATGGTCCAAGTACTTAGTGAAGGACGGCGAAATGCTCATGGAAGCAGTCGCTCGTCTTGCTTCTTGATTAGAGTCTTCGAGGCGACCAAGCGCCACGCCCGCTCGATCAGGTCCGGCAACGCGTTCTTTTCGACCACACCGAAGCGCAGCAAGATCCAAGGATAATCCCGGTAGTGATCCGTTATAAAGAATGCGTCCGGAGCCGATTGCATCAGAATCTCCCGATCCAGCAGCTCAGTTCTCAGTACCACGCATTCCAGACTCTGATGCAAACGCGCAAAGAGCTTGCCACCTACTTTAAGCGCGGCAGTGCCGTATGAAGTGCTGTCCACAACTCCGGGCAGACCAAGGGCGACCTCCCGGATGTCCTCGAAGCTTGTCAGAGCAGTCGATCCCGGTTTGCGCTTAACTCTTGCAACCGGCTTTTTGCGTCTTCTCTGACCGCTCACCGCTCGGCTAACCATTCAGACTGCCGCAGCCAATGCTCCGCCCAAGCTAAACGCTGCCACGAAACGGCAGCGGTACGTCCGTTCCCAACGTTACCTGCGCCCGCAACATCGGTGTGATCGCCTGCGATTGAAAATGGATTCGGTACATCTGCACATCCCGAAAGTAGCGCTGCAGGCGATCGCCGCGCTTCGCACCTGATGCCCCAGCGCTGTGAAATAGCATCTCCACACATTCGCAGGCAGCACGACAGCCTTCACGCGCGATTCCCCAAACTCTTAAGGTATCTGCGGCGGTGATGGGCTGCCTCTCTTTCATCCAGCGATCACATTGGTCGACGTAAAGCCGGGTCGCACTCAAGGTGAGTGCCTCCGCCGCATCCGCGCGACACAGCGCCTCGCCGAATATCCGCTGCAAATCCGGATCGTGCATGCGCGTACGCCTAGGATCGAACAACAACGGTTTCGAGCGCAGCATGTGCTCGAATTCCTCGAGCGCTGCGCGCGCCGCGCCAGTGAAGATGGCACCAAACTCACAGCTGAACCAACCGAAGATGATCCCCAGAAACAACCCTTCACCGTGCAGACGCGCGCCCGGCGTCCCTTCGGATAGATTTTCCGTGCCCAACAGACCCACCGGCGAGGGAATGATGTGGCGGTCCGGAATGAACACCCCGTTCAACCGCACACTATTGGAGCCACTCGCCTGCATCCCCATGGACGCATCGCCGCCCCAGTCCGGCAATACCTCGATGCTCGCACGCGGCACGACAAACGCCACTGGCTTCGGCGCGCCGTCAGCACCGGGGATGAAGGCACCCCCCAGAAAATGCGTGGACACCGGAATTCCCGATGCGAACGCCCATAGGCCACTTACGCGAAAGCCTCCCTCGCAGCGCTCAAATGTCGCAACGCCAGACGGACCGGCGGCAAATGCAGCGCGAAAGTCTCCACTTGAGCCAAACAGCTCCCGCTGCACCTCCTCCTTGAAGTGCGCGCCTATGACGAGGGCATGGGATGAAGCGAGAGCGTAGCACCACCCGCTGCCGGGATGCCCCCGGGACAACTCCATGATCACCCGTATATAAGTCTCGCAGTCGACTCCGCCACCATTGAACATCAACGGCTGCAGGATTCGATAAAAGCCCCCCTCCAATAGCTCCTGGTGAATATCCTCCGAGTAGCAGCCGCGCGCATCGCTCTCAACCTGCTGCGCCCGCAGCTTCGCACCGATCTGACTCGCCCGGGCAATGAGCTCGGCCGCTAAGGGATGACGAGAACCAGCGGGATCGGAGGCCATCGCTTATTGTACGCAATCTCCCAACGCCAAGCCTCAAAGCCCCAATCTTATGCGGCGATGCCGAGCAAAACTCTGGTCAACTCCTCCGGACGATCCAACATCACATCGTGACCGCACGGCACCGAGAGTGTCTTCCAGTCTCTCGCTTTGGCGCGTTCGTAAAAAAGAGGGAACGGTGAATCGTTCCAGCCATTGGCGAGTATGAACGTGGTCGGTATTGTCGCCTCGGCCGTCCCCTTCAGCTTGATTGCCTGCTGGAAGGTCGCAAGGGATTGCATGGTGCACTGGCGATTCACCCACTCTATATCGGCGGTATTTACACCGAATACCTCGGCCGGAATCGGCGGCACCCTCCAACCTTCGCCGTGCTGTCGCGTGAGTTCGACCTGCAAATCCCTTTGCGACGGCGGCAGAGTGTCGTGCAGGCATTCGCCGTCCTCTAGAACAAACGCGTCCAGGTACAGCAATTCGCGAATACGATCCGGAATGCGGTCTGCCACGCCGCTGACAACACAGCCGCCGTACGAGTGACCACATAGCACCACGTCAGACAGTTCCTCCCACTGCATCAGGTTAACGACATCCTCAATATGGGTGTCCAAGTTCACTTCGGGGACGAGCAGGTGCGATCGCTCCCCAACGCCTGTCAGGGTGGGCGTAAATACTTCGTGCCCATGCGCTTGGAGTGCCTTGCGGACGCGCTTCCAGCACCAACTACCGTGCCACGCACCGTGCACCAGAACGAATGTAGCCATGTTTTTCCTTATTTTCTTCCCCTGCATTCCTCGTCCCCCGATCTCAGTATTCGCCTAGAGCAATGACGTCAAATTGTCGCTCCAATTGAAGCTGCTTAGCACCTACCCGTCGGATCCCTTGTTGAACTAGAACCGCCACGGTAACGCGTGTTTTTCGGTTTTCTCGATGCACGCGAATTTAACTAGCGACTGCCCTACGGGCGATTCGGGCGAACCCGATTGTTAGGTACCTTTTAGTCTACGCAGCGCCCGAATCCTGAAGGCCTGCTCGATCAATGTTTGTTCTTCTTTTTCCGACGGCTTATAGAGAAAAATGACCTCGCCGTCTTCGGAAACTCTACTCGGTCCATCTACTTGGTTGGTCAGAAAAACCACTTCCAGAGTATTGGGATCGCCGTCCGCTTTGTATTCGCTGGCGGGAAAATTAAGGTCCCGGACGGCGACGACCTTGGTTTGAGCCATGAGCTTCACTTCCATCTGGCGCACCTCATCCGCTGTAGGCTCTGCCGCGTAAGCCAACCCGCTCAAGGAAATCACCAGAAGAGGTAAGTATTTCAGCATTCGTCACCCATTAGCTAGTTTGCTCCGAGCCCGCTTGCTGCTTCTGCAGCATCTTCTCAGTCAAATCCAAAATCTCCGCAATCGAAATAAAGTATATGCCCGCACCCCCCGCGTCAAAGGCCTGTTTCCACATCCGATAGCCCGGAAGATACATCGGGTTCGGTTCCGATCGACCCACTAGCTTTAGGCAACTGATCTCAAGCGTCTAAGGTCCCGCAGCGCTCGACTTACTTTGCGGTCAGTTCGGCAAGGGCGGTTCGCAATTCCTTTAATCGCGGCGGTTTACTCAGCAGCCGGTCCACGGGCGGCGTCTGGTCATCATCTGCCTGCAAACGCTGTCCCCAGCCCGTCAGCATGATGATGGGGGTGTCGGGCGCCGCCGCGCGGACGCTGGCGACGACCTGCCGCCCATCGACATAAGGCATGCCTAAATCCGTGATGACGATGTCAAAGGGCTCGGGCGTCCTTCGGGCGCTTTCGAAGGCATCGATGCCCGCTTGGCCGCCGCCGGCCACGGTCACTTGATGCCCGTCCTCCTGAAGCGTACTGCGCAACGATTCGGTCAGGACCGGATCGTCGTCCACGACCAGTATGCGCAAGTTGCGCGCCGGAGCCTGCGGCGCGGACACCGCAGCGGCGGCGGATGCCGCGGTGGCGATCGGAAAGATGAGCCGAATGGTGGTGCCGGCGCCGGGCTTGCTGTCGACCTCGAGCGTGCAACCATGCCGTTGCGCCATCCCGTACACCATCGCCAATCCCAGTCCGGTGCCGCGCTCGCCTTTGGTGGTGAAGAACGGTTCCAGACAACGTCGCCGCGTTTCTTCGTCCATGCCGACGCCGGTGTCGCCAACTTCCAGGCAGACGTGCCGCATCGGAGCGCCCTCCTTGGCCGCAACGCTCCGCATGCTGGTCCGCACCTCGATGACGCCGCCATCCGGCATCGCGTCCACGGCATTGAACACGAGATTGGTCAAGGCATCGCGGATTTCATTGTCGGCGCCGCGAATATCGGGAAGTTCAGATGCAAGCTCTGGTTTCAGCTCGATCATGATGCCCCGCCGCTGGGGCAGGTCGCTCCAGCGCGCGCGCGTCAGCTCAACGACCTGCTGCACGAGCTTGTTCAGCGGGACTTCCGCCAGATCCAGTTCCGGCTCGCGCGGGCGGTAGAACTCCCGCATGCGTGCCACCGTCTGCGCCACATCGTCGATGGCGCGCTGGATGGTCTCCAGGCGATCACGCGCCCCGGGACTCAAGTTGGTCTCGTGCTCCAACAGCGATTCGGTATACAGCGCGATCGGCGAGATCGCATTGTTGATGTCATGCGCAATGCCGCTTGCCATCTGACCGAGCGCGCGCAGCCGTTCCTGTTGAATCAAAGCCTGCTGTGCCTGGCGCAGTGCTTCGTTGCTGAGCTCGAGCTCGCGCGTACGCGCGAGTACGCGGCCCTCGAGCTCGCGCGTCATTTTCTGCAGTTCCTGGTTTGTGTGGCGCAGGGCGTCGCGGGTTTCACTCAGCTCCGCATTGCGCTGCATGGCGGCTTCGTACGTGGACAGCAGCAAATTGAGGATCTGCAGCCGGTCGGCGGTAATGAAGTGCTTCTGACCGCTGAACACGATTTCCAGCCCCATGCCCGGCTGTTCGTTTTGCCGCATCTGGCTGTTGATCAGCACGAACGTTATACGGTGCAGCAGTTGGCCCGCGTCGTAGGGTTTGAGGATGAAATTGTCCGCCCGGCACTCCAGCCCCCGGATGACGTCATGGGGATCGGAGAGAGTGGTGACCAGGACCACAGGAACATCTCCCAGGCGTGTATCCGCTTTGACCTGCCTGCACAGTTCGTAGCCGTTCATTTCCGGCATGACCACATCGCTGATGATAAGCGCGGGCCTGTCCAGCCTTGCAGCCTGCAGGGCGAGTTTACCGTTTGCCGCCGCGGTGACCCGGTAACCCTGTTGCTCGAGGATGTGCTGCAACCGTTGCGCTTGAGTTGCGCTGTCCTCGGCAATGATGATGTGCTGCGTTCTACTCGGCAGCGTCCCGACGGTGCTCATGGCTGAAATTCTCCTATTGACGTGCGCCAGTGCCCGACCTGGGCGAGAAGGGCGCCGGCGATTTTGTCCGCGGGCAGGATTTGGGTGGCCGCACCCAGTTCGATCGCCTCGCCCGGCATGCCGTGCACGATCGAGCTTTCACGGTCCTGAGCGATGGTATGCGCGCCGTGATCCTTCATCCGTTTCAACTCCTCGGCGCCGTCCTTGCCCATGCCGGTGAGCAGCACTCCGACTGCGTTCGCGCCATACGAGTCCGCGAGCGACCGGAACAGATACGAGACGGCCGGCCTCAATCCCCTCTCAGGCTCCTCGCGTGCCAGCAGCATCTGGCCGCGGACGTCGGCAGCGAGGTGAAAATCATCGGGCGCGACATACGCGTGGCCGGGAAGAGCGGCGGCGCCGTGCGCGGCGATGCGCACGCTCAAACCCGTGGTTTGACTCAACCAATCCACCATGCCCGGCAGGAATCCGCGCGCGATATGCTGCACAATGAGCAAGGGCACCGGAAAGTCCTTCGGCAGTCCGGAGAGAATGGTCTGCAGCACCAGCGGCCCGCCGGTGGAGGCGCCTATGCCAATCAGCCTGATTCCGGGGACCACGGCGCGCGCAATCGTCGAGCTGTTCGCGGTCGGTACCGCAGCCGCGATGCGCGGCCGATTCCAGCGGCGCACGACCTTGACTTCGGACATCAGGCGCACGGTTTGCAGAAGATTTTGCAGCCGCGCTGCGAAATCGACGCCGAGCGCGACGGGCTTTTCCACGCAGGCGACGGCCCCTGCCTCCATGGCGCGAAACGCCACGGCGACATCCTGCGGAGAAGCCGTCGCTGTGCAGATGACAATGGGCAGCGGCCGCGTTTCCATGATGCGGCGGGTGGCCTCGAAGCCATCCATGCGCGGCATGTGAATATCCATGACCACGACGTCGGGACGTTCACTGCCGGCATCGAGGAAGTCGAGCGCGGCCTGTCCGTCGCCGACAGCGCCGATCACCCGGATGCGTGGATCCCGGTTCAGGAGCTCAACCAACAGCGTCCGCATCACCTGCGTGTCGTCCGCCACGAGCACTTTGATTTTGTCGCTCATGCCAGCCTGCGCAGAGCTTCCAACAGGTTGCTCTGGTCGAGACTGCTCTTCACCAAGTAGGCGTTGGCGCCGACGTCGATGCCGCGTTCGCGATCCTCGCGTGATTCCAGCGCCGTCACCAGCACGACGGGCATCTCCGCCAGGGCGCGATCCCCACGAATTCTCGCCGTCAGATCGAAACCATTCATGCGGGGCATTTCGACGTCCGAGACCACCAGGTCGAAGTGCTCCGCGCGCAGTGCCGTGAAGCCGTCGATGCCGTCGATGGCGGTTTTCACTTCGTAGCCCGCGGATTCGAGTATTCCTTTCAGCAACATGCGCGAGGTGATGGAGTCCTCGACGACCAGAATCTTCTTGGTCGGCCTCTGCGCCGGCGCCGACGCGACGGGGGCGCGCGTCGCGGCACCCGCCGTTCTGGCGGACTTCAGCAGATCCGATACGTTCAGGATGGGCGCGACTTCACCGGAGCCCAGCACCGTGGCGCCTGCAATGTTTCGTACCCTGGACAAGGGCTTCGGAAGCGTCTTGACCAGCACCTCGCGTTCATCGAGCACCGCGTCCACCGCAAAGGCCACGCGCTGCTCGCCGGCGCCCAGGATCAGGACGGGAGTCGCCGGCGCTGCATCGGCCCTCTGCTGCGCCGGCGGCAATTGCAGCACCTCGGCCAGATCCACCAGCGACACGGCGCTCGCGTTGAACTCGAGAGTTCTGCGGCCTTCAACCGTTTGAACGTCCTGCGGCTTGAAGCGCGTCACCCGTTCGACTTGCGCGGTGGGGACGATGAACAAGCGTTGCGCGGATTCAATCAGGACGCCGCGAAATGTCGCCATGGTCAGCGGCAGCGTCATTCGGATGGTGGTGCCGAAGCCGCGGCGGCTCTCGATCGCCACGCGGCCGCCGAGCTTCTCGGTCTTCTCGCGCACGATTGCAAGCCCCAAACCGCGGCCGGATACCTGTGTGATCATCGGGCTGGTCGACACGGCGGTCTCGAAGACCAACTCCAGCGCGGCGGATTCCCCGTGCTGGTCCGCCGAGGCCGGTATGACGAGCCCGCGCTTTCCGGCAGCCGCCTTGACCTTTTCGATGTCGATGCCCGCGCCGTCGTCGCTTAGCGAGATTTCCACCTGGTTGCTGTTCATCGGCGATACAGTCAGTGTGATTGCGGCGCGGGGCGGCTTGCCTGAGCGGCGGCGCTGGTCCGGCGTCTCGATGCCGTGATCGATGCAGTTGCGCAGCAGGTGAACGAGCGGGTCCTTCAATTGTTCCAGGATCCGCTTGTCGATCGTGACCTCCTCGCCATGGATGGTCAGTTCCGCTTCTTTGCCTTGATCCCGGCACAGGTCGCGAACCAGCTTGGCGAGCAACGGGCTCAGCGTCGCCATCGGCAGCATGAGCAGCCTCTTGGAATTTTCCAACAGATCATCGACCAGCTTTCCGATGAGAAGCCGATCCTGTTCGGCCGTGCGGCGCAATGCCGTCACTTTTCCTTCCAGTGCGCGCAGATAGTCATGATTCCAATCGAAGAATTCGGCCAGCCCGCGCAGATCCGGCGAATCGGACCCTTCGCGCGGCCGCTCCAGGGCCTGCCGTAGGGCGCGCGTGCGCGGCTGCAGCCTGGCCCATTCCTTGCGCCATTGCTCGAAGCGGCCTGCCAGTGCGCCAAGGTCCGTCGCCCGCTGGTCCGCCGCGAGCTTCGCCCCCAGCATTTCTTCGGCTTCCAATAACCGCGCGTCCAGGGCGCCCACCGTGATGCGTACGGTCTCGGTCTCGCCCGCCGGCGTCGGTACCGGTTGGGGCGAAGTCTGATCGGTCCGACCGAAAAGCACCTCGGATATCTTGTCGACGGCCTGATGCGCGGTGTCGAGTGTCGGTGGGCTCGGAAGGCTCTCGCGGCGCCTCCAGGCGGCGAACAGCTCTTCGAGCGATTGGCAGAGTGATTCGATCTCGGTCAAGTTGACCGCGCGTGCGGCACCCTTGAGGCTGTGCGCGGCGCGAAACACCGTTTCTATGATCTCGAGCTGCTCCGCAGGCGCAGACGACCTCTCCAATTCCAGGAGTCCCGTGCCGATATCCTGCAAATGCTCAGCGGCCTCGACCTTGAACGTCGCGCGCAGGCTGCGGAGAAATTCTTCTTCTGTGGCGGTCATCAGACCGTGTAACTCTCGACCAGTTGCTTCAGCCGCTGACCCAGATCACTGAGATTGCGCGCCGCCGTTTCCAATTGCTTCGCGCTTGCCACGTTCTGGGTGCTGGCCTGCTTGATGTTTTCCATCGCCCCGGCCACCTGGTCCATGCCAACCAGCTGCTGCTGGCTCGATGCGGCAATCTGCATCGCGGCCTGGGCAGCCTCGGTGACGCTGCCGGCGAGCGCTGCGATGGACTCGCCTGCCATTTCAGTTTGCTTCCCGCCCGCTTCGACCGCCTTGCCTCCCTGCTCCGTGGCCATCACTGCCGCGGTCGTGGCCTTTTGGATGTCGCTGAGAATGGTGCGAACGCGGTCGGTTGCCTGGCGGGATTGCTCGGCCAGACTCTTGACCTCCTGGGCCACGACGCCGAATCCCTTGCCGTGCTCGCCGGCCTTGGCGGCCTCGATGGCGGCGTTGACCGCCAGAAGATTCGACTGCGCGGACAGGTCTTCCACCGTGGCAATGATCTGGCCGATGGTCTGAGTTTGCTCGCTGAGGCGCATCATGCTTTCGGCGATGGCTTCCATTTGCGTGCGAATACGGCCCATCCCGGCGGTGACATCCTCGGTGGACTTGCGTCCGTTGTGTGAGATCTGCACCGCTTTCTGCGCGCTGTCGGCAACCGCTTTCGCCTTTTGGTTGGCAAGCTGCGAGGTCTGGCGGATCTCCTCCACGGTGGTCGTGGTCTCGCTCACCGCCGCCGCAGACTCGGTGGCGCCTGAAGCGAGCTGAGCGGTGGATGCCACGATCTCGGTGGCCGCGGCGCCCAGTACGGCGGCGCCTTCCACGACGCCGCCGATCTGCCTGCGCAGATTATCCGTCATGCGTACGAAGGCGTTGCCGAGAACATCCTCAGGCGATTGAGGCTGCAGGTTCGTGCGCAAATCGCCCGCGGCGATCTGCTCGGCGGCGCCGGCCATGGTGCGCAGAAAGCGCGTCATGCGTTCAAATGCACGCGTCAGGGCGCCGACTTCATCGTTGCGCTCATTCACGGTCACGGCGGAGCTCAAGTCCCCGGCTGCGATCCGCTCGGCAAGGTGGGTCAGGTTCCTGAGCGGGCCGGCGATGTCGCGGGTGATCATCAGGCCCGCGAGTCCGGCAAGGATCAGCGCGGCCAGCGTGCCGAGCACGATGGTCAACTTCGCCTCGTGCGCATCGGCTTGCGCGAGGCTCGCGCGTGTCTTGAGCAGATCCTCCTCTTCCAAATTCATGTCCCGCAGCACCGTGCGGATCGCGTCCATGGACTTCTTGCCCTTGTCGGTCAACACGATGCTTTGCGCCGCGGCGAAATCGCGGGCCTTGCGGACGTCGATGACCTGTTGAAGTTCCGCGAATTTATCGGCGATGAGCGATGCCAGAGTGTCGACGCGGGCTTGTTGCCGGCCATTGTCCTCGACGAGCTGAGCCAGGTGTCTGCGAATCTGGTCGGCTCGGGTGGTGCCGTCGGTATAAGGCGCCAGATAGCTATCGTTACCCGTGATCACGTAGCCGCGTTGGCCGGTCTCGGCGTCCTGCAGACTCGCGAGCAGCTCGGTCAATTGATTCTGGACTTCGCGCGTATGTGCGACCCAGGCCGCGGCTTCAGTCTGCTTGGTGACGCTCCGGTAGGAGACCGTACCGACGATCACGAAGATCGCCAGGGTGATGCCGAATCCGGCGCTGATCTTGGTCCCGACGTTCCATTTCATAAGCCCGAGCTCCAATAATTGATGGGAATCAACTTTCCACTTCTTGATGCACGATGATTTTTGGATCCGCGAGGATGCGCTCCACGTCGAGAACCACGAGGCGATCCTCGCCGATCCCCTTCAGATATTCCGCGCGGATGCCGGTGAGCGTCGGCAGCGAGGGCTGCAGGCTGTCGGCCGCCACGCTGTGCACTCCCACGATCACGTCCGCCAACAGGCCGAACTCGAGGTCACTTCCCTGCACCAGAATGATCCGGTGCAGGTCCGTCAAGCCGCGCTCCGGCAGGTCGAAGAACTTCTTCAAATCGAGCACCGGCAGAATGCGGCCGCGAACATTGACGATGCCCAGCACGAAAGCGGGCGTGCAGGGCAGAGGAGTCAGGTCCCGCAGCGGATGTACGTCTCGAACATGGCGGGTTTCCAGCGCATAACGCTCCGAAGCCAGCCGGAATTCCAGCAGCTCCAGCATTGCGCCCGCGGGCATCGACCGGCGCGTTGGAATCGCCAGGGCTTTCGCGCGCGCACGCAGAATCCGGTCGGCCTCAGCGTTGGTGTCGGTCATTTCGATCCGGCTGCGCGAGAAGGGTGGTGATGATTTCCACGAGCCGGCCGGCGGTCAAACCGTCGGATTCGAGGAGCAGCGCGTCCGGCGGCGAATCGCGCAGCACATGCAGCGCGTTTGCAAAATGCCTGTCCGCCTCCGCCGGGCGCGCGTCGGCGCGGGCGAAATTGCCGAGCACAAAATGCGCCAGGGCGAAGTCAGGCTGCAGGTAGACCGCCCGCTGCAAGGAGCGGCGCGCCGTCTCGCGCTGTCCCATTTCCTGCAGGACCGTTGCGTGCACGTAGTGAGCGGCGGCGTCGATCTTGTCCGCGGCGATCCAACGTTCGCACCAGGCCAGGGCCTCGCCGTGCCGGGCCTGGTTCGCCAAGGTGCGCGCCTGCAGGGAAAACGTTTGCGATGAATCGGCGCCGGCCGGGAGCACTCGCTCGGGCAGTGCGGGGACCCGTTCAGGCACCGCGGGGCGCATTTCAGGCGCCGGGGCGCTCGCGAGCGGCGCTACAGGTGGTTGCGGGGGAGCGAATGCCGTTGCGGCGCTTTCTGCGGGTGGCGCCCAATTCATTGAGCTTCCTTCCTGCAGATTGCCTTTTCGGTACAGGATGCTGCCCGGGAAATTCACAGCGGTAAATTGGGAGAACAGGGCCTGTGAGCATTCGCTGGGACTGACGACCAGCCAGCCTTCATCCAGCAGCGAGCGGCGTAAATTCTCCACCAGTTGGCGCGCGTGCGCCGCCGTGAAGTAAATAAGCAGATTGCGGCAGAAGATGACGTCCATCGAACCGGTGTTGATCGTCGCCGAGGAAAACCCGTCTTGCGCAAGATTCAGGTGTGCGAACTGCACGCGTTGTCTGATCTCCGGCGCAATGGTAAAGCGGCCGTTAGCGCCTCGCGTGAAATAGCGCTCTTTGAATTCAGAGGAGGACTCGCGAAACGACCATTCGCCGTAAACACCTGCAACTGCTTTCTGCAGGGAGCGCTCGTTGATATCGGTGGCCAAAATCGTCACTTCCCAGTCCTGCCAATCCGGCAGCAGTTGCTGCACCAGGATTGCCAGCGAATAGGCTTCCTCCCCCGTGCTGCAGGCCGCGCTCCACAGCCGCAGCCGCTGCTCGCTGCCGCGCCGGCGGCGCAGCAGCTCCGGCAATATGCTTCCGCGCAACGCATCGAAGGCCTTCGGCTCGCGGAAAAAATAGGTCTCTCCGACGGTAAGATGACTCACCAGAGCGTGCAGTTGCGGCCGGGTCAGCGGCGTCGACAACAACCAGTCCGCGCAGCCGGCGCCGTCGGTGAAGCCGAATTCCATCGCCGCCGCCGTGAGTCCGCGCTGCAAGTCCGGCTGGCGTTCGGCCGGAAAATGCAGCCCGGTGGTCCGGGCGACGAACTCGCTCACTCGCTGCCACAGGTCATCCGATACGGCATCAGCCTGCATTCGAAACCCGTGCATTCATCGCCTCATCGAGCGTGCGCGCTTCATCCGGCGACAGGAAATGCTCCAAATCCTGGATCAGCACCAAGCCGTCCTCGAGCTGGATCACGCCGCTGATGTGACGGAGATTCGGCGCGACGTTCTGCGTATCGATCATCGGCGTGGACGGACAATCGAGAAGGCCCTGTGCGGAGTCGATCACCAGCACCACCGCGCCCCGAGTCGTACGGGCGATCAAGAAATGATCCGAGGGGTCGAGGGCCCGCTCCGGCAACTGGAATCTGCGGCGCAGGTTGAACACCGGCAATACCTGCCCATCGACATCGATCGCTCCGAGCACAACGTCCGGCGCCAGCGGTAGGGGAGTCACGTATGCAGCTCGAACGATTCGGTCGACGGCGCTCAAGGGGAGCGCGTAACGACCGGTATCCAGACAAAAGACGACCCATTGAGCGGATTGGCCTATGGGGGGGCCCAAGACGGTCGAGTCAGGCCGTGAGTTGCGAGCCGATTTCAATGCTTTGAGGTACGCATTGCAGCGAAGATGGTACCTCTCCTCCCTTCCTTGATGACGAACAGGCTCAACGCCAAAGGGCAGTATGCCTGGGATTCGGTCAATGGACTATGGGCCCGGGTATTTCGCCGGCGGTGCCAAGAAAAGTGAAGCCAATCGCATTGAAATCGCTGCCGCGGCACGGCACCATCCACTGGTATTGCGGAGGGGATCGGGGATGAAAATATACAACGCGATCGGATTCGCGATCTTGAGTCTGTGCGTGACGGCATCGGCTCTTCTCGCTCCTGAAAGCCTGGGCCCGCTGAAGGGCGCCGCTGTCGGCATCCTGTACTTTCTCTTCGTCTGGTTTCTCGCCGGCGTGTATCTGTCGGACGTGATCCATATGGGCATCGCGCACGGCGCGCTGGACTATAGGATCGGCTTCATCAAGACCCTCGTGCTTCTCAACAACACGATTGGCATCTACGTCGATCCGGTCAGTTGGGTCAATCGCCACCGCAATCACCATCGCTTCGCCGATCACGCCGGTGATCCGAACAAACTGTCCAGCGACGGATTTTGGAAGACAACCTACCTGTGTCTGTTCCCTTACCGCTGCGAACAGGACATGGCTCGCGACGAGCTCTTGAAGTCCTGGCCTTTCTCGATGGTGGGGCACCCCGCCTTCGCGGTGTTGGCCCAGTTCATGAGCTTCGCCTTCGTTTGGGCCCTGGTGCGCGACTGGAAATATGCACTCGTGCTGTGGGCGGGCATCAGGGTGTTCGCTCTGTGGGTGAATCTGATCCAAAACTACTGGACTCACGATCGACGCTTCGGCACCCGCCGGTACGATGATGGCGACAACGCGATGAATATCGGCGAATGGCTGCCCGTGATGGCGACCTTCAGCGCGTGCCTGCAAAACAATCACCACCACTACCCTCACCTGCTCAGGCTTTCCCACTCCGACACGGAATTCGACTTCGGTTTCACGACGGTGAAAGCAATGGCCGCGCTGGGTCTGGTTAAACCGTCGAGGACGGGAAATGTCAGGCCCGCGGACTTGAGCCGGTTGGAACTTGGTCTCTAACCTGAAAAGAACGAGTCATTGCGGCGTTCACTGACAGTCTGCAGAGCGCGCTTCGCGATCCTGCGAATGAGCGCCGCCGGGAGGGGCTTGTCGTAGGGAACCTGCAGAAAGCCCTTGGTCGTCTGGTGCTTTTCCAATTCTTTGCGAAATTGCGCCAGCACCGCCACCGACGGCGCGAAATTCAAATGCGCCTTGTGAGCCGAGAAAGCGAACAGGAATCGGGGCTCCACGAAGAAAGGGTTCCCCCACTTGATCGTCTCCTGGGCGTCCGGCGCGACTCCTTTAAGAATGGCGTACAGTTTGCGCAAATGCGGCTGAGCCTCTCGGGGCGCGGCCCGGATGTATTCGGCGATCGTGGTGGGACGCTTGCTCGCCATTGCTGACTCGTTGCGCTATCGGCCCATGAATGGATCGACAAATTGCTTGAAGAAACCGGGACGCACCGAGGTTCCGCTCAAGCCGTAGCTTTTTGGCCAACGGTCCTTCGGGAAGTGCTGTGTCCCGAACAAACGATCGATCCACGGAAAATGGATGGCAAAATTGCAATCGATCGCCTCGTCTTCAGCCGAGTGGTGCCAGTGATGGTAGCGCGGCGTGACCAGGTAATTTTCCAGCCACATCGTGCGTGGGCGAAAATCCAAGTGCGAAAACGTGGCATGGAAAGAGACGAAGAGGATGTAGCCGACAATGGCTCCTTGCGAGAATCCGCACAGCGCCAGCGGGATCATGATCAAACCCCGCGTGACGATGATGTCAAAAAAGTGAGAGCGCGAGCCCGCGATCCAATCCATCGAGCGTATCGAGTGATGCACGGCATGAAACCGCCACAACACAGGGATCTTGTGAAACGCGCGATGAATGATGTACTGCGACAGATCCGCCACCAAAATGACCAACAAGAGTTGGACGACGAATGGCCAACTGCCGACAACCGTTTGCAGCTTCGGGATCGCGAGCCACGGCGCGGCCAAGGCGGCGGGCGCCAGCATCAAGAAGGTCAACAGTTGCGCGGGAAGATGCGTGGCGACGAAATAGAATGAGTCCGTGGTCCACTCCGCGCGGAATGTCCCCTGCCCCGGATGCAGTGGCCAAATTCGCTCCAGCGGAACGAAGACGATGGTCATTACGAGCAGGTCCAACAGAAACCAGTCGAGCCCGATCCCGTACTTGGTGCCGATTTCCTGCGGCAGAGGGACGGTGCCGCCACCGAGGCAGGCCGCTGCGAGCGCAAGAGCAGCGCCGGTCAGCGCGAGAACCTTGCGCTGACGCATGATCGCGGACGCCGCAGCGAACACGAAGGCGGCGAAGATGATTACTTGGATGAGCACGCGCATGATCTCGATCGGATATTTTGCGCGCGCTTCCGGCAGCGTAAGCAACTGGGGAAAGCGCAGGCACAGCGTGCCGCCCAAGGCGAGTAATCCCAAGAAGACGCCGCAGACTCCACTGATCCAGCCGCTGCCGATGTGCGTCGGCTCTGCATCGCCGAAGGTCTTGCGAAAGAATTCGTCGGACATGGCCGGCCTCCCGCTTGGATTTGCGGTGATTTAAGCACAAAGAGGCCGGCTGGTCACAAACGCCGGTCTCATTCTCGCTGTCGGCGCGAGTTACACGTTTTAGCTCGTCATTCGAATACCGGAAGGCTCGCGACCTCTTCGGGCGGCACGCCCTCCACCGGCAGCCCCGCCTTCACCCAGGCACGCAGACCGCCTCGAATCACCGTGACGCGCACTTTTCTGGTGTCCAGCAGTTTCTGCAGCTCCTGAGCCACGCGCACGCTCGTGGCCTGTCGGACGCAGGTGCAGTAGACGAACACCACAGGTCCCTCCGGTAGTCCCGCGTCGGGCTGATTAATGGAATTGGGATCGAGCCGTCGGGATCCCTGGATGCGCGTGGCCTTGGGATCAAAGTAACCATGGCTGCGAACGTCGTACACGGAGGCACCGGTCGCCATGGCCTGCGCGGCTTCGTCCGGATTGGCGAACGGCACGGCCGTCAGCGCGCGGCCCTTTGCCCACAGCCATACGCGAAACACTAGATAGACGATGACGAGCGCCAGCACAATCCACCCCACAATCCGGCCGGCCGAGTCGTAACCTCGCGTGACCACCTCCAGTGCGCCGCTGAAAATGAAGCCGACCAGAAAGTAGGAGCCGGCATAGAGCACTGCGCCGGCCAGGTCCAAACGCAGAAACGTCAAGAGCCGCATGTTCATGCTGCCGGCCAGCGGCGGCGCCATCGTATTGATCCCCGGAATGAACTTGGCGACGACCAGAAGCGTGCGGCCGCGACGATAGAAGGAATCGGCCGATCTTAAAATGCAGGCCTCGGGATTGAGCGAGATACGGCAGAGCAGGCCCAACAACCACCAGCCCGTGTACCGGCCGAGCAGGAACATCAGCGTGTCGCCGGTGAGCATCGCTGCGAGCGCGATGCCCAAGACATACTGGGCTTGCAACACGCCGTGCGCCGCGGCGCCGCCGGCAATCAACAGTGCCACGGCGGCCGGTACCGGCACACCGATTGCCTCGAGAAAGACGATGACGGCCAGAATCGAGTAGCCGTGTTGCATGAGCGCGGTGTTCAGTGATCCCATTATCGACGCTCCCTACATTTCAGCCCGGGTCGAAATTGCACTCCTTCAAAGGCACCACATGCGTCTTGTTCCAAATCTTGTGGCCCAGGTACAGGACGATGACGGTGGGAATGATGAGGTAGTCGGTGACGAAATCGAACCAGGAGAACACCTCGGTTTGAAATACGCCGATATTGGCGCCGAACAGCACGACCAGAAACAACACCAGCGCGAGCCACGGACCGTACGGATAGAACTTGGATTTGAATTTCAAATCATCCACGCTTCTGCCCTGCGCCACCCAGGCCTTGCGGAAGCGCAAATGGCAGACGGCTATCCCCAACCAGATGATAAATCCGCTCAAGCTCGAAGCGTTGTAGAGCAGCTGATAGATCTTCTTGTCGCCCACCACCGTCGAGAAGAAAGCCATGGCGCTGACCGACCCCGTCGCCAGCAGCGCCAGCACCGGCACGCCGCGCCGGTTGAGCACGCCGAAGACTTTCGGTGCTTTGCGGCTGTGGGCCATGGCGTGCAGCATGCGCGACGCCACGTACATGGATGAGTTTCCGCATGACAACACCGAGGACAGGATCACGGCGTTCATGAGATTGGACGCGTAGTAACCGACCGTCGGCAGCTGCTGCAGCACCATGGTGAAGGGCGAATAGGCGATGTGACTCTCATCCGCGTTGAGCAGATTCGGATCCGTATAGGCGATCAGCGTGCCCGCAACGAAGATTGCGCCGATGTAAAACAGAAGAATGCGCCAGAACACGTTTCTGATCGCCTTCGGAACGTTCTTGCTGGGATCGGTGGTTTCGGCGGCGGCGAGGCCGACCCCCTCCGTGCCCTGAAAGGAAAAACCGGCCACCAGGAACACCCCCAGCATCGCGGTAAAGCCGCCCACGAAGGGCGCATGCGTGCCGGTCTTCGGGTCGCTCAAGGTCCAATTGTGAAATCCGCTGCTGTGGTTGCCGAACATGCCGGCGATCATCAAGAGTCCGACCGCCACGAAAATGATCACCGTGACGACTTTGATGCCGGCGAACCAGTATTCAGCTTCGGCATACGCCTTCACCGACAACAGATTCAGGGCCAGCAGCACGACAAAGAATCCCATGGCCCAGTAGGCGGAATTCGAGTGCGGAAACCAAAACTGGACGATCAGAGCGCCGGCGACCAATTCGGCGGCCAGGGTAATGGCCCAGCTAAACCAATAGTTCCAGCCGACGGCAAAGGCCAGCGAGGGGTCGACGAAGCGTTCTGCGTAGGCTTCGAACGAGCCGGGAATCGGCAGTTGGGTCGCCATCTCGCCCAACGATTGCATCATGCAATACACCGCCAGGCCCATGATCGCATACGCCAGCAGCGCCCCACCGGGGCCGGCTTGGGCGATCGCCGCACCGCTGGCGAAGAACAACCCGGTGCCGATCGCGCCGCCGATGGCGATCATGCTCAGCTGCCGAGTGCCGATGCTGCGCTTGAGCTCGCGTACTTCACCTTGGGTCATGCGGCGATATCCTGTTTAAGTGCCGGGCAGAGTGTGCGTCATAAAGCGCCGTCAGTCGATGGAACCGACGAAAGTGACGTGTCCATTCGGACTGCGTATATCAGCCGCGGCAGCCACGATCGCCGCAGCGAATTCTTGCACGGTGGGCAGCGCGCCGGCTTGCCCGCGCCGGGTTTCGATCAGCCCGCGCGAGGTGCGTTCGAGGAGCTTCGGCGTGATGGTTCCCTCGATCATGTCGCCGCTCACGATCGCGAGGCGCAATCCGCGGTTTTTGAAGTCGGACAATCTCGAGAGCAGCGCGTCCTCGCCCGCCTTCTTGCTTGCGGCAATCGCTTCGTAGGATGCATACACCGGCTTGCGGCCGTAGAAATGGGCCAGGTGGCTGGTGACGAATACCACGCACCCGCCGGCGCGCATCAGCGGCAGCGCCGCTTCGAGCATGCGCACCTGCGCCGTGAGGTTCAGTTCCATCGCGTATGAGGCGGGTTTGTCCTTTTCGAGGCCACCGCTCGCGTTCAGCACCAGGATGTCGAGATGTCCAAATGTATCCTGAACGGCACGGGCCATCGCCTCGACGCTGCTGGCCTGGGTCAAGTCGGCTTGTGCCAGCAATGCGCGCCTTCCCAAGGACTCAGCCTCGGCCGCGACTTGCTCAGCCCTCGATCCCTTGCTGCGAAAGTTGATAACGACGTCGGCGCCCTGCTCCGCCATCATGCGGGCCACGGCGGCGCCGATACCCCGCGATGCCCCTGTCACCAATGCCGTTCTGCCGAGAAATGGTTTCAAATCCAGCCAGCGTTCATATAATGGTCTTGGTTTGGAAATCCCAGCGCCAGTATGCCTTCTGGCAAGCCATGCGGGGAACCCGGTGGAAGGACCAGCAGCCAGCAGAACCGCGATCGCCACATCGCTGATGCGTGCCGCGCATACGCGCCTGGATCCTGCGCCGCTGATCGAGGACCCCTGGGGCGATGTATTGATTCCCGACGCCGCGCAGAGCGATGAAGCGCTGCTGCGCAGCCGCGCCTATCCGAATGTCATCACTCGAACGCGATACGCCGAGGACGCGCTGCGGGCCGCCGTCGCCCGCGGCATTCGTCAGTACGTCTTGATCGGTGCGGGCTTTGACAGCTTCGCCTTGCGGCGACCGCCCTACGCCAAGGATCTGCAGATTTTCGAGATCGATTTTCCCGCCACCCAGGCGCTGAAGCGCGATCGGATCAAGGCGTGCGACATTGCGTTGCCCGATTTCGTGCACTTCATCGCCGCGGATCTTTCCGAAGAAAGCGTGGCGGCGGCGCTGGCGCATTCGCCGTTCCAGGCAGACCAATTGACGTTTTTTTCCTGGCTGGGCGTCACGATGTATCTGACGCGCGCCGCGAATATCGCCACGTTCAAATCGATCGCGTCCTGCGCTCCCGCCCGAAGCGAACTGGTCTTTACCTATTTCGATGAGCGTCTCTTTCAAGCGCAGCCGGAATCATTTCGTGAGTTGGAGAAAAGAGTGGCCGCCATGGGCGAGCCGTTCCTGTCAGGCTTTGATCCCGCTGCACTGGGCGCGGATCTGGCGGCTTGCGGTCTCGAGCTGGTCGAAGACCTGAACGGCGCCGCAATTGCGGCACGCTATGACAGCGCCGGCAAGCATGGTCTGGGACAGCCCAACTCCTCGCACATTGCCCATGCGCGCGTGACTTGAAGGCAGAGCCCATGCCCAGCCGCGAGCGTGTCGAGTCATTTATCGCGTTGCGTCGATCCCGTGCGCGCGATTGCCGACTATTATCATGAAGACGCGTCGATGCAGGAGAACCTGCAGGCGCCGCGGCTCGGACGATGCACACGCATCCCGCGCCGCTTTTTTTAGTCGATGGCGACAACGTGGTCATTAATTGGACCTTCGATGCGACCCGTAAGGATGGAATCACGCGCCGCCTCACAGAACTCGCGCTGCAGCGTTGGCGCGGCGATCGAATCGCACAGGAACGATTCGTCTACGACTCCGCCTCGGCGTGGACGGTCGTGGAGGCGAAGGGTGGTTAGGGCATTTTGCACACTTACCGTATGATTCGTTCATGTCCAGCACAACTCAGGACGCGCTGACCGACGAGAACGCTCGCTACAAGCGGGTGATTCGCACCGCGGAGGAATTGTTCAAGAAGGTGGGATTTCGCGCGGTCACCATGGAATTGGTTGCGCGCGAGGCCAATGTGGCGAAGGCCACGCTCTATCGCTACTTCAAGAACAAGGATGAACTCTACGTCGAGGTTTGCGCGCGGATGGCGCGCATACTGCGCGGGTCCGTCGAACAGGCGTTGATCAAGCCTGACACCCCGTTGGATGAACGGCTGGCCGACGCCGCGGTCGCCAAACATCGCCCTGTGTTTACGCTGGTACGCGCATCGCCGCATGCGGCGGAATTGTTCTCTTACACGCACAGCATGGCGGGCGAGATTTTCGCCAAGCTGGATGTGGAAATGCTGGACATGTTTCGTGCCGCCATGGCCGAAGATCCGCAACTGGCAGCTAAGGCGGAGCAGCTTTCGCGCGCCCTTTATTTCGGCAGCGCACCGCTCGCCAGCCGCAGCGAGACCACGGCTCAAATGGAAGCCGAGGTTGGCGCCTTTGCCCGCGCCTATTTGGCGGGCGCCCGGGTTCTCGCCCTTAACTCTGTTGACTAACCATACGATAAGGGTATGATTCGTTCATATCGTCTGGTTGGGAGAACGAGTCATGAGCCTAGCCCGCATCGCCTTGTTGGTCGCCGTCTGCCTTGCCGATGGAATTCTGCTGCTCAGATCCGTGCCGGCGTTGGCCTCTGAGATCATTACCGATGTCGCACCGCCCCCACCGCGGGCCGAAAACATGGGCCATCCGCGAGACGGCTATGTCTGGGCCGCGGGGCACTGGGAATGGAATGGCCAGGCTTACCGCTGGGTGTCGGGCAGCTGGATCGTTGAGCACGGCAAGGCACATTGGATCGCCGATCAGTGGGAGCCGATGGGTTCGCAATGGCGCTACGTTCCGGGTCATTGGGAGCGCTAGCCGAGCGGCGGCGGGAGAAGCGCCGCGCGAGTGTTCTAGGTCTCGAAGCACGCCGCGATCACGATGAAGCAATTATTGGTCGCGTGGAACACAAAAGACGGACGCAGCGATTGGTAGCGCACAGCCAACCAGGCAGTCAATATTCCGAACCCGACTCTATAGCCGAGCTGCAGCCATCCGCTTGGGCCGCCCTGCAGTGCGATGCCATGCAGCAGGCCGAAAACCAATGCGCTGGTCAGGATCGCCGGCCAAACAGGCATTTTTTGCCGCAGCCAGTCCAGCAGCAGCCCGCGAGTCATCAGTTCCTCCGCGGCAGGTCCGATGATTCCAACGCAAAGTAACGTGGCCGGCAGCCAAGGCCATCCGCCGGTTAGAAAGTCGGGCGATGGAAGGGACGGCAAATTGAATCCTAACCACAGCAAGACTTTGACGAGGGCAGTGAAGACTAGGGGTGAGGCGATCGCGGCTGCGGCGCTTGCCCAGAGAACGCGACTTGGCACGGCCGAAAACCGGTCTATGAGGCTCAACCAATCGCGATTGTCGGCAAGTAGCTGATAACCCCAAATACCGCTTAAGTCCGCGGCGGCGATCGCAGCGAGGGCACGTGCGATTTTGGGGGCTCCAAATATCGCGCACCCCCAGTAGACAACAAGGGCGGCGGCCGTGCTGGCGAAGAAGAGCAGCAGGATGTTGCCAAACCTGATCCTTCGGTCTAATGCCGCGATTCCCTTCGCATCGATCATGGTCACGGATCATATCCACTGCGGCGCCAATGCACGCAACTCCTTGAATATGAGCCGGTATTTAGCGAAAGGCCTTGCTGCGTGCTACCGACCCTGGTATAAAGCCCGGCTCTCCTAAAGCTTCCATTTCAAAGGTTTAGCCATGTCGCGAGTCTGCCAAGTCACGGGCAAGGGCCCCAAAACGGGTAACACGGTTTCGCACGCGAACAATCGCAAGCGCCGCCGCTTTCTGCCTAATTTGCACAGCCACCGTTTTTGGTCGGAAACCGAGAAGCGTTTCATCAGCCTGCGCGTGAGCACCCGCGGTCTGCGCACGATCGAGAAGCGCGGCGTGGATGTCGTGGTCGCGGACCTGCGATCCAAGGGCGTCAAGGTTTAAGGGGCCGTCATGCGCGACAAAATCAAATTGGTATCTTCCGCCGGCACGGGTCACTACTACACGACCACCAAAAATAAACGCCTGCATCCGGACAAGCTTGAGACGAAGAAATTCGATCCCGTGGTGCGCAAGCACGTCGCCTACAAAGAATCGAAGATCAAATAGGCTCAGGCGCAGCTGCCCGAGCTTCCTGAAGTAGAAACCACGAGGCGCGGCATCGCGCCCGCGCTCGTAGGCCATCGCGTTGTCGATATGATTGTCCGCGACCGGCGCCTGCGCTGGCCGATTGCGGCAAAACTCGAAGCAGCCATTCGAGGCCAAGTCGTCCGCGCTGTCGAGCGGCGCGCGAAATACCTGCTCATCCGCCTCGAAACCGGCTCGCTCATCGTGCACTTGGGGATGTCGGGGAGCTTGCGCCTCATCGGCGCCAGGACGCCGCCCAAATTGCACGATCATTGGGATCTGGTCCTCGACAGCGGCCGGGCCTTGAGATTTCACGATCCGCGCCGGTTCGGCAGCCTGCACTTCACCTGCGAGGATCCTCAGCAGCACGCGCTCCTCAAAAAGCTCGCTCCGGAACCCTTGAGCGCCGCGTTCAACGCCGAGTATCTGCACCGCGTCACGCGCCGGCGCGCGGTCGCGATCAAGCAGCTGATCATGAACTCCCAGCTCGTCGTCGGCGTGGGCAACATCTACGCCAGCGAGGCGTTGTTCCGTTCGGGAATTTCTCCGCGCCGGGCGGCGCGGCGACTGACCAAGCCTGAGGCGTTGAAGTTATCCCGCGCCATCAAGGCCGTGCTCAAAGACGCCATCAAGATCGGCGGCACCACCTTGCGCGATTACGTCAACGCCGATGGTGCGCCCGGATATTTTCGGCAGAAGTTGTTCGTGTACGAACGCGCGGGAGCGAGCTGCCGTGTGTGCAAGGCAACGGTCAAGCAATTTACCCAAGGCCAGCGATCCACCTACTGGTGTTCGACCTGCCAGCGCTGATCGCGCTGAAGCAAAATTGCCGGCTAGTAAACGAGTCCCTCGCCTTCGCCGCGCGGATCCGAAGCTGCTTCGACCTTTCCGCTCGCAAAATCCCAGGTGACGACTTGCATGTTGCCCCACTGCCGCGTGGACAGGCGCAGTTTGTGGCCGATTGACTGCAGCTTCGCAATCTCCGCGTCGGTCAGTGCGCCCGGTTCATAGCCGATTTCGTCAGGCATGTATTGATGATGATAGTGCGGGTACTTGACGATGTCCGCGGCAGTCATGCCGTCGACGTAGTTCAAGACGCCCAGCAGCACCTGGCTGATGATGGTGCTTCCGCCCGGCGAGCCGATGATCATCAAGCCCTTGGGCGTCTCAACGAACGTGGGTGACATGCTCGACAAACTTCGCTTGTTGGGCGCGATCGAGTTGGCCGTGTTCCCGATGAGTCCGAAGGCGTTCGGCGTGCCGGGCTTGGCGGAAAAATCATCCATTTCGTTGTTGAGCAGCACGCCGGTTCCGGTCGGCATGTAGCCGTTGCCGAAGAACAGATTCACCGTGATGGTGACGGCCGCCCGGTTTCCCGCGGCGTCGAGCACGGAGAAATGCGTCGTGTTCATGCCCTTCGGCTCCGACTCGATGCCCGGCAACAAGTCTGAGGGCATGGCCTTGTCGGGGCGAATGCTGCTGCGCTGGCCGGCTGCGTAGTCGACGCTCATCAATTGCTGCAGCGGCATCTTGATGAAGTCCGGATCGCCGAGGAAAATCGCGCGGTCGCGATAGGCACGCCGCATGCTTTCGACGATGAGATGCTTGCGCGTGGCGGAGTCCACGTCATGAAAATCGAATCCGGCCAGGATATTGAGCGAATCCAGGACCGCGATGCCGCCGGATGAGGGCGGCGGCGCCGTTACGATGCGCGCGCCATGGTATTCGCCGACCAGCGGCTTGCGTTCGACGACGCGGTAATTTTTGAGATCCGCGAGCGTCCAGATGCCGCCGCCCGCACGCACGCCGGCGACGAGCTGCTCGGCTACCCGGCCTTCATAAAATCCCTTGGCTCCCTGGGCTGCCATTGCCTCGAGGGTGTTGGCGAGTTCCGGCTGCTTGATGATCGCGCCGACTTCAGGCGCGTTGCCGTCGGCCGTCAAAAACGCCTTCGCGGCATCCGGCGAGCGCGCCAGAATTTCGCGCTTCGCCTTGATGGCGAATTGCAGCCGCAGATACAGCGGGAATCCGTCCCGTGCGAGCCGAATGGCCGGCTGCAAGCTTTGCTTCAACGGCAGTTTGCCGTATTTGCGCGCCAGATATTCGAATGCGGCAGGCTCTCCGGGGATGGCCGCCGATATCGGACCGTCGGTCGAACCCTTGGTTTCGTTGCCGGCTTTATCCAGGTACATGTCGCGCGTGGCGGCACCCGGCGCCTTCTCGCGCGCGTCGATCATGGTTTCGAAGCCATCGGACTGCCGGTGCAGCAAGAAGAATCCGCCGCCGCCCACACCGGAACTGCTGGGTTCGACCACCGCCAGTGCCGCGGCCACTGCCACCGCCGCGTCGAATGCGTTGCCTCCGGCCGCCAAAATTTCCTGGCCCGCCTGGCTCGCGAGTGGATAGGCGCTGGCAACGGCGCCTTTGTGCGCAACGGCGGGGCGAGCGGCATCGGCCCATGCGCCCGGAGCGCCGCTGAGAATCAGTGCGATCGCAAAGATCGAAATTAGGGGTCCGGCGAGTCGCCGGGCGCGCGGGGTGTTTTGCGGGATCAAGGCTTGCGATGCCGTTTCAGCTCGATCTCCACGATCGGATGCACGAACTCGGAGACATCGCCCCCCAGAACGGCGATTTCTCGCACCAAGGTCGATGATATGAATGTGTACTGCTCTTGAGGGGTCATGAATACCGATTCAATTTCAGGCGTGAGGTGTCGGCTCATATTAGCCAACTGAAATTCAAATTCGAAGTCCGATACGGCGCGCAGCCCGCGCACAATCACCGTGAGGCCATTCTGTCGTGCGAAATTCGTGGTCAGGCCCGAATAGCCCTTCACCTCCACGTTGTGCACATCGGCCAGCACGCGGCTCGCCATCTCGACGCGCTGCTCGAGCGTGAACATCGGCGCCTTGTTCGGGTTCGCGGCAATCGCGACCACCACTCGATCGAAAATCGAGGCCGCCCGTTTGACCAAATCCGTATGCCCATTGGTGATGGGATCGAAGGTCCCTGGGTAGACGGCATTTCTTTTGTGCATTGCTATTTCCGTCCGTTGACGCGGGCCAAATGATACCCCACCTCGCCGGCCGACTTCGATTTGAGCAGCTCCCAGTGCGGAGGCATCGCAGGAATACCCGCAACCCGCTCATTCTCCAGGTAAACCAGGGACCCGACCGCCAGCCAGTTGCCCTGATCGAGCATGGGGATGTATTCCGCCAAGGCATCTTTTCCGAAAGGGGGATCAAGAAATACGATTTGGAAGGGCTCAGGGGCGGTGCGTAGGAAGCGGGCCGCGCCCATCGCCATGACGCGGGCCTTGGAGGCCCCGCCAAAGCGGACCAGTTGCTCCTCCAGGCTGCGCGCCGCGGCCTGGAATTGCTCGACGAACACCACGCCCTTGGCTCCCCGGGACAGGGCCTCGAGACCCAGCGCGCCCGAGCCCGCGAACAGATCCAGACAGCGCGCCCCGGCAATGGAATGCTGCAGCCAATTGAACAGGGTTTCGCGGACTCGATCCGGCGTCGGACGCAGCTCCGGCACGTCCGGAAAGTGAACTCGCCGACCGCGCCAGGCGCCGGCGATGATGCGCACCGAATTGCGCGCGGTCGGCGCCGGTAAATCCGTCTTGGAGTTAGCCACTGTCGGTATCATACAGTCCCATGACCAATGAAGCTGAACGCCCGAGCGTGCGAGGATTCTTCAAGCGCCTGCGCGCTAAGTTAAATCAAGGCCCCGCATGGCTGACGACCGACATTACCGAGCTGCTGCCGGGACGCAAGATCGACGCCGAGATCCTGGATGAGCTCGAGACGCGGCTGATTACGGCTGACGTGGGCGTCGAGGCCTCCTCGCGGATTCTCGACGAGCTGCGCAGGCGTGTGGCGCGCAAGGAATTGAACGACGTCGACGCCCTGCTCAAGGCCCTGCAGCAGGCCATGTCCCAGATCTTGGCGCCCGTGGAACAGCCACTGGTGATCGATCCGAAGTGCAAACCCTTTGTGATTCTGGTGGTGGGAATCAACGGCGCGGGAAAGACCACGACCATCGGCAAGTTGAGCCACCGGCTGCTCGCCGAGGGCAAGAGCGTCATGCTCGCCGCCGGCGATACCTTCCGCGCGGCGGCGCGCGAGCAATTGGAGGTGTGGGGCGAGCGAAACGGCGTCTCCGTCATTGCGCAGCAAGCAGGCTCCGAACCGGCCGCCGTGATCTTCGATGCCGTGAATGCGGCGCGTGCGCGCAATATCGATGTACTCATCGCCGATACCGCCGGCCGCCTGCATACGCAGACTCATCTCATGGACGAGCTCAAAAAGGTCAAGCGCGTACTCGCGCGGTTGGATGCCGAGGCCCCTCACGAGGTCCTGTTGGTGCTCGACGGAACCATTGGCCAGAATGCCGTGGCGCAGGCTGAGGAATTCAACAAGGGCCTTGGGGTGACCGGTTTGGTGATCACCAAATTGGACGGCACCGCCAAGGGCGGCGTGGTGCTCGCCATCGCGCAGCGCCTGAAGATTCCGATTCGATTCATCGGTGTCGGAGAGCAATCCGAGGACTTCGGGATCTTCAATGCGTCGGAATTCGTCTCGGCGCTCTTGAAATCGGAACCGCGCGACGCGGCCGCATGATTCGCTTTGATCAGGTTTACAAGCGTTATCCCAACGGCCGCGAAGCCCTGTCCGGCGTCTCGTTCAACATCGAGAGCGGCGCGCTGACTTTTCTGACCGGTCACTCGGGTGCCGGCAAAAGCAGTATTCTCAAGCTCATCGCGTTGATCGAGCGGCCCACCCGCGGTAGGGTCATCGTCAACAGCCAAAACACGTCGGGCGTGAAGCCGCGCGGCATACCGCATTTTCGCAGGCAGTTGGGCGTGGTCTTTCAGGATCATAAGCTGCTGCACGATCGGCCCGTCGCCGACAACGTCGCACTGCCTCTGGTGATCGCCGGCGTGCCGCGGCGCGAGATCGACAAGCGCGTTCGTGCGGCGCTGGATCAAGTCGGCTTGCTGGGCAGGGAAAAATCGCTCCCCCTGGAGCTGTCGACCGGCGAGCAGCAGCGCGTGGGTATAGCGAGGGCTGTGGTGGCAAAACCGACCCTGCTCATTGCGGATGAGCCGACGGGCAACCTTGATCCCGAACTCGCGCTCGAAGTGATGATGTTGTTCAAGCGCTTCAGCGAGGTCGGCGTGACGGTGGTGATCGCGAGCCACGATGTGCACCTCATCGATCAGGTCGGCGCGCGCCGCATCGTCTTGAGCGGCGGCCGGGTGATGGGCCAGGCGCCCGCATGACTATCCGCGCCGCATGACTATCCGCGCCGCATGACTATCCGCGCAGCATGAGTATCCAGGCCTATTTTTCCCGTCACGCACAGGTGCTGATCGGTTCGCTGGGGCGCATCGTGCATCAGCCGTTTGCGACCCTGATGACCATGGGCGTGATCGCGGTGGCGCTGGCATTGCCCCTGTTCTTGAGCCTGCTGCTGCAAAACGCGCGCACGGCCACCGGTAATTGGAACGAAGCCTATGACTTGTCGGTCTATATGGACAAGAAGGCCGGCGGCGCGCGCGTGCAGTCCCTCGCGAAGCAGTTGCGCCAGCGCAGCGATGTCGCGGCCGTGCGCATCATCAGCGCCGATCAAGCGCTGATCGAGTTTCGCCGCGACTCGGGATTTGGCACCGCGCTCGATGTCTTGGCGGACAATCCGCTGCCTGACACCCTGGTCGTGACCCCGACCTTAGGTTCGAGCACGCCGCAGGGAACGGAAACGCTCAAGAGCGCCATCTCAGGGATGGGCGATGTGCAAACCGTGCAGATCGACACCGAATGGGTGAAGCGCCTGCACGCCATGATCGATCTATTGCGGCGGGTGGTTCTGTTGACCGGCGCCCTGTTGGGGGCGGGAATCGTGCTCATCGTCAGCAATACCATCCGACTCGATATCTTGAACCGCCGCGCCGAGATCGAGGTCATGAAGTTGGTGGGCGCCTCGGACGGATTTACCCGACGGCCGTTTCTCTACAGCGGGATCTGGTACGGATTGGGGGGCGGGTTGTTGGCACTAATACTGGTGGCGGTGGCCTCGGCCGTCTTGGCTCGGCCGGTCGCACAGCTCGCCTTCTTGTATGGCAGCGCCTTCAATTTGGAGGGCTTGAAAATCGCGACGGCAGCGGCAGTTTTAGGCCTTGCGGTTGGGCTGTCCTGGCTGGGGTCCTGGCTTGCTGCAACGCGACATATCCGAGCTATCGAACCGGCATAAGTATATGTTTTTAAATACTTTGCTGGCACGCAGAACTCTGGGCGGCGTTAGCACTCTAATCTCAGGAGTGCTATCATTGCTCACATATATCTAGGCGAAGATTTGATTGGGAGGTAGGTGTAAATGTCTGCTGCTCTAGTCGCAAAGCAAACTGGAATGGTGTTCGCGGGCCCCGTTGGGAGCCTGGACTCTTATATAGACCGCGTATCCCAGATCCCGGTTCTGTCGAAGGAAGATGAAGTCGCACTGGCGACGAGGTTCCGTTCCGAGGCCGATTTGGACGCGGCCCGGCAACTCGTGCTCTCGCACTTGAGGTTCGTCGTGCACATCGCACGGGGGTACCTGGGCTATGGCCTGCCCATGGGCGATCTGGTGCAAGAGGGTAATGTCGGTCTGATGAAGGCGGTGAAACGCTTCGATCCGACCGTGGGCGTCCGTCTGGTGTCGTTCGCCGTGCATTGGATCCGGGCCGAGATTCACGAGTACGTGCTGCGCAATTGGCGCCTGGTCAAGGTGGCCACCACCAAATCGCAGCGCAAGCTGTTCTTCAATCTGCGCAAGATGAAGAAGAACCTGGCGTGGCTGTCGGAGGCGGAAACCGCCGCCGTGGCTCGCGATCTGGGTGTCGATGTCGCCGACGTGCGTGAGATGGAGCAGCGGCTCTCGGCCCGCGACATGTCCTTCGATCCGACCCCGGAAAGCGATGAAGAGGAAGCTTATTCGCCGGCCATGTATCTGCCGGCCAGCAACGCCGATCCGGCCGTCGAGGTCGAACGTGCGGAATGGGAAGAGGATTCCAGCGATCGCTTGGAACTGGCGCTCGAGAAACTCGATGAGCGCAGCCGCAGCATCTTGAAGCGGCGCTGGATGACCGAGGATAAGGCAACGTTGCATGAACTTGCCGATGAATACGGCATTTCGGCAGAGCGTGTGCGCCAGGTCGAATCGAACGCCATCAGCAAGCTCAAAGGGTTGATGGCGGCCGCTTAAAATTTCGTGATTGAGTCATTCAAGCCGCCGAGCAATCGGCGGCTTTTTTGTGGGTGTTCGCCCGTGCGTACACTGATCCTGTTGCCGACAAAGACCGTGCAAACCAATTCCTGGTTCTACGATGATCGATGCGCTAGGCTTGGGTTTCCGACTGATTCAGCCAAAGGGATTCGGTATGCGCGCACTCATGCTCGGGATGGCGATGGTAATGGGTGGATGCGCAAGTCAGCCCGCAAGTCCACCAACGCCGCCCTCGAGTCCGGCCGCTGCAGCTCCCACTGCTGATATCCAGGCGCAGCGATTGGCCCAGGCCAGGAACCTCAACCTCAAAGTGGTCAACAAGGACGGGCAGCAATTGTTCTGCCGATCCAATTTCATCACGACTTCCCGCATCCAGCGCGACACCACCTGCTATACGGCTGACCAGCTCGATCGGATGGAACTGCAGCAGCAGCACGAGCTCGACCAACTCGAGAACATGCCGTCGAGGGGCACAAAAACCCCCTTCAATCCGTAAGGCGATTTGAATTGGCAGCCGCGCAGGCGTACGGTTCCACCATGCGTAGCGCCGATCAATGGCTGGATGAATACGGGTCCAGCCATCGCAATCCGACCAATGAGGCACTGCATTGGATTTGCGTACCGGTGATCCTGTGGTGCGTGCTCGGTCTCTTGTGGATCACGCCCTTCCCCAACGGAATCCGCGCCGCGATTCCGTTCGCGAACTGGGCCACCCTCATTGCGCTGCTCGCAGTCGTTTACTACGCATTTCTGTCGTTGCCGCTGGCGCTCGGCATCCTACCCCTGCTGGCGCTGATGCTGTGGTCCATCGATGCACTCAGCGGCAACCGCTTTGCGCCGCTGTGGCTGATTTGCGTGACCCTGTTTGTTCTGGCGTGGATCGGCCAGTTCATCGGGCATGCCATCGAAAAGAAGCGTCCGTCCTTTTTCAAGGACCTGCAATTTCTCCTCATCGGGCCGATGTGGCTGCTGTCCAACGTCTACCGCCGCTTCGGTATTCGCTTCTCGTCATCGGCGCGGCGGGCGCCCTGACGGACATCTCCTCTTCAAGCGCATCCCGGAGCGCCTCGAATTCCGCGAGCTGCATGCAGGCGCGTCGCCAGGCGACGTCCGCCAACTTCGAGGCTTCCAGCAGGACGCTGCATTCAGTCTGCAAGCTGCGGATGGCGGACAAGAGCGCAAACCACCGCCGCTCGATGACTTCGTTGGCGGCTTCTGATTCGCGATCGGCGCAAACGAGCCTCATGGGTTAGCTCAATCCGAGCATGCTGTCTTCGAGCAGCTCGATTTTTGAGTAGATCCCCGCCTCGCGCGTTTCGGCGCGGCGTAGGCGATCGCGCGCGGAACTGATGAGGGCGGCGTTGGCCTCAAGGTCGGCTCCGAGCGCCAGATACTCGGCACGCGCGATGATGCTCGCCTCGCGTGCCTCGCGCCACTGGAGTTCCAGATCGTCCATTCTGCCGTCGAGTTCCAGATCAAGACTGCTCATGGTCAACTCCTCCCAATGGGTGGAGTCACAAGCTTGCCTCGCCAATGTGACGATTGATGGACAGCTGCGGCGATTCTTCTAGCGCGCGGCTGTCGGAGCGGACCTCACCTCGTTTTTTGGGAGGCGGCCGTGCGTGCGCGGCCAAGCCACGAGACACTGGCGGTCGCGGCCTCTTGCCACACCGCTTCTCGCCGCGCCGCTTGCTGGCGCGCGGCCGCGGCCGAAGGCGAAGCCGCTGCGGGCGGGGCGCTGCGGTGAAGCGTACGCCAGGGCGAACTCCAAATATCGCAAACCTCGTTCATTCCAAAATCCTCAAGCAGCCTGTCCGAGCGGCAGCGCAACGGGTTGATCCTGAACCTGCGCCCGCAGCTTGGGCCAGTCGATCAGACGCAACTGGCCATTCATGTCCTCGACCAGCGAGGTGCAGCTTTCAACCCAGTCGCCGTCGTTGCAGTAGCGAATACCGTCGATGTCCCGAATCTCGGCATGGTGAATGTGGCCGCACACCACGGTGTCGACGCCGCGCTTGCGCGCCGCTTGGGCCACAGCTTCCTCGAAGCTGCCGATGTATTGCACGGCCGTCTTTGCCTTGTGCTTCAGATACATGGATAACGACCAGTGCGGCAGATTGAGTTTGCGCCGGAACCAGTTGATATAGGGATTCGCGGCCAGCAGGAGGTCGTAAATGTTGCTGCCGAGCTTCGCGAGCCAGGGGCTGCATTTCACCACACTGTCGAATTCATCGCCATGCAGCACCAGCATTTGATTGCCGTCGGCGCCGCGGTGGATGTACTCGCGGTGAATTTCCAGATTGCCGAACACGGCGCCGTCAAATTCGCGAAACACCTCGTCGTGATTACCGGGCACGAAAATGACCTTGGTGCCGCGCTTGGCTTTGCCCAAGATCGTGCGCAGCACATTGTTGTGCGCCTGCGGCCAAAACATCGATCTTTGCATGCTCCACACGTCGATGATGTCCCCGACCAAGAACAGCGTGTCCATTTCGACATGGTGCAAAAAGTCGAGCAGCAGATCCGCGCTGCATCCCTTGAAGCCCAGATGAATGTCCGAAATGAAGACCGTGCGCAATCGCAGTGTCGGTGGGTTGCGGTCCATCATGTCTTCCTCCCAAGAATCCGAACTCGTTACCCGACACCTTCGCGGCTTGGTGTTACGAATCCGTGACTCGAAAGAGAAGATTTGCTTACAAAAAAGAGGGTTAGCCGTGGAACGTCGCGTGAAACAATAGAAACGTGACCTATCTCTCGATAAATCGGTAGCCGAAGCCGCGCACGGTTTGTATGCATGCCTCATAGCCGGGCTTCGTCAAGATCTTTCTCAGGCGCTGCACATTGACGTCGACCGTGCGCTCGTCGATGTCCGGATCGCCTGCCCAAACCTGGGCAAGCAGCTGCGTGCGGTTGAACGCTTTTCCGGGATGCGACATCAGAAATTCCAGCAGGCGATACTCTGCGCCGCGTACATTCAACAGAACGCCCTGCGCCGTCACGCGATTCGTCGCCGTGTTTAGCATCAAGCGCTCAAAGTTCAGGGCCCCGTTGCTGTCGGATGAGCGCGTGCGCAACACGGCGTGAATCCGGGCAACCGCTTCGCGAAGCGAAAACGGCTTCGCAATGTAATCGTCAGCGCCCATGTTCAAACCCGACACGACGTCCTGCTCACCCGACAGGTCCGACAGGATGATCAGCCGCAACGGTTGCAGTCGGCGCGCAGCCTGCACGCGCTCGATCAACTGGAGAGCCGCGAGGCCCGGCATGTTCCAATCGACGATGATCAACTGCGGCGGTCGTTCCTCGATGGCGCCCGCCGCCGCCGCTCCATCGGTGATGGCGAGCACGAAAAACCCTTCCTGCTTCAGCCGCTCGCGCAGCGGTTCGATGGTTGCGACGTCCCGGTCGACAATCAAGATCTGCTTTTGACTCTCGGCCACTACCATGCGCCTCTGCATTAGAGGCTTTACGGATTACAGTACTGTGACGATTTCTTGACTGCGCGCCCTTATCGATCCACGGCCGCGATGCGATTCGCCGCCCGGACCGAGACATAAGGATAGCCGCGCAGTGCCTCCGGCCGCGGCCGCGTATTTGCCGCCGTGTCATTATTGCTCGACGCATTCCACGCAGCGAGCAACAGACCGAGCGCCAGCCAGTTAAGCGATGCCTCGCGCCGTGAAGCCCAGAAGGATGCGGGCTGACAGTTGGACTTTAGGGTGTTCATGTGCGTCTCCTCGTTCGTGGTACGAGGCCAGTGTCCGAACAAAAGCTGCGTGCTTCGAAGACGCAAACCGGGCAATGCGCGGGCCAATTCTGACCAATCATGGCAACGCGCCGGGCCGCCGCGCCGAACTCCCTGATTAAGCTATGATTCCGGGCATGAAAAAGCAGATTGCCGTCGTCGAGGATGAGCCCGCTCTGCGCGAGAATTATGCCGCCGCGCTGGCGCGCCACGGCTATTCGATCAAGACCTATGGAAATCGCCGCACGGCCATGCAGGCCTTCACCACCCGCCTGCCTGATCTGGCCATCATCGACATCTCGCTCGAGGATGAGGCCGAGGGCGGGTTTGATCTGTGCCGTGACCTACGGGCACTGTCGGCGGAACTGCCGATCATCTTTCTGACCGCCCGGGACAGCGAACTCGACGCGGTGTCGGGCTTGCGCCTGGGCGCCGATGATTTTCTGACCAAGGATGTCAGCCTGCCGCACCTGGCGGCGCGGGTCGCGGCGCTGTTCCGGCGCATCGATGCTTTGCGGCGGCCCGACAATGCCGCGGAAATCATCCGGCGCGGCGCGCTGTCGATCGACGGCGAAAAGATGCAGACCACCTGGAATGGCTCGCCTGTCACCCTCTCCTTGACTGAATTTTGGATCGTGCATGCGCTCGCGCGCAACCCCGGGCACGTCAAGAATCGCCAGCAATTGATGGACGCCGCCAACGTGGTCTTGGACGACAACACCATCACCTCGCACATCAAGCGGATGCGGCGCAAGTTCCAGCAAGTCGACCCTGCGTTCGATGCCATTCAGACCGTGTACGGAATGGGTTATCGCTGGGTTGAGGAGCCTGCCTGAGTATTCCCGGTGAGCATTCGACTTCAATTGCTGATTGTTGCGCTCACCACGCTGGTGTTGCCCTGGGCCGGCTGCCAATACGCCCGTGAGCTCGAGACCGCGCTGCGAAGTTCGCAGGAGCAATCGTTGTTGGCGAGCGCCGGCACCATCGCCAACGCACTGTCGGCGCAGCCGCAGCGGGTATTCCACGACGCCGGCGATACGGAAGGCTTTTCGGCGGCCGCGGGCGATCTCTATGTCTATCCGTTGGTCGCCCAGCCCTTGCTCGACGGCTATCGCGAGGATTGGGACGTCCCGGCCGAGCCGACCTCGCTGCCCACCCAGAGCGGCTATCGCGCGCGCGTGCAGGCGGGCTCGAGCGAACGCTTTCTGTATTTATTCATTGAGGTCGATGACACGCATTTTGTTGCTCAACCCCACAATGTCCAGCCGGACAAGGATCGCTTCGATCGGGTGAACCTGACCCTGGAGGGCCCGAATGGAACGGCGGCGTATTTCTTCGGCACGGACGCGCCGGGGTTGATCGCGGCACAAGCCGTCGCCAAGGGCGACGATGGCACGGAGCGGGTGGTCTCGGAACCGCGCATTCAGGCATTCTGGCTGCAGACCGCCGCCGGCTATCGTCTGGAGGCGCGCATACCCTTGAGCTTTGTCGGCCGCCACCTCTGGGTCGAGGCAGTCGATGGCCGCGGCAAGGGCCGCGCCGGCTTTGGCACGGCCGATTCCAAGGGCGGACGCTTGTTCTTTGCGACTGCTGGGCTCGATACGCTGCTGCAGAGCTTCATCGGGGACAGCACCCGCGCCACCGTCATCGACGCGAACGCACTGAAGCTCGGCACCGCCGGAAGCATATTCTCGAAAAAACGCTATGAGGCCGAGGAATCCGAACCCATTTGGTATCGCTACCTCATGGGCGTCGATACTTCCGACATGCCGACACTCGTCTCTGCGCCGGACCGATTGAGCGGCGACAGCGTCGACTCGGCGCTGAAGGGTCATCCGCATGCTCAATGGGTGCTGACCGGCCGGTTGCGCGAGATGTTGTTGACGGCCGCGGCGCCGATCGTCATCGATGGGCAGCTGCATGGCGCGGTGGTCCTGGAACAGGCCGCGGATCAACTCCTGGCGCTGCGCGACCGTGCGCTCAGCCGCTTGTTCAATCTCACCCTGATCGCCACCGCGGCCGCCGTCGTCATCATGTTCGCCTTCGCCACCTGGATCAGCGTGCGCATCGGACGGCTGCGCGACGCCGCGGATTCCGCGGTGGGGAGCGACGGCCGAATTCAACTGACCATGCCGGAGTCCGCGAGTGCGGATGAAATCGGTTCCCTGTCTCGCGGCTTCGAGAGGCTCTTGGGAAGGCTCAACGAACATACCCAATATCTTCGGACGCTGGGCGGCAAGCTATCGCATGAGCTGCGCACGCCCCTGACCATCGTGCGATCTTCCCTGGACAATCTCGAGTCGGAAGGCCTGCGCGACGATCAGCGCCTCTATATAACCCGGGCCCGCGAAGGCACGCAGCGGCTGCAGTCCATCTTGAGCGCGCTGGGTGCGGCGGCGCGGGTCGAAGAAAGCATCAAGCAGTCCGAACGCGTGAATTTCGATCTGCGCGAGCTGCTGATCTCCGCGGTGGCCGCCTATCGCGATGGATTCGCCTCGAGCCAATTCATCCTCGAGGTGCCGCCCGATCCTTGCTTTGCGCGCGGCGCACCCGATCTCATGGTGCAGCTGCTCGACAAGCTCATCGAGAATGCGGTGGATTTTTGTCCGCCGGGCGGCAGGATCACGGTGCGTTTGGAACGCGTGGAAGCCAATTATTCCCTGCAAGTCGTCAACGACGGACCCTTGATCCCGCAGGCCCTCATGGACCGCCTGTTCGAATCCCTGTTCGAGCAGCGCGACGGCGGCGATGACAAGCCGCATTTCGGCCTGGGGCTGTACATAGTGCGGCTGGTCGCCGAATTCCACGGCGGCACGGCCGTGGCCGCCAACCGCGAAGATGGCGGCGGCGTGGTCTTTACCATCACGCTGCAGCTCATCTAAGAGAGTCTTAAGCGGCGGCCCCGGGCCTTGCAGGCTTGAACCTCAGCGCGCCCACGGGTTCGCCCAAGGCCAGATCGCCCGTGCCGGGAAGCCCCTCATGGGACAGCAGCCATTCCTTGCGATCGATTCCTCCGCCAAAGCCCGTCAAGGAACCATCGGCACCGATCACCCGATGACAGGGAACGATGATGGCGATGGGATTGCGGCCATTCGCCAGGCCCACGGCCCGCGAACCGTTGGGATTGTTCAGAAGCTTGGCGAGTTCGCCGTAGCTGCGGGTCTCTCCGAATGGAATTTTGGTCAGCTCGCGCCAAACGCGCTGTTGAAACTCCGTGCCCTGCATGCGCAGCGGCAGATTGAATTCGCGCCGCTTGCCGGCGAAGTATTCTTTCAGCTGACGCGCTGCGGCCGGCAACGGGTCGATGGTGGCATTTTGTACCCAGTCATCGCTCAAGTCAGGCAGCTTGGTCGGCTTGTTGCGGTACAAGTTCATGTACAAACCCGTCAGTGCCGTGCCATCGGTGGTGAGCATCAAGCGCCCGATGGGGCTATCGACATAACAAAAAGCGTTCATGGCACTACTCCTGATGATTGCCAAAGATAATGTGCCGCATAGGCACGCCACGGGCGCCAGGCCTCGGAGCGCCGCTGCAATTGTTTCTGATTCGCACCCGCCGCGCGCATCAATACCAAATCGCCGGTCGGAAATGCATCGGGCCAATGCAGCGCGCGCATGGCGATGTAATTTGCCGTCCAATGACCGATGCCCGGCAAGCTCATCAAGCTCTCGATTTGTTCTTCGACATTCGATGCAAAGGCCAGCACGATCTTGCGCCGCGAGACCGCTTGCGCCAGGCCCACCAGACATCGGGCGCGGGCGCCCACCATTCCCAGCGCGGCGATTTGTTCGGCACCCACGGCAGCCATCTGATCCGCGGTCGGCGCCAATCGATGGAGCTGTGCGTAGGGGGTCGCGATGGGCTCGCCGAAGGCTTCGGCCCAGCGCCCGGCAATCGTACTCGCGCCCTTCACCGACACCTGTTGTCCCAGCACCGTGCGCACGGCCAGTTCGAATCCGTCGAAGGCGCCGGCGACCCTCAAGCCGGGGAGTCTTTTCACCGTGGCAGCGAGTATCTCGTCTTGCCGCAGCACCGCCCGCACCGAATCGGGGGCGGCGCCCAAATCGAACAGGTGCTTGACCCGGCCGATGACGGCGCCGATGACCGGCGTCAGCGATGGAGAGATTTCCAAATTCAGCGCATGGCCGCTTGAGTGCATGGACACGGCGATCCAACCCTTGGCGGCGCCGATGGCTACGGTGCGTCGATAATGCGTGTCGTCCGCCATTTCGACGCCCGGTATGGCGCGCAGGCTTAGGTATGCCAGCAGACTCTTCCATGCCAGCGGGGGTCTGAATTCCAGCTGAACGCTCAACGTGTCGGTGTCGATCGCCTTGCCGCGGATCGCGCGCGGACTCAAGCCATAGCGTGATTTGAACAATGCATTGAAGCGGCGCACGCTACCGAAGCCGCTGGCAAAAGCGATGTCGGTCAGATGCAGCGAGGTCTCGCGGAGCAATCGTTTGGCGAGCAGCAAGCGCTGCGTCTGGGCCAATTCGATCGGCGAAACGCCCAGCTCCGATTCAGTGACCCGTCGCAAATGCCGGTCGCTCACACCCAATGAGGCGGCCAGATCTCCCACCCGCGCGCTCGACAGGGCATGTTCTTCGATGCCGGCCATGGCGGCGCCGACCAGTCGGCTGACGGCATCGACCGGAGCCGTTCCGGGGGCCCGCTCGGGACGGCAACGCAGACAGGGTCTGAAGCCGGCGCCTTCAGCGGCTGCCGCATGCGAATAAAAACGCATATTTTTGCGATTTGCGGGACGCGCCGTGCAAATCGGCCGGCAATAAATATGCGTCGAGGTGATGCCGACGTAAAAATGGCCGTCAAAGCGGCGATCGCGGGCCCTCACCGCGCGAAAACAAGCATTTGAATCGAGTTCCATGGCGCTACATTAGCCCCTACCAGGGCTAAATACTCGCCGTTTTCGGACCTCGATATTGCTTGCCGCGCGGGAGGGCTTAAGCCTTTTGCCCGCCTCTTTAGACCAGCGCCGCCTTGAACAACGCCATCATGCGGCTCCAGGCTTTTTCGGCCTGATCGGCATTGTAGACCTGGGAATCAGGCGGACACCAACCGTGCTTGGTGCCCGTATACACTTCGATTTCAGCGGGCAAATGAGCCTTGGCGAAAGCTTCCTTGAGCATGTCTTTGGCCTGCGGTTCTTTCTGATCGTCATTTTCGGCGATGGCGATGAGAAAGTGCGCCTTCATCTTAGGGATCAGCAAATGCGGACTTTCGGGTTTATCCGTTGCGAGACCGCCGCCGTGAAATGTCGCGCCGGCGCCCACACGATCGGGAAATGAGGCTGCCGTTCGCATGACAAAAGGTCCGCCCATGCAATAACCCGTTGTGCCCATTTTTTTCTTCTTGTCCACCGCCGGCTGGCTATCCAGATAGGCGACAAAAGCGGTGGCATCAGTGAGCGCGGTGGCGGGCGACAACGTACCCGCCAGGCTCATCAAGGACTGGCGCGTCGCAGGATCGTTGAAATCCGGATGCTCCGGCGCGGTCGGTGCTTTTTTGGTGCGATAAAATGGATTGATCACGAGCACGGTGTATCCCGACTCGGCCAGACGCGTAGCGATTTGTCTGAAGGTAGGACGCAAACCGAAAATGTCCGGCCAGATCAACACCGCCGGATGCTTCCCATTCACCGGATGCACCAGATAGGCATCGCAGGTGCCGTCGGGGGTTTTGATCTCGACTTCTGATTCCTTGGTGTCGGCGGCATCGGCCAGCCGCGGCAGGATGGCGGTCAAGCCGACACCCAGCGTCAGCGCCCCGAACTGCCTTCTCGACAGATCGCGGGCGCGGGAAATTTCATACATGTCGTCTAAATCGTCCTTCTCACACATGGTGTTCTCCGATTGATTGATCGCCAAACTTTGAGCGCCGTGCGAACCGCGTGTCAAGCATTCGCGCTGCGCAATCCCAGATGCCGCAATATCCCCTGCGCGGCCTCGCGCCCTTCGAACACCGCCGTCACCACCAGGTCCGATCCCCGCACCATGTCGCCTCCCGCGAAGATTTTCGGGTTGGTGGTTTGAAAACGGGAATGCGGGGCGCCGGAGACGCGCACGCGGCCATTGCCATGCAGCTCGATGCGCTGCGATTGAAACCAATCGGGCGGGCTCGGCAAAAAACCGAAGGCGATGATCACCGCATCGGCGGCGATGGTTTCCTCCGTTCCGGGCACGGTCTCGGGCACGCGGCGCCCGCGCGCATCGGGAGCGCCCAAGCGCGTCTGCACCAGCTTCACACCCTGCACGCGTTCGACACCGACGATTTCGATCGGCTGGCGATTGAAAAGAAATTCAACGCCCTCCTCCTTGCTGTTCTTGTAGTCGCGCCGCGATCCCGGCATGTTGGCTTCATCGCGGCGATAGGTGCAGGTGACGCTGGCGGCGCCCTGGCGTATCGCCGTTCGATTGCAATCCATTCCGGTATCGCCGCCGCCCAGGACCACCACGTTCTTGTCCTTCATGTCGATGAAGTCGGCGCCGTTCTCGAGCTTGAGCTCGCGATTGATGTTGGAAATCAGATAGGGCAGCGCCTCGTGAACACCGGGTAAATCCTCGCCGTCGAAACCGCCCTTGACGTAGGTGTACGTGCCCATCCCTAAGAATACCGCGTCGAATTCCCGCTCCAGCTGCTCGAAGGCGATGTCGCGTCCGACTTCCGTGTTCAGGCGAAATTCCACCCCCATGGTCTCCATGATCTGGCGGCGCTTTTCCACCACCTCTTTTTCAAGCTTGAACGGCGGTATGCCGAAGGTCAGCAGACCGCCGATCTTGGCATAGCGGTCGAACACCACGGGCTTGACGCCGTTGCGCACCAAGATGTCTGCACAGGCCAGTCCCGCAGGACCCGCGCCCACCACCGCCACACGTTTGTTCGTGCGCACCACATTCGACATGTCGGGCTTCCAGCCCTGCCGGAAAGCTTCGTCGGTGATGTATTTTTCAATGGCGCCGATGCTCACCGCGCCGAGGCCGTCGTTCAAGGTGCACGCGCCCTCGCACAGCCGATCCTGCGGGCAGATGCGGCCGCACATCTCCGGCAGCGAATTGGTCTGATGCGACAGCTCCGCGGCTTCGAACAGCTTGCCGTCGTTGATCAGCGCCAGCCAATTGGGAATGTAGTTGTGAACCGGACACTTCCATTCGCAAAAGGGATTGCCGCAGGAGATGCAACGCCCCGCTTGCTGAGAGGCGGATTCGGCGCTGTATTGCGCATAGATCTCGCGAAACTGAGTGGTGCGCACCTCGACGGGCAGCTTGTCCGGTTCCTTGCGCGGAATATCGAGAAACTGCAGATGCTTGTCGGCCATGGCCATGCGCGTCGCGTGCCTTATGCGGCGCGGCGCAGGTTTTCCAGCAATGAGTCGATCGCGGAAGCCTTCGGTTTGACCACCCAAAACCGGCCGATATAAGTGCGAAAATCGTTGAGCAACTGCGTACCCCATTCGCTGTTCGTGGCCTCGACATGGGCTTCGATGAGGCCGCGCAAATGCTGCACATGGGTACCCATGCCTTCCGGCGACACGCGGTGAATGTCGATGAGGTCGTGGTTGTAGCGGTCGACGAAATCCCGCTCCATGTCGAGCACATAGGCAAAGCCGCCGGTGAACCCGGCGCCGAAATTCACGCCCGTCGTGCCCAGCACGCAGACCACGCCGCCCGTCATGTATTCGCAGCAGTGATCGCCCGTACCCTCCACCACTGCGAGCGCGCCGGAATTGCGCACCGCAAATCGTTCGCCGGCGCGGCCCGCCGCGTACAGCTCGCCGCCGGTGGCGCCATACAGGCAGGTGTTGCCCATGATCACGGTGTCGCGCGCCGTGAATCTGGATTTGGCATGGTGCTTCAAGATGATTTTGCCGCCGGCCATTCCCTTGCCCACATAGTCGTTGGCCTCGCCCTCGAGCCGCAGGTGCAGGCCTCCGGCATTCCAAACGCCGAAACTCTGGCCGGCCGATCCTTTCAAGTCGACGACCAGCGGCGCCTCGCTCATGCCGGCATTGCCCCAGCGTCGCGCGATCTCGCCGGAAATTCGGGCGCCGATTGAGCGGTTGAAATTGTTGATGCGGTAGGAATATTTGCCGCCCGTCTTGGCGTCGATCGCCGCGCGCATGTCGCGCAGCATCTTCTCCGCCAGCACCCCTTTGTCAAAGGGCGCATTCTGGGGATCGAGACAGTATTGCGGTTTGTCCGAGACCAAGGCGGCATTGGCCAAAACCGGCGTCAAATCCAGCTTGCGCTGCTTCGAGGTTTCGCCGGGCAGAATTTCCAACAGCTCGGTGCGCCCGATCAGCTCGGCCAGGGTGCGCACCCCCAAAGACGCCATGATCTCGCGGCATTCCTGCGCCACGAACTTGAAATAGTTGATCACCATCTCGGGCAAGCCGATGAAGTACTTGCTTCGCAGCACGTTGTGCTGGGTCGCGACGCCGGTGGCGCAATTGTTCAAATGACAGATGCGCAGATACTTGCAGCCCAACGCGACCATGGGCGCGGTGCCGAATCCGAAGCTCTCGGCGCCGATCAGCGCCGCCTTGATGACGTCCAGCCCGGTCTTCAGGCCGCCATCGGTCTGCAGCCGAACGCGATGGCGCAATTCATTGGCGCGCAGCGTCTGATGGGTCTCCGCCAATCCCAATTCCCACGGCGTGCCCGCGTACTTGATGGACGATAGCGGGCTGGCGCCGGTGCCGCCGTCGTAGCCTGAAATCGTGATGAGATCCGCGTACGCCTTTGCGACGCCGGCCGCCACCGTGCCCACACCCGGCTCGGCGACCAGCTTCACCGACACCAACGCTCGAGGGTTGACCTGCTTCAGGTCGAAAATCAGCTGCGCCAGGTCCTCGATGGAATAGATGTCATGATGCGGCGGCGGCGAGATCAGGCCCACGCCCGGCCGCGCAAAACGCAGTCGCGCGATCATGTCATTCACCTTGTGGCCGGGAAGCTGGCCGCCCTCGCCCGGCTTCGCACCCTGCGCGATTTTGATCTGCAGAACCTCGGCATTGATCAGGTATTCGGGTGTCACGCCGAAGCGGCCGGAAGCCACCTGCTTGATCTTGGAATTCTTTTCGGTGCCGTAGCGCACCGGATCTTCGCCGCCCTCGCCGGAATTCGAGCGCGCACCCAGTCGATTCATGGCAATCGCCAGCGCCTCGTGCGCTTCGGGCGAGAGGGCGCCCAACGACATGCCGGCGCCGTCGAAGCGCGCGACAATGGCGGAGATCGGTTCGACCTCCTCGATGGGGATCGGTGCGGCGCCGCTCTTTAGTTTCAGGAGGTCGCGGATGCAGGACACGGGCCGCTCATTCACCAGGCCCGCGAACTCCCGGTACTGCTCATAGCTGCCCGTCATGACGGCGGATTGCAGGGTCGCCACCACGTCCGGGTTGTACATGTGGTATTCGCCGTTGTGCATGTACTTGAGGAAGCCGCCCTGGCTCACCGGCTCGGCTTTGTCCCAGGCGCGCGTCGCCAGATATTGCGAATCCGCCTTGAGGTCGTCGAAGTCGGCGCCTTGAATACGGCTTTCGGTGCCGTCAAAGCACAGCCGCACCACGTCCTCGCTCAAGCCCACGATCTCGAACAGCTGCGCGCTGCGATAGCTGGCCACCGTGCAGATGCCCATCTTGGACATGATTTTGAACAAGCCTTTGCGGATGCCGCGCCGGTAGCTTCGGCCCAATTCCTGGCGCGCAATCGCCTCCATTTTGAGCACGCCCTTGCGCATCATGTCGAACAGGGTCTGGTAGGCGAGATAGGGATACACGGCAGTCGCGCCGTAGCCGATCAGGCAGGCGAAATGATGCGCATCGCGGGCCGTGCCGGTTTCGACCAGGATGTTGCACTTGCAGCGCAGGCCGGTCGCCACCAGGCGATGATGCACGGCGCCCGTCGCCAGGAGCGCATGAACGGGCAGCTTGCCTTTGACCAGGTAGCGATCCGACAGCAGCAGCACGAGCTTGCCCAAGCGCACCGCGGTTTCCGCGTGGTCGCATATTCTCGACAGCGCGGTTTTGAGGTCGAGATGTTCGTCGTACTGCAGATCGATGAATTCGTTCGGGATGCCGGATTCGGCGAGCGCCACGATTTGCCGCAGCTTGCGCTGCGAAAGAATCGGCGAGCTCAGGACGATTTGCTCCGCGTGCTTAGGTGCAGGCACGAAGATATTCGCCTCGGGTCCGATCTGGGTCTGCAGCGACATCACGATGCTTTCGCGCAAGCTGTCGATGGGGGGATTCGTGACCTGGGCGAACTGCTGGCGAAAATAATCGTACAAGGAGCGCACTTTCCTCGACAGCACCGGCATCGGTGTGTCGTCGCCCATCGAGCCGACCGCTTCGCTTTCGTCCTCGGCCAGAACCCGGATGATCTCGTCGCGCTCTTCCGCCGAGACATTGAACATTTTTTGATATTGCGCGAGGACCTCGCGATCGAAGGGCTCGGCCGCGAGCCGCGGATCGATGAGATCGGTTTGCAGATAGCGCACCCCTTTCTTGAGCCATACCTTGTAGGGATGGCGGCTCTTGAGAAGCTCGTCGATGCGCCGGGTATTCATGAGCTCCGAGGTCTTCAGATCGAGCGCCAACATTTCGCCGGGCCCGAGCTTGCCCTTGTCGACGACATCCTCGGGCGCGTAATCCCACACGCCCGCTTCCGAGGCGACGGTGATGTGCCGATTACGGGTGACGACCCAGCGCGCGGGGCGCAGCCCGTTGCGGTCCAGGGTGCAGCAGGCATAGCGGCCGTCAGTGAGCACAATGCCGGCGGGACCATCCCAGGGCTCCATATGCGTGGCGTAGTACTCGTAAAAGGCCTTCAAATCCGGATCGATCATGTCCACCGACTGCCAGGCCGGCGGGACCAGCATGCGCATGGCATGCATGGGATCAAGGCCCCCGGCGAGCAGCACTTCCAGCATGTTGTCGAGCGACTGGGAATCCGAACCGGTCAGGGACACCAGCGGCAGAATGTCGCTCAACTCCGGCAATAGCGGCGATTTGAACAGCGGGCCGCGCGCGACCGCCCAGCTGCGGTTGCCCTGCACGGTGTTGATCTCGCCGTTGTGCGCCAGGTACCGATAGGGATGCGCAAGGCGCCACTGCGGCAGCGTGTTGGTGGAAAAGCGCTGGTGAAATACCACCACCGAGGCTTCCAGGCGCGGATCCTGAAGATCGGGATAGAACTGCGCCAGAAACTCGGGCATGACCATGCCCTTGTAGACGATGGTGCTGGCCGAGAGCGACGGGATGTAGAACAGCGGATCCTCCGCCTCGAGCTTTTTCTCGCAGCGCCGCCGCGCCATGAACAGTTTTCGGTTGAAGGCGGCCTCGTCGAGGTCGCCGGGCGCGTTCACGAAGACCTGCTCGATGACGGGCAAGCTTTTCAGGGCCTCCGCACCGCAAGCGCCGGCATCCGTCGGCAGCGCGCGAAATCCCGCGATTGGCAAATTCTCGGACCGCAGCTCGGCGCGGAGGGTTTCGCGGGCCTGCGCCGCCTTGGCGGCGTTGTGATTCAAGAATACGAGGCCCGCGGCAAACATCGGCTTGAGCTCCAAGCCCGCCTCGGCGCCCACCGCTCTTAAGAACGCGGTCGGCTGCTTGATCAACAAGCCACAGCCATCGCCGGTCTTGCCGTCATTCGCAATAGCGCCACGGTGCGTCAGCCGGTTCAGCGAACTGATGGCGGTTTTTACAACCCAGTGGCTGGCGCGATCATCCAAGCTGGCGATCAAACCAAAGCCGCAGGAGTCCTTTTCATGGGCGGCACGGCACAGGCCCCAATCGCCGCGGCGCGGATCGGCGCCATTTAAGTGCGTGTTGAAAGCAGTGGTGTCTTTAATCGCCATGTCGCGCGCCCAATCTTAAAGCCAGAACCCTGCGTTGGACGCAGGGAGCTTTTCAAAACAAGAACTTAACTCGGTTCTCAGCGCTCAAAAATATTGAGCGCCTAAGGCAAGGGGGCAATCGCCGCGAAGCGCGCCGGTGTATGGAACTTACCTTATATGGAGGGCGCCCCGATTGGCAAGGGTGTTACCCGGCGATGTAGCGTTCCAACTGTTCGATCTGCTGGGTCTGCTCTTGGATGACGGCCTTGACGAGATCGCCGATGGACAGCATGCCGACCACGCGGCCCGACTTCACCACCGGCAGGTGCCGGAATCGACCGTCGGTCATGAGCTGCATGCACTGATGCACGGTGTCGTCGGGCGTCACGCTCACCGCCGGCGAACTCATGATGTCGCTCACCGGGGTGTCGTGCGATGAGCGATTTTTCAAAATGACCTTACGGGCGTAGTCGCGCTCCGAAATGATGCCCAGCAATGTGCCTTCCTGCATCACCAGCAAGGCACCCACATGCCGCGTCGCCATGATTTCGATCGCGCGCAACACCGAATCCGTCGGCGCGACGGAGAAAATCTGGCTGCCCTTCACCTGAAGCAATTGATTTACGGTCTGCATACTTACCTCCGATATTGCCGCGATCGGACGCCCGTCAGTTCTCTTGACTATACTCGCGCCTCCAACCAGGACAACCTAAAAAGAGATGCGTGAATCCGAGCCGAATCCCCCCATTGCCGCCACGCGGCCTCACGCCGTGGTTTCGCCCCATGGGGTGCGCGACGACCCCTATTACTGGCTGCGGGACGACGCCCGCAGCAATCCGGAGGTGCTGGCCTACCTCAACGCGGAAAATGCCTATCGCGAGCACAGCATGCGCGGCGCCAAGCCGCTGGAAGACGCCCTGTATGACGAAATCATCGCTCGGCTGAAGCAGGACGACTCCACCGTGCCGTATCGAAAGGACGGCTATTGGTACAGCACGCGCTTCGAGCCGGGCAAGGAGCACCCGATATTTGTGCGCCGCAAGGGCTCGCTCGACGCGGCGGAGGAGATCCTGCTGGACGCGAACCTGCACGCCCAAGGACACGCCTATTATCGCATTGGCGCCATGGATATCTCGCTCGATTCGAATTGGCTGGCGTATTGCGAGGACACCACCGGCCGCCGCCAATTCACCCTGAAATTCAAGAACCTTCTGGACGGCGAGATCCAGCCGGTCGCCATCCCCGATGTCGAAGCGGACCTGGCCTGGGCGAACGACAATAAGACCCTGCTCTATGTCGAGAAGGATCCGGAAACGCTGCTCGGCATCTACGTCAAGAAGCATGTGCTCGGGGAGGATCCCAAGCAGGACGTGCTGGTCTTCGAACAAACCGACAAGAGCTTCTACACCGGGGTGTCGAAATCGAAATCCGACGCGTTCATTTTCCTGCACATGGAAAGCACACTGTCGTCGGAGTGGCGCTTCGCCCGGGCCGACGATCCGCAGCTTCGTTTCGAGGTGTTCCTGCCGCACGAAGCGGACCATGAATACGATATCGAGCATCTCGGCGACGCCTTCATCGTCAGGTCCAATTGGCGGGCGCGCAATTTCCGTCTGGCGCGAGCGCCGATCGGCGCGCACAGCGACCGCGGCGGCTGGGTCGATGTCATGGCGCATCGCGATGCTGCCTACATCGAGGAGTTCGACGTATTCCAGGAGTTTCTCGCGGTGTCGGTGCGCAGCGAGGGCCTGCGCAAAATTTGCATTCATCGGCTTAAGGACGGGACGGAATTTTTCATTGCCAGCGACGAGGCTGCCTACACCACCTCGATATCCGTCAACCCGGAATTGAACACCGAGATCGTGCGCTATGCCTATTCGTCGCTCACCACGCCGGCAACGCTGTACGACTACAACGTCCGCACAGGCGAGCAGGTGCTGCTGAAACGCGATCCGGTGCTGGGCAGTTTTGACCCCGCCGAGTACGCCACCGAATTTTTGCTGGCGCCGGCGCGCGACGGCGCGTCGATCCCGGTGTCGCTGGTATACCGCAAGGGTTTCGTGCGCCATGGCGCGGCGCCGCTGCTGCAATATGGCTACGGCGCCTACGGCCTATCGATGGACCCGAGCTTCTCAGCGGCGCGGCTGAGCCTGCTCGATCGCGGCTTCGTGTACGCCATCGCCCATGTGCGGGGCGGCCAGGAATTGGGCCGCGCGTGGTATGACGCCGGACGGCAACTGCTCAAGAAAAACTCCTTCAACGACTTTTTAGACGTGACCCGCATGCTGGTGGAACGCGGCTACGGCGCCAAGGACAAGGTCTTTGCGATGGGCGGCAGCGCCGGCGGCCTGCTCATGGGGGCGGTTGCCAACATGAGCAACGGCGAATACCGCGGCATCGTGGCGCAAGTGCCCTTCGTCGATGTGGTCACCACCATGCTGGATGAGAGCATCCCGCTGACCACCAACGAGTACGACGAGTGGGGCGACCCAGAGGAGCTCGCGTACTACGACTACATGTTCTCGTACTCGCCGTATGACAACGTCAGCCGCAAGGACTATCCCGCTCTCTACGTCACCACCGGCCTCTGGGACAGCCAGGTCCAGTATTACGAGCCGGCCAAGTGGGTGGCCAAACTGCGCGCGCTGAAATCCGATCGCAATCGGCTGCTGATGCACGTGGAAATGGAGGCGGGCCACGGCGGCAAATCCGGGCGATTCCAACGGTATCGGGAGATCGCGATGGAATACGCGTTTCTGCTGGACGAGATCTCGGATGCACCGAGCCTTGGGAACGGCAGTTAAAAAAAAGGCGCCGCGAGCGGGAGGGGGGAAGCTTTCGCGGCGCCTTGGGGCTGACCCAAAATCTTTAAAGGTTTATCTGTTGCCGGGGATCTCCGGCGATGCGTGGTTTACCGGTGCATAGCGAGCGGCGAGACGCGCAGCGGATGCCACCCGCGCGTCGATTCTGGCCAGGGAAAACTGGCCGTTGCCACGGCGCACCAGCAGCGTGGCTTCACGGCTGCCCTCGGCGGCCAACAACGCAATGACTTTCGATTGCATACGGCTTTCAGGAGCAAGCCGCGTGCCAGCCGGAAGATTCCATAAGAATCAGTAAGTTACGTTGCCGGCAACCCAGTGAGACGTGACGCGAATTGTCCAGTGCTGACGCGCACCGCCACGCCCCTGACGCGCAACGGAGGGCCCTTCCCTTGGACGGATCTCAAGGATGAATCAGAACGCAAGCCTGCGAATGCGCCTTGAGCTCCTTGCAAATCGAGTTCGCACGCGCCTCGCTCAAATTCGCCACCTGCAATCGATACAGCGTGCCGGACGCGCCTTTCATCGGCGAGACGGTGGGCGACAATCCCCACAGCAATTTGGGATATTGCTGATCGAGTTTTGACCAGCTCTTGTTCGCCGCATCGGCACCGGACTTGAAGGCTCCCAGTTGGATGCCGAAGGAACCCTGCGATTTGCTCGAGGCGTGCGCACTCGCCGGTGCTTTCGACGGCGCGGGTTTCATTGCCATTGCCGCAGCCGGTTTTGGCGGTGATGCAGGCGACGGTGCGGCATTCTGCGGCGCGCTCTGCGCAGGCGTGCCTTCCGCACCGGCCGGCGCGGCGGTCGCAGGCGCGGAGGCCAGCGTGAAATTCTCGACGCGGATGCGTGCTTCTTCAGTCCACTTGCCTTCCGGGTACTGCTTCAAGAACGCCTGATAGGCATCGAGGGTGTCGGTGTCGCGTGCCTTTTGCCAATCCCGCTCCTCATAAAGTTCCTTCACGCGCGCCTGGGCCTGGGCGGAAAATTCCCCAGTGGGATATTTCTTCAAGAACAGTTCGTATGCGTCCGTGGTGTTCGCGGCCCGGGTTTTTTCCCAGTCGCTCTGCTGGCGGCTGCACCCTGACAGGGCGAGCCCGGCAGTCAGGGCCAGGACTAAAAACACGTGTTTGATGACCATTTTCACACTCTACGGGGGTTTGACAGGATTGTGCATTCTACTGCCATTCGCCACCTGTCGGCGACGCCAAGCTCGTCACATCATGAGGTCACCCCAATGGGATAAGAAGGGGTCATGACCGAACCAAAACGCCGGTTTCTGGACAGCAGCGCGTCCACCCCCACCTTCATCGGCGCCAATTCCGTATTCGTCGGCGACATCCGCGGCAAGGGGCAATTCGTCGTTTCCGGCGAAGTTCATGGCGATGGGGAATTGGACGGAGCGCTGAATTTGTCCGCCTCCGGCAGCTGGCACGGACAAGTCAGAGCGCAACAGGCGATCGTGGCGGGCACCATCATCGGCGGCCTCATCGTCAAGGATAAGCTGGAGATTGGTTATACCGCGGTCATTCGCGGCAGAGTCAGCGCGCGCACCGTCGCCATCGCCAAGGGCGCCATCGTCGATGGAGAAATCGAAGTCACATCCGACACTCCCGTGATGCGTTTCGAAGAGAAGCGCGACGCCAAGGCCGACGCGGACGCCGACGCCGCCTGACATCCTGCGCCACTGTTCGCGAATGGCGACAGAGATTCAAAGTTGGTGTGTTCACGCGTAATCACGCATTCTAGCGGGATCGATTCAACCCACAGTGCAAATGAAAGACTACGATGTGGTTATCATCGGCGGCGGCATTCATGGCGCCGGCGTGCTGCAAGCCGCCGCGGCCGCCGGCCATCGCGCATTGCTGATCGAGCGCCGGAGCCTGGCTGCCGGCACGTCCAGCCGCTCGAGCAAGCTCATTCACGGCGGACTGCGCTATCTGGAGTCCGGTCAATTTGCGCTGGTGCGCGAGAGCTTGCGCGAACGCGCGATTCATCTGCGCATCGCCCCCGAGCTCGTGCAGCTCAAACCGTTCTATATACCGGTGTATCGCGACACCCGGCGACGCCCCTGGCAGTTGAAGATCGGGCTCTGGATGTATGCATTGCTCGGCGGCTTCGATGCCGCCACGCGCTTCGGCAGCGTGCCCAAATCCGAGTGGCCGCAACTCGACGGCCTGAAGACTCTGGATCTCGACGCCGTGATTCGATATCACGATGCACAGACCAACGATGCGCTGCTGACGCGCGCGGTGGCGAAATCGGCGCTCGGATTGGGCGCGGAACTGGCGATGCCCGCGGCGTTCACGGGTGCTGCCTTGAGCGATGACGGCGTGACGGTAAGCTATGCGGCCGCGGGTGCAACCGTGCAATGCCGGTGCCGGGTACTGATCAATGCCGCGGGCCCTTGGGCCACGGCGGTTGCGCGTGCCGTCGAACCCGGCATCCCGATACCGGATGTCGATCTGGTGCAAGGCACGCACATCGTCATTCCACATCCCCTGACCGCCGGCATCTACTACGTGGAAAGCCCGACCGACGGACGCGCGGTGTTCGTCATGCCCTGGGCCGGCGCCACTCTGATCGGCACCACC